>Ga0247780_1000005_pt1 | contig 169021 bp, 175 predicted proteins | sample UWRJL079202R5_FD_179927 | JGI IMG/M metagenome (GOLD analysis project Ga0247780, IMG submission 179927) | Plant litter microbial communities from Arlington Agricultural Research Station in Wisconsin, United States - UWRJ-L079-202R-5 | ecosystem: Environmental > Terrestrial > Plant litter >...
GGCCATTTCCCCCCCCCCCCCCAATGTCTGCCGTAACTCCAGCCGAACGCATTTTAGGATATCCGATTTTGTCCCATGCCAAACGCGAGAAAGGAAAAGGAAGAAAGAACTGGTGCCACCACTTAGCCTAAGGGAGGGTATCCCGTGAGAGGCGAAGCTCGGCCGACTGGCTAGCAAGATCGCTTGCTTAGCGGGCACCTGCATCCGTCAGCAAAGACGATCTGGCAAGACCATCTCAATCATGGAGAGTTACCGTAGGGCTCGCGGCCTTCGCCACGAGGAGCCGAGTCGGGGTAACCAGCAGTCGCCGGGGGGTCACGAGGGCGAGTGTCGCGATCGCTGGGGCGGTCGTAGCGCTCTCTGTCGTAGCCAGGACCACGGCGGTCCTCGGGGGCACCGCGGCCACTGGCAGAGCCCGCATAGCGCTCGCCGCCACGGTCGTCACGTCCGCCAGCCTCTCGGCCACCTGCATAGCGGTCAATACGAGACCCGGGAGCGTCATCGCGCTCGCGGCGATCAAAACCGCGATCCTCACGGTAGCTGCGATCATATCCACGATCCTCACGGTATCCACGGTCGTAGCCGCGGTCATCGCGACGGTCGTAGCCACGGTCGTAGCCACGGTCATCACGATATCCACGGTATCCACCGCCACCGGCTCCACCTCCACTTCCGCCGCTGCGGTAGGAGTCATCGCGGCCGTAGCCTCCGCCGTATCCGCCGCGACGTCTGTCGTCGAAGCCACCCCGGCGACCGGGCTCTTCTTACCAAGTTAGCAAGGGGCCTGGCCGTATTGAGATATATTATGGGTGGTGTAACACTTACCGCGCTTGGGGGGACCGAAGTACTTTCCGGGAGTCGGAGTACGAGGGCGGGCACGACGAGCTTTCTCAATGCTAAGGGTACGTCCCTCAATCATCTCACCCTGCAGGCCCTCCTTGGCTGCATCAGCCATGATAGATGTGACCATCTTCACGAAGCCGAAGCCACGCGACTCTCCAGTGTGAGGGTCTTTCATGATCTGGCACTTCTCGACCTCACCGTACTTCTCAAAGAGGCGAGTCACCTCAGTCTCCTCAAGGCGAGGGTGAATGCCGGTGACGAAGAGGTTGGATCCGGGGTTGATGGCACCATCGTCATCTTCACTACCGCCACCGCCACCGCCGCCCTGGGGAGCCCTGTCCTGCTTGGTGGGAGCACTGCATTGGCAGGTTAGCAAACCGCTTGGCAAATACTGAGCGCTGCAGGGAAGGCACGTCAAACAGCAACAAGCAAACGTACCGGTCGAGACCATTGGGAGACATAGAGCGGCGACGAGATGAGTCGTGGCCATCGTCACGACGCGGCGACGCACTACGGTCGCGGTCATAACGGGGCGCATCCTCTGTTCGGCAACTGTTAGCGGTGTGATTTCACGTCGACCAGAGCATTATCCATTCAGGCAGAACGGTGACGCGACGCAAATGAGGAAACGAAGGAGCAAGCTTACCATCAAAGCGATCGCCATTAGCGTTCTCGTAGTCCATGGCGGTGGTAGCCATGTTGGCGAGATTTGATTATGGTGGTTTGGGGATTACTGGAAGTATGAGTGGAAGATAAGATGGGAAAGTTCCAGGGCTGCGGGAGCCGAATTTGGTGGATGCGGCGCGAGGAAATGTAGTGTAGAAAACTCAAAAGCGCGAATCAAATTAAGGTTCGCGAGAATGAGAAAGTAAAGTAGCCTTTCGCTGCTGAATGAGGAAAGGGCAAGATTACCGATGAGAAAGGCGCACCGAGACAGCCTGGAGGAAAGAAGTCGGGAAGGCTGTTGTTGCAAAGGCGAAGTTTTGGAAGTGTGAGGCGAAACTGCGATGATTATTGCAGGTGGGCCTCTCCAGTGGCACGGCCCAGTCGCGTTTTTTTGGCCAATCCTGTTTTATCGCATAAGCGAGCACTTGTGGAGCACAAAGTCACGCTAGCCGGTTTCAGCCACGTGGATGTTTGGGCGACTTTCACAGCCGACGGCTCTGACCTCTCACGATGCAGTCGCCAATTCACCAATCTAGGATGCAATGCCGTCTGTCGAAAGATAATGGTATGGATGCCTTGTAAAATACCCACGAACCGGAGCCCCATGTTTCCAACCCACTGGTTTGTGCTTTCCTAGGATCAAATGCAAAATGCACAGCCCGCAACAGTCGAGAGAAACAAAATTCAGAGGTCGCGCATCCAAGGAACGCCTTCTGGGGTGTCTGCAAGCAGTGCCTGCCGGACGTCAACCTTGGCCGGTGGCTGCTCGTCAAGAAACTTGAGCGCCTCCACGGCCTTGCCGTCGCACGCTCTCTCCAGCGCCAGGAAAGCGAAATGGCCGCCGACGACAGGTCTTGCCATGAAGTAGATACCCGGAAACCCTCCATTTCCCTCCGTGTCGTACAAGTCTGTGAGTGGGCGATCTGCAGCGTATTCCGGTTAGCTATTAGGACCGACGACAAGATCAGAGAGATCTTACCAGTCGATGTCTCATTTACCCACGTCGCAATACTCCCGAGGATCTCTGTCCTTGTCTTCTTGCTCGTGACTGCGGCAGCAAAGAACTCCCAGTCGCTCTTCGTGTACAGATGCCTCGAGTCCAGAGGCAGCCCGTACCTCTGGAGGACGGCCGAATACCAATCACTTTGCATCTGGTATACCTGATTGGGGATAAACGGCCCCTTGCTGGCGACTGTATCTCCCATCGGCTTCTGGGCAGGCCCGCCGCTGGCCCGCCTCTCGCTTTTAAAAGCGCTCTGGTCAGAGATGTGGAAGCAAAGCAAAGACTCTGCGTAGAGATTGTAAAGAGTCGTCCACGAGCCATACCAAGTGTATGCCAGCTTTGCGTGGGTTTTGTCCCTTGAGATGCCATATTCCTGCCACTTGTCGATGTAGCGCTGTGAGATTTCTCGATAGTGCTTGGCTTCGTCTTCCCGGCCAACGATCTCGGCAATCTCGCTCATCGCCTTGATGCCAATGATTCCCTTCAGAGCAAGGTTTGTCTGGTTCGATAACCACCCGGCGAAGTCATCAGTACATAGCTGATTGTGTGGGATGAGCGACTCTCTAACGAGGTAGCCAGTCCATTGCTCCCAGAGGCTGTACGAGCGAAAGAGCCATTTCTCCGCGGCCTTGGGGCCTGTTGAAACGCCGACTTCTCGCTGGAGGTCCAACCCGTATCTGTCAACCGACTGAGACCACTCCTTGGCTGCAGCAATTGGTTCTACACTCTCCCCGGCGGCCGCAGACATGAAGGCTGGCTCGGTATCGTACCTCAGTGAATTGGCCAGCGCCAAACCCATGATCAACATGTTGCCGCATTCTTCAACCGGCATGTACTCATCCCTACCATCACTGTGGCCCGTGGCGTTGGGGAAGTGGGATCCAAGATCGTGCATACTGTAGTTGTTCGGGTACTGCCCACTCAGTTGGTGCTCCAAAAGGGGCTCCAGCAGATACCCCAGCCACTGCGGGTTGGTATACAAGAAGAAGGGGAAAGCTGGAAAGATCACATCCACTGTTTGGAAGTTGCCGTTCGAAGAGATCTCCTTGAGGAATAATATCGGGTTATCCGGTGTTCCTGCAAACTGGGTAGCCCCAAGAACTTGGCGGGCAGAAAGAGCAACGATATCCTGATAGTCTTGGGAACCGGACTGGAATGCGTCACGGGCCACAGAGTCGGAGTAGTTCTTGGCGAGACCGGCAGCGGTTTCGAAGTCGTTATAATGGTACCGAATCAACTCATCAGCCGACGTGAAGTACGATGTCCACAAAGGCTTCATGAAAGTCAGGCCCCGAGCGGAAGCGAACTGAACCACGGGGTCCTGGATGAGAGCAAACGTGAAGGCAACGCTGTCCGTCTTCTTGGAGCAACCGCTCTTAGACTTGGGGCTCCCCAGCTTCAATGACTTCGAGAAGGCGAATACTGGCTCGTCCTCCATGACACGCCGGTACTTCTTGTCAATGTCATTTTTCAGAAGACCCTTCTCGGCGAAGTGGTGACGGAGGATTGCAGAGGTCCCGCATTGGTGTTGGATGTCAGCCGGGGCTGAGAAGTGCAGAGTCCCCCACTCGGCATGGTCGTTGAATTCGGTCAAGAGTTGCTCACTCTTACGTGCCACTTTCCATGTCTTGATGGCCTGAGATGTGTCCCCGTGCTTCCGAGGAGGCTCGTACAGCTCCCATTTAATCTCATTGCCCCGGTTTCCGCTTACCCATTCGCCATTGAGGTCCGTGTAGATGCTGATGTCGAAACAGCCTTCGGCCGTGACAGTCAGATACGCGGCAGGTATCGACTGCCTGAGCGTCGAAGAAGGCGTGATGGGCGACAAAAAGGAGAGAGTCACACGGACGGCTTCGTCATCGTCGGACTGAGCGGGAATCAAATATGTCAAGTTCGTGGTTGAGGCGTCGAAGGTCACACCAAGATATTCGGGAAAGGTGACGTTGTACAGCTTGCCGGTACGCGAGAGCGAGTCGTGCGGCCGCCCGAGGAGGGGATACACCTTACCGGCAGCCGGTACCGATGCCATGACGGAGAAGCCAATCTGCGAGCATCTTGTCAGCTCCCTGGCCATACCGTCCGAGTCATGTAAAGCCGTCGTCAAGTTCAGGTTCGGGTTCGCATACATGGGAGCCCGTCCAAAATATCGGCCAGTCCTCCCACGGCGCTTCGCGAGCACGGCCCAGCCATGCGCTCAGGTACGGGTTGCGCACCATCAGAGGCACGACCGAAGGCGTCAGCGTCGACGCCCCCGCGAGGGCGACCAGCGCCAGGAAGGAGAACCGCATGGCGCGAGTCTGAAGAAATACCGACGCAGAACAACAGCGACAACCTTTGGTTCAACTGTCAGCCCGCCCTCCTCGTCACCCGTGAACGATGCTGGCAAAATGACGGAAGATTGCCCCCAAATACTAGAATAGGGAAAGGCGAGTTATGAATGTAGTTGATGGTCTGGTGTCAAACAGATTTGGCAGACAATGGCAAGAAGTGAAGAGGGCTAGCAAAACACAAAGGGGGTTCTCGAAACAGCGGCAGATGCGGGGAGGGCCAGAACCGGGCTGCGCTGCGGCTTGTGATATGGGGATGCCGACTGACGCCTGCGCGCCGAGAAGATCTGGTCCTCGTGCGCAATGTCATCAGGGTTCTCTGCGATCCCATCCAATGCTTTTTGATCATGCGCCCGAAGCTGCAAGGGCTGTGCGACGGGCATACTACCCCGCATTTCCCCACCAAGTCCAAGGCGGGGAGTGCCGTCGAACCGTGGAAACTGGGGAAGATCGAAGTGGGCAATTCCCGGATCATATGCAGCAAGGTGACCCATTTTCAACATCATGTCATGTTACGCGTTAGCTGGACTTACTACTTAGTGTTCCTCCGTCGTCCCAACTTTCCCTCACAATAACGCTCAAGTCCAACAACAGTTCTAAAATACATATGTGATCCATCAAATCAATGCCTATTTGGTCCAAACACCTGTGGGCAACAGTTCATACACCATACATCACCCAAGTCAAGGCCTTGGTGGTCTTTGGCGAGAAGAACTAGCGTCGACTTGGGTAGGCGGAAATGAGATTAAGCAGAATAAGGCATGTAAATGGTGCAGTGACCAGCATTCCCAAGTGTACAAGAGGATACCTAGAGTGTGAATCAAGAGCCCCTGAAAAGGAATTGTAAATCTTCAGGACTCAAAGAGTCCATTGCCGCATCGTCGGAATTGATCGTGGAGTTGATCATGTTGGTTTTCTTCTCCTGTAGGAGCACCATTCGGCTCTCAACCGAGTCTTCGATACAGAGGCGGGTGATGGTGCAGGGTCGGGTTTGCCCGATGCGATGACATCGGTCCGCAGACTGCCATTCTCTGTTCATCCACACTCGGGTTAGCCTGGAGACATCTAGCAAGGTGGGATGCGTGGTGTTGGCCCGGTGCCCACCGAGGGGAGGAGACGAGTTCGACGCTAGAAGACTTACGCTGCAGGGTTCCACCAGCTATATTGAGCAGGTTAGCAACAGTTTTTTATATTCTCGCCTGTGAAGAGGGTATACGTACGGGTCAACAATAAAGACGCGAGAGGCCTCGGTAAGATTAAGGGCGACGCCTCCTGCTTTCAGTGATACCAAGAAGCACTCCACGTCGGCATTGGTCATGAAATGCTGAATAGAAGCCTGTCGCTGCGCCGGCGTCATGCTACCGTCAAGCATAACTGTTGTAATACCCGCACGGCGTAGTCTCCACTCAATAAGCTGTAGCATTGTAGTGAACTGCGAGAAGATGATAGACTTGTGGGATGCGTGGTCAGAGCGAAGCTTGTGGAGTTCGTGAACTAACAGCTCAATCTTAGACGAGGATGTCCAATTCTCCATCTTGATCCGATTGATGATTGACGACTTCTTGACCGTTGCCTCATCTTGCTCAATCTCAGGCTGTTCAAGGTCGATGGACAGCGGGATGTGGCACTGGGGGCAGTTGGGCTCCGATGCCGAATGAAGATAGCTTTTGGCGCACGCGCGGCAGAAGTCATGCTTACACCTAGATCGTATGGCGTCCTCCGCGGGCTCATCGCAGATCGTGCAGACAAGCACATTCTGACCGCCTTCGCTATTCTTCTTCAGGATTAGATCGGGGTGATCGGCAACCTGGCGCATTTGCATGATAAGGCCGAAGATGTTGGCGTAGTTGTTGAGCAGCACACCGGTGGCGACGTACGTGTCGAACCTGCGCTGACCGTTGGTCATGATGCTGTTGGCAAAATCATTCTCCTCCTCTCCGAAAAACTGGCGCTCGACATTGATCTCCTTCACAGGAAGCTCCATAGCGTTCGTGTGGTCCTTCTTCAATCTGCGGAGCATGATCCTGTCCGTCATTACCCGAAGATTCTGGAACGCTTTCTTTCCAGGGCCGGAATTGCCATGCTTCTGGATTGGGTTGAGGAGTTCCTGGTTGAAAACAGAAACGTGCTGCATCCCGGTGTGTTGGCACTGCTTGCAGCGGCCATCTTCGTCCATGCTCCACTCCAACGTCTTGCAGGGGCATTGTTTGCACAGGTAGTTGGCGAAAGGCCGTATGTTTAGGAACCGGACTAGAGAAAAGAACTCGCCAATCCTGTTTTGCAGCGGTGTACCCGTTAGACACCATCGGTAGGTCACCTTCAGGGCAAAGCAAGCTTTGGCGGTCATTGTCGTTCTGGTCTTGATGCTGTGTGCCTCGTCAAGGATGGCGCGGTGGAACTCGGTTTGGTGAACAACGGATTGTTCTTTGTACAGGCCCTCCTTCCGCTTGAAGCCCTTCTCTTGTTTACGATACATCGACTCCAGGCTGTTGTACGACATGATGATTACGTCGTACTTTTTGATTTCCTTGACAGTAAGATTCTTTGATTTGGAATTCGTCCCATGGACAACCAGCGTCTTCAGGGTGCCGTCGGTATAGGACTCAATCTCTGTCATCCACTGCATCAAAGCAACAGGGGGGACCAGAACCAGTGTTGGCTTCTTGGCAGGCCAGTCGGACATGATCAGGGAGACTGCCTGAATCGTCTTGCCAAGACCCATCTCATCACCGAGTAGTCCTCCTTTCCACTCCGTCTTCTCCATAGCCTTCATCCAAGCTAGCCCTTCAAGTTGAAAAGGCTTGAGTTGGCGCGAGATGGATTTGGGCTGTTCTGCCTTGCCAGCTTTCAGGACTGGCATATTCTCAAGATCAGTCCACATCGTCTTGAGCTCAGGGTGGTTTGCTTCGAGCCTATTTCTGTCTGATCTGACTCGACGATTGCTGCGGTAAGCCCTAAAAGCCCGTCGGCTTTCAACGGCTGTTTGTAGAGCCGTATTTGTTTGGGTACTGGATGGGGCATTGGGTTGTGCATCGTCTTCCTCAGCGTCGCCATCGTCCTCGTCATCACTATTGCCGTCTAGCGCCGAATCAGGAAGAACAAAATCATCGTCCTCGGAAGAGAAAACATCCTCATCCTCCTCCAGAACTTCATTCCGCGCCATGGTGGGTAAGCGAGAAAGTTTCGCAATCGTAGACTTGGATTTGGATGCGGTCCTTCGACTCGGAGGTGAAAATGATTCGTCACTATCGTCATCTGATTCTGCAGGCGAAGGAGCCTCAGTGCGCCCCCTTCCAACGGGAAGCCGGAGCTTCCTAGGCGGTGGCTGGGTGATCGCGGATGCTCGAGACAATACTGTGTCTTCCTCCGCTTGAAGTTTCCGAGCGAGTTTGGCGTCGGGCGAGGTGTCTGAGCCTTCATCTTCACTGTCCTCAATGAAATCCCGCTTGCGCTTGGGGTTCATCGAGTATATGCTTTGGCGGAGGGCGCTTTGGCTGTTCGCAGAAGCCCTGGATGCTGGCAAGAGGACTTCCACGCGGCTAGTGCGCTTCCTCGAGGAAGATCTAGACTCGACGACTGGAGTAGGAGTTGCGCCATGACTGGTGAGGGGTGTTTGGTATTCGCTACCTTCCGAGATCGAGGCAGAAGCTGGGGTTGGCGCGGTTGATGAATCTCGACTGTCGGGGAGGGTCCGCTTAGCTGGGCCACTTGCTCCGACAGCAGGCGAGGCTTCTCAACGGTCAGTGTTGTTCGAAATGCGGCAGAACAGGTAACAACACAAGAATTAATCGGCCAAGTGCGGACATATGTCCGCGGAGTGTACACACCGGATATGCATTTAAATATAGGAATGGGAAACTCACTCGTCGCCTCGCTAGCGGCTGCCAACGATCTCCTGGTCTGGACCATGACTGCCAGAAATCCACCGGGTTTTCGGTTTAGATTGGCATCTAGAGGAAACAGAGGATGGAATGGGATGCAGGACAGTTTCTGCGGGCGAGGTAAAAACCTCCAACAAAACGCCCTTGACCTTGAGGAGCTGCGATAGCAGCTCGCCTAACCTCAGGCTGGCAACTTATTCGGAGGAGAAAGGCGAAAAGGCGGTCAGACCAGCTCTTTCGCAGCTGAAATCTGCTGAATAGTTGACGGCGCTGATAGCCCAGGGCGTAGAAAATAGAAAACGGAGAAGTGATTAATGTTGCCACCTCCCTTGGAAGGTGTTAGTGCAAGCTAATGGAGGGGCGGAAAGAGCGCGTCGGTTCTCTGACGCGAGGTCATGTGCTTTTAATGGGCGGGTCCATGGAGATGGAGGCCTTTCGTTTCGCCCGAGCTTTCGTAACTCCGGGGTATTATTCGGCCTGGACTAAGGAGTACCCAAGACCCACCCGCCCATTAAAAGCACATGACCTCGCGTCAGAGAATCGCCTGGCCAGGATTCCGCCCCCCTCATCACGTCCAACTCCATTCCCCCAAGAAGCTTGATTTCTCCCAGACCGTAAGCTTTGGCTTGGCGCGCGCTCTTTGAAGATGTTTGTACACCAATCTTGAATATTTTTGTACCGAATGTGGTTTTTCTAATGCTGGGCATAGGTCTCGACCAAACCGGCCACAGCGCCGCATTATGGGGCCGTGAGTGTGTCCCTGGACCCGGGTTTCGGTCTTTTGCAACCTCAAAAGCTGACTGGAATCGCTATACAGACAGTCGGCTTTGACTGATTTTCTGGCCGTATGAAATTTTTCTGCTCGAACGAAGTATTTGGTACGCATTGTTAACATGCTCCCATAGTCCCACAACATATCGGCGAACCAGATTCGCCTGGATGCCGAGGCCCGGCGGAGAGCAGCGGGCCAGAACCCGGATGGGTCGCCCGCGGACGGATCTGACCAAGTTGCAGCATCTGCCGCCACACCGGTGGCCGATGATTCCGCCAGCCCCGAGGCAACAAGCCGCACGAGTCGTGCTGCAGCTGCGGATTCACGAGAAGAGAAGCGCAGGAAGGAGCAGCAGAAGGCAATTGATAAGATCAAGGCCAGCAAAAGATTTCAGAAGAGAAAGCGTAATGGGGACGACTCGGATTCTGATGACGTCGCCCGGGCCATCTTTGAGCAACGGTCCGCCCCTCTTCCAGGCCAGATGGAAAACTGTGCAAATTGTGGGAAGCGGTTCACCGTCACGGCATATTCTCGCAACGCACCTGACGGAGGCCTTCTCTGCAGTCCATGCGGCAAAGATCTCGCCAAGGAAGACGGCGCTCCGAAAAAGAAAGCGAAGCGTATTCCAGGCGCGCTGGCTGGACGTCGGCAGGTTCAGAGCAAGATCCTTGACGGCACTTTCTATCCCGGCGCAAAGAGCTTGATGGCCTTGTGTATTGAGACATTGGCTAAGAACATTGATCTCGCCGAGGACCTGGGTGACCTCCCGGAGCCGGTTGTCGACAAGATTTCCCGCAAACTCTCCAAGCATCGACTGCTTGATTCACAAACTCTCAGCCTATTTATCCAACCGACGGTGGAGCAAGTTCATGTTTACGACTGCTCCAAGCTTACGGCTGACGACTTTGTGCGCATCTTCCAGACAGTACCTGACCTCAAGAAGTTCAAGGCTTACAATGCCATACACTTCAAGGATGAGGTCATGGACTTTCTGCTATCTCGGCACATCCAACTCGAAGACTTTTACTTACATGGCGCAAATCTCGTTTCGGAGTCAAAGTGGGAAGAGTTCTTGGAGAAGAAAGGCAAGCCGCTCCGCTCACTGAGGGTGTATTGGACGGACAAGCATTTTAGCGATGGATCTTTGGCGATTCTCGCGACTGCCTGTCCATCCCTACGACGGCTCAAGGTATGCCACAACCAACGAGTGACAGCTGAGGGCGTCAAGGCCATCGGGAATATCAAGACTCTTCGCCACCTCAGCCTTGACTTGCGTGAGCACGTTCACTCGGATGTGTTTGTTGGCTTGATAAATAAAATTGGCAAGGGCCTCGAGACTTTCTCGCTAGCCAGAATGCCAGACGTCGACAATACCGTGCTCGACGCCATCCACAACAAATGCCGTTCTATGCAGAAGTTACGCATCACAGACAGCGAGGTCATGACCGATGACGGCTTTGAGAGACTCTTCAGGGACTGGGAAAACAAAGAGCTCACTTTCATCGACTTTCAAAAGTGCCGCCAGCTCGACTCTGCGCATCCCCGCCAAAACCCAGATAGCATCGGTCTTTGTTCCAAGGGATTCACGGCGTTGATGGCGCACTCGGGCAGAAAGCTGAAGCACCTCAACATACATGGATGCCGCAACATTTCGACTGCCGCGTTTGAGCAGGTCTTTTCTGCAGAAAGGGTCTACCCAGAGCTAACGAAACTGGAAATTAGCTTCTGCGAGGTCAACGACTTCATTGTGGGCAGTATCTTCCGCAGTTGCCCGAACTTGCGCGAGCTCAATGTGTTTGGCTGCATGAAGGTCAAGGATGTGAAAGTGCCGAGGGGCAAGATTCTCGTCGGTGTCCCCAATGCCTTGGGCATGGTCATCGATGGAAACGACGACTGAGGTGTGATTTCTTCTCCTGGTTTTGCACAATCTCGCTCGGATACATGTGCCTTGGGCGAGGACGGAAGGCGTCCAGGAAGGCGTCCAGATTCTGTTTTGCTTTCATAGCAAACATGTGGGTTTTATTTTGCTACATTGGCCAGGAATCAAGTCATGGGTAACTGGCTATTGGGACCGGCGTTACGGGGGTAAATTGTGGCGATTGTACCGAGAGCCAGCTCAATGATATGTCCAACGGGTACCATAACTTCCAGGTCGGCAGAAACGATGTACTGATGATAATATCTATGAATGATTATTTATGAAAGAGGGCACATTCTTGCGCGTTCTCCGTACGGAGAGTTTCCATTACCAACAGAACATCCACGTTCGGGCAATATCGGATGGAAACTGGCAACGATCTCCAACGAGGTTCCAAAAGAGACATCTCACCGACAGGAGGAAGAAGCTCGATACGTAACAACAACAGCAGCCACCGAGTGAAAACAAAGTTTCTGAACTCCATGTGACCCGACATGTGCTTCTCAGCTCATCGACTCATCTCCGGCATACAAGGGAGTCCCAGGTGTCTAGGAGGGGCGCAACGCCCCAACATGTGGAATCCCCCGCGGCGTTCGGCTCACTGTCCCATCTCTCCACAGAATCCGGGGCAGCGCAGCGGTGATGTCCCGGGCGTGACTATTTTCCCGTTTTTGTATCTCCCTCCTGACCTCAACGGAGCCAGAACGGTGCGATGGGGACAGAGGGCGGTGAGCGGGATGGCTTGCGGAGCGTGTGGAGCTGCCGCATGGCGATCCTTGTGGGAGCCATGCCCTTCTCCCTGGCCCTTGCTCCCCCGCCATTCTTTTCTGGAGAGACCTGCCTGCCACGATGTTGTTAGTCGGGGAGAATCGTGGGGTCCAAGCCAGGAATCCCGAAAGGTGATCAGGTTGCATGGGCAAGGCAAAGCGCCCGCCTTCTTGTAACCAAAGTAACATTATGCATGACTGGCACAGATTTGGCCCTCGAGCGGCAAGCCTGGTGTTTGGCCTCGCCGTCTTATATGCACGACTGTCATGTGCCTTTAAACTTTGAATTCGGGAAAAGGGGCCGCAGCCGTGGAGGGCTTGAGGCTAGGCCCGTAGTTCGCATCAGTGCATCACCATTGGGTTATGTCGTCATTAGAATTTCAACGAAACCGCTTGTCACACAACAAGCCAAGCTTCTACCTAGCGGTGACGGGTAGTACGAGTATTGCAGTTCTTCATCCCGACAGGAAAATCATAGAATGCGTGTTCCCATTAGCTCAGCTTGGCATCTTGGGGAAGAAAAAATAAAAGAAAACTTCGAGCGTTCCAGAAGCTCGCTCGAAAGCTTGGACGCAACAGGGGGGCGCCGATCTCTGAGTGTTCATGCAACCAACCAGACCTCTTTGAGAGAAGGAAAAATGAAGATTTTTGGGCCGCAGGCGGGAGAGGCAGATCACACAACTCGTCTCCCGAATCGAATCAACTCAATTCATAGGCTGTCGCATCGGGCTTCGTGCATGGCCCAAGATGGGTGAATCCGGAGTTGGATATCGGTACTGCCTCGTCTGGGACCCACTCCACCCGTTCGAACTTCGAAGAAGAAAACCGACAGCGAGGCGCAGATAGGTAGCAATTCAAGGTGATTAGGAAGCCCCTTGGAAGTGCCGTCACGCTGATTTCCTGTTTCTTGCTGACACCCTGTGATGCGAGCCCTCGCTACCCCCTTTCTGGCAGACAAAACATAGTGTGGCCAGTTCGTCTGACAACAAAAGGGATGGGGGGGCTGGTGGGGTCCGAAGCTAGGATGATGCAGTAGAAGGGGAGGAACGTTTGAGAGCGGTGGGCACGCAGGACTTGGCCTCGTTTCAAACGGGACGTTGCTGTGTGCTCGCCGCTCTTTGGGATCGTTCTCAAGGACTGGATCTCACTCAACCAGGCAATATGTCTTGCGTGTCTTGCGTCGCATCCTTGTTGTGATATCGGGAGAAATCGGGGCAGAGTTTTGGCGAAATCCATGCATGCATGCGCCGCCTGCAGCCCCGGGCTGACCCCTGAGGCCCCATCGGACCCACCACCACTCTCCTTTACCCCAGACACAGCGGTTGGGGAACCGTCTGTGGAGGATGGGGGTACTGGTACCTGTCGGTACGCAATGCTTAGCTTACGCTGTGATGCGGGCTTTTCTTATCATTGAACGGTGACGGCGCCGGTCGAAAAAGAGCGATTTTCGGATAGCGTGAGCGTGATACTGAGTGGATGGTGGTCGCTCCTTGAGCTGTTTCGAAATCATCTATGAAATTCGTCCGATGGATGGATGTGTTGAATCTCGAATTTAGACGCCCTGGAAGCTTCTGTCACATTTCAGGGAGCCAACGGGCAGAAATAGTGGAGAGCTCTCCCTTCGCGTTTGATGCCTCACTAAAAGTGGGGTGCTGTACCTCAGTTCCGGCAACCGACCCGACGCCCAAGCTCCATCCGATTCATGAGCTCCAATGCCTGCCGGCGCAATTCACCGCCGAGGGGCACCCATCCAGCGGATCGGGACGAGCCCTCGGTCCAAAAAGGGAAAAACAGGACTGAGTCCCGGCTTCTGATTGGCGCATGGCCCTAAGAGCTTCTGAGGGCTCGTTATCGTCGACCCGGAGCTCGCGATGCCTGCGGGAAAACCGCGCAGGCTGAAAATGTCTCGCGGCTGTCAGAGCCAATGGCTCAATTGCAATATAGCGACAGATAGGGATTTTCTGATAGCTGTCGCGGATGTCCGCCGACGATGTTCCTCGTCTGACGCTGTGTTTGCCACTGAGCGCTCGGGTCTCGGCGACGGATCGATTTTCCGGACATTGCCATGGATCGCCTAGCTGCATGCGAACGTGACGGTGCCTTGGATTCATGGCGCAGTGGCAGTGGGCTGTCGGCAAGGTGCAGCACTCTACATCGGGTCTGACACACCGGCTGGGCAGGGCAGCCTCGTGCGACACGAGTCTGGCAGTAACTAGTGGGGAAAAGTACCTTTGGTGCCCGTTCCTACACCGGAGGCCGTGACGGGACGCTGCCGCCCGGAACAGGAGTCCGGCTCCAAGAAGAAAAGATGGATTGTAAAAGCGGTCAGCCAGCTCAACAAAAACGGCCCGGGGAAGCTGCAATTGACCTGGATTCGCAGTTTAGTCAGAAATCGCACGAAAAGGAGAAGGGCAAGAGCAAACGAAAGCCGAAAAGGCAAGCTCGTCAGCTGCTCACTTGCAAGGAATTGTTAGTCACATTTCGGCCGGAGTCCACTTGATGTCGCGATTCCAGCTTTCGGGGACTCCCCCTTCAGCTCCAGCTCCTCCCCTACAGTATTAGCCCTTGTTTGGTTTGCCTCGGGGTGGTTGGTTTCGTACCGGTACCTGATACAACACCGGGTGCTTTCGGGTGCTCTGACGAAAACAACAAAGTTATTTTTTATTGTTCTAATTGCTCCTGCGGCGGCTACAGGGCACAGCGGGCGGTTGAAACGCGCAACGAAACCGCCAGACAGGCCTTTGTCACAGCTTTCCCAGCAGCGTCTTTTTCTTTGCGCTCTGTTGCCTCGAGCTGTGCGCGTATGGGAAAAAGGCTCGCCCCGTGGGCTCGGCGTGCCCTGGGTGTGGTGAGGGTACAAAAGGTCATAAGCCAGCTAGCCCTCGCTAACAGACACATCGGACAAACATTCTCTCTGTCGTTGTTGTTGACAAAGGCTCTGGTGGCCCGGTCTAATACGAATACTGCAGCCGGATTCATTACCAACAGGATTGCTGGTCCCAGTCGTAATTCTAATAATACCGGCAGCAGACACAGTCACAGACACCCCCCCTACAAGGCCAACGGCTTCCTTCCGGTACTTCACCAGGTGCAGCCGTACCTAGACCGCGCCCTCGCCCCGTGGATCTCCAGTCTCCTCTCCCCCTCCCCCACACATGCCATGGCTTCGTATGCGTCCTACAGCACATCCAGCTCCGATATATCAACACCTCGGTCGATCTCCCCGTCCTCGTCAGTAGGCCGTTCCTCGCAATCGTCCTTTACTAGTAGTAACAAGCGCATGTCCATTGCATCGTCGCGCAGAATATCGGCCGCAAACCCAATGTCATCCGTCGACATCACAACCATTGAGGAAGCCATGAGGACGGCAAACCTTGACACCCTGCGGGGCTACGCGCAGAACCACTTTGGCGAGGTGCGCCAGTATGCCACGACCGAGTATATCTCGCAGAACCAGGCCCTCGGCTATCAGGTTCTGAACGAGCCGCTCTGGAATAAAGGTAAGCTTCGACGCCGTCTCATCATCATTCCCTCTGCACCCTCGTGCTGCCTCGACCGCCATGAAGCTTGCTCTCCGCCGCCAACCTTCGGCCGGACTTGAGAGAGTCATGCACATGCGTCGTCAGCCTACTGCCCTCTCCTCCCCTTTCCATTCCTCTTCCTCGCCGTCCCATCTCCAATATCAGGCATCGTCGCCGCCACCACAACCACCACCACCACCACCATCACCACCACATCTTGCTCGTCTCGCAGCCATGCCTGGGCAAAGTACTAACGGGTTTCAACAAGGGCTCTCCTTCACGCCCGAACAGCGCGTATCCAAGAACCTCACCGGCTTGCTGCCGCACGTTATGGAGGGCGCCGACAAGCAGTGCGAGCGTGCGCTCAAGATGATTCGGTCGCGGCAGACCAACATCGACAGGTATCTTTACCTGTCGACGCTCAAGGGCCAAAATGTCGACCTGTTCTACCGCCTGTTGATCGACAACGCCAAGGAGTTGATGCCCTTGGTGTACACGCCCACCATTGGCGATGTCTGCCTGCAGTACTCGACGCTGTACACACGCCCCGAGGCGTTGTACATCTCGATCAAGCAGCGACGCTCGATCCGCACTATCCTCAAGAATTGGCCGTACCCAAATCCCGAGATCTGTGTCGTGACAGACGGCTCTCGCATTCTGGGCCTGGGTGATCTTGGCGTCAACGGTGTGGGCATTCCGGTAAGTCTCCTCGGCAGGGCTCGTCCTCCACCCCCTCCACTCCGGCCCCAGAGCTGTGGACAGTTAAATTGACATGCGTCGCAACACTCCAGATTGGTAAGCTAGCCCTGTATACGGCAGCGGCCGGTATCCACCCCGAGAAGACGCTCCCCATCGTGCTGGACTGCGGCACGGCGAACGAGACAAACCTCAAGGACCCACTCTACCTGGGACTGCGCTCCAAGCGCATCCCCGTCCCCGAACAGCAGGAATTCATGGACGAGTTCATGGAGGCCGCTGCCGAAGTGTTCCCGAATATGGTTGTGCAGTTTGAGGATTTTGAGAGCGAGAAAGCTTTCAACTACCTCGATCGCTATCGCAACAAGCACAAGTGCTTCAACGATGACATCCAGGGGACTGGTGCCGTTGTCTTGGGAGGGTGAGTTGTTCCCCGCCCACGTGATGCGACCCCCCTTTTTCTGACCACTTCGCCCCCACTCTGCAGGTACATCGGCGCTGTAAATCTGTCCGGGGTTCCAATTGAGGAGCAGCGGCTCGTGTTCATGGGAGCCGGCTCCGCAGGTGTGGGTGTCGCCAAGCAATTGGTGGAGTTCTACACAAAGCGTGGACTGTCGGAGCAGGCGGCCAGGGACAAGTTCTGGCTCGTTGATACCAAGGGTTTGGTAACCAAGGATCGCGGCGACAAGCTCGCCGAGCACAAGAAGTATTTCGCCCGGACAGACAACAACGGCCACCAGTTCCGCTCGCTCGAGGAAGTCATCGAGTATGTCAAGCCCACGGCTTTGATTGGTCTGACTGCTACCTTCGGCGTCTTCACCGAGTCGGTTGTCCGCGCACTGAAGGCTTCTGTCGACGCCGGCGGTCTCGGCCGCAGGCCCATCCTCTTTCCCCTTAGCAACCCTCTCACCAAGGCCGAGTGTACGTTCGAGCAGGCTATTACCTGGACCGACGGAACCGTCATTTTCGCTTCAGGCTCTCCCTTCAACAGCTTCACCATCAAAACGGGTGACCATGCCGTTACCTACAATCCCAATCAGGGTAACAACGTCTACGTTTTCCCGGGTATCGGCCTCGGTGCGATTCTTGCCAAGGCCAGCCGTGTAACTGATAACATGATTTACACGTCGGCTGCCGCTCTTGCCGGTTCGCTCAACGCCGACGAGATCCACAAGGGCCTTATCTACCCCCGAATTGAGCGTGTCCGCGACGCTAGCATCATCGTTGCCAGAGAGGTCATGAAGTGCGCCCGCCGCGATGGTGTCAGCATGCTTCCTGAAGAGCAGTGGGTTGAGTGGGAGGAGTGGGGAGACCCGGCCCTTGACAAGTTCATCAAGGAGAACATCTACGATCCAGTATTTTAGAGCTGCTGGCTCTAGATGGCCAAGTTTTCGTCTTTTTAATTCCTTTAATGATTCCCCCAGGACAGATGGTCCTGTCGTCATCTTCGAGCACTGGCATGTCGAGGGCCTTGTTGGATTTGCATTGGGTTGGTTTGCGTCGGAGGCTGGGAGGGAAAAAGGAACCCGGCCCCCCTTGGCAGATGGATGGAGTAAAACACATCAACCCGGTTTTTGTTTTTCGGTAGAGAAGAGTCATTGCGAGTAGATAAAATCATTCGCTGCGGGACATCACTTACGGCAGAGAAGAGAGGACACGCACGTAGATAGTTGTACCTGAGGTACATAGATGGATTTTCGGCGGGAAGGGGCAGGAAAGGTGAAGATAGCAAGGGAAGCACTCACTTACATGGGCCCTCCTGCCTTATTCAATCGTTTTTTTAGTTTCGATTCTTGCTGAATTTGCACTCCTTGTCTTGTCTCCAGTGCTGGTGTGTTGTTAAACTGTTCAATAACTCAACAAAGTTCTACCTTTTGACACAGTTCATTTGGTGGTCCTATCGTACAACATCGAACATCAACTCCCCTATCGTCCTTCTATCTGTTGCCCAGTTATGGGTCCTGCAACGAGACCCTGCTCTGCGTCGACGTCATTCCCAGGGCTGCCCAGGGGTACCATCCTTTAGACACCAGACAGGAATCAAAATGTGGGAGTTCAAGCATAACAACCCGCTTCTCTGGGACCTGAGAGTGTAGGATTGATACGATGAGGGTCCATTGCCACCCTCGCACCAAGATGTATCGCTTACTCCCCTGTCAGCAACCACAATGAACCATATCTCACGCACGGTCTTGCCAAGTAGATATTAGAATAGGCTTCCTGTAGCAGCAACTGAACAGACGGCCAAGGATGACCTTGGTTCTCATCCTGGGTATGCTGTCCCAAGGAGGCGTAGCAAACTCGCCATGGGCACCTAATAGCAACACTGGAATTGTACTTGTACAAAAAAGACACATTGCTGTTAACCGACTATATGTATTGTGCGCCTGCCCCAGTGTCCATGTTCCCCAGACATCACATGCCAGCCAACCCGGCCCTTTTCCCATCCAGTTTATGCGCCTCTCCCCCCGTCCGCAAAAAAACAACTATGGTGAACTAGGTTGCACCTGACGCTGCATACGCTCAAGTACTGGCTGGATTCTTATAGAGAAAAGAAAATGCACAGATACGAAAGCAATTCGCTCTCACTTCCCCTGACTGGCCTCCTCTAGCTTCTTGTTGGCCCTCTCGATCTTCCCCTTCGACGTGCTGTCCAGTGATCGATACCACTCCCTCAGAAGCCCCATGTATTCAGAGTACTGCTCCCAGTCTTCTACCGGGGGACCTTTGATTTGTGGTGGGCCCTCGTCTTCGTCGAACACGGCCCATGCAGAATCACCATGAGATCGTAAACCAAACCCTTTCTTGCTCAGCCCCTTTACCTGGAACTTCTGCAGCAATATCGCATCCCCAGGGGCAACTATCGGTAACGATTCCTTGTGTGGCCGATACAGTTGTACTTCAGTAACCTGCGTTAGGGTCATTGAGGGGTCCGTCACGTTGAATGTCATCATGTACTCCCGCGGACCACCCTTGGCTCGAACGGCGGCCGGAGGCTGCGTGGTGACGACAGCCAGAATGTTGGGGTGCTCATCGGGGTGGTTTCGGATTGACTTGAGGGAGATGCATTCGCGGTGAGACCGCAGACGTTTCGTGAGCTCCGATTTGAGAGAGGCCGTGCTGCTGTCGAGATCTGCATTAGGCAGCTTCGAAGGTGAGGCCAGCGCGGCCTTTGCAAGGCTGATGCTGGCATCCTCGTCCTCATCTATTTCGGATGTTGCACTCATCTGAACACTATTAGACCGTGCCCGTGTCACACGTGGGCTGGTCCGCAGAGGTTCGGGGGCTTTCTTGGGTCGTTTAGCTGCCACGGCTTGCCTTGCTAGATGGATACTAGTGTCAGGAGAGGCCGGATTTGAGTGTTGTGACATGCTCGCATCGTACGAGCGCGTGTAGTGCGTTTGTACTGTGATCTGGTCCTCGACAGCCTCCTTAGCAGCGCTCGGAGAACTGTGAGCTGGTGTTGGTCGCATTTTCTTTCTCGTGGAGCGCCTGACGCTATGTGGTGACATTTGGCTATCTCGTTCGTTATGCTCGATGCTGTCTGTAACCACGCTCGCGGAAGCGCTCATGATTGTTGTGTCGTCCTCAACATGAGATTCATCGTGCCCAGTGCCCTCTTCCTGTTGCTCAACAGCCGGGTCAACAGCCGGGTCAAAAGCTGGCCGAACAGTTGGCTCATCAGTTGGCCCATCAGCTGGCTCGTCAGCTAGCTCACGATCAGGCGTCGTGACATCGATCGCCGTAGGGAGAGGCTTAGTCAGCGAAAGTTCAGCGTCGAGAACCCCACGATGCTCCTCCTCCACATTAGTAGCTGTCACCATTTCTACCTCGACAGCCGAATACTCAATGGAGGGCTCCTCTAGTTGCTCTAACCCCATTGGGGCCATAGCCATGCGTATGGTATCTGTCTTAACATGGACAATTGAGCGTGACGCCTCATCATAACCTGGGGCACCACTTTCGGAATCTTGGTATTCCTCAATGAGGTGAGTCTCAGACACCATCTCAGCTGTCAACTGGCTCTCCATAGGTGTTGGCAGTTGATGATTGGGGGCTCCCTCTTTGGATGTTGGACGAGACGCCGTAGGGGATGCAAAGGGTGGCGACCTGCTGCTACGTGGACCTTGTGGCTCAACTGAATGCACAGCAGGCGATGACGAATGTGAAAGAGCCGAACCATTTGCCTGTTGACTCGGCTCCCCCGAGTTATCTTGTTGTGTCGACCGGCGGTCAGGCTCATCGTGGTCCGCAGAGACCAAAGCTGAACCGGGTTGCACTGCTTGAACGGCTGAAGGCGTGTTGTACACGCTCTCGCTTACCGTAACAGAAGACGAGAGCACCTTCGATGTGGATGCTAAAGGGGTTGCATGGGACTCCGCCTCTGTAATCAATGGGGTCGTCTCAACCATCTCGACATCATCCTCCATAGAACCCACTTCCTCTTCTCGCCCAGTTTCTGGGATTACCTCGAGCAACTCGCTGGCCGCCGATGGGGCATCGACTTCGGCCATCTCTTCGTCTCCGCTGCTTTCTCCAGGCTTCTCAGTCTCCTCCTCTGCAATGAGTGGCCCATTGTTGATGCTGACTGATTTATTCCCGTTGTCTTGTGCGTCGGCCGCGGTTGTGTCACTCGGCACTGTCTTTTGAACCTCGATGTCTTCATTTTCCACAATCTCCATGCCGTCTTCTGCCGCATCTGGTTGGGATATAGCACCACCAGAAGCGCTGACATTGCCTAAGTTTTGGCCATCGTCGTACTCCATGTCCTCATCCTCATCAGAAGAGTAGATGTCATCAGACTGTCGGGAAAACTGCTCGCCTCGGGGAGATCCGTCTTCACTGTCGGAATGAAGAGCGGATTCTGAAGGAGATCTGCCATCATCATCCACCCCGGCTCTTCTGTTATCAACTATCTCCGCATCTTCACTGGCACTGCTTCCTTCTGCTGGGCCATTTAGATGCGATCCTGGCGGATCTGCGGGGACACTGGAGCCGCTCTCCGCGAAGTCCACGACCTGAACCCGATCCTGAACAAGAGGTGAAACATTCTCGAAATCCTCCCTCGGGATCTCGGGGGTCTTTACTGCCGCGGTATTGGCTTCCTGACTCCTATGATGCTGCGCAGCATTTGCGAGATCCGCGATCGACGGTTGCGAAGGCGCCGCATTTCTCTGGCCACCTACCGGATTTGCTGCCGATACGGTTGACGGATGAGAAGGTTCTTCCTCTTCGTCCTCCGAGTCAGAGAGTAAGCTAATCACAACAGGAGTCGCCGTGGCTGGCTTACGCAACTGCTGTGGTGCAAACTCTGTTGAGTCGCCATCTTCGTCGCTTTGCTCCTCGTCTTCTTCCCCCCAACTATCACCGTACCCGTCCTCATCCTCGTCCTCGTATAGGATTTCTTTACCGGGCTCCTCTTCTCTCTCGCGCTCGAACTCGTCTTCATCTGAGACGCCCTCGTCGTCATCATCGGGGATATCGTAGTTACGCTGGTCGTAGTCGCCCCCTTCGGAGTCCCCTTCGATTTCACTATCAACCGCAAGATCATCCTCTGGCGCCGCATCGAGCGCCCCTCCGTTGCTTACGAGTATCTCATCATCTAGACGGCTGTCTTGTGGGGTGTGCTCCAAACCCACCTCATCAGTAGGTTCCGCTGCAGCCAGTTCCATATGTGTACCATAGCTAGAGAACCCCTCTGGAATCTTCGTTGGCGATAGCTCACTCAAATGAGCTGCCTGTCCGTCAATGGAAACCGCCGTATCTTCAGGATCCACTTCAAAGGTATCGCCCCCCGCGTGGTTGTAATGATGAGACTGTGCTGAAAAGCCCCACTGCCCTTGCCCAAAGTCCTCTTCAACAGGCATAGCTGGGGACATACTGGAACCATGAACGGGCTTAGGATCTAAGTCTGCATGGCCCTCCACTGCATCGAGATACGAAGGCGCGTCTGTGTAGTTGGCGGGAGCGGGCGTGCTAAGATACGTCTCTGGGTAGTCCGAACCTCCATGGGTATGGTAATCGGTACCTTGAACTGGGCGATCGTCCTGCTGTGGTGCGGCGTCGAAAGAACGGGGAATATGGGAGAAGCCAAACCTAACCTGATCAGCTAGATTGAAACTAGACTCTGCTCGAACAGGAGTCGTTGTCCCGAACATCGAGAAAGTAGCACTGGCGGGCTTTGATACCCCAAACAAGGTGTTATGGGTTTCCAGAGCGACAGTGGGAGACCGGGGGCTCGGCGACAGCTCACGATTGACGACAGAGGTCTCAACCGAATCAACGTGCACGTCACATATTTCCCGCTCAGCAAGGCTCGGTTGCTCCGGGGTGCTTGCAGGAGCGCCTCTGTCGACTGCCTCTGAACCAGGTGTCACTGTCTCAACCTCCACCGTCTGAGCGCCCTCGTCCCGCATCTGCGGTTTGGGTTGTGTCTCTTCCAATGAATCCTCGCCCATGAGAGAGTCAACTGGAGAAGCAGGCTCTGGACTTGGAGATTGACTGCTATACCGCCAGGCGTTATTGTTGCCCCCGAATCGCGGTCTTTTTCGTCCTCTGCCCTTCACCCCGCCATCCTCCTCGAAGATGTCCATACCGCCCTCGAAGAGAGCCCCGTACGACATTCTGGCCCTCTTTATAAATGCCGGTGATGGGTATTCGTTCAGCTCCATGGTTGGGGCCTTTCGCGTTGTGGACGGCTCCTGAACAATAGGGCTCTCGGGCTCGGTAATGACAGGCTCTGGTAAAGGTGGAATAGACGGTTCGCTGTGCGGCTGGTTGACGTCGACGTGCTTGAGCTCGCCCGACTCGCCCAGCTTGGCCTAAATATACATTAGCGCACTGTAGGCCGACCGAAAGCCACCCGCCATGCTGACCTGAAGAACCAACTTCTCCGCAAACTGCAGTTGCCAATCAAGGCGAGCGCCAGGGATGCGGCCTGGTGATTCATCTTTCGCCCACTCTACGCCATTGAGACTCAGTTTGACATTGTCGCCTCCGCCTAATCCACATTCGGCGACAGCTTTTGCAGCTGCCCCGTGAAGCTCGACGCGGACCTGGCCCCTGACGCGACGCAGGAGCACATCCGGCTCGGCGAGCAGGAAGGCGAGCGTGTTCTTCACCCTATTGTACGGCCATGTGATGGTGACTTCGCCTTGAACTACCCGCGATGCTTGATTGTCGATACCGGGACTGAGCAAGGCAATCGGCGTCGGGGACTGGGAGGCAAGAAGCCCGGCGCATGTCTCGTCGGTCAGCGCCATGTTTTTGGCAAGCCCAAGCTCGATGATGCTGTGATGGGCAGCAAGCAGTACTTAAGTCATCTGAGCTAAGGTGATGATGCCGGCGGCTTCGTTTGATGGTTTTGGAGAAGGGAGGGAGGCGGCGAAAAGTTTAGGTTTTATGGCGTCCACCTCGTCGAAAGCTCAAAGGAAAGCTGCTGTCGGCTTTAATGCAAGCTTCCCCAAAATGACGGCAGCTACGCCTCGTGGTGGAGACGGTCGCACGGTTGCTTGCAGCTTCCAGGCTGAACTGAAAACGGAAGGCGGTGAGAAAGCTGGTGCAAAAAGGCGTCATTAGACCCCCTCGAAATCGCTTGGCTTCTGGGGTCAAACTGGCAGATCTGACGAAAACATCAAACTGTGCACTTTTCTTTCTTTGCATGCCTTCTCTCCGCTAAACAATCAATCTTACTTCTGCTCTCGCGACAATGGGGCCACAGGGGCGGGGGCCATTCGATGTTAAGAGAATTGCGGTAGTTGGCGCTGGTCCCGCTGGGCTTGCAACAGCAAAGTATCTTCTTGAACAACACGCGTTCGAGACGATAGATATTTTCGAGCAGCAGTTCGAAGTTGGCGGTGTTTGGAATTACAGTCCGCGGGCATCCGCGATACTTCATGTGCCTCAAGTGAGCCCTCACACTCCACTCGATCCTCCTCTTCCGTCAAAGGGGGGTATTCTGTTCCCTTCCCCAATGTATGAGACGCTTCACACGAATATTCCACGCCGTTTAATGGCCTTCTCAGACCTTCCCTTTCCGAAGGATTCCCTTATCTTTCCCTCCCGAGATGTCGTCCAGGAATATCTTGTCGCGTATTCCGAGGGTGTGAGACGTCTCATCAAGTTTTCCACCCAAGTCCAAGAGGTTCAGCTCCGGCAATCTGGCGGAAAGGACCAGTGGGATGTAACATTCATCTCTTTGGAGACAAGTGTTGCTATAACCGCTACGTACGATGCCGTCGTCGTAGCTTCCGGCCATTATTCACTCATCTACATCCCGGAGATCAAGGGCATCGGAGAATTCAATTTGGCACATCCCGGCGTGATATCGCACGCCAAGCTCTACCGGACCCCTGCCCCGTTTGAACACAAGAAAGTGGTGATTGTTGGAAACGCAGCATCAGGGCTGGATATTGGCGCCCAAATCAGTGGCGTTTGTCAAAAACCGTTGCTACTATCGGTGCAAACTGCCACTCCCGCGGCTAACTTGGACTTCATCGGAGCAGAGGAGGTCGGCGTTATGGATGAATTTCTGGTTGACGAGAGGGGCGTCAGATTCCAAGATGGAAGAGTTGAAAGGGACTTGGATGCTGTTATTTTTGCCACGGGGTATTTCTTCACTTACCCCTTTCTCGCATTTCTGAAGCCGCCTCTAGTAACCAACGGACGTCGTGTGCACGGACTCTACCAGGAGCTCTTTCATATCGACCACCCGACGCTGGTGTTTCCGGGGCTTCCCATCAAGGTTGTTCCATTTTCTGTCTGCGAGAGCCAAGCTGCGATCATCTCAAGGACATGGGCCAATTTGCTGCCCCTCCCCTCCACGAAGGAGATGCACGAATGGGAAGAAACGGAGGCCCAAAAAAGGGGGACTTCGTTCCACGTTTGGCCTAAAGGGGCAGATGCCGAATTCATCAATTCGGTTCACCGCAGGCTTATGGACGGAGAAGGAAAGGCACCGCCAAGCTGGGACGAAGAGTTGATTTGGGAGAGGCAGATATATTCCGACGCCAAGCTCAAGTTTGAGATGGATGGACGAACCGCGAACTCTCTGGATGAGCTCGGGTTTGTGTTCCCCGGCCAGGAAACCGAATCTACACTCGGAGAAACCCACTCCACGGATATTATTTAAAGAGACAGACGCTCGTATGGTTCGGCAACCAGTCGCTGAGATTATGTCAGCATGTCTGAAGACAACTGTGGAGGCCTGCGCATCTCGGGTCGCGGAACTATGAACCATGACACCCAAGGTCCATCCTGGATCGGCATCACCAAAATATGGTGGTGATGCCATTTTGCTCCTTTCCTGATGTGACTCTGGCCGGACATTGCCGGGCTACGTCGTTCACAGGGCGCAATGCAATGGTGGGGTGGACGGGCGGGGGTCACTAACTCTTGTTGGCAGGCGGGCTCGGACACTCAATCTGGCCGAGCAGGATGCATCACTGCCGTATCTGCGACTTATCTACGGCCTATTGCCCCGGAGTGCTTGCAACGGAAACAACTTGATTTCACCAGACAACCCGCTGTTGCACACGTCGAGCATACAATTATCTATCATCTCATTGTTGTTTACACGTGGCATTGGGTTCAACCCGAATTCAGTGAGCTTCTCAAGTCATGGACGTACCAACCCGCATGAGTGCAGTGAAGCCTGGCGGTGAAAAGCCGCTCCCTTTAGACCTTAGCCACCACTATTCCGAAGTCACCAAACGTCGTGTGCCCAGTGAGATAAAGCGAGCATACGAGCTTTTCAGAATCCCTGGTATCAAAAACCTGGCAGGCGGTTTGCCAAACGCTCAGTTCTTCCCTTTTGATACACTGGAGGCACAGACGGCGAGCCCAGAGCGATGGACTCCCTCGAGCCCCGATAGGGCCGTCGTCACTGGAGAACTGTCTCGCCAGGATGGCGCTACGCATATCGCCGTGCCAAAGGCATCGGGCGAGGACGACATCATGAAGAGGATTGATGTTTCAACGGCACTGTGAGTGTCCGATCCGAGTCGTTTTCTCTCATTCTGTCCTTTTTCTGCTGTCTTGGGGGAGTTGAGAACTTGCCCCAAACTTGAAGGCATATCGGCTAATATCCACCACAGTCAGTACGGCCAGGCACAAGGCTATCCGCCGCTCCTATCGTGGGTGCGGCAATTCACGAGGGAGAACCTCCATCCAGACGTCCCATACAGGGCAGGTCCAGAGGTGGCTATGTCCTGTGGTTCAACCGATGCGTTCGCAAAGGCCCTGAATTTGTTTGTCGATGCGTGGACCGAGGGTGTAAGTGATGTATCTCAGCGCCCTGGCTTGCTGTGTGAGAAATTTGTGTACGGTATCCCACTCGCTGAGAGTCTCCCACGGGGAATGCAAGTTGTGCCCGTTGAATCAGACCACGAGGGAATGAGTCCCAGCGAGCTGGAAGATGTCTTAGCGAATTGGGATCCTGTCAAGGGCAAGCGGCCGCATATCATGTACACGGTAACGTGTGTTGCCCCATCAGTTGGAGGCCGTGGTGGAGATACTAACTAGCTTGCAACAGGCTCGGTCATAACCCCACGGGCGTTGTGCTGTCTCTTGAGCGGAAGAAGGAGCTCTACGCCGTCTGTACCAAGTACGATGTTATCATTATCGAAGATGAACCCTACTGGTACCTGCAGTTTCCCTCGGCTGCAACCAGAGAGGCCGAATCCAGGGGCCACGACACACCTCGGTCCGGTCCTCCATACAAACCAACCTCATCCTCCAGATACCCCTTCCTGGATTCTCTACTCCCATCGTTCACCACCATCGACATTGACGGCCGCGTCATCCGCCTCGACACATTCTCCAAAACCGTTGCGCCAGGCTGCCGTCTAGGTTGGGTCACAGCCCAGCCCGCCATCATCGAGCGCTACGTCCGAATCTCCGAAACCTCCACCCAACAACCCTCAGGCTTCGTACAAAGCCTCGTCGCCGAGCTAGTCATTGGCCCGCAGCCCGAAGCCAAAGCCGCCTTTGCACGCGCCACCCTCAAGGGAACCGGCCAGGAATTCTCCGGCTGGCAAATGGACGGGTGGGTGCGTTGGCTCGAAGGTCTCCGCGGCTCATACGAGCGCCGCATGATCCGCATGTGCCAGCTCATCGACAGCGGGACTTACGAAATCAAGACTGGCTCCTTCATCCGTCCATCGGCCGCCGTCGACGAAGACTGGGGCATCGTCACCAAGACAAAGCTCATCTCGTACGAGTGGCCTCGCGGCGGGATGTTTGTCTGGCTCCGAGTCCACTTTGAAACGCACCCCTTGTGGAATTCAAAGTCCAGCACAGGCGGCGCAATCGACGGCCTAACGCTGTCTACCGCGCTGATGATGTATCTCACCGTCAAGCCATACCTCGTTCTCGTTGCCAGCGGTGCAATGTTCAGCGCCACGCCGCAGATTCGCGTGGAAAATGGTTGGGCATACTACCGGCTGTGCTTCGCGGCCGAGACGGACGAGAATATTGACTCAAGCTCGCAGCGCTTCGTCGAGGGTGTGCAAAAGTTCTGGCGGGTGAAGAGCGTGCAGGAAATCGAGAAACTGGTGGACAGCTTCCCACATGTGTCAAGTATGGAGAGTCTCGCTGAGAGCATGGGTCAGATGGGGACATGGCTTGGTTGCTAAGGGGTTCCGATGTAACATGTATTTCACGGATTGGGTGACTTGTTTGTACATACTAAAGTCGGCGAGCATGGTCAAGGGGTTTGAGAGAAAGAGATGAGTTTCTGACCTACAATGGCGGGATGCATCCTACGTACCTCGCATAGGTACATTTACAAGCCCCTACATACAGTATCGACAGGATTTATTTACACTCTGAATGTACCTGAGATGATTGTGTATTGTAACAAAACTACCACCCACGAGAGATTCAGTCACGTCACACATGAGCTTCACGCTTTGGCCTAATAACCGACATCACTTAGCAAATGTTAACCGAAAATGTCGGTCGGTATCAGAATCTCATTGTATATGTGCCTACGGGCACATTCCTAATCCATTACGCCGAAGAACTACCAATTCATGCCCCATCGCACAGCTACCCTACTCGTTGAGAAGCTGCTTGAACGCCTCCGTAATGGCCTTACCCCTGCCCTCGGTCGCCTTGAGCGAGCCGAGACCCTCCTTGGCATATGTGGCAGCGTAGGGGTTCTGGCGCAGGAGGACCTGCTTGTTCTTGAGCGGGTTCTTCTTCTGCACAGATGCACGCTTGGTGCGGGCCTCGCCCTTGGGGGCGTTGAGGACGCTCTGGATTTCGGAGCTGTTGATGAGACGGGTAAGGTCGGACTGGGCAACAACGTTGGAGGGGATGAAGAAGCCCTTCTTGCTCTCGTAGACAGCGTCAAGCTCCTTGATGGCCGAGGAGGTCCAGACGATGAAACGACCGAGGTGACCACCGGGTGCGAGCTGGAGGAGATTGAGAGCATCGACGGGGCAGGTCTCGACACCGGGGATGTTTCGGAAGCCCTTGATGAGATCCTTTCCATCGACCTCGGTGCTGTAGACAACGAGGGGACCACGTCTCTGGCGGTGACGGCGGCCTCTGAGCTTGCCCTTTCCGGCGCGGAGCTTCTTGGAAGCCTTAGCCTTCTCAACATCCGCGCCGGCACCGACAGCCTTGAGCAGACCAAGAGCGACGGACGTCTTAACGGCAGGGCCGAAAGCGGCCGAGTCGATAACGAGGGGAACCTCGGGAACGGTAGCGACCTGGTGGCCACGGGCCATCAGAAGGGGAGCGACGGCAGAGGCAGCAAGAGCAGAGGCAGTAGCGAAACGCCTATGAGAGTAGGTTAGAGCTATCCCATCCGTGTAAGATCCGCGCAACATACTTCTGGCCCTGGTTGACCTTTACGTGCCACTTCCTCCAGATCTTGGTAGGGGCGAACATGCGGCCGGATCTGCACATGTTACCGAAGGCAGCCTGACCAGCACGGTGAGTACCGCCACCGGAAACACGGGGAATACGGGCAACAGCGCGACCTGTAATCATTGATGGTTAGCGATTCCATTCTGAAAATTCATTGTTCCTTCCGGCTCGGAAAATCGTCCCATCACAAATTGCACCCAAGCGGCCCAAGACAAACGCCCTCCCTCTTCCATTTCGCATCCTAAAATTGCAAACATCACTCACCAGTTCCCCAAGACTCAGCAGAGGTCTGGTGACCGGCCTTCTCGCTGACGGAGTACGGCTGGCGCTTGTTCTTGGCCATGCCGGTGTGGACGTGCTTCACGATATCCGGGCGGATAGGGGCCGAGAAGACCTTGGGGAGGACCTCGGTGGCACCGGTGGCCTTGCCATCGGCGCCGATGATGGTGACGGTAGGTCGGGAGGCCATTGTGTCCAAGTGGAATCGGTCTGTAAGTTCGAGGGCGGAGAAGTCAGCAACTGGAATCGGAGAAAATCGCTCGTTCGCTGGATTTCTCGGAGATGGAGCTTCTGCAGAGCTTCGGGGGGTCGATCGAGAAAATGCTTACCTCCGGGGTGGGCTGCTGGTTAGTATATGAAGTTGCAAAAAGTGAAGCCTCAATTGCTTGAAATTTTTGGAATATTTGCTGGTGAAGTGTGGGGACCCACAACCAACTACTCGGCCCTAACTACGCTAGTCCAGGAATGGCAATCTCCCACCTACACCCCCACTCATGAACAGTTGGTAGGGCTAGATTAGCTTAGCTTAGCGCTCGTCTCCAACGCCCAAAGCAAAGCCGAAATCCCCTTCGTTCTCAGCAGGGATTACGGAAACGATTGCATGTGCAACTTCAGCTAGTGCATCTGCATTGGAACCATTGGCGATTTTCATCTTGACACTGGCCGGGCCGCATTAGTATCTGCTAGTTTGCGAGCAATGTTAGGATCAAACACCTTCACGCCCGCTCCTGTGGTCACGAGGTTATCCTATGTGTGAATTCCAAGGCATACCTTATTTCGCAATATATAAACATTTTATCTCCATACAGCAGGCTTTCGTGATGCCTAAACTTCAAAGAAAGCACCGATCGTGGGTATCTACTCTATCTCCTTCAACCTCTTGATCAGATCGGCCCGTTCCCTCTGAACATTGGGGTCCTCCTGGTCCAGCTGCAAGAGGGCAGCATACTTCGATTTGATATCAGCCTGGGCCACAAGTCGTTCCTTGACCTTGGCCTCCAGATAGCCCATATCGTTCCGCCGGCAGGCTCTTCGGAACACTTCGCGCATGCGGTTGCTATACAGTTGACACGAGGCAACGGGTCTAATCTGTCGCTTCCGGATGAAGTTGTCTGCGACTTCGCTCTTTTTCTTGTTGCTGTCTTCCTCGACCAGTGGCCACACTACGGCGTCATAACACTCCTCGCACACCGTAAATTCTGGAAGACCGGCCATTACGTGCCTGTAGGACAATGTAAGTTTCGATTCGGTTTCACCCAGTGATGGGCAACTTCACGGAGCATAAAGAAGCCGAAGCTGGAAGAAACGTACCACTTGTGGTTTATCATCGGGGAATTTCGGGGGCATTCTTCCATTAGAGATATGTCTCGGACACGATCAGCAAGGACTTGAATATCCGGCGCACCCTTGCGGCCGTGGGCCCTGTCGTGTGCAGTCTCCATCAAGTCGAAGTATTCCAAGAAACGCTTGCGATCTGGCGCGAAATGAAGATCACAGGCACTGCGAGATAGAGTGGAATATGACTCCAATGGCAGGAATACTCCTGCCAAGTTCGGCAGCAGGGAGCTCACCATACCCGCGCAACTCGGGCACACATGGAAGCTATTGATAGGCCTCTTCGAACTTGGATCGACCATGCTGAACCAGACACGGCTTGCAGACTGAGCACCAGGACAGGGTGGTTGTCTGGCGTCGACCGAAGCCACGCCCTCTAGAAGACGCAGATCCGGGAACTGGTACTTCATTGTCATAAGAAAGGCAATACGATACCACGGAGACGAGCCGAAGTTACACGAGACAGCTTTATCGGGCGGTCGGTCAGGGGCGGACACGAAGAATCGCCTAAACTCTTCGTTCTTTGCGAACACGCCGCCATAACAGTCAGGGCAGATTAGGAAGTTCTCGGCTCGCGGCAGTGACAGAAACTGGACGTCACGAGGAGCGGTAGGAACTACCCAGTGGCATTCAGGGAGTTGAGGCAGAACACCTTGCTGGACATCCTCGGAGTACCGCCTGAAGGTCGTAATCGGATGATCCAGATACGCCTTCTGTTTTTCCGGGTCGAACGGACTCGGTTGCCAGTACGGGACAACAGGCGAACTTGGATCTTGCGATTCTTCTCGCAAAATTGCCGGAACCCTCCGATCGGAAGGGCTACCCCTGCCGAGAGAGGCCGGGACTGGAAGCGGCACACCGGAATTGGGGATTGAAGTTGATCGGGATGGAGCGCGTGGCCGTGAGCCTTTGCCAGTTTCTTCTTGCCTGCGCGGCGGCGATGACCCGGTCGCAGTTGGCACCGATGAATATTCGTCTTCCCTTCTCCCACCCGTCAGATACGGGAAAGTAGAGCTCCTTGGACTTGGGAGTGCCGAAGGCTCTGGAAACTGGCCGCCTTGCGCGACACGAGGCGAGGGGAGCGGAGAAGGACCCTTAGGTCCCGTTCTGCCAGTTGGTATTGGCCGGCCCTGGTCTGGGGACAAAAGAGATTCTGGTTCGGTGCTAGTCCGCCTCGGCTGGGGGCGCTCGGATCTGTTTGAGCGGCTGCTTTTGAAGCTCTCGCTCCCATAATATTCCCCCGGCTCACGGGTGCTTGAGTCGCGCCGGCTCCTTTGACCAGCAGGCCGGTCAGGAAGCCTGTCTCTGGATATATCGGGATAGGGCGGAGAATTGCTCTTCCTTGTTTTCGTCGGAGACTCACTCACCCGGCCTCCTCGAGGAGGTATTTCACCCCCTGGCATCATAAACGCAAGGACATCATCCGGGTTGCCGTATCCGTATCCATCCATGGGATTGATAAAAGGGCGCGCTCCGGCTGTAGATGACTTGCGTCTGCTGAGCGAAGGAGATGTAGATGAACGTGTTGAGCGTTTATCGTCGTTTCGCGCCGACTTCGAAGTGTCCCTCGAATGGCCTCTGCCAGGTGATCTACTTCCTGCATTGAAGTCTAGGTACGCCCTCTCACGACCACCGGCTGTGTGGGTGACCACCGGTGAGAGGAAAGCATCCTCACTCGGCCTGGCGCTGTCTCGGCCTGGCTGGTCTACGACAGGCTTCTCCCGGTTCCGTCGGCTATTCGATCGCCTAATCGGAGGGTCCTGGGGCTGAAATTCCGTCTCCAGACGTGGCAGGTCCTGGTGACTCTTTTTCCTTGGCAGCCCAGGTATCTTGGCCGGCTCGCTGGGCTTCTCATCCGATGAAACGAGGACATACTGCCTGCAAGTGTTGTCGTCATATTCCGACTTTGTTGGCGACTGCCTCTGATCGGGATGAACCGTGTCAGAGCCTTCGTCGGTGCCAGTCTCTGAGTTCGTGACAATCACAAAGCGGCGTTCCGGGTTCTCGTCAAACACCTCTACCATGAGTGGATTCTGATCAATCTCGCCGCGGTGCTTTGGCTCGTCATCGGACTGACTGGGAGCAATTGAGGGCGAGTGCTCCCTTGCCAGCGATTCGGCTTCGTCCTCTACGCTCGGCGGGGGCGGCCCTCTGGCACGGTGAGGTCGCCCCGACGGCCGGGAGGACCGGGCATCACTCTTGTACGACTGGGCCTCACGCGCCGACCGGTCGTAAATCCGATCACTGCTTCGTTAGATCAAGCTGCGCTGCCGAACACGACTTCGGGCGGCGGAGCGCTTACGGGTTTGGACTCCGAGATCGTGAGGTTCTGAAGGAGCCCGTCTCCAGGAAAGTGTGGATATTGTCCCTCTCAGCCATGGCTGAAGTTTGTTAGGGGTGGTGTTTTCGTCCGACCTCGGTCTGTCAGCACGAGTGAGCTTGGGGCATCGTGCCGTTGAGGCGGGGCACGAAGAGGCGTGTTGGCGGGGAAGATTGGCGTAAGGTTCAGGTGGCGTGCTATAGGACGAACGGCTTCGTCTACTTAATTATGGCATTCGGGACGCAAAAATGGCATGGGAAAGTCCTGTTAGGTATAATAACTGTTGAGAGAAACACGGGGATTAGAACTGGCACAGTCCGTAGTGGGTTGTTCCTGGATGGAAGAAGTGCAAGTTGGGTGGTCTGCCCGAGCTGGGGGGATGGGATGGAAAGAATGCACCTGAGTGGGGCAGGAAGCTGATCGACAGGTATCGAGCAGAGCGAGAGTCCTTTCCCTTCCCTGGACACCCTTCTGGAAGAACTAGGGCCGTGGGCCCAATCGGATTTATCAGAATGCCCTGGCGCTTTTTTGAGCTCTCGTGAGACCGTGAGGCTCAGCGGAATCAGTAGCCATGGAATTGCCATTGCAGGACACCAGCAGCAAGGCTGTGTCAATGCTGGAGTAAACCTACAACGCCATGCTTAGCGAACAGTGCAAACTTTGAGCACCTGCTGCGCAGAGCTGGCCCTATTGACACCAAGTGCCCACTCAACAGCTGCGGGGGGAGTACTTTTACTCTAAATGAAATCCCTGCTGCCATCGCGGGTCCCACGTCCACCTCAACTGTATGCCACCAGCATCAGAAACCATGCCCTCGCTTCTCTCGCCAGACCCATTCATTCATCTTCGCAGTATTTTTTTTCGCTTGCTGGGCAGTATCTCGCCCTTGTCTCTCGCCTTTAATACCGGTTTTGATGATCGTCCATTTGTAGGGACGGGGAGCTGCATCTTTACCAGTGTACAACAGGTTTTGTTTGACGCTGCTCGTAGAAACCGGGCGTCAAGATCGCTCTTTGGGGGTGCCACACCAAAGCCTGTCGCGCAACCCCCGATTGCTTTCCCACATTCCCGCGGAGTACCTACCTACCTACCCAACCCAGCTGGGATAGCCTAACCACGCACGGCTAACTACCTAGGTAGGTCAAGACGACACTGTTCCCTCTCCTCGCGGCATCTCAAATGGGGCATGATTCTGTCATCGTTCCAGCCTTGCCCGCTGACGCAACTATCAACAGTCATACCAAGGTATGGAACCGATGAGGAACTTAGCTGGCCGTTTTATGTTGCCTTGCGGAGACTTGGTACCTACCTCACACAGTCTCTGTTTCGCGGTATGATTCTCGGTTCTTTCTGCTTGCTCTGCGTTACTACCCAAGGTTGCACGATAGGTAACCTAGGAACGTTATCATCAACAGCCATGCTTTTGCCGCTGCATGCGCCATGATCTGCGTCCCAATTTACATCTACCTTATTTGGTAGGTAGTGAGGCCTAAGTGCATTCAACATGGGGAGTTCAGGCCCAGCTCCAGGGGCGGTCTATTAGTGGGGGTAGTGAGACAAGATGTCTCGCATGCTTCGCCCAGCCGCGCTGCTCCCGCGATAGCTACCCGCAACGTTCAGGAGTGGCCAGCAGTCTTATCGTAGGTTGGGCATCTTGAAAGCCACTGGGCGTCGAACATCCCGCCGTTGCGAAAAGACGATGAATCCGAGCATCCGATGAATCGTTTTAGCTTCTTTTCGTCCAATTTCCGAGCTCCCAAGACGACGAGGCTTTACGCGCAGCACACTTTCGAAGGAACTTTGCAGCCTAAAAGGTCGACCACTCCAACTTCGCTCCAGGCCAAAACGCACAGCCGCGGAGGGGCGTCGCGCGATATACGAGGAAGGTCGGTTGCTTTCAACAGGGTAGAAAGGAGCTTAGGGGTATAAATACAGACCGGTAAGGAGTCCCGGCCTAGACCCGACGAAAAGACGCGCAAAGCTGCAGGTACCGGTACCACATGATAAGGATCTTTTCTTTCACAAAACGTACCGTACCGCATGGTGACTCTCCATCACGGGGCGGACGGCGCGACGGCTGCCTCCGGCTACGTGGAGGCCTTGGTGCCTATCCAGGTGTAGGTTGCCTTTGATCTCGTCACCTTGAACTGGAACCTTGATGGACAAATTCGAGTCACCGGCCGAGTCAAGGAACCCTCAAAAGACCAAAGGTTTCTTGCTACACACGTCGACGGGGTGATAAGGCTGAGGGTAAACTGTTCCGCCCATTCGCACCATGCAGACCCGTGACAATTGTGGGTGATGTTGACAAACGCGACGGGCCATAGCTGGTATATATTTGCATCCGAGAGAGAGCGAGAGTACGAAGGCTGCGACAGAGGAATAATGCCTTGTAGCGCAAATACATGCCAGGAGAGTGAAAAGGGAGGTATAAGCGCAAGGATGCGGCCGGAATTCAATGATCGAACCAAGTCATCGGCTCGACCCCCAGAGCTCATGGTTCGGGCCGTGTGATGCAAGGCGGAAGCCGGCCCATGCTAATCCCCGCGCCGGAAGCCGGGGCCTAACTGATTGGACTAGGTATGCGGGTGGGTCGCTGTAGTACAGGGGTTTGAAGGAATCGAACTTGACATTCTCACCACTGGACCTTGTCACAAAAACATCGTCACCAGAGCTCGCGAGCTTGCAACAACCGACCAAAGCTCCGCACTGGTGGACTAGAGGTGGCGATGGAAGCGATTAGGGCCTCTGCAGCTCGCCGGGCGCTGAGATGGCAATCTGGCCGAGGCTGGTCGAGGAATTGGACCTGCCGGTCCTGTCGCAGTCAACCTGGCGTGTCTCGCCAGCTCGCGACACTGCAAACTACCTCCCCTAAGCCATACTATGTTACAACACCAATCTTCTACGTCAATGCAGGTATGGCTTTCTTCAGATTGTGTTTATTACCCGTAATATTAATGTCAACACCCTGCAGCACCCCATGTCGGCCACATGTACTCGATGGTCCTGGCCGACGTGCTGAAGCGATGGCAGACACTTGCGGGCAGGCCGGCGATTCTCTGTACGGGCACCGACGAGCACGGAATGAAGGTGCAACGATCTGCCGCGATAGAGGAAATAGCACCTAAAGAGTTCTGCGACGAAACCTCCGCCAAGTTTGAGAAGTTGGCGAAGAAGGCCAACATCGACTACGATCGCTTCATCCGAACCACCGATCAGGACCATGTGCAGGCCGTCGAGCACTTTTGGTTTCTGCTCAGGGAAAGGGGGTTGGTATACGAGTGCAAGCATGAGGGGTGGTATTGCGTCAGCGACGAGTGCTTCTACCCCGAATCCGAGATCGAGAAGCAACAGGACCCTTTTACCGGTGAGGTCTTCATGGCATCCAAGGAGACAGGAAACAAGGTAGAATGGACCGAGGAGATGAACTATCACTTTCGGATGACAGCCTTGAAGGACAAGCTGCTAGAATTCTACGAGAGGCACCCGAAATGGGTGGTTCCAGCGACGCGGATGAACCACGTGGTGGACTGGGTCAAAAATAACCTCGAGGACCTCTCTATCTCCCGGCCTGTCGGGCGTCTCACCTGGGGTATTCGCGTTCCCGATGACAGCAGTCAGACGATTTACGTCTGGGTCGACGCCCTGATCAACTACATCACTAAGGCCGGCTTCCCAGCGTGGACACCGGGACGCGAGTTTGAGGGAGGGTGGCCAGCTGATGTGCACGTCATTGGCAAGGATATCCTTCGCTTCCACTGTGTTTACTGGCCTGCACTTCTCCTTGCCTTGGATCTCCCCCTCCCGAAGCAGATTCTTAGTCACTCCCACTGGACTATGGACCGGAAGAAGATGTCCAAGTCGATCGGCAATGTCGTCAACCCCACGTTTGCTATGGATCGATGGGGTGTAGATACGATGCGATTCTATATGATTCATGATGGAGGTATTGCCAACGATTCGGACTACAGCAATTTCATGATATCCGAGAGATACAAGAAGCTCCTCAAGTCGGGTCTTGGCAATTTGACCTCCCGCGTCGCAAGGCCGAAGAGTTGGAGTGTGAGAGAAGCAATTCAGGCTGGCAGCGTCTCCGGCCCCTCCGGTATCGAGCCCACTGGCAACGAATCCATGGACCGGGCCTTCGCGATTCAACTAAGTGTGATAACGGAAGTTGGGCGAGTTGTGGCCGACCATATGAGGAAACTGAATCCCAGTACAGCCCTGCAGCAGATAATGAAGACTGTATCCGAGGTTGGTGGTACATTGTCGTTGCGCTACAAGACCATTGCTGATCCAGATGCAGACAAACAAATTCCTCGAAGTAACCCAGCCATGGAACTTGGTTAAAGACACTGACAACCCCAAAGCCAAGCTCTTGCTTGATCAAACGATTTACCTCGCAGCGGAGAACCTGCGATTATCTGGCATTCTTCTTCAACCATTTATGCCCGAGAAGGCAGCACAGCTGCTTGACATACTGGGTGTTTCTGAGAAAAGGAGAACGCTCCGGGACGCAAGGCCGTTCGTCGACTTTGACTACGGCACGCCTTTCGTAGCCTTGGGGAGAGGAGCATGGGACGCACTCTTTCCTCCATTGGAGGATCAGTGATATTGACCCAGCCTGCCTCACGGAGCCTTGTACAACACTGTAAATTACCTTTAGCGACCGAGTCGTGGTATTTTTCTCCAGGCATCAGCTTCAGATTCGAGATACCCCCAGCTCAGTGTGGAATAAAGATAGAATACCAACAGTCTTCAGTGTTTCCTTGGTCGGGGTTATGGTTGTGGTTCAAGTGCACCCCTTCCCATTTTTGGGGTTGGTTCGCACATATCGGCCCCACCAAAGGCGATCTCGGCTTTAGGTCCGATCTGTGAGAGACAAGCATTTTACAGCAACACAAATTACTACCACCAAACACCTCACCTCATATCACGACTGTAGGTGTGGTCGAAATGAGGCATAACGAATTTACAGGTATGCCAGCTTAGTGCTAACGTATGTGGTCCTCTTCGCTACTATGTAAACTGACAATGCGTGCGCAGCGGTCTCCACGTCGAGAGCTCTTCTCGTGCCTTATGAGCGCCAACATGTCCTCAAATATCACGGCTGGATGGAAGACCCGGTAAGTCACCCATTAGCTTATATGGGTATTATGGTAGCATTGCACTGACTCGTCAAACCAGGCCATTCAAGAAGCTACTGCATCGGACAGACTCACGCTGGATGAAGAATACGAAAACCAGGAGTCGTGGCGTGCATCTCACGACAAGTTGACATTCATTATTTGCCAGCCACTTGCTCCGACAGCTTCTCCATCTAATGGCTCACTTTCAGTCACGGCCGGCGAAATCGATGCGCCCGACAAAATGATTGGCGATGTCAACTTTTTCTTGTATTCGTCCGACGACGGCGATGACACGGACAGTGAAACGACCGACGATGGCCCGATAAACTGCGTCGGCGAGGTCGATATCATGATTGCAGACCCCAAAGATCGGGGCAAAGGGACAGGAAAGGCTGTTGCAGTAGCATTCCTGCATTACATCTTCCACAATCTGGACGCTGTCCTCGCCGAGTACGCGCACGCTCAAGACAAGCCCCAGCAATGGATACCAGAGTTGAAGATGCTGATGGCTAAGATCAAAGCCGACAACGAACAAAGCATCGCGTTGTTCCGCAGCTTAGGCTTCACCCAGGAGGGCGACGTCAACTACTTTGGGGAGGTGAAGCTCGTGCTTCAAAATTTTGACAGGATCTACGCAACGAAGCCCGAAGGGTATATCGAGTTAGTCTATGCGAAAGGCGACGAATGCACAACCGGTGCTAACGCGCTCCTATAAACCAATGGCCGCTCAAAACAAAAGAATTAGGCGCCAAATCATCCTCGAATCATCAGTCGCGTGCGCCGTAGGTCTGCTTGTATGACTGCAAGACGTCCATATTAGCGTTCGAACCCCCGCAGACCACCATCACCACGTTCTTCGTCGCCCACTCTTCATCACTCAGCCCCTTTCCCAGATGTCTCCTCAGATCGCCATTATACGATGTTGCCACCGTCGCGCCGCAAGCAACCTCCACCAAGATCCGCATATCCTCAAGAAACTGCACGCAAGCCATGGCGGCCTCGGGATCCGTCACCGTGGCGCTAATAAGCTCCTCGCTCGTCCTGGCCCACTCCCACGACCTAGCCGACACACGAGTCGCTCCAAGCGACGTCGCTATGGATGTGATGCCTGGCAGCGTGACGTGCTCGCCGGCACGGACGCTCGCGTTCAGGCTATCAGCACCGATAGTTTCAAGCGCCAGCACCTTCGGCGGAACACCACCCCGTCCAATCCGCCTCCCCTGCCGCACCAGACCCTCCATCACACCGTTCAACAGCCCGCCTCCACCGACGTTACAAACCATTGCGTCCACCGGTGTCCCCGACGGCATTTGCATGGCAACTTCGTCAATCAGCGTTGCAGCACCCGACCAGATGTCCGGGTGATCGAACGGGGGCACATACACAGCTTGTGTGTCGGGTGCTTGGTTTTCGGGCGCAAGGAGTACACTACGCAAGTATGCGTCGGCCTCGGGCCAGTTGCACCCTGTCTGCTCCACGGTGGCGCCGAGGCCACGAAGGCGCTTGATAACGGTGGGCCGGGCTGTCATGGGGACTACGATAGTAGCCTTGCAGCCTAAAGAAATGGCGGAGGTTGCGCATGCGAGGCCGGCGTTTCCTTCAGAGCTGCAGTAGAAATGGACGTTTTGGGAGGGGTACGAGGCTGCGGCGCGGAACATCATGTTGCCTATGCCGCTGGGTTGAGTGTTAGTCGGGTGATGGTGAGGTGTGGTATGGCAGTGGTGATATGTCGTGCTTACCGAGACTTGAACGAGCCCGAGGGCTGGAGATTCTCGAGTTTGAGAAAGATGTTGCATCCCGCGGACTGGGAGAGCGGGATCGAGCGGATGAGTGGTGTCTCGATCCATGGTTTAGGGGGTTCAGGTGCGAGTGAGCCCATCTTGAACTTGGAGAACGGTGGGTAGAGGGCTGGTGGCGCTTTTTTTGTTCTTTCTAGGGAGAAAAGGGGTCAAAGATAACAGGGAACACCAATTGGTTCTGGGACTTGTTGGGAAGAAAGAAAAGATTAGAGTTTAGAGTTTTAAAAAGAAGATTGGTAGTTTGTCGAGAGACTCCAGGTTCTTATCTCTTGGATTCTCGGCGGTTAGGTAAGCTCCCGTGTGCAAGAGTGCGGGGGGAAGGAAATCGAATTGTGCAATAAAATCGGAGAAGGTCGGGTGATCCTGCATCTATTACCTAAGTAAAGAGTCAAGCTTTCTCTGGAAACGCAACTCATGACCTGAGGAGTGAAGTTAGTGGTAATAAGTCTTTGGTTGTGGTGAGTCTGGAAGCTAGCCCCCTTGCTTAGACCCGGGCCTGCGGACCACACGCAGTGTACGCCACGCTCAGCTTGGAAGCTGGTGGCTCGGGAACTGAACCTTCAGGGCGGGGCGGGCGGGAGCCGGCGGGGCCAAGGTCGCTCGCCCAATTCGAAACCCGATGGTAACCACAGGGCGCACCGTTGCGACATGGCGCCGACGACCGGAGCGGTATGTACTCCGCTTTTCCGCCCTTCGGCCCACGGTGCGTCTCCTGCATCTGCCGCTTACACGGAAACGCCCTTGATGGCCACCAGGGACGACAGTGAACGATTATGGAATTTCTTTTCATTTTTATTGGTGATTTCTTGGTCGGTTGACTGCAAGTCAAATGCTGCTCCAAACTATCCATTCCACTCACCAGCCCGTCCAGTTCAGGGGTTTGCCATTGGGGCGACGGCCTGCTCTACAGATACGGCGGCCGCCTCTAGCTGTCTTACCGTTACTTCCTCCGCGCACTCCGCTATTCCTACTGCTACATTTCCCAGTGTCGTTGGATCGGGTCGCATTGCGAGAGAAAAATTGGAGATCTAGGCCTCCGTGTAAGCCATCTAGGCCTTCAAGTTCGCGCATAACGGCATGCCGGTGGAGCGTCGCTCCTTCGCGACCCGCGTCTATCATTCCTGCAGCATTGGGTGCCAGTGGTCAAGCTCCTTTCTTCGGATATTTTTTGGCCGCTGTAGGGCTGGCTATTGCCACTGCCAATAATCTCATCGCTGGGATTCGGTATCGATTACTACAGAAGGGATGAAGTTGATCGCGTTTGCGGAAGGAGCGAGGCTTGACACAAGTTCGATTGTTGAAAGTTAGGGGCTCACTTTTCTCTTGCAACCAACCAGAGCTCAAATTGAGCAGAAATAGGGGGTAAATGGGTGCCCGGGCTGAGTTTCGCGGGCCCCTGAGAAAGTTGAGTGTCTTTGATTCAGTCGTGGGCTGGGCTCATGTCCTTGTAACTGCTACATACTGGGGCACACAAGATATATTTCAGCAAAAAGAACATTTGCTGGTCAATTACAGACCCCAAAGAACTCATGGCTTCAGTTGATTCTACTCGGAAAACTGAATTATGTGGTGAGGTAGATGGGACGTGGACGAGAAGACTGGGGAGTTCATGTCGGGATTTGGCGAAGTGTGGCTTGAATGGACTACAGCGACTGCTCAGGCTCATCTTCCATCCCGGGGCCCTGTGATGTCACGGTATTGATCGCGGTTTGCTTTAATTTTAATTTCAATCATTCTTTTCATCTGGTTTCCAGGTTTCCACCAGCCTTGGAGTGCAGATTTTTACAGTGATTTGAATCTCAAGCACACTGGCAGCTTCAGCCATGACCTCTACTACCACCCGACTTCACTGACTTCCTCAAAGCACCGTCGGCTTCATCTAAACATGATGGCCTAATTTTATCTCCTGCAAACCCAGCTGTCGTAAAACTCTTTCCAGCTGCATCTTTATGATACTGCCTCCTCACTGACCAGGCACTTACAACCGAGCTCCCTGTCCATCATACACCCCTTCGTCTAGCTGCCTGCCATCGATTATAAAATACCTTATCCTTGGGCTTCACATAATACAAAGACTCACTCGCCATACGACAGGCAAGAAAAGCCTAGCCAAGGCCGCAAACTCAGGCTGCTGCTCTTCCCGACCAGCCTGGTGGCTCCTTCTTTCAGCGATAAAGTGGCTCTTTCCTAGATTGATCTTGTCGATCAAGACTTTAAAGACAGCTCTTGTTTTATGCTGATCCACTCGGATTTCCCAGTGGCGCAAGCTTGCTCGTAAGTCGGGTCCTGCATTGATCATGCTCTCCACTCCTCACTTGTCTGCTACCCACTACTTGCACCCCCTACAAACTCCCATACATTTGGTGGCTTTGACGACATTGGAAAGCCTTCAAGATTAGCCCAACCCAAAAATTCCTACCCAGCTTGGAAATTTCGTCTGATCCATGAGCAATCCTCTCACATATATCTTCGGTCGTAAATCTTGGCAGGTTCGTTTCTTCTTCAACCACCAACTGATCCTTCCACTTCTCCCCCCCTCGGCTTCCCAGGCCTTCTGATTTCCTCACATATATCTCCTGGTTTCCCTGACTTATTTTGGGGTTCGATGGAAAATCTCTCCTGAAAACCACTACCTATCACTTCACATTCATCTATACTTCCTCGGGTCAACCCCGATGTTTCATGGAAGCGGCCCAACCCAGCAACTCCTATCACTTACCGCTGCCTTTGCAACAGCCAGACCGTTGGTAAGCGGTGTAAGTCGTCTCTTATCCTCTCGTTTAACACACTCCCATTGCATCACATCATCACTGCAACACACAGAGCACGGTGTGAGATCAAGCTCCAGGCATTGGTAAGACCTACATATCCCTAACACAATAATCGGCAGAAATCGTAATCATTGAGGACTATGGCGATGAAATTTCCGAAGACGTCTCTCGGAGGACGCTCCCAGGCTCACCAGAATCGCGGCAATCGCGGTCTGTTGGCAAAGTTACAAGATCCCACCGGCTTCTATGATCCTCAGCAGCCGAAGCCACTCAGCAAGAGAATCAAGAAATGGCTTTTCGACCAACCTGATTATGGAAGTGATGAGGGTGTAATGAAAGGCGAGGATCCCGAGATCATCATCACGGGCACAGCTCGAATTGTGAAGAAGGAATCGGTGTCTACTCCGATTTACCTCCCAGAGCGCCATCAGAAACGCAAAAGATCATACGGAGGAAACCGGGACGAAGACGTAACAGAGGTCCCGGCTCCGCGAAGCATGCGCAGACGGGATACCGGGGTCGTGTATATTGATGTCGATGCCGGAGCCGAGGAGCAACATTACCACACCCGGCCATCGCCACCGAAGAAGGTCAAGACGCAGCATGAGCGCACACTTCCGACCACCCTCACGCCCCCACAGCCAGGACAGCAGCAATTGCAGCCACAAGCAGAAAAGCAGCAGTTTCCGCAGCAGCCTGAGAATGTACAGCAAGAACAACATCAGATACTGGAGGACCTCGCGGGACCCGTGCAGGAGCAGAAGCCGCAGCAACAGCAACAGGCGTTGCCGATCAGGGCTAAGCAGCCCGCGACAAATGCTTCCCAGTTGGCGGGGAGCTCTCGCCCTCCCGACTACTTCTTTAAGATCGTATCTGAGCACATCAGAAACGAGATCTACCGCCATTTGATGGTATCTCATAAGCCAATTTCCGTTATGGGGCTGTGGACAAAGTCGAGCCGCGCCATGATGCGTCACACTCGTCGTGGTCGCAATCAGCAAGCGGAAGATGAGGCCGACACTTTCATTGACGCGCGGATCTTGAGGGTGTGTCGCCAAGCCCATGCTGAGGGTATTCACATCCTCTACTCCGAGAATGAATTTCTGTACAAGCTTCGCGACACGGGTATTCTAGAGAGAGCCGCTAGCCGGGAAGCCATTCACATGGTTTGGAGTAACAGCTTGAAAGCTGGAGAGCAGCGGGGCAGCGGGAGCATCAACTTCATCAAGTACGGCCATCTGTTCAGGCACATGAGCCTAGAGCTTGAGGTCAACTACACGTCAGAGAAGTACGAGCAGCTGATGGTATGCGCGCTTGAGGCATTGGTGAACAGATCTTGCGACCCGCTCAGCCGTCACCGTAACTCGCCAAATTACTTTCCGAATGGGGAAATCCTCCTTCACACGCTCTCGATCACCATTTCACCAGTATGGGAGGAACAGGTCACCAAGGACCGAAGACGGGGCGGCAGTGGCAGTTTCGATGATCTCGTCTATAATGGCACATATCTGAGTGTAGTCAAGGTATTCAGCAACGGACACGGGGTAATGAGAGCGCTTCGAAACATCAATACCAATTTTCTTCGCATCAACTTGCATGCGCAGAAAATTGTAGACAAGAATCAAGAGGAGGAGGAGGAGGAGGGTGAAGAGGAGGAAGAGATGACCCTCGATGTCGACGTCCCCCGCCCCGAGATACCGACTGACCACCTCGAGACGACGATTGACCTCCGGTATCATCCTCGCCATTTGGCATCACAACGCGACGTCGGTGTTTTTGGGGATGTTTTTAAGAATGATACGCTCATTCGGGAGAGGCGCCTCGAGCTGGGAGAAGCAGCTGAGGAAAAGCTCTCCTCCTTGCGCCGGCGAATTGAGGGTGCTTGCGCGGCGCCGGACGAGGCGGTCAGGAGAGGTTGGTGGGAGAATCATGCCGTCGCTGAGCTCTGCCGCGAGGTTGATCGTACTCGCCAACAGCTTATGTTTGAGGATGATCGTACTCGCCAGCAGGTTGTTTCTAAGGGCAACCAGGGCGTGGGAGAAGAAACCGACTCCGTGGACGACTCCGAGGACGGCACCGAGGACGGCTCCGAGCGCAAATATACTGGCAAACACGGCCAGTCATGGATCATTCGCTTTCGTAAAGATCGCTCGACCAAGACGCTACGTGCTGATCATTCCTAGCTCTCACTTGAGTAACGGGAATCGCTGTTGCGCCTCATCATTATTGTTTGGGTTTGCGGAGTTGAGGGTCTGGGGCGATACTTGCGAATTTTGTTTTGTTGACAAGATGTAATCTGGATTGACTTGATTTTGGGCGGATCGCAGATACTCGGCCGACTTTATAGTCATTTGACTGCCGTGTATTTCGCGTCCGCGACAGGTAACTGGGAAATAATGGTAATTGGGTGAACATCTGGGCCTACGAGCTCCCCACATCCATAGGGAGGCATGCCGGAGGGCCGAAAAATCATCAGGGAAGGGCAGCAAAAGTAATTCATTAGTTAGTCATCGCTCTCATAATATCATAGGAACGCCTGAGCAAAAAATACCATAGATTACTGTGAGCCACCTGTGCAATGTGTAACCACATTTGAACCTATGCAGCAATTTTTACTCTGGAAATATCGAGAGTCTCAGCATCCACCAACACTACCTCGCGAGTTTTGGCAAACGACGGTACTGTAATCAGCCTCACCATTTGCCCATCAGGTCCTTGGATAACGCGCGTTCCGAACTCCGGCTGACAACCAACAAAATAGAGATGAGGGCACTGCTTCATGACGAAAGGCTCGTCGTCTTGAAAGGGATAGGCCCCTGTAGTTTGGTTAGAAAGCTATTCTTTGCAGAGGTGGGGAGAAGTAACTGCAACTTACAGAGCGTGTCAGGGGCTGTCGGTGCGGAGCACCGCCACCTGCACATGGCTTCCATCAGGCCCAATCGGTCGTTATCGGGAACATACTTGCACATATCGTCGAGGTTCTGCCCGCCGGTGCCGAGCATCCTCCACCCCTCGACCTCGCCCTCCCATGGATTCGTCACCGTGTCGAGCCACCCGGATTCTGTGGCGTCGGGCAGCGTGGTGTATGCCCTTGCCTTGGGGAACATGGCTGCATGGATGGGTTGTTGTGGATAGCTTGCGTTAGCTGGGTCGTGGGCGCCTGGGAGAAGAGTAACGGGTATGCTTGGGAGCAGTTCGGAGAGGAACCTGTCGAATAGGTTTGATGGTAGCGGGTTGTATGAGCGGCTGTCGTAGCCGTATTTCTTGTGTGACTTTTTCTCCTCGGCGTCCTCCTCGGCGTGTTCCTTGGTCTCAGAGGCGATGGAGTTGCCTGCGATGATGAGGCGACTTATGTGCGCTAGCTCACCCTGTGCGGCTGGGTCGAGGACGTCGCCTAGGAAGAACTCGAGGAGGAGGTTCAGCTCCATTGCGTATGAGGTGTCTGAGCCGGAGAATTCGAGGCCGGAGACGATTGCGATCTTTTTTCCTTGCCTTAGGGATGAGCTTCCCGACATTTCGACGTCTTCGGTTTTTGCTTTTGATCCTTTGGCGCTGCCGTTTTGTGATGGCTCGGAAAGCTCCCATCGCTCAGGTTGTGGAGGCAGATCGGCGACTTGGACGTCGATGACATCGAACTCCCCATTTATGTTCTCTGTCCCCATTACCGCAATGATGCAACCCGTCACAAGGATGTGCGACTTAAGGCTGTCACCCACAAGCCTGATGCGGCCTGAGTCGTCTTCAAGCATGATTGCGTCTCGGTCGTCGCTAGAGTAGTACTGTTTCACTGTCGAAGGTGCCGAGATCCAGCGATCCTTGGAGACATCGTCAAGAATATTGGGCTTGAGGGGCATATCCACGTAGACAGTACCCGCGACCCAGCATAGCTCACCCTGACGAACATCTAGCACTCGCTCGACTTTTTTGGCTGTCTCACCGCCAATGACGGTGCCCTCCCATGCTGCGCTCGCAATCTCCTCGACAGCGGGCTTGATCTTGGTAAGCCTCAGGAAGTATATGTCGGCAAACTGCTGCCTGTACTGGAGGTCCTTTCCCAGGTTGAAGGTGTGAAGAGGATGGTAGTTGGAGTCGATGCGCTCCAGTGCCTCCGGTTCATCCCCCCTGTTCTCACTGTGTTAGCCGCTGAAGGCATCTGTGAACAGCAAAGAGAAAAAAGGACATACGAGGGCTTCTGAAGCATGCTCGCATCGAGCACATCTTCAAGCGTCACCATGGTGATTGTGACCGTATTGTTTTCGCAATGCGGGCGCAATATATTGTTTGGCGGCTTCTACCTGGATAGCATCGTTGAGGGTGGCAGTTCGACGCGCTTGGCAGAATTGGAGACGCGACTCGCGTTCCCCTTAATGGGACTTGGTGTCAGGAGAGCTGGGCGCGGCGGGCTGAATGCCCCGCAGGGTGCCTCTGCGATAAGATAAAGGCGGGGCAGTTTGCAGGGCTGCAGGAAAAAAAACTCGAGAAACCAAATCCCTGTCACCCGATTTACAGCTCAAGAATTGACGAACCCCCAGCCCAAGAAACAAGATAAATTGCCAACCCGAAACCTTCCTATTTGTGCACCAATCTGCACAAGTCAAAATCCAGTTATCTCGTCATATTTACACATCCTGGCGCAGGAATGGAGTCACGAACGGGCGCCGAACTAGGTGCTCAGGCCAGGGTGACCTTCACCACAACTGAGGAAGACATTCAGCTCCCCGATGTCAAGCGGCAACTGCTTGTACCGGCCGATATTCGTCGGTATGGCCTCTCCCGAATCCTCAACTCCGAGTCTATGCTCGATACGGGCGCAATCCCCTTCGACTTCCTCGTCAATGGCAGCTTTCTTCGCACCAGCCTCGACGAGTATCTGCAAAGCAACGGTCTCTCGCTCGAATCCAACATCACGCTGCAATACGTGCGCAGCTTAATACCGCCAGTCTACGAGGCCAGCTTTGAGCACGATGATTGGGTCAGCGCCGTTGACGTACTGTCCGGGAGTTCCCCCGCCGGTCGGTGGTCGGGTGACGCCTTTCAGCACGGTCAGGACCGCATTCTGTCTGCTTCGTACGACGGACTGTTGAGGATATGGAACGCCTCGGGCCAGGTCATTGCGACTTCGCCCTCGGCCAGCCAAGGCGGGCATATCGCCAGCATAAAAGCCGCCAAATTCCTGTCCAGCACGCAGCTTGCCTCCGCAGGAATGGACCGGACGGTGCGGGTATGGAAGTACACAGAGTGTGACCACTTCTCGGGCGATCTCAAGCCAACGCTCGAGCTCTACGGCCATGCCGGCTCTATCGAGTCGCTTGAGGTCGACGGGCAATCCAAGCGGATCCTGACTGCCTCCACTGACGGCGCTATCGGTTTCTGGACGACCTCCAAGGCTTCGGCACCCGAGGCGGATGCTTCCATCCTCCCTGGCGCTCACCTTTCGAAGCGGCGCAAGGTAACCTCGTCGGTCTCGGCCGCCCAGCGTGGCCCCCTCGCCCTCATGCCTATCCATAGCGGCCCGGCAACCGCCGCCGTTTTCGATCCCCGCGATCGCACTGTCGCGTACTCGGTCTCGCAGGACCGCACCGTGCGCACCATCGACCTGACCACTAGCATCGTCGTCAGCACTCTCACTACCTCCCATCCCCTCCTCTCCCTCTGCGCTATTTCACGTGGCACTGCCCCATTGCTCGCAGCCGGTACCTCGGCCCGCCACATCACGTTGGCCGACCCGCGCGTTAGCGCCACCACGACGTCGGTTATGACCCTGCGCGGCCACACCAACAAGGTAGTCGCCATTTCAGCGTCACCCGACAACGAGTACGCACTCGCATCAGGCTCGCACGATGGCACATGCCGCATCTGGGACTTACGAAGTGTCCGGCCGGCGACCAAGGACGAGGGGCTCGGGAGCGTCAGTGAGCCAGTTTATGTCATCGAGCGCGAGGGCCGAGACGGCAAAAAGAAGGCTATTGCCGGTGATGGGTACAAGGTGTTTGACCTGACCTGGGACAAGTTAGGCATCTTCAGCGGTGGTGAGGACAAGAAGATCCAGATAAACAAGGGCCGGGATTTGACGATCTAAATTTGAGGAAGAGAAACAAACAAATGCAAACCGACAATAACAAAGGCGCCGGAGGTGATTCATAATACCCAGGATAGAAATGGATGCCATATTTGACGGATCGGCTCGATTGCAATGATCTCTTGGATGTTACTGTGAAAACAAATCTATATTGCGTGCCTTTCTAGGTTTGTGCTTTCCATCACTCGTTTTCTCTCGTATTTCAGTCCTCTTTGCAGGCCTTGACCAGGCCCCTGAATTTCCAAGTCTCGAGACTTGATTTGGGCAACTTCGCCAGTACTTCGTCCCACAGTCTCTTCTTATCAAAGACCAGCCTGTCCGCCCGAATCGCCTCGGCAATGTACCCGACTACCGTCATGGTAGCCAGTGGTGGGTCACGCAAGAGCGCTGCTATCTCTTCCGGGCCAAGGTCCTGGTTCTTATGCCATAGGTAGTATGCCCGGAGGATATAGGCTGGTGCTTTTCCAGCATTGGGTCCCGCGCAGCGCTGGCGGGCCCAGAGTTCTGCTTCTTCAACTCTCGCATCTTTCGGACTAGCTGCTTGCTTGCCGCTCGTGATAGCCGTCGTAGTCGCCGTTGTATCGGTCGTGGCAATACTCGCAGACACAGTCTCCTTGGTGATGGCAACTCCGGGCTGCTGTTCAACAGAATCTTCTTCTTCGAGGTTGACGCTGGATTTCATGTCGACGGAGTTGAGGTACTCGGTAAAGGCGGCCGTTGATTCAGGGGCGTCAGACTCGGCGGTGAGCTCTTCCTTAGTTTCAATCTCGTCCTCGGCTGCTGGGAGAACAACCTGGTCGGCAAATCTGATGGGAAGGTTGAGATCTGCATGGTGAGGTAGCGGAGGGGTAGGGTCGAGGCTCTTTCGTTCGTGGTCTAGCACGTGGTAGAGGTGCAATGCAGCGTAGGCGTCCGATGCCGAGTCTATGAATGTGAGCGGTTGGTCTGCAACATGGCAGAGGGCAGAGTTAACATACATATTATTTGATCCATCCGCAGCGCCCGGGACCAGTCGCTTGCGCGAACATCAAGCCCCTTGAAAAGCGGGAGTTGTAGACAGTCATGAACCTGGCTTGCCATATTCACCAGCTTTTTGTTGACCAGCTCAAGCTGGCCAGTTGTAGAGTACTTAACCAGCCTGTACAAGTGGCTAAGTTCGAAGATGCTACGCGCTTTAATGTCCAAGAACTTGCGCATTCGCGTGCAGTCGCCCTTGATCCAAACGCCCACCTTGGTGACCTCAGGATCCTCTATGATTTTCTTCAGGGAGGGCGCGACCATGTCGTCGTCTTTGGGGTATAGCGCTAGATGAAAAAGTGCAATACGGCTCGGCGATGCGAGTTGGACGAGTGAAACGTTCCTCCTGGGGCCCTGCGATTTTGTGGCATCGGCAGCCCATTCTAGATCAAAACCGAGGATTGGTTCGTCCATGAAGTACTGTTGAAGGACCCGCTCGGTGGTATGCTTGCTTCGACTGTAGTGCACCTTGACCTTTGGGCCTGGTGCCTCTGGCTCGCTTGATGGTCCTCGATACAGGTTGTAGGACCAGAACGACTCAGGGGTCCCTTCAGCCGCATTTTTCGCAGTTTGGAACACCTCGTCGGGGATTTTGAACTCCAGCGGGGTGAAAGGCGGTTTGTAAATGGGGGGTTTCCCCTTAGGTTTTGATACCCCAGTGGACGCATCTTCCCCAGCAGCAGTCTCCAGCTGGTCGACGACGGCCGCGGTCTGCTCCGTCGGCTTGGGGTTGTCAGCGACGGGGACCTGCCTGCCATCACCGGCGCTACCACAGAGCTGGCTCTCGCTGGTGGTTCCGCATGGTAACCCTCCCAAAGATGGTTCGGGGGGAGAATCCTGAGAAGTGGCGAGCGCCGGAGCACTGTGGTACCTTGCTAACGACAGCCGTGGATAGGCGACCCTGTTGTCATTGGCGAATACAAATCCGTGGCTCACATGCCATGCCCTCCGCTGAGGTGTCCCGCTGGGTGTCTCCATCCTGCGAGTATGTGATCTTGAAAAGTATCAGTGAAAATCCGCTCACACGTCACCAGCGCGACTTACAATTTATATATAAAAGAGGAATGAGATGAAGGTGATGACGCACCCAAGCGGCAGCATTGCGTCAGGTTGCTACTAGCACCATTCCGCGTGCCATCCAAGTGCTTGAGCCTCATTGACTTGGACGATGAGGGCCAGCAGAATGAGCGTGTCGCGCCATGGCTGGACAACATAACGCCGGCAACATGGCGACTTGTATGGGCGGCAATTGAGTGCAGGCTGACACGCGACGCGGGGCGAGTTTCGGGTGCTTTGGTTGGTCACCGAACCCAGTAGCATCGCCGCTGCCTTAGAAGTTGGTTGGACCGGGGAGGCTAGGTAGGTACGCAAACATATGCATTTATCCGATGTTACCCCTTGATAGCTAAATACTACGACGAAGCGAATCCTCCACAGAACCCTAGACGATTGACCACTGGCGATCCCCTGCGCCCCATCTCATTGAGAACATCCCGTCTCTCAAACGCACAAGACTCAACACTATGGCATCCCAACTACTTCCCCTCGGTAAGAGCCCCCTTTTGGCGTAAGGTATTTTAGTTCAGGACGAACGCCGCTAATCATCACAAACGGCAGAGCTCATCGACAAATGCGTCGGGTCCCGCATCTGGGTCATCATGAAAGGAGACAAAGGTGAGAAACTCACCCAACCCGTATCTGTGGTTATGCCTTCTGCTAACCAGCTCCCCAGAATTTTCCGGCACACTGGTCGGGTTTGACGACTATGTCAGTAAGTTTAATTCTGGATCACCGACATGCCTCCCATCTCCCCTGCTAACCCTTGACAGACATGGTCCTTGAGGATGTCATCGAGTTGTAAGCAACCGGGCGTCTGTCTTCACTTGGGGTGCTGGTTTTGCTTACCTTTTAATTCAAGTGACTACTCGGGCGATCACACTAAGCTCAAGAAGATCTTGTTGAACGGGAACAACATTTGCATGGTACAGTTTCCTCCAATGCTCTGCAGGTTCCCCACACCAGCTGGCTGACAATACTCCAACAGTTAATACCGGGAGGAGAGGGCCCAGTCTCCGCATCCGCATGAGTATTACAAAACCATAGGGATTCTCTGGCGTTTAGGGGACCAAGATATCCAGATCATAAATCATAATGAGCTCTTCCTAGGATGATAGCCTTGGTCCTTCTTTTTCCTGTTGCAAATATTGGGATGAGGCCGCCCTGTCGTGTACAAGTCCCGTGGAAGAATAACGGAAACGGCCACACTCGTAAAAATCAAGTGCCACCAACGATGCAAGATACTCGTGCTTTTCATATCAAAGCAAATATCTAGCAGTCCCAGCCCCAACTCCATCCATGCAGCCAGAAAACTCCCAGAAAACGAGGAGTGCCGGCCAGCACTCGCAACGCCATTAAGAGCCACCCGTAAACGCCGTCCAAGTCCAAACAGAGGAAAGTTAGTAACCCCCGTGCCCCTGGCCATTGTTGCCCTGCTCGCCCTGATCGGCAAGCTGGCGGAGAGCGAACTCCTTCTGGAATTCTCGTCCAAGCGCGCTGTAGTTGGAGATTAACATTCCACAGACCTTTCGGAAAGCTTCCCGGGGAGTGACAGTGCCGTCCGTTTGGATACGGATCAAGACCTCCGGAACATTAGGGTGAGCAACTAGAGGCACGCAATTGTCAGCAAGGGCCGCCGCAACCAAGAAAAAGGCACGCGAAGGACCAAAGCATACTCTTGTACCCGGCCATCAGGACGTGGCGCTCCTGCTTCAGGTGCTCGCTGATGAGGTTTCCCATGGTGTGATCCTCCTTCAATAAGATGAAGTCGGACGTGTTTGACATGCCTGCAGGTTGCCACCGTCAGAGCTGTCGCACAAAATCAGAGAGACAACTTTAGCCATACCAGTAAACACCTTCTCAGTAATCTTTTTCTCGCCATCCTGGAGCAAGAAAAGCTCGAAGCTGCAATCCAGTTAGCTTTCTGTCCACCATAGGAAACTTTCCGTATCTATCGAACTTCGGCTCTGGCACATTAAAGTGCTTCACATTAGAAGATGTCATATTCGCACGAGGTACCAGATTTGTCGATAACAGTTGTAAGCCTGTTGAGTGGTGTGGGTGTGCCTTCCGGGGTAAAGCGAGCTGGTGCAGAGGCAGGCAGACGAAGAGAAACGGCGCCCGATCTCCCAGGCAGAACTTCAACCCAAAGGGCAAGTGCGCGCCTGCCGTTTCTCGACGCCCATGGCATAGCTGCTCATTTCTGGGACACCAACTCTCCCCAACCACGCTGCTCGTCCAGGTGCCCAACTACCCCTATTCAGCACCCCTCGCCGCGGCACACTTCGGCCGAGTCTCGTCTTCAAAGGCAAGCCACTAGGCTCGCCCAAAATCATGACTATAGAGAATACAGATCGTAGAAGCACAGGGAAAACCACTGACCGATCTGGGGCGTTCATGTTTCCGGTAGCAAAGCAAACGCACTATCCAACTGTTGCGTCACAATAAATATTCGTAGTTAGTACCGGTAGCAAGAGATTAATTGTTGTTTTAACGATGTGAAGCCGAAGATGTGTTTGTCAATATGAGAATGGATGCAGCTCGAGGGTTCCCGAGCGCCGAGAAAAGAAGACCCAGATGGTCCGTGCCCAGGTCGCCCCACAACATTCCCTAAGGTTGCCACCCCATCCCGTACTTTTAAGTTCACCCCTTTGTTTGTTAGGGCATCAGGACAAGAACGGGCAACGCTCAAGACAACGAAAGCAACGGTGGTCATGAAGGGGGAAAATTGCCCATTGGGTTCCTAGATCCATCCAAGAATCACCTCTCTATCAACGACAAACGCAGATTGGTTGACCATCTACACTTCTTTCTAATATTTTCTACCGAATGCTCGATGAAGAATGTATCTAAGAAAACAGATGAATGCCTTGTAATGGAACCCGCTTATGCAACCTCTTGACGCTATCCCACAAGAAGCTCTGTTCGTGCCCCTTACCCCCTCTTGGTATCGCAATAGCTCGGTAAGTCGCCCCCTCCACTGTTTGCCCAGCTCATCACCGTCAAGCTTGTCGTGTATGCCATGGCAACGAAACCAAATACGCAGAGAAAGACGTCCGACCACTTCCGCAGCGGCGTCTTCGCCACAGCCTTGTAATGCAGCATGGGCTATACGAGAAGTCAGCAAGGGGACAGACACAAGGCTCGGGCGTAAGAAGGGCAGGAAAGCTTACCGGATAGATATACACCAGCGGGATGCATGCAAAGTTACCCACCAGAGCAACAAACTTGTCGAGGTTATCGGCACCGCCCCATGCGATCAGGGCACACAATGCCACGACGAAAAAGCGGAACCCATTCTTCTGCCACTTGATGTATGGGTTGTACTTGCCACTCTTAGTAAAGAGCGCGTTCTCCGTGATACGGATCGCGGGAAAGATCTGGAGCGGTGTTGATAGGAGGATGGCAAGTGAGTAGAGAAACTGTACGCCGTTGACAAGTTTGTCATCCTGAGGCAGGTTGAGCAGCACAACCGTCTCCGTCTTGGAGCCGTATGCGGCATACGACACTGCTCCCATAACAATGAAAAGGGTAGTAATGATGATCATGACGACACCCATCACCTTGGGGAACTTTTGTGGGTGCTTCATCGACTCCTGGATCGGAATAATCAGACCAATGCCTTCAAAAGTGAAGATGGCAGTGCCGATGAACAGAGTCCAGTCCTTCTTGTTGAACATGACGATGTCCGACAGGCCCTCTGTGCTCAGGGTAAAAATGTCGTAGTAGAAGAGATAGGCCAATCCAATGACGATGAAGGCATCGGCAACAAGGGCGGTAAATCCCAGCTTGCTAATGTCGCGAAGGAGCGAGAACGGTAGGAACACCAGCATTTGCATGATGATGAGCCACTTGATCGGGACCACGGTGTTGCAGTCCGTGACGGCCAAGATGAAAGCCCGCAGATTTTGGGAGGTGAAGACGATGTAGGCGGCAACGAAGCCTATCTGACTGATCACAATGGATGTCAGAATGAGCGTCCTCATCCATTTGCCATAGAGGATTCCTCCAATGTCACCGAAGGAACCGTCAACCTTCAACCGGGTGGTAACGAGCAAGACGAAGCAGTAGTAACTCAGCGCCGCCACGAACAACAGTACAACGTTGCTGAACGCCATGCCGCCGTTGAGGTAGGCTCGCGGCAGGAACAGCACGCCAGTGCCCACGAAGGACTTCAGAAGCAAGAGTGCAGCGCCCATGGGGCTGTTCTGGCCACTCCCGCCACGCTGCTTTCTCCTCCTCTTCCTCCTAGAGGGTGTGAGAAGCGTGCTGTCCTCCATTGGCTCCCGGTCGTCGTCCGACTCCTCGTCACTGTAGTACTCGCCCTCGTCGCTGCCGGATGTGAAATACTCGCCGGGCTTGAGCGCCTCATCGTCCTCCTCGAGCTCTTCGCCAGCAAAATGACCGTAAAGAGATAAGAATTCGAGGAAGCTGTTCGTGAACAGCTGGGGTTGGGAAACACCCCGGCTTGTACCCTCCCCATACTCCAATTCCTGGGAATTGTTCGAAGAATCTCTGACGGCCCGTCTGAGGTAATTGCGCCTGAACCCTCCTGGCACCTTGATAGTGTTGATATCCAGCACCTCGTTCTCCGGTTCTGGCCGCGGGACACTGAAGCTCTTGCTGCGCTGGACTTTGTTCCGCTGATCCACCTCCTCGGTCCATTTGTAGATAGGGCGCGTGATATCGCCACCTTGGAGCTTCAAGCTCGAGAACTCTTCGTTGTCGTCATCCAAACCAGTGTGGTAGGGCCCGGCAGGCTGCTTGCCCTTCGCGCCTTCGCTCACCTTCCTCGAGCTGATATCTTCCGAAGTCGTGTCGCCCGCTTGGACCAAATGTCTCCTAACAATCTCGGGGTCCTCATACGCCCCGCCGGGACCGATTAGGCCCCGCGATCTTGAGTCAAACGAGCCGTAGTTTGTTGGGGTTCCTGAAAACGGGATTTGGGCGCTGGCCGCGGTCGGAGAGAGAGGGCGGACCGGAGGTGTGCCAAATCGAGGCGGCGACGTGCCAAAAGAGCTCGAGAGTGCGGCGGCGAGAGCAGATATCCCTGGCCCAGCGACGCTAGAGCCGGGGCCGGGAAGCGGTATTAATGGGCTGGACTCGCCCTCCTCGCCGGCTGCCGGCGTGGAGATCTGGGGAAGCGGCGAGCCGTTGCCAAAGTTCTGGGAGGGAATCGGTGAGGCGAGGCGAGCGATGGACTCGGCGCGAGGCACCGACACGCCATATGACCGAGCTCGGAATGAGCCCTGTGGCGACGAGATTGGCAAGCCTTGACTGGGAGCCGGCGAGTTCCTGCCCGAGTTGGACATGGCTTCGACTGATCGATTGTGAGCACTGGGACGAAATTACACCCTACCCCACGCCTCTCAAGCCAGGACGGCTACCAATGGGCCAGCGAATGGTCTGTTTGTGAGAGCTGGGTTTGGTCTCGAGCCCGAGGCGGCGACGTCGGGATCGGAGTGTTGCAGACACCCGCGATTCGATAGCAAACAAGACAATCAAGCGGTAGAGTCTCAAAAGAGTGCCACTAATCAAGACAAAGAGCGTCACAGAAGGTATAAATGCTTCGACAAGGTGTTTCCGCGAGGCAGACACTTGATCTGGTCAGCGAGGGCTTGTGACATGGAGCAGTCGCTTGGTGGCAGTGGCTGATAAGAGCAGCGGGCTTGCAGCTGCCCCCAAACGGCCTGCTGACCCGATGACAGGCGGCTGCGGGACTTGCCGGTTGGCGACCCCCCACAACGTGCCGAAGCGAATGGATCTGGATCCTGGACCTGGATTTGCCAGCCACCGGCCCCGCCTGGCTTGTCTGGGCAGGCGGCGGACAGCTCAGCGGAGCCTCGGTGAGGCTCGGCGCTCAAAACGCAGGTCCGGCCAGGTACCACGACGAGTAACTTTGTCTGAAGCCTAAAATAAAATCGAAGAAAATAGCGAAATGGCAGAACTGAGCGATAAGCAGATGGCTAGATATCCACTGCAAATCTGTGCACTTACCAAGGTAATTGATAACGGGGAGCTCCGCGACATGCCCCACTGTGCCAGATCGGCAAGGAATGTCCCACAGGGTCAGGTGAGTCTCTGTCACCCTGAGTGCGGGTTTATTACTGGTACTCACTGGTAAATACCAGTACCTACCTACGTTACATACCCCACTCAAAAACCTGTGTTCCGACACCATCAATACCGAGACGAGGGCTATGAAGTTCCCTATTTATGACCACGAAGATGGTACGAAGCAGAAACCAATAACACTGCGTAGGTAAGGTAGGTAGATATGAATTTATGAATTTCCATGTGGAGAGATGATGACGAGAAGCCTGGGAGTACTTCCCGTCGTATCCAAGTCACAATTCACTTGCCCCTAGCTGCTCTATTGTGATGCAATATGACATTGATGCACTTTTATAGGTCTTGCGGAAACAGAATGTAATTGAATCCAAACTATTCCCCGATCAACAAGTACCCTAGGATTCAGTTGACGGCCGAGACGGCTTAGGCCGGCTTGGCTGGTCAGAAAACATAGTGGCGTTTGGCAAACCACCTTCAATGCTTGGCTAACGATCTACGCTGTTTCCACCAGCGAAGCCTGTTAGTGGGTTCCTGAATCAAAGTGGGCATCAGTGTCTCGAAGTTTTTTTCGCCCGTTTCGGCCTCCCAAATGACGTCGATTCTCCTTGCCAACCGTTTCCTACTCTAAACAGCGCCGTTGCAGTCTTTATTATTTGGCTGTGTTAGGCACTCTTCACGACTGTCTATTTCGCCTTTCATCGGGCAGTTTTCGCTCAACTGCCTTGATCCTGACCCCCCCACATTTGAAAGGTGGAGAATTCGCCACGGATCTGCACAGCGGAGAAGCAACCGCACTACAGTTGGCATTGTGCATAGAGCTCCAGCTTTTGTTGCTGCATGCACTTTAGCGGGATGATGAGCACTGATCAGCCGTTCTATTGATATATCTTCTTGAACTGGGCGCTCCCGCTCAACGCCCACGTTTCCTCGATGAACCGACTTCCTGCCAAAAGCCGATGTTCCATCTCTCGGCGCCGTATCCACGATGGAGCAGGAACCGCTAAACAAGCGGCACAAGCTGGGGGTTGTGTCTGGCGTGTATATCCCCGTGTGCCTTAATATCGTCAGCATTCTGATGTTCCTGAGGTTTGGGCTCATACTCGGTCAAGTCGGGCTTTTGGGATTTCTTGGGTTGATGCTAATCGCATACACGGTTGATTTTGTGACTACTTTGTCCCTCTCAGCAATTGCGTCGAACGGGATCGTCAAGTCGGGAGGGGCTTACTTTCTCATCAGTCGTTCGCTCGGCCCTGAATTCGGGGGCTCTATTGGCCTTTTGTTCTACCTCGCCCAGGTCCTCAACACGGCACTGAACGTCGTGGGTCTCATCGACTGCCTCAAGCTCAATCTCGGCCAGGCGATGCCCCATGGATATTGGTGGCTCTATCTGTTCGAAACCGCGGCCCTCGTCTTCTGTGCCTTGTTATGTCTTGCCGGCAGTTCGATATTCGCTAAGGCCAGCAACGCCCTCCTGGTCACTCTGACCGTCTCCATTGCCAGCATTCCGCTCTCGGCCTTGATACTACCGGCGTTTACCGATCCGGTCAGGGGTATTCACTTCACGGGGTTTAGTTTGGCGACTTTGAAGTCCAACCTTCTCCCTCACTCCAGTGGGCATGAGTTTGCTGGCCTGGGAACGTTTCGCGATCTCTTCGGCATCCTCTTCCCCGCCACTTCAGGCATCTTCGCCGGAGCGTCGATGTCTGGTGACCTACGGAACCCGTCTAAGGACATCCCAGTCGGCACCCTCTGGGCAATGCTGTCTACCTTCATCGCATACACGGTTGTGATTTTATCGCTAGCTTCGAGTACAACACACTCCTCGTTTGTCCACAACGCCAACGTTATCCAAGAAACCAACATATATCCGCCCATCATCTTTGCCGGGGAGATTGCAACAACATTCTTCTCGGCCCTGATGGGACTGATCGGCGCTGCGAAGCTTTTACAGGCTCTGGCAAGGGACAAGCTCTTCCCGGGCCTCTCGATCTTTGGCATGGGCACGAAGAGGTCAGATGAGCCCATGCTCGCTATATTGTTCACCTACCTGGTCGCACAGCTGGCGATGCTGTGCCAACTTAATCAAATCGCGACTCTGATCTCGATGGGTTATCAGGTAAGCGGCATCACTGCTACGCATTCTTACAAACGAACCAATGCCACAATACTAATATGTGTAGATGACCTTCTTCGTCATGAACTTGGCCTGCTTCCTCCTAAAAATTGGATCAGCCCCGAACTTTCGGCCAGGATTCAAGTTCTTCAGCTGGCAGACTGCCTTCGCTGGGAGCGTGCTGTCCGCAGCAGCCATGTTTTTTATCGATGAGACATATGCCACAACTGCCGTCTGTCTACTCGTGTTTCTATTCCTGATGATCCATTATTTCTCTCCGCCAAAACACTGGGGTGACGTCTCGCAGAATCTCATCTATCATCAAGTGCGGAAATACTTGCTTAGGTTGAAACCCGAACATATCAAGTTCTGGAGACCTCAGATCATTCTTCTCATCAATAACCCTAGAAAACAGACTCGTCTAATACAGTTCTGCAACTCAATGAAGAAGGGGGCACTTTACATCCTCGGGCACTGCATTGTCACAGACGACTTCGCCGTCGGCGTCACAGAAGCCAAACTACAACAGGCAGCCTGGACAAAGTACATATCGGAGTATTCGAGGATCAAGGCGTTTGTACAGCTTAGCATGTCGCCTTCCTTGGTTTGGGGAGTGCGGAATCTGATCCTGTCGGCTGGACTTGGTGGAATGAGGCCAAACATTGCTGTATTGGGATTCTACAACATGGAAGAATACCGGCACTCCCGCCCCGCTAAACAGGTCCCGGAATTGCCACCGTCCCCAACCAAAGCTCAGCACGGGAACGCGGAAAAGACGCCAAAGAGGCGGAGGGGTGATGCATCTGCTCGTTTGCTAGAGGGATATCTTCCAACAGACGCGATAAGGACTGAGGGAATGATGACCGTCACGAACTACTTGGAGATTCTCGAAGATCTTGCATTGAGATATCGCTTGAACGTCGCGGTGGGAAAGGGGTTCGAGGCCCTTGAGACACCGAGGAAGGATGGTAACAATGTCAAAAAGCACATCGATCTTTGGCCTATTCAGATGTCAGCAGAACTCTCGGCTGATGGGAAGAACGTTCTCACCACCAACTTTGACACATGTGAGCAATATCGAAATCAGTGCTGAGAACACGAGGGAAATGCTGATATACCTTTCAGATACACTAATATTGCAGCTCGGATATATCCTACACACGGTCCCGACCTGGAAGAAGTCCTATTCCTTACGTGTCATTGTATTCGTTGAATATGAGAGCGAGGTGGAGGAGGAAAGGGGCAGAGTGAACGCACTGCTGGAGAAGCTGAGGATAGAGGCCAAAGTTCTCGTTTTCTGGCTGGCGTCTGGTAGTATCTCAACTTACGAAACCATCATTCATGGGCACTTCAAAAGCTTAGAGACGGACAATCTCGTCAACGAATGCCTGAAGGACGAGGATTGGTGGGATGATCTAAAGACGTTTCGAGGCTCGCGCTCCATGACTGCCTCTCAAGAATTCACCTCGGTTACCCACGTCATCGAATCGACCTCTGGCCGTCCAGGGCTATACAACCCGCACTCAACCTCGGCTGGTGCAGCTGATCGACGACGTCCCAGTTGGGCGCAGTTTAATGAACTTCCCAGGAAGCCGACTGTTTCGCAGCTAGTGAAGATAGGGGTAAACATGGGAATCCATACGCAAAATCTCCCCGTAGCCGTGTTTGATAGCTCTGAGACGGACGCTGGTGGGGACAGCGATAGCGAAAACAGCTCATCGGATGACGACTTTAACGACACAGAGAGTGTTGCAAGCGATGGGGACATGGAAGCCGACCCGACCAGACGTCCATTGCTTACCGCTCTACGCCGGCGCCGGAGCTATGGAGATGTGCTGATCCGCCACCCCAAGAGTCCCCGCAAGGAACGCAAATCAAAGATGACGTATGCAAAGGCGCTCCAGTCTTATGGGACGGCCATGGGATCTGGACGGGATGATGGTGAACGGGGGCGCCAGCCAGCCAAGCTCGGCGGACAGCTACGTACGGAGAGATTCGATTCAACGAGCACGATGCCAGAGAGGCCGGCTCTGTCACGGCAGGGCTCCTCGGCGATGAGGTTCTCAAGTATGCTGGTTCCCAAGACGACAATCACTAGCGAGGACGACACGGCAAGAATCATGTTTGCCGAGGCAGACGAGAGACCAGCCTTTTCCCGCCAATCCTCCATCGGACGATTTGACAAGACATTCCCCGGCCGCGAAGGCAAGAATGACAGCCCTAAGGTAGTCTCATTCGCCGACCTCAGCGGCCAGAGCAGAAGCCAGATGGGGTCCCGGCGGAATTCGATGCCGAAGAAGTCGAATGGCAGTGGAGATGCCCTGGTCGACATTCCGGAGTTACTCTCGTCGTATCGGTTTCCAGACCGTGAGGTGCGCCAGGACGATGAGAGCGGCTCGAGTTATTCATCTCAGGGGCTGCCGCTGTCGTTTAACGATCTTCCCAGCCGAGCGCAGCATTTGATACTGAACGAACTTATGCGCCAGAGCAGCGCTGAGACTGCTGTGCTGTTCACGACTTTACCAATTCCAGCAGAAGGGACGTACAAGGATGAAGAGGCGAGTCTAACATATCTGTCGGATGTTGAAGTTCTCTGTAACGAGTTACCGCCGGTATTGTTAGTTCTAAGTAACAACATGACGGTGACAGTGAGTTTGTAAATCGAATGCATAATTTGGAGGGATGCAGGAGAGGTGGATTACAGGATTACATTCTAGAAGCATAGGTCATCTGGCATTCCCAGGTGTTCGCTCCTTGTTTGAAACTCGGCCTGGCGATGGTGGGTGGGGGACAAAGACTGATTGATTGATCTTGCCTTGGGGGCCGCGTCGCAGGTACTCGAGGCCACACTTCGACCCGGGGCTTCTTTGTTGATGTTGGATGAAAGAGTCATTAATACCCTTTGCATAGCGAGCGAGCATGCTTACATGTATTAATAAAGAGATCATTACCTCTTATTTTCCCGTCCTCGACCGGAGTTTGTGATGCGCTCCACGACCCGAAGCAGCAACATTGAAGGGGGCACCATTCCCAACAAGCAGCTGGACAGATCGAATATTCTCAAACCCCTATCCTTCCTACATTCATCACCTTGCAACCCGTCAGTTCAATGTCAAGACCACCCAAACCAGGGAGGTCCTTCTCCCAGAAATTGCGCGAAATCAGTCGCATAGCCTCACCCACATGGAAAGACCCCCGTCACTACCAACAGCAGCAGAAGCAGCAGCAGCAAGCACAGGAACTACAGTCCAGGTTTGAAATAGTCCACACCCCTGACCGACTGACACCACCGGCACGACCAACGCCAACCGACGAAGAATGTCGTGAGGAGATCAGAAAGTGGCACCGCGTCGCGGATAAGGAGCGAGGCTGGGGAGATCCGGACCCGGACCCAGTAGTGTCCGGCTCGAATGTGAGTCCCACGGGAGAAAAGGGGAGGGAAAGGGAAAGGGAAAGGGAAAGCAGGGGGCGGGCGAGGGTGCTTGGGAAGGAGGGTGCTCAGCGGGGGAGGGCAAGGTATGAGTTCAGGGATTGGGATGATGAACCGGGTGGAGACGGCGAGGATGAGGAGGAAAGGAAATGGGAGGAGGAAGAGCTGGCGGTGGTGGAGATGAGGTTGTTGAGGGTCAGGAGTGGGAGTCCCAAGTCGAAATATTACGAAGCGGGACAGCGTAAAACAACAAGGCCCAAGAGGGATACGTTTGGTCGCGACGAGGGGGACGGATCCGCAACAGCAGATATCCGCGCAGCGAAAGGGAAAAAAGACCAGGAGCGCCGCAACGCGCCGGACTACGAATCATTCCCGCTATTCAACCCCCCGCGGCCGCTCAGGGGGGACGAAGATCTCTTCGGCGGCGGGCTGGAGTCATCATCCCCCTTCGGAGAAGAAAGGGGGGACATCCCACCGATGCTCCAGGTCGCCACAGCGCAAACGTCAGGATCCAGATTCCCGCGGACCTGGAACCAACCAAAAAGCCCGTTGATTTCAAGTCTCGCGCAGGTGAGCGACGATGATAGCGCGAGTGACTACGGGGAGCAGTCCAGCCCAAACGAACCACAGCCACCAGTCGACAAGACCCAGCTCATCAAGATGGAGCTGTACCGGAGGGGGGTGTGCCCCTTTTGCCGCAGGATGCTCTCGAGGATAGAGGCGGTACGCTGCGCGGGCTGTCAAGCCGACCTGGCGTCTTGTAGGAATTATCAGCCCGAGTCGGAGGCAAGGGCTTCACATGAAAGCGAGACCAAGGCCCTAAAACCAAGGCTGAGGCCAGGATATCTCAGTCCTCCTCCTGCGCATCGAAGCCCTCCCCCGAAGTCGCCGCCTCTCCTGAGAGAACGGCTATACCACCCGACGACGATGGAGGCAGACATCGAGTCGGCCATCCAAAATATGGACATGCAGGCCGCTGCGGACAAAACGGCGGTGAGGTTCGCGCATTTCTCTGCAAAGATAGCCCCTATCGCCCGTTCCCAGCGCGAGCGTGGGGCGAGAGAGCCGATCCCTTCGCACCGACGAGCTGCGTCGAGTGCCAGTGGGCAGAGAAGAGATGAACCTCCCGAAGATGTCTCGGTGTACCATAAGTGGCAGACCCCAGAGCAGCGAGCCGAGTTCCAGCGTCTGGATCGCGAGGGCTTGGGTACTGATGCCGACCTTTTTATGGACATATATGACGATTATGGTGATTAGTGCCGAGGATTAGTGCCGCCGAGGATTCCTCGTCCAACCCCAGTAGTCTATCCAATAATAACTGATAGACATGAGACGCGGTAACCGCAAAGCAACATATCTACATGTACCTATCTATTCACATTCAATTACCTATTCAAAAACGAGCTCGTAGATTCAGGTAAACAAACGCCCAGAATAGCAATGCTTTGTCGCTCCCAGTCTATAACCTCTAACGGCCCAGTCTATGCTTCATGCAATCTTCGTGACCACCAGCTTCCCGCCCTTGTCGCCCTCCACCTCCAACAAGCCACCGGCCTCAAGCCTCTTCTTCCACTTGGTGCTTTCATACCTCGCCAAAATCACCGTCATGCGAAGCAGAGTGCCCCCACTCGACTCATGTTCCTCGACATCAGCAGCCACAGGCGTAAACGTCCACCTCCCAAATGCCCAGTTCAGAATATACCTCCGTGTCTCAGCGCCTTCAGGCGGCGGCGTAGGGATCCCCGCATCCTCGTCTGAATTCCGCACCGTGCCTCCCGCCGTCAAAACGGCCTTAATCCTATAAACCTCCTCCCTTGGCGCAATCTTCAACAACGCCTCAAGCTTGCCCACATTCACCGCGCCGCTCCCCTTCAACTCCACAGACAGGACCTCCACCTCCGACTGGTGATCATGATCATGTCCATGCTCCCCTTCCCCATGCCCATGCCCCCCCTCGACCTCCCCCTCACTCAACCCCCTCGCCAGCCCCCCATCAATCCCAAACACCACCTCCATCCCCACCCACCCCTTACCACTCCTGACCACCGGCGTATCCACCTCCAAATCTCCAATCCGATCCAGCACCTCATCCACCCTCCTCTCCCCGGCCCCCTCCCACTTATTCAACACCATCAAATCCGTATACCGCGCCTGCAACCGCGCCGTATAGCTCGTGTCCTCATAGCCCTTCCAATTCTCCACATCCACCACGCTCACCACCCCATCAAGGACATACTGCCCCCCCGTCTCCCTCGCCAAGCGATTCACCTCCATAGCCAGCGTCGCAGGGAAGGCGCTCCCCGATGTCTCGACGACAATCCGGTCCGGCCGGACGGTGGAGCGCAGCTCGGCGAGCGCTGTGGACAGCTGTCCGACCAGGTTGCAGCAGATGCAGCCGTTGAGGAGCTCTTGCACGCCGGAGATGTTGCTTGAGGAGGCGAGCTGGGAGTCTACGGCGAGGTCGCCGAATTCGTTTTTGAGGAGGGCGAGGCGGTAAGTAGGGTTGGCGGCGCGGAGTTGGGGGAGGAGGTTGAGGATGAGGGTGGTTTTGCCGGAGCCGAGGAAGCCGGTTATGATGGTTATGGGGGTGGGAGGGAGGGAGGTTTCTGGAGTTGGGGGGGTGGTGGGAGGTAAGGTTGGGACGGTCATGGTTGTGGTTTGTTTTTGGTGATTGGGGACGATCTAGGTGGTGAGAGATACCGGAAATTTGTGGTGGGGGGAGGGCGGGAAATGTTCCGGAGAAGTAGATATTTCGCCTGAATAGGGGTTGGTATTTGTATAGCGTATGCTGATAGTTGATCTTTTGGTTAAGGGCAGATATTATAAGTAAGGCAGTCAATTGTAGAAGGAGAAAAAAGCCGCCGTTTGAACCGCCTCAATGTCACCACCCCCTCCACCGAAGTCGCCCGCCCACCACCACCGAGGGATTCAAGGTGGGATGGCGCTTATCGATAAGCAACATCACCCCTGCCTAAGTGCTGCGGAAGGTTCACCACCAGCAGCATAAAAACTCACAGCAATTGAAGACTACATCATCACTGCATTAGAGGCTCCATTGGAGGGCCTGGATATTTATCAAATGAAGAGGCGTTCAGGTCCAAATTTTACGGAGCAGAGATTGGACGATCCAAAGCATTGGCATCATCATCAACCTGTCACAAGTGACGTCATTAGATACGCAGGGCGTTCTTTCCTTTTGTTCTCGCGCTCAAAGTTACAATTGCTCTGGAAACTCTTCAATACTACTTTCAATTAAGTTCATACCAGTTTGACGTTGCAGACCCTAGACAGCTGCCAAGATGTCATCCACCCAGCCCGACAACGCCACGCCCAGCGAAGGGCCAGACTTCAAGGCGAAGCTAGACGACGCCGCGAATAAGCTGAAGCACCCTGCGCCAGCCCAGGAAACTGCACCGCAAACCACAGGAGCCGCTATTATTGACAAAGGTGTGTGGAGTATCATGTCACCTGCTACCTGTTATTGATGTCTCACCAACTCGCGCCAACATGCCACTGACCGGTACGCAAGTGTCTCACTACATTCCCGCGGTCAAAAAAGTCGTCGGTGGACACGAGGAGCCAGAAGAGCGTGTTGAGACACCGCCTACCAAAGAGATACCGCCACACCGGCCTCACCACGATACCCAGATTGGCGAGTTCCTACGAGAGCAGCACAAGAGCATTCCGGTGGGGAGCCTCGATGAGTGACGCGTCAGAGTCGGGCGGTCAGGGTCGAAGGTTGCACCAACATGGACGGAAGTCAAGTCGGGGGAGAGAGATCGTGTATTTCGATATCCAGGATGAATGCGAGGAACCAGTAGTAAACAGAACAACTCCAATGCCATCCACCTACCCAAACACCCCAAATCCCAACCCACCTACAGCCCCTTTGAAACTATTATGGTGAGAAGAGAATCCAACCAACATGACAAGATCGTTCGTTCAGTGCGTCCAACCAACCAATACGCTAGGAAAGATTTGTGAAAAAGAGAAGCAGAGAAAATATTACGTCAACATGTTGAACGCTGCCAGCGACAGGCTCGTGAGCAGGACCAACCCTATCTTGAGACCGACAGATCGAGGGGCTCCGGCCGTGACGAGCGGCTGGTAGCCCGAGTAGGCGGGTGTGCCCGCAACGCGGACTTGCGAGACCGAGGCGCCGGGCGTGGCGCCGTAGGTGATTCCCAGGGGAGGCGCCATGGGGAGGGAGTTGGGCGGGTGGCCGCCGACCTCGCCGCTGGCGGGCAGGGTGTAGTGCGGCGGCTGGACCTCATCGGTGACGACAACGGTGGCAGTGATGCCGTCGCCGTGGATCACGGCCTCGGCGGTGCCCAGGGCGTTGGGGCATGTGATGGTCTGCGTCTTCTCGGCGCAGACGTCGCAGACGACCGTGGTGACCACGAAGTTGGGCGGGATGTAGTCGGGCGCCTCGATGCGCTGGCGGTGGGTGGCGTCGCACTCGCTGGGGCAGTACTCGCCAACGGTGTAAGTCGCAATCCACTCCCTGGTGGCACAGGCGGCAGGGAAGACCACGATGTACGAGGTGTAGTGCGCGACAACGCCGCCGGGAGCACCGGTGGGAGGGGCAGAGCTGACGGGCACGTCGCACTCCAGGAAGCTCGAGGTAAGAGTCCGCAGAGGGAGTGCTGCAGCCGAGACAGCGGACGCCGAGACGCCGCCAGAGATCGCCGATGCGGATACAGCAGCGGACGCCATGTTGTCTGGTAATGTAGATGATATTAAACCAAGTGGTAAGTATTAAGTAATAACGAGATGGGCAAGCTGAGCTTCGAACGAGCGACGAGACTCTACGTGATGGAAGCAGAGTCGTGAGTGAGTGGATACTAGCTGCCGGAAAAGAGCGACTGCGCGAGCGCGGGAACGAGTGTGCGAGTGATCGATGCTGAATCCAACTTCCCAAACCGAGAGACTTCATCACGACCTTCTTATAGAGCAACAGCGGATAGTGATCACTTGCCATTGTCAACACAATTAATAACAGAAGGAATGAGCCTGAGTCTGCCCCATTCCAAACACTGGTTTGGGTGCTCGAGCTGTAGCAAGGCTTCAAGGTCTCGAGATGGGGAACTGTGACACCAAAATTCCTCCCCGCCGTTGCCGTAGAACAACCCGTGATGTCTCGTCGCGAGGAACATAACAATACACCAACGCGAAGAGCAGAGAACGACAACACAATATTGTCGGGCCTATCGATAGATCTGACGATGTCGGCACCAATACACTGCGGAGTTTGTCACCCATGATGGCTGTCGCCGGGCAATTGCACCACGCGCAATGTCCATCTAGCAGAAACGCACGGCGACATGATCCATAAACCATCGCAACCAGCAATCAACACCAACCATGCGAAGCAATCACGAACCAACTGCAATACACGCAAGGCGAAAATGGACCAGGGCGCGACGGTACATAATCACGCAAAACGTCACAGAAAAAGATGTCTCCAATCTATCGACATCTCTCACCATATGGTGACCCAGGCGAGAGACTTCCTATCAAGGAGTTTGAGGTTTAATCTCCGATGGCACGACCCCCTAGGGGGTCAGGCAACTCGACACCGTAGAAAATTCTAGTGACGGTCGTGGCAGCCTCGTGTGCTTTTTGATGAAGAAAAAAAAAAGAAAAAGAGAAGGGCGGACCCGACGTCAAAATTTATAGAGCCGCAGGTGTGGGTCCGCCCGCTAATCGGATCCACTCTCGGCAAACCACCACCCTCATTACCTAATCAATATCCCGAGCCTTCACCTCAGCCACTCACTCACTCAACCCATCCTCACATCACATCACTCAAAACCCAACGTCCGTCCACACCCACACTCCCCACCCCGGACCCAAAATGCCTTCAGATGATTACTCCTCCATCACACGCGGGCCCCTCAAGCTCAAAGGCGCCAAAGTAACAAAACACAAGAAAAAGTCGAAAAAGGACAAGGACAAAACCGGCTCTGATGTGGACCGGGCCCTGACAACAACGACAAACGCTGCGGCGGATAGCGAGGCTGTTCCTGTTTCTCGGGAAAAGAGAAAAAAGTCCGAGGTGGTGACAGAGGAGACGGAGGGAAGGGCCGCGACCGAGGAGAGGGATGAGGGGCAGGAGGACACCAAGACCGAAGCGGAACGGCGGTTTGCTGAGGCAAAGCGAAAGAGAGTATGTCTAACTCTTATACCCGGCCATTCCTTTAATTTGGTTCGCTGTGCTGACTATTTTCCAGCTCAAGGAGTTGACCGAATCTGGCCGGGTGCGGCCGGAATTGCTCAAGACGCACAAACAACGTGTCGAGGAGCTGAACTCGCACCTCTCGAGGCTAAGTGAGCATCACGACATGCCCAAGATTGGCCCTGGCTAGAGTGGCCATGCTTGTTCCCTCCTGTCTCTTACACGATACCCAACCGCGAGGTTTGCAAACTGGATCCATAAACCTAATGCAAATCATGTTTCTCATTGCTGGGTTCATTACAGCACGTCGTGCGTCCTATGTCTATCGCTTATGTAACCAAAAGTCTCGCTGTGTCTATGTCATTTCCCTCAATCGTATGCCGAGTAAGGAATGCGGGTATCGTTTTTGTGCCCTTCCTCCGATGTATTTGCGTCCCTTCCATGTCGTCTCATAACAGCTTCGCCCCCTCCGCAGTCCTGGAATGCAAATGAGTGCTGCAACGCCGTAAAAATGCCTCTTGTACTGACTTCCGAGCTCCATGATCCGTCCTCGAGAGCTTTAAACCATCGCCGCGCCGAGAACCGCGCCGACCACAACCACCATGATAGCCGCAACAGTTCCGCTATCGCACCTCGGGCGCGTTACTTCGTTGTGAAGGCTCGGCGCAATGACAGTTGTGGCGGAGAACGTGACAACTGGATCCGGCGGGACATACGAGGTCGCTGTCACAACTACGACATTGCCGTTGGACAATGTTGATGTGAGCGTGGCTACCACCATCTTGGAGCTGCGAGTTGATGTCCTCGTCGAACCTTGCGCGTCAACATTATCTTGCGAAGAATCCTTAGTTGTTGACCTCGTCAATGTGCCTAACGCATTGTGTTAGAAGAAGTCCACCAGGAAATCGCGAATGAAAGGGGGTTTAAAGCATGAGGCAGAGCGAGAGACCACATACCTCCATTGATTATGGAGGGTGGCCGTGGCTCATCGGTAGTAGACGAAGTCTCCTCTGCTTTCGTCAAGGCAGTGGACTTAGTCGTACCAGACGAGGCAGGGGACTTGGTCGTGCCCGATGAGCCGGTATCTTGGACCCGGTCCTCTTTGCTTGAACTTGCAGACGTACCAGGGTTGGTTACAGTGGTTGGCGAGACCGGCGTGGGGTCCGGTGGAGGGGGCTGATTCGCTGACGACGTGGTACTCTTAGTGGGAGCAGTCGGCGTAGGAGTTGTAGTCGGCGTGTTTGAGGGTTCCGTACGGGGAGGGGGAGGCGGTAGTGTGCTTTGGGGAGAACTTGGGGTGGGCGACGGAGTCGAGCTCACAGTGGTGTTATCCTCACGTCTCACTAGCCGCAAAAGAGTGGTAGTAAGGGGAGAATTGACGTGAGGGGCGGCCTCTATTGTGTGGCGCTCGGGGAAGTACTTGTGGAGGAGCTCCTGGACACCATCTATCGAGGCAGTTTTGAGTAGCGATGTGAATGATTCCGGCCCAGCTTCAGAACGTTGCCCTGGCGGTACCCCGTGACAAGACATCCTTTGTCGTAACGTGGCAAAGCAAAGCATCGTTAACAGAACCAAGGAGCCGGCCAGGAGGATGCGCCGGATGGGTGTTGGTTTCTTCGCGCAGGTTGGCTGGTCTCGCAGGTGTGGCATGCTCGCTTCGCGGAGCATCTTCTCTTGGGAGTCCATGCTGATCAGGCGTCCTTGCGAGCCGTATGTTTCGTATCGTTCCTTAGAATACATGGCGGCGTGAGACGTGATGCCGATGTAACCAACAGGAGGACAGCGGTGGCTATTAACAAGTCGGTTTAGTATGCTATCCAAAAAAGCGTTGGCGGTTTGGAAGAGAGCTGTTGATGGGTGACGTTGAACCGAAGGACGAGAATGGTCTCAGGTCCGCGGCCATTGTCCGAGTAAGCAACGAAGAGACCGAATGACCCGAGAGAGAGAGCAGTGCAACCCTGGGTGGTTACCTCGAGAGAGGACGGAGGGTGGGACGAAGGAGGCACGAGTCGAGTTGTTTGTGTTTTTTCCCTTCTTACCTTTGTGCTCTTTGCCGAGCTCGGCAGACCGATCCTTCTTTCAGCTCCCAGGTGAGGCAACGGATCCCATGTGCTTCACGTGAAGATAAAGGTACGCGACAAGAGTTTACTTGAGGAAAAGAGTACGTAGGTGGATATAAAACCCAACCACCGTGCAGGAACTGCCATCGGTACCGTTAAAGACCTAGAGCTGCGCATCAAGCGGGTGGAGAGGGGAGGCCAGTATGCAAGAAGTGGAGGTGTGATCCGTCACTCAGCTTCAGGGATTATGACGCTCTCGACAGCGTCTTTACAGGGGTACTTCGCGGCTGTCCGTGCCAAGATTCAACCCAACCCCACTACCAGCCCCCTGTCAAGCGGACTGGGAAGAGGAGCCTCTTCCCACTTTCTGATTCTCGAGTGATGGATCGTGGACGCTAAGACGGAATCACCTACTGCTACAACAGAACCTTGTAAACACTATGGTTTTCATTCTGATGGCCGTATGCCTTCCTCAAAACCGGGACGTCGTGCCTGCCATCTATGTCTTTTCGAGCTATCGGTGTGTCTCTGGCCTCCTTTCAAACGCTCGTTTTCAAAGCTGAACCTGGAACTGCGACTTGGACAAACCAGGCAAAGCGCTGACGCAGCCTCGGCCACCACTTTTGAAGGGAGGTCGATGATTGGGACGTGATGGGGGTTCCCAGTATTTGCATCAGGGCTGAACGAAAAGTCGAGCACCGTAGCCTTGGCGTTGTCTCGTCACGACGCCCACGTCAAGAAGCTGTTTCGAGAAGGCCTCTCAAGGTTCTTTACGAGGTTACTCCTGCCTGCAGCAGACTGCGCAATCCAGCCTGCTGGCATCAATACGGGACCCCTTGAGACAGCCTTCCTTCGTTGTTGATGTTTTCTTTCCTAACGCCGCACGACGTCCCCGGACACTGTTAGTGACCCAGTTTCCAGTCTCGGATTTCGGCGATGACTGGCCTACCCTGTGCCGATAAACCGCGACGGGCGGCGAAGGTTGCCAACATCAAAGTTGGATGCTGTAAAGTCCGGGATGCTCTTGAGCGGTATATGGAATCGTTCTATAATAGTAAATAATTGCGGGAAACATTGGATGTTAATGCAGCTGGAAATGTGGGTAAGCCAATCGTGGGCGTCATTGATCCACACCAAGGAGCTCACCGCGGCACGACGTGGTGCTGTTACACCGAATCAACGGCGGGCCACCGCTTTCTTGACCTGAGGAGCTGTCGCAAGCACTTCCCACCACAAGCGTTAGCTCTGCGGCTGTGCTCAAGATAGCTTCGAGCAAAATGCAAGCAATTGACCGGCTGTTCGTGGGGTGCAGAGAGCAATCGCATGGGAGACGGTGTAAATTTCCAATCTTGGATGAAATTCTCGCATGATCGCTTCCAACATTCTCGAGATTACACATTGACCATGCTGGGAGGATTCTCATGTCGTGTCCTGGTTCCTATCATAACTCCACCCAGGGAGGTTCCTTGAGAGCCTTAGAAGTTGGACGGTGTCATCCCACTCCGCAGTCTGTACGAAAGCTGCCGCCTGGCGGGAAAGTGACACAAGCGAGAGTGAGAAATACACTCATGGTCAGACAGGCCATGCCCTGGGTTGATGCTGTAAACTCGAGCCCCTTCCTCTATTCTTCTCCCTATGGCCCTGCTACACTCGTTCGCCCATTCTATATAAATTAGGCCTGTCCCGATAGACGAGACCTTGTTGATGTGCTATTGTTGTGGTGTAATTTTTGTCTTCAAGGTCTTTCCGCATGGAGCAAAGTACCTTCTCTTTCGGCGAAGCTTCCTTTCCATGAAGATCCGGATCTTGAAGCCGAGTGAGCCGAACAACCTGGGAGACAACCACTGTGGCTTTAGCCAGCGCTATTCGAGTTGAATAGTTATCTGTTCTTTTTGGCGGTGAATTTTGCCCAGAGAAGTCAAGGCGTTATATTTACACCATGCGAGTGCCCGCCACTTCGTTTAGCGCCATGCGATAGCGACAGGGACATCGACTGACGTCGCCAGAAATCGGGTCCATCTGTGATCATGTGAAAGGACACCAGAGCTTCAAACATCCACTTCTCTGCCAAAGTTGTTAGCTACATCCCTGTCTCTACCCGTCAACCGGATCGGAAAGCGGGAAGATGCGCCTCTTTACGATTGATTACATCTGACCACGCGCATCGACGATAATTACGACTGGGAAACATTTTGGATCTTCGCATTCGGCAATCGCCTGATTTCCTGGCCGCAAACGATCTAACCCACGAGGCCACATCCATGTTGCGAAAGGTCGAATCTCACACCTACTGGCCATGCCCGAGCATCTCCAGCCGCCAGGCGCATCCTCGCAACCCCCCAGCGACGTCGAGGATGATCGAGAACAGCTGAGGATCCTCACCCGCTCCCCCCACCCGTACCACCGTCAGAGCAGCGACCTCCTCGAGCCGTCAGACCGCCTCATCTACGATGCCCACAATCCCAACCCCACTCTCGCCATCTCGACTGGTCTCGATGGCTCCCAAACTCCGTCCTCCCTCCTCAGAGCCCCCTACTTCACCAAAGACTCGACGCCGGCAAGTGAAAGCGGCACCGAGGCCGATGATGAGCATTTTCTGAAGGGCCTGCCGGCCCCCAAGCAGAGATTACACAAGGGGATTCGGGGGAAGAACGAGCCACTCTCTGGATCCTCTACACCATTTCTCTCGCCTGCAGTCCTTGAAGAGGAGGGGCGCAGGACATATTTGAGCCCAAGCCTGGGAGCACTGGAACGGGAGAAGCGGAACCTCGTGGAGCGGAGTAGACGGCGCAGAGAGCTCACTCGGCGTGGAGCCGAGATACTGCTGCTAATCTGCCAGGGAGGACTGATCACAACGAATCGCGATGTACAACCCTTCATTCGGTTATATCGGAAAGGTATGAATATGACCCGAGGTTCCTTTGGCCTGCTTGCTTGCTAACGCTGCTGTAGAACTCTTGGCTTTCTCGTCGGTGGCCGCTATTCTCACCGCAATTTATCCTTTGAGGCTAGTGATATGGGCTTATGGATGGGGGAGACCATCAAAATCCATACCAATTCGCGTTCCCGCCACGTTTGACCCGGCGCCACTACTATACCCGTCTCTAGTGCCGATATTCGTATCACTCCTCGTTGCAAAAGGCGTCCCCTCGGTTGTGCCACTCAATGTGGTTCTGAGCCTCTCTTCTCTGCCGAGGACCTTAATTCCTGGCGCCAAATACTCGGGACTCTTCAGCTCCATCCACTGGCTGCTAGCATCCGTCCCTTGCTTCATTGGTGGATATTCAACAGAAGTCGCTTCTGGACAGCAAGGTGTCTCATACGAGGTTCTTGTGTTGCTCTATCCCCTGCATCAAACGCTTTGCTCAGTACTACGCTATCTCACTACAACGAGTCTCTTGACGGCAGAGCTACAACTGCTCTCCGTTGCTCTCATCAACATCCTCCTGGTTGGAGTCTCTCCCCAAATCACCATCTTGAACGGTCTTCTATGGGGAGGTGGTCTTAGTCTCCTTGTCCTTTGTGGGCAAGTGATCCAGTGGGGAATATCCTTGGCCAGAGTGCCAAAATGGCGCTTCCGGCGCGCAGTCCCCCAACAAAAACAAAATTTGGGGTTCTGGCTGCTAAGATACATCTGGCCGCTTCGACAATCTAGGTCTGATATTGGAGCCGACTATAGAGATGCGGTTTCCGAGACTGATAACAGTACTGATGGATACCCGGACGGGCTGGGCGGGCCACTAAGCCCCTCCACGTCCCTTCAAGAGCACCATTTCGACGGCATTAGTGATGGAGAAGCTGTTCCAGTGTCCCCAACAAGTGTGGCTGAGGTCCGGTTCAGTTTATTGGAAACATCACCCCAAGCTTCGCCCCGGAGACATACGCTGCCATCGGCCGGAAAGCCGGGCAGCCGGTCCAAGACAACTACCCCATCCGGCCGCCGGAAGCGCTCTGCCTCGTACAGTGTTCGTGCTTTCTTCTCCCTGACGCAGAGCCAGGCCGTTACAAGGAAGTGGTTATACGCAGCCTATGTGTATTGTTGTATCATTGGCACCGCGTTTGTTGGGATCAGAGAGTATGTCCAGCAGTATGCCCTTTTGGGCCACGAGCCGGTCGGCTGGGCTCTGGGTTACCTCTTTGGGGGGATCCCATGGTTTCGCTTCGAGGTCGTTAAAGCAAACCTAGAGAACTGGATATGCCTGCCCGACCGCTTCGACAGTAGCATGGAGACATGCTCCGCAGGCTGGGTACAGCACCTCCGCCTCGCCTCCCTTGGCGACGCCAACACACGCCTAGTGCTCAGCGCCTACTGGGTAGGTATGATCATCGTCGGACTTGCCGTTGTATTGACCCTGTCACCTTTTTATGAGGTCGACACTCGCCGCAAGGTTTTCCATTTCATGATGGTCGCCATGTTTCTACCTACTATATTCGTCGATCCGACTTACATCGCCCTGGCGCTATCTCTGATGCTCGCTATCTTCCTTCTTCTCGACTTACTGCGTGCTAGTCAGCTGCCACCGCTGTCAAAGCCCATCGCTTCCTTCTTGACGCCATATGTCGATGGCCGCGACCTCCGCGGGCCCGTGGTCATATCACATATCTTCCTACTCATCGGTTGCGCCATTCCGCTCTGGCTGAGCCTGGCAGCGCTGCCGCGCACTGGCGAGGGTGCGTTTCTCGGTTGGGAAGTGCCCTCCCGCGACGTGAGCATGGTCTCGGGCGTCGTGTGTGTTGGGTTGGGCGACGCGGCCGCTTCGTTGATCGGAAGGCGGTGGGGTCATCGCAAATGGCTATGGGGAGGGGGCAAGAGCATCGAGGGAAGCATCGCGTTCGCAGTGGCGGTATTCATTGGCTTGATGGCGGCAAACGCGTGGCTACGCGTGGGCGGGTGGCCTCTGACCGTCCCGGAGCAACCGGGGGGAGGTCTTACCACTAATTATAATGGAATAGTAGGCATAGTCTTTTCGCTGTGGTCCTGGGTGTGGCACTCGACGTCAGTGCAGAAAACAGCGCTGTGCGCATCGGTCGCGTCGCTGACAGAGGCAGTGTTGACAGGTGGTAATGATAATGTCGTCGTGCCGGTGGTGCTGTGGACGTGTGTGAAGGCCATGGGGTTATGACAACGGACGGAACATGAGATAAACACCGATAACACGGCGGGAGCTGTATATAAATATCCCATAGTCGACTTTGCTAAACCAATAAGGGAAAGTTAGTTTGAACGAGTTTAATCTCAGTTCATTTTTGCAAAACCCTTCACTGACACGGAATGTTTACGAGGCCCAATGTTATCATCAACATATCATACATACATTCTAACTTTTTTATCTACACATCCAGGTACATTTATTTATACAACCATGCAAGGACACCATCCTCTCCAACGGCTGTCTTACGCGAGATGATCTCCTCGACTACCTCACGCACGCCCTGCTTCGCACGACTTCTGTGCAAGAATTCCTCGACAAGTTTCCTCCTCGTCATGCCTCCCTGTGCGACCTTTGCCTCAACTTCATTTTCGGTAGGTACCTCAAAGTGGAACCTGTATTCGCGGTAGTTTATGTCGGTCAAGAGTTCCAGCGCCGGAGGATCGTCCTCAACCTTGAAGAATGGCTCTGAGATGTTGTCCTCGGTGAAGATGTCCTCAAGCGACTCGGGCTCCCACTTTGCGGGCCGCTTTTCGACGAGGAGCGCTGTCACGCCCTCGTTGAAGTCATGCTTCTTCATGAACTTGGCTGCGATTTGGTGCTCGCGTTTGAAGGTCTCGGAGATGGACCAGTTCCGGCCAATGCGCATCTGTCGCAGGGTGACGTGGACGGAGGTGGGCGACCTCTTGTGAAGTGTTTCAATGGTCTTTTCGGCCCATTTTTTGGTGTGCCCTTGCTCTTCCTTGAGCGCGGCGATGATGTCGTCGACGTTGTCGTACTTGAAGCAGCGGTCGATAGCCCTGCGCAGCTCGCCTGCAAGAGCAATCGGCTCGTTGTGCGGCAGGCCAGTGCAGAACTCCTCGATAGTGTTGTTAATCATAGTCAGACGCTGCTTGAAAACCTGGTGATCGTTAAACCGGAGCTCAGCCAGGCGCGATTCAAGGCTTGGAAGGCTGGTGGAATGGATATAATGCGTCGCGATGCCCGAATAGAATACGTTAGCACCTGTCAATCTTTCGCTGGTGAGAGCGAGGTAAGTTCCAACGGAGCCGGCCATCCTTGGCAGGAAAAAAGAGGCGCCCACGTCGGGGAAGAAGCCGATAGTGGTCTCAGGCATGGAGAACACGGTCCGCTCTGTCGCAATTCTGAATGGCGCGTGTATACTGAGGCCCACGCCACCGCCCATGGTGATGCCGTCCATGAAGGTGACGATCGGCTTCTCGTAGGTTGCAATTAGATGGTCCAGCTGGTATTCGAGAGCGAAATAGTCGGTGGATCGCTTCTGACCCTCCGCACCCTCTGCATTCCACTTTGCGAGGGCGGCCACGTCGCCGCCGGCACAGAAAGCCTTCTGTCCGGTGCCCTTGATAACAATGATGTTGGCCATATCGGACTTGGCCCACTCCAGCAGCCGCGGCCCAATCTTGCGGATCATAGAGCCATTGAGGGCGTTGAGCTTCTTGGGGCGGTTGAGCTCGATGGACCGCATCCCGTACAGGCTGTTGAAGACGACGTCCTGGGGCTCGTCGCCCTCGACGGGCTTGAGGATGTCGGGCGACGCGAGCGATGCCTGAGTTGATATCGACATCTGGCGCGAGAGAGTAGGTTAGCATGCGAACACGTCGGAGGTGTACCCGTATCCCATATTCCATACCTGGGGGTGCGACAGAATCTTGGCCCGGAGAGGCATTGTAATAATCAAGGGACGAGCCCGAGTGCAGCCGCGACACGCTGTCGAGACGGCCGGCACGGCTCGACGGGCAAGGGCCTTGGTGAACATCTAAAGGAAGCCGGATCCGGGCCAATCCGTAAATCCCAGTGTCAAATGATTCAGTTCGAGCTTCGCAAGTCTAAAATCCCAAGATCCACTCACCTCAAATCGCAAGACTCCCAGACCAAGCGCCAAGAAGCCCGTGCTAACCCTGTCAGTGACGTCGCGGATCAATAAGCCTTCCGCGGACCCACCAAAGCTCCTTCGTCCAATCAGCGCGACATTAGTTCCCCTTCCATCACCTGTAACCAATGCGTACCCTATATCCCTCCATGAAGCAACAGCCATCCAAGTCAACTTTTATGTCAGCAAGCCCAGTTGATTCATTCAGTTTATCAAGCTCCTCGAATTTACATGTACCACTAAATTTCCAAATGAGAGCTACATAAATGGTTAAAGTACCTTAGCGGCAAAGGCGATCAACCAGTGTCCGCGAATTGTCCTACAAAAATATGTTTCTAGTATCAAAACCAAACAGAACAAGGAAGACAGCTTGCCATATCAAGATATTCAACCAGTTGCAGTTGTATTGGAAATATCAGATTCGCTATAGACCATGCTGGGAACATGGCATATTGCTCAATACAGTTCTCGAGTTTTGCATTCAATGTTTATTGTTGACAACTTCAGTTCTCTGCAACATACTTTTGATAATCTCAACCGTTCAATGAGCTCAACGCCTAAAAACAAAACTCACAGCCTCAAGGCCTCTACCGCAAGAACCTATCACGGCCTCTTTTCCACCATACTCCGACCGAGGACCATAATCCTTACAGCTCCTCCCAGCCCTCATCAGTCCTACTTACACCCGCCAGTCCCAGGAAGAATGAAGCCAGTCCCCAAGCGCCAGGGTCCGGAACCTCTTCGAAGCCTGACCCGCCAACATAGACAGTACGGCCCAGACTCGCGGGCATTCCCTTGGTCTTTGCTGCAGCCTCCTGAGCTGCCTCGGCCGCCTGCTTCACATCGCCGGTCTTCTCGAGCACCTCGACAAACGGATAGAGCGCATCGATGAGCGTGCGATCACCCGGTCGTGCCGGAGTGTATTTGCTGAGAGCTTCGCAGCTTTGCTTGAGTGCAGCTGCCCAAACTCTAGCGCTGGCTTCCCCTTGTGGTTGGGACCTCAGCGCTGCTACCAACGAGTTGAGGAAAATGGCATACAGCGCCCCGGAAGTCCCGTCCATCTCATTCTCAACCACAGGAACGATACCAGCAACGCTCAGGACAACGTCGTTCGAAAGTGGGCTCAACTTGATGTGTGCTGCGATTGCCTCAGCACCACGCTTCAGTCCAATGCCGCAATCGCCATCCCCCACAACGGTATCGTATCGTGTGACGTCTGGCTCCGCAGCAATGATGCTGTCCAGTCCGCGAGCGAGGTGTGCCTGTGCTGTTTTGGCATCCATTTTCAAGCCGCTTGGCCGAACATCGCCCTCGATCGTCGGGTCCTGGTCTCGTGTGGCCGTGTTTTCCCCCTCCCAGGTGAGTTTAGAAATAGGAGACGCCCATCCTGTAACCTCGCAGGGGTAGTCGAGAAGCTCGATCATGCCCGGTCCACCAATGTCCGTATTGACGACATTCAACAGCGAGATGCTGAATCCAAGCCCATTCAGGCTCGTCATGTACGTCCCACTTAGAGTCCTGACCGGCTTGATCCCGTACCCCTTCTCCAGCTGTGCCACTACCTCCGTCAGTATGCCTCCCATCTCCAGAACAGACACCCCGCCCAAGTTGTTTAACAACAACACCACCTCATTCGAGTTCACACGCAAGAACGCCCTGTCCTTGTCTCCCTGATCCATCAACTGCGCGAGCATCTTCCCCACCAGCGCCGGCAACTCGATCACCTCCCTCCCCGACCCGGCTTCGTTATGAATCCCCATCCCTATCTCAACCTCCCCCTCTCTCAAACCCCCCTCCTTATCCACACCGCCCCTCGCTCTCCCCGGGACGTGAACATGTTCCAAGCTCGCCCCAACACTCACCAAATTCCCCGCCACCAGCCTCGCCACCTTGGCCACCTCCCCTAACCCCCTACCCTGCGCAGCCAACGCCCCCGAGATCTTGTGCACCAGCGCCGTCCCCGCAATTCCACGTCGTCCCACCTTCCCAGCCTTTGCCCGCCCAACACCAACATCATCCCCCACCACCACCATCTCCACATTCACTCCGGCCGCCTTGGCCTTCTCAACTGCCATCCCGAAGTTGAGCACATCCCCCGTGTAGTTCATCACCGTGACGAGCACCCCCTCTCCTTCCCTCTTGGTCGTCGTAGGCTGGTTGTTATCAACCCTCGCCATGATCGCCGCACGCACCTGCTCTGCGCTGGGACTCGCAAAGATTGTCCCTGCGACGGCGGCGCTGAGCATCCCGCGGCCGACCATGGCGGCGAAGGAGGGCTCATGGCCGGAGCCGCCGCCGGAGATTATGGAGACTTGCTGCTGCTGCTGCTGCTGGTGGTGGTCGTCATCATGGGCGGTGGGGCGGCGGTAGATGATCTTGTTGATGGGGTCCAGGGCCACGGAGGGGTTGGTCAGTGTTATGGAGTGCAGGGCTGCGTTGACGAGGTGGGCTGGGTCGTTGATGAAGTGTTTGGTTGACATGATGTTGGCGGGTGGTGGTAGTGGCTGAGATTGTGGTTGAGGTTGCCGTGTAGCAGGCTCAGAGACAGTAGTGGGCAAGGGGATTGCTTGTGGTGATGCGATGCGAAGAAGTGGCCGGAACACATATGATGACAGGAGAGAGAGGCCAACAGCAGTGGAAAGGTACCTTGCTACAGGGGAGAGTCTAGCCTCGAAGCTTCGGCGGAGCGCTTTTAGAGTGTCCAGCTTTGCTACTTTTCTGACGATTGCCTGGAGTGAAACTATGGAGTATTTGCGGGTTGTGGTGAGGAGGTTAACAGGGTGCGTGCCGTGGGCTGGGTTACAACTTCCGGGAGCTACGAGGGGGGGTCGGATGTTGTTGCCCGATGTGCGCGGCAATTGGGGGGCGTTGCCCAAAACGTGGGGTTGAAAGCCTCATCATCGCCCCTCCACTGACAGTGTATAAACCTGTTTTCAGTTCTGACGCGGGATTTGTATGTACGGGAAGCTTTCAACTCCAGTGATTGGATCGCCGTTTTCTGTTGTTGCACGAGTCAGGATGTTCATGAACGCCCATGGATCAGGTTAGGGTTCAACGTCGCTCGCCCTTCATTTCGACCGTTAGTAACGGGAAAACACAAACAACATGGACTGTGTGATGAAATTTTAGTGGTGCACTTTGACGATCAAAGTGTCTTCCAATTTGTTCAACAGCATTCAATGCTGTTATACAGACCGGGACGATAAGGGCCCCTAGTAGGGGATGGCCCTTCCCCTATTTGTTCCGTGTAACCCACAGACCAGCTGCTGCTGCTGCTGCTGGCCGTATGATATGTCCCTCAGATGTCAAATATGCCATATTTTCCCCCAAAATAACGCCAGACCAATGCAAACGCCGCAAATCCCAAGATTATCCCAAATAATACCCCTCTCGGGAGTAGATGCTGAATAGGTATCCAAAAAGTGGGGTTGAAGAACTAAAGCATTACAAAAACACTGCCACCAATGATACTAAGTGCGATTGCCGACGTCAAAAACCCAGCCGCCACTCGCTCGCCCTGTGTGATCGGACTGAGCTCGGGAAATATTGGCGGCAGGTTGAGTCCGGCGTTGGGGTTGCCAAGTGATGTCCCACCGGTATCGATTGTAACTGGTGCGGCCACCTTGTTGACGAGCGTATACATCACCGCGCCCAACGCATTCATTTGTTCACCGACGCCGACAAGCCCGTCGAAGCCGCCTGTGGTCCATTTGAACCCACAAGCCGTGCCGGGTATGCCGTTGAACCCGGACGCCGGTGCTCCACTACATGCTCGAGCCGCTGCTGAAGCACTCGACGTGAGCAGAGGGTGGATTGTGTTGAACGTGTACGGGGCCATCTGCGTCGTCCCGGCCATCCAGCGAGTGAGGTAACCCTTGAAGCTTTGTTGATCAATGTCGCAAAACCCCGGCTCTTCGCAAAACTGCTCGATCATGATGGAGTTATTGTAGAACAGCTTGATGGTCGAACCGAGGATGCCGTCAAGGCGTCGCTGCCACAGAGGGTTGCGATTGGTGACGTTGTACATCACTGCCGCACCATGTAGGAAAATGCCGTGGTTGTAACTCCACTGGATCTGATCCGTATCACGGCAGTCGCTCCCGTTTTTGATCGTCACACCGTCGTATATGTCGTAGTTGGGCGTTATCAGCCCCACGGACTCCTGCCAATCAAATATCTTGGCCGCCCAGTCTGCATATGTCTGGTTGCCAGTGAACCGGGCCAGTCGAGCGGCAATATTGAAGAAGCAGCCGTTAGAAATCGAGTTCTTGTAGTTGAATCCATTGTTGAATGTGAAGATTTGCCAACGCAGTCCTCCTCCACACGTTTCGGTGTCCCATCTCTCCGCCCACTGATTGAATGCGGCCTGAGCAAGAGCGACCCACTGGGCCTGGTCCTTCGGTGGATCGGGATACTTGTTTTCAGCTGCCATCATGGCCGTCATGGCCCAAAATCCTTGATCGTCGTTCCCGAGTGTCCTTGTCTGATTCGGAGGCATGAAATCTCGTGTACCGCTTGCTTGGTGTAATATGGCTTGTGTCGTGACTTCGTTATATGTTGTGTCTCCGGTCAACGCCCAGTAGTCGATCATGGTTCCAAACCTGGCACTCTGGTCAGCAAAAGCATAAGTAGAAGACCCTTCTCCTCTCGGAAACAGAGAGAAGGGCAAGCCTTTGAATCGAGTGCTCTTCTGCTTCAACTTACATGGCACCGGCTTCCCACCAGAAATAGGGGTCAGGTAAGTTCCCTGGGGTATCTCCTGTATTGTTTCCTGTATAGTATGACATAAGTCCATGTGCTATCGTGCTGGCTGCGGACTTGACCGAAGCTGTGCAGGTATTAGTATACCCATATATGAATTGTATACAGGGTGATGCTCATACCCTCATTGCCAATGACCAGCTCAACAGCAACCGCAGAGTGTGCTAGCAGCGCCACCGCTCCGGCAGCTCCAAGTTTCCACATCCTTGTCTTGATTGGTAGATAGATCAAACCGGCCGACAAGTGAACAGGGGAAGTCGATTCTTCTAGAAATAAAGATGGTGAGGCGTGCAAAAGGCTCGAGAGTTCCGGCGAGAGCGGAGTTGTCCCCAGGACATCAGGGAGAGACACGAAAGATGAAGAATAAAGCGAAACTCGACCAGGAGTAAATGAACGTATGTCGACTTAAGTCGAAAGCTGGAAAAGGAGCAAAAAGACAGCACAGCCGACCATCAAGGCGAAATCCGAGAAATAAACGACCGATAAGCTCTCAAAAGGAATGGAAGGCTACGAGGGGGAGCTTGCCCTAGTGATGCGAATGGTCAGGTCGGAGATGGCACGTACAACTTCCTCCCGCCGTGAAGGATCCAGAAAAAAAAAAGAAGGGAATGGAAGAAGAGGTGAGAATGCAAACAAAAAGAGAAGACGGGATGAAACCCTTCTTCAGGTGGTCACTTGTCATCGCAGGACGGGGTCTGGATATGCCAACAAGGTTCTTGCCTGCCAGGACTGTGCGGCCCCCCAATGCAGCTGGGGAGGTGATGCCTCCTTTGAGCCAGACCTGCCAGCCAAAGTTTCCCTCCAGACTGCAGTGGCGGCTGCAGGTGACTGTAATCTCACCGGTGCGCAAACACCTGGTGCGGGATGCAGTGCAGCCGGCGTGCGGCCGCGTAAAGGGGAGAGACGTCGGGCTGTGAAGAAGGGATGAAACGCTTCGAGTTGGAGGTGTTGCGGAACCCTGTCTCAGATCAGGCGAAGCGAGCCTTGGAGATGCGCCCCCCTGCCGCGTTTACAAAGGTACCTTACTTGGGCTCGGTGTCTAGACCCCGCGACAATGCCAAACTCATTATTTACGACCAGGCGAATTCAGATCTGGGAAGGGCTATGATCACCATCTCATTGTTGGTTTGAAAATCGGTGGGTTATTTTTGTGGCCGGCACAATCCGCCCATATCTCGACCTCTGGGCAATCCATCGGGTCTCGCAGTGCATCAACCTTCAGCCCCACACTCCAGGATCCGGGGAGGTATCCGTATTTGTAACTCAGCAATGTCCATTTTGCCCGTTGGTTTGCTTCAATCCCGTCGTTTATCTAGCATAGTAGTAAAGTTGCTGAGGCAAAGAGAAATCATGGATGTAAACTGAAGCCCGCTAAATTAAATGACAAAGAGAAATCAAGATATTTGGTGCTATGCAAAAGCAGGCAATAAATAGAAAGCATGACACCTCCGCGCCGTGACCCTCACTCTTGGCAATCCTTTTCTCTATCCTTCCTGTTCATCGAGAAGCCTAAGACTCCGGGGTATATCACGCCAAATCGCTCGAGCTATCCTGTCCTCAGCTATGCATCATGCGGGGCGCACAAACTAGAAGAAAATAGACAACAACGGGCCTTAGCATCAGATCGTTTATGCCTTGCGCTTCTTGGCAGGCCTCTCGTCATCGCCGCCACTTCCAGCCTCAGAGGGATCTCCAAGCTCTTCGTCGGACTCAAAGTTGGCGTCGCTCAGCTCATCATCTTCCTGCGCTTGTGCTGCTGGCTGTTAACCCGGACTATCCCGAGATAGGGGCCTGTTCAATCCACGGCAAACTTACTGAAGTACTTGATGGCTCCCGGCCATAAATCGTCCGAAATGGCGAGAGCCAGCTGATCTCCACCGGGGAAGATCTCTAGGTGCTCCGGCTCGTCCTCTTCCTCCTCCTCCTCGTTGTTGGTGGGGCTAGCAACCTCCTCGCCAGCTGCGCGACGCTGACGTCTATCCTTTTCCTCACATGTCGCAATCTTGCTCTCCTCGGCTGAGATTGGGTCGCCCCTGAAGCCGAACCAGGTAAAGAAGCTCAGGCCGCCGAGCCCGGTAGCGTCAATCCTCGCCTTGAGAGCCTGCTGCTTGGTGGTGAGTGGCTTGCCTTTTGCCTTGGCTCCATTTGCGCCCGCGGCCTGCTCCTCGTCCCAAACGGCCTTGGCCAGACCCAGAAGGCCCTCGGTCAGGTCCTTGCCCTCCTTCCACTTAATGTCGACCGGCTCACTGACCAGGCCGGTCCAGTTGTCCTTTAGTGAGCGGCGGTACCAGAACTTCTTCTCGATGACACGGTCCTCGAAGTACTCGTTCTCGGCGAACTCGAACCGGATGGCCACGCTGCGCGGGTCGCCGTCGCCGCCGTTCTCCACCTCGAAATGGGATACCGAGAGAGACGTCAGCGACGTGAGGAGAACCGCCGAGTCGGTCGGCTGGATGTACTCGTCAATATCTGGCGGTGCCTGTTCGATCACCAGGGGCCAGAAGCCCGGAATTTGCGAGATGACGCCAGTGCGCTTCTCGAACAGCGGTTTTGTGAGCAGGACTTGCTGACGGACTGTGGTTGTGGTGGTGATGTTAGCCAAAGCGTTGCGGGTTGGAGCTTCAAAAAAGTGCGGCGCGTGCAACGGCGCAACGGTTCGATTCTGGGAAACGGTGAGCTTACTTATTTCTGTCTCAACATCGTCAAACTCCCGCTCAAGGTCGGAGAGCTGCTGGTAGGTAATCGCACTTTCCTCGAAAGCCATATTTGCAGCAGGGATGCAAAATCTTTACGGTTGCTGGAGGAAAGAAATCTGTAGTTTGACGAAACAAATTTCTGGTTCGGAGCTCTACTCAATCGAGGTAGGTTGGTTGGAACATTCCCGTGCCGCCTCGAGTGGGTTCGGGCCCTCTGCAGCGATGCCGAGAACCTGGGTCCAGTGGGGAGCGCTGGTTGCAGCGGGGCCGGTTGGGGCCGGTGGCTTGGCAGTCTTCTTCCGCTGCTGACGCCGGCGATTCGGGGATTAGGGCTGAGATTGGTTCGGGTTGAGCCCTGAGGCCGGCACGACGCGCCAATCACGTTGCCGCGAAAGTCAAGGGACGGGCGGAAATACGAAAGCAGGGCAACAAGTGCAAGTTATTACCAGCGCAACGTGACTCAGTGGCGCATGGCTCGGCTTGGGCTCTGAGGGCTTGCTTGTCACATCTGGAGAAGCGATGAATCGGTTGTTTAGAAACAACGGGAGCTGAGTCTGGATGAAAAATAAGCTTGTTGCTTCAGGTCAAGCATTCCTGGCATTTCTTGAGGGTACCTGATGAGCTGACCTCCAGAGGCTGCGACAGGGACGATGCACCTTATTAGTGCCTACCCCACTCCAAATCAGTTTTCACTAGTCATCACACAGTGGGGGAAATTGTTTGGAGATCGTGGGGCTTGAGCTTGGAGCGGTTGCTCGTAGAACAGGCGTGGAGTACCCCCGTGCCTCTGTACTCTTATAAGTACAACGGTTCGCCCTCAAACCTCTAACGCGGGATGCCTTCATCTTCACCTCACCAGCTCGCCTTGCAGTTGTAATTTTCTCGCTTTAGTTGGTGATGCTGGCGATCAGCTGCTACGCCGGACTTCCGAGTCATGACGCAGAAAGAACTGTCTCCGCTATCGGTGGTCCCGATCTCATTGCGCCCTCGGGATCAGCACCGTCTCTCACTGCATTGCCTGCTTCCTCCGTTCCTAAAACTGCCGACGATGGTTGGCACGTTCCTTATCACAGGAAGAAACAGGGAAGGTATGCTGCGCGCATCCGGAAGCCCGACTTCGGGCGTGCCTCCCTGGCCAGACGCCAGACGTGGAGCAGTCGTCTCATCTGCCGTCGCTAGCGGCTCCTTGATTCTTTGTCCAGTCGGGCGTTTGAATTGGCTTTCTCTTACTCAACAGATCAGATTTTTGACAACACATGACCGCGTCTTCCATCCGGATTCTTTACCTCCCCCAGTCGGCTCAGTGCAAAGGTGACAAGGGGTTGATGGCTTGCTCCGTTTCGTTTGCATAATTGCTTGATGAGGACCAGAACGCCAACTATAGTTACCGGTGTGAGCAACTCGTTGACGATTACGACGCCAACGCACTCAACTTTTACCCATAGGTTTTAGTTTCTCGTTTGGTTTTACAAAGGTAGGCAGCTGGCTATATAGGTCTACTGGTCGACTCGACATAACGGCTTGAACTGTGCCTGGGTACTTCAGAACTCAAGCCAGTCCGACGTCACTCTCTAAGTTGTCATCAAAACTATCCAGGGACCTTTCGGAAAACCCGGTCGTTTCGACGACATCTCACATTTGGAAAATGGCACCCGCCCCATTACTCGAGGTGGAGGGCCCCCAGACTCACTTCCCCGAGTCGCGAGTGCTGATCATCATGACGGGAGGAACAATCTGTATGCAGCCCTCCCCCGACGGCCTGATCCCGATGACGGGCTTTCTCGACAACGCTATGGCTCATCGGCCGTCGTTCAACGACAAGTCGGCTCCATCGGTCAGGATCCACGCCTACAAAAACGGAGTGAAGGTCCCCTTGGATACCCTCAGAACACCCCCAAGCGCATATTCACGCCATATACGTTACGGAATCTTGGAGTTCAGCCCACTGCTGGACTCCAGCTCTATCTCTTCAATGGGCTGGACGGAGATTGCCCTCACAATCCGTGAGAACTATCAGCTGTTCGACGGCTTTGTGGTTCTTCATGGAACTGATTCGCTGGCATACACGGCCTCGGCCCTGTCGTTCATGATGTCGGATCTTGGCAAGCCGGTTATCCTCACTGGCTCGCAAGCCTCCATCTTTGCACTGCAGTCGGACGCGGTGGACAATTTACTCGGCTCCCTCATCATCGCTGGGACGTTTGTAATCCCCGAAGTCTGCCTCTTCTTTCACCACACCCTCTTTCGTGGGAATAGGACGACTAAGGTTTCGGCATCCTCGTTTGAAGCTTTTGCGAGTCCCAACTGCGACCCCTTGGCGAAAGTGACAAGCTTAGGCGTTGACGTTAACTGGTCCCTCGTGAAGAGACCGACCAAGATCGCCGAATTTCAGGTCACCAACTATCTCGACACTGCACATGTAGCCTGCCTGCGCATTTTCCCCGGTATAAAGCCCGAAATGTTGGATTCTGTGCTTAGGGTGCCAAATCTACGTGGCCTGATTCTAGAGACATTTGGCATGGGTAACGCACCAGGGGGTGTTGACGGCAGCTTGACAAGGGTCATCAAAGAGGCCGTTGATCGAGGCATTGTTATCGTCAATGTCAGCCAGTGCACCAATGGTGTTGTCTCGCCGCTATACGCCTCGGGTACAGCACTGACAAGAGCCGGAGTCGTTTTCGGCCATGACTTGACGACAGAGGCTGCCCTGACGAAGCTGTCGTATCTCTTAGCTTTGCCAGGCTTAAAATACACGGAAATCACCGAGCAGATGGCACGTTCACTGCGGGGAGAGATGACGGAGAGGACACTGCCGTCCTTTTCCCACCCAGCCGGCAGCATCGACTCTGCCGTGTCTCGTTTGACCACAGCAGGTGAGTATCACGGTGCGGATTTCTTTACTTTGGCAGGCGGGGTTGGCGTGGATAGGGGGGATCAAGTTGCATTGGTTTTCTAGTCCATCACAGCTCGTTCTTCTCCGCGACACCAGCTAAATGGCTTCGGTTTTCCATAGAGTCCGCTTTCACAGCGCTTGGCTATGCCATCAGGAACGGCGACATCCGCACAGTTGGCGAGATCATTGAAGGCGACGAATTCAACCATCAGTTGCTAAAGAAGTGCGACTACGCTGGAAACACTGCTGTCCATCTTGCGGCTGTCGGACCACAGCCAGATGTTCTACGTGATCTCTTGATGCGCGGCGCGAGCGTCCACGTCCGGAACTGCGCGAACAACACGCCACTGTATTTGGCAGAGAAGATGGGAAATGATGAGTGCGTGCGGCTGTTGAGAGAGGCTGGAGCGCACCTATGGGTGGCCGAGTCCTCGGCAAAGACATCGGATACGGGGGAGGGTGCTAGTGCTGGTGTAGGGAATGGAGATGGGAACGGTTTTTTGGAGGTTAATGAGGCAGAGTCGGCGCGTGTGGTTGGAGATGAGGTGTAGCTCCTGACGGCTGGGATTTAGCGTTGCAGCCTACAAAAATGAGATATCGCTTTTGATATATCACACTATTTTCACTCCATCCCATCATGTTTCCAAGCGTACCAGGCAGTAGCCGCTGAGACCCGAGAGAGACTCGAGATGTGAAGGGTCGCAGCCGATAGCGGAGGAATTCGTGCGACCATACAGGTAGAGTAGGATCCCAACGACGTACAACGGCTCCACGCAGCCGCATTTCGTGATACGTAGTGGGACCTGGTACGGCATATGTTCCCTCGGGATTTTAGTCTTCCCGCCACGATTCCAGATATTTGGACTGATGCAAGCATTCTCTATCTATACCCGTGCATCGGACTAACTGAATCAAAGCTTTTGCATGTTGTTGTTTCTCAATCCATGTAGCGTCACGTTTATCATGTGCCGGAACGCTGTGTTACTGCATCCATGGGTACCTACGTGCCAGTTTTCGATTTGGGTTTCAGTTTCTGAGAGACTCAAGTTTTGACTTGTAGAGAGATGGAAGCTTTTGTCGGAAATGGTAACGACTCCCTACCGATTTCGATGTTGATATGAAGTACTAATCCGTAGTGGTGTATTCATCTATCAGGGTTAATGTGTTGAATGAATGTTGTATCGAGAAGACCGGTCTCCACTCTCTAGAGGTAGCTTCCCTACTCAATAATACAACCCCTTACTTTGTGAAATCATCCAGTTAATAGGTACCGAATAGTTTTTGATGGAATAAGTAATTCGTAGAAGACGTGCCCTCTTTGAGGTACGGCCTACCTAGCCTGGTTGACTTAAGAATGATTTGTCGATGATTTGTCGGCAGCAAGACAGGCCGTGCCGATGGATGCCTCTCGAACCGTCAGGGCTGTGAAGAACAGACACAGGTTCATGTGTCACAGACCGACCCAATTGTATGCACGTTCTGGCAAGGGGGATGCGGGTGACGCATCACAGGGCCTGATTGGCGAGGTACCTACCGTATCCTGAAGACTCATCGCTTGGTGTCTGGATGGATTGACGAGTGGCAATTGCAGAATGATGCCGTCTGTGTGTGAAGAGACGAACACCTTGAGCCACAGGCGATGACCTGCAGCAGTGCAGAAAGGTGTGGAGGAAGAGATGCGGCAGGCTCTGCTGGGTATTGTGACAGGGGTCCCCTGTCGCTGTGGCGTCGTCACCACTCCCGCCTCCTTGTTACTGCACACACACACAACTACCATCAAAAAACATCCCATGACAAGCAGTGCCAACCACGACGAGGCTGTGAAGCGCGTAGTCCTTTGGTTTCGACTCATATCCAGCTATGCAAGGGCTCTCTCACCCTGGTGTGCGCATTGCCTGTGCGGCGGCGAGGGGTCGTGCTGCACTGGAGCCTGTGACTGCCATGTCCCGACTATGCTGCGGGGTTCATGAGCAACAAGGCAGGAGCAACTCATAGTTGAGGGCATTGCTGCCTGGGAGTCTAGCCCGCATCTGCGGCACAACTGCCTTCATCAACCACAGACCATACAGACCTAGGTAGGTCAGCTATGCATCCTCATAGGCTCAACTTTCGACTTTGGTTCCTCTTGAGAATCTCGGCGGCGGCTTGTGTCGGCCGCCGTGTCCTGTCTCTTTTTTCCTGGCCATGGTTTATATTCCCGCAGGACTCACTCAGTCCTTAGCCATGAGATGGCAGCGTCTGCACTTTGAGTAAGATGGGTCCAACCTGCAGGGGCACCGGAGTAGCGGACTGCATATTCATTGGCCGCTATCTCAAGGATGTTGGTGAAGTTTGGTGGTGGGCTTCCAGTTGCGGCAGGCTGCAGCTCAAACCCCGTGTGCCGTCCGATCGTGGGGGACTATTGGGCATGCGGTTATATGATGTCTTGCAGCAGCAAAACGAGCCGCATGTCAAGCGACCTGGGTTGTCTGGTGAGGGTGATGAACCGTCCCAACTGACAGGGTGTACGTACAGAGGTGCTGTCTACACTTGTACAGTTCGCGGTCTCCTCGCAGGGCCACAACTTCACACCGCCTGCATTGGGAACACAGCATCTGGCTTACTGCACCGTGCAAGCAGACTGCAGGCTACGGAGCCGAGAGTGCAGCACTGCAGTGTGGGAGGAGCTCTTTTTGTCATATCTCGGCGTTGTTGCGCTGTTGTGCGTTGCCCTTCACTCCAATCCCCAATGCCGTCCCGTACACCTATTCGGGCAGTTCGGGCTCCCTCTCCCTCTTTTCTGTCGTCTCTGGTCTGGTCCACCCACACTCACACCCTCTTCCCTGGCCGCCCGTCTTGCCACAGGGGAGAGCTGGCTGTCCATCGGCAAGGCTGACCACCGACGGGCCCACCACAACCCGCCTGCAAGGCAGCTCACCCCCGTTCCGCCGAGTGGTTGCCGGCGTGCAAGGACCGGGGCGCATAAGTCTGGGCAGGCTCCCGACTTCTGTTTTCTTGCTCTTGCCTTGCACACGAGGGGCGAAATCTCTTCACCTCCTCCCCACGACACCACCGACCGACACCGGGTTCGAGGTCGCGAAACACCACCATGGACTTCGCCAGTACCCTCCTCCAGGGTGCCCTGCCGACCTTCGCCTCAAACATGACGGAAGGCGCTAGCAACGGCACCTTCGCCAAGCGGAGCTTTCCCGAAGGCATCATGGAGTCTCTTGTGCCGCTCTTTGGCACTCAGTTCAATCCGCTGCTCAAGCTGTTCATGCTCCTCCATAACATGGCGGGCAGTCGCTTTGGCTTGGATCCCACCTTCATCCTAGGCATTGCGGGTTTCCTTTGGGCCGCCAATAAGATCCTGCGCCAGCTGTATCTCTCCCTCTACGGCGCGACCCAGCAGTACTATACATCGAGTATCAGCATCAGTAACAGCGATGATATGTTCAACCACATGCTGAAGTTCCTCGCTGGTCAGCCAAAGCTGGTGAATTCCCGCTCGCTGACCGCAGAGACCTTTTCGCGCACCATGTGGGAGGGCGAGGAGAGCTCCGAGCTCATCACGAATGGCATCTCAGCTGACGGATCTGGTGTGTACCTCAACTTCTCGAATCAGGAGGCCAAGGCTCCGCCCAGATTCACTCCCGCCCTCGGCCTCCACGGCTTCTGGTTTGAGTCCCGGTACTACCGCCTTCACCGAAAACAGGAGTCCTTGTACGACGACGGCAACGCCAGCGGTATGCCGCAGTTTAAGGACAAAGAGAAGCTGGTCATCTCCTGCTTCGGTCGTTCCCCTGAGCCCATCAAGAAGCTTCTCCAGTTCGCGAAGGAGCAGTACTATGCCGACCACCATGCAAAGACAATTGTCAAGCGCCCCAGCCCGCAGAATATGCGTCGCTATGGCGGCCGTCACAGCTGGCAGCAGGTTGCGAATCGCCCGGCCCGTCCCATGAGCACTGTTGTTCTCGACGAGAAGCAGAAGGTTGCCGTTCTCTCAGACATGAATGAGTATCTTCATCCGGCGACTCCCCTGTGGTATTCGGCGAGAGGTATCCCGTTAAGACGTGGATATTTGTTTCATGGTCCACCCGGCACTGGCAAAACCTCACTTTCGTTCGCCCTCGCTGGCGTGTTCGGCCTGGATATTCACGTGATCTCCCTTCTGGACCCGTCCCTCACTGAGGAAGACCTGTCTGCCTTGTTTAGCTCGTTGCCTCGCCGTTGCGTCGTCCTGCTCGAGGATATCGACACGGCTGGTCTATCCCGCCCGTCAGACCCCAAGGATGAAGAAGAAAAGCAGCCGGGCAAAAAGGACGGGAAAGACAAATCCAAAAACAAGGATGATTGGAGTGTCTCTGAGCTTGCGCGGGAGCTCAGAAAGCAAGGCGACTCCACTGAGAAGAAGGGAATCTCTCTGTCTGGCCTGCTCAACGCCATTGACGGTGTCGCCTCTCACGAAGGCCGTGTGCTCATCATGACAACGAACAAGCCCGAGTCGCTTGACGACGCTTTGATCCGCCCCGGCCGCGTGGATATGCAGGTCGCCTTCACCAATGCGACGCGCCAGCAGGCTCTCGAGTTGTTCGTTCGCATGTATGAGGCCGAGAGCAAGTTGACGACGGCCCTCTCCCGGGATATCTCTCTGTCGACCGCCTCCAGCACCCCGTCGTCGCCCACCGAAAAGGACGGCAACTACCTCAGCGATGGTTCGACCGCCGTGGACGACGAGTTCCTCGCCGCGACTTCCAAGCTGGCCAGCGTCAAGGACGACCTCGAGCGCTCCGTCACGACCGCGGAGCTCGCTTCGGTTGCGGCTGACTTTGCGGCAAATATTCCCGACGAGGAGATAATTTCGCCCGCCGAGATTCAGGGCTTCCTGCTCAAGCGCAAGAAGAGCCCACGCCGCGCTGCCGCTGAGGTCGCCGGCTGGGTCAAGGCTCTCCTTGAGCAAAAGGCGAGCAAGACGAAGATCTTGCAGGTGCAGTAATCGATTTCGACCGAAACGACATCGGGATTTCCCTCGCGTACCAATCAGCTGCAAAACTGGCAACATCTCGAGGGGTGGTTTTTTTTCTTTCGAATTCGTTCCATCAGCATATGGGGCAAGGAAGCAGGTTTCATTGTTGCTATGTTTGGGCTCGGTAGTTAATTCGCGAAATCTCGACCGGGGAAGGGAAGCGATAGAGACGGCAAGTATCTGAGTGATTGACGACTTGACGAAGCGGGCGGAACCGGATTTCCTTTTTCTTTCTTTTGCTCGGGGAGGGTGCACGCAAAGCATACCACTGGCATAATGGCAGGCATTGCATCATGACCAACAACGATTCTTCTCGTTTTATTCGGAAGAGGTGGGATGGGTGGATGGCGTTTTGCATTGGCTGGTTTTTTCCCCCTCGGACTGAGGAATAAAAGGCAAACGATGACGTTGTGTGGCTTGCGCTGGGAATTGACTTTTTGTTGTTTGTCAATGAGGAATCCGCAGCACACGCCGAAAGGAGCATGGAAATACATAGGTTTAGCAGGGAACCAAGACCGTCGGTGGCACCGTTACGTAGTCTAGGTTTGCATGAGATGCAGGCCTCGATAGTCAATAATATTCTCCTACAAACTAAACTGCCTTAACATCTATGATAGCCACGGGTAAGACATGTTGACATGCAAGATCAAATACTCGGTCCATCCACCAATCCGCTACTGTCGTGTTCATCCTCCTCCTCTCCGTAGTCCTCCGGCCCGTTGTAATCGACAGGATCCCCGTACTCATCGTACTCAAGACTGTCCCCTTCATATTCCTCACCCATGTCCTCATCATCTTGCTCGTGATCGTATGGTTCACCGTTGAAGTACACCCTGCCCTGCTCATTGTGGAGCGCAAATGAGACACTCGTCTTGGGTGCAGCGGTGACATCGCCATGTTCGCTATCGCCCTCATCTATATCTTCATCTTCGTGGTCATCCTCATCGTCGATTTCTTCGTCTACTTCCTCTTCCTCCTCCTCTTCTTCTTCATCCTCCTCCAGCTCCTCGTCCTCCTCGCTTTCATCTTCCTCGCTGTCCTCTTCTTCGTCAAGATCGTCAAGTAGCTCCTGGAAGCCCCCTTCCTCATGGTCTTCACCTTCTTCCCCGTCAAGCTCTTCAGCAACTTTCGTGAGCAATGCGCTGGTGGACTGCTCGCCAATCTCATGGCTGGGCTCAACACTGGCGTCTGCCTCTCCGGTTGCTTTCGGATGCTGGGACTGCGGCACGTCGGCCACCTCGTCAGGGCCATTCGAGCTGGTCGCAGGGTTGCCCATCGTCATGGAAAGCAGACGGATCATTTTGTCCGCCTCCCTCGCCTCGCTCTCCTTGACCGGGATGCGCACACGGTAGTGCGTGCGCTTCCTCTTCTCCTCCCACCTATCACGACCCTGGCGTAGGCCGGGCTTCATCTTGCGGCCGCGCAGAAGTTCGCATTCTTCCTGCGTGAGCTGCAGATCGGGGAGGCTGATGCCAATGCTAGTGCCGCTTCCACCATCACCGCCATCGTTGGGCCCCTTCACTGCGTCAAGAGTGGCGCTGAAGTCATCGTCTGTCAGCGTTCGGCCGAATCGGATGGCCAACATTTTGCACTTCATGATGGCCTTGGCCACAGACCATAACACACGATGGTAGTAGCCGCTGATCTCGACGTCGCAATCGGTGCGCACCTCAGCATCAGCAAAGAGTTTGGCGAGCAGCGGATCCGTGATATCGCAGACCTGCCACACCTTGCCATCAGTGCTGAAGGCCTCACCGTTGAAAATGTGTGTTCCTAGAAGGGACTGCTCATCGCCCATTTCCCGCCAGTAGCGGCCAAAGTTGGTGACGCCAAGCTCGTTCCTCCTGACGGCCTGCCATGAGCGGCCGACAGTGCCAATTCGCGTTTTGTGCAGTTTGAATATGAGCGTCTGGTAGATACGATACTTGGGGTCGCTTCGTGGGTCTAAGCCGTACTTCACTAGGGCGTCGCGCCACGGCCCTCCCTTGAACTGATACCCTGCATACTGCAAGCAGTGCCTCACTAAGCTGCCGCTCTTAGGGAGCGAGGCAAACCTGGAACCCAACCGGTTCCACATACTCCGCCGGGTCCAAATCGGCCGCTCTTCCATAGCCAGCCGCATCTCCGTCATGATCAATGCAACTTGGGGATCGGTCATGTCGGGTTCCCGGCTCGGACCTGAAGGCACTGGGTACTCATCGTGCGCGATGAAGTAACCAGCAGCGGGAACTCGAGATGTGACGTTGACTACGCGAGTGTACTCTTGGTCCTCTGACATACTCCCCGGCGGCGAGGAGGCACCTGGGCTGACTTCCTTAGTGTAGGGGTTCTGCGAATAGTTGTAGGCAAAGGGGAGGGTCATGGGGGTGAAATTTGGTGGCGGCACCAGGTCAATGTTGCTGCCAGCCTCAATGCCCGGCTCAAGGGAAAATTCCTTGAGTTTTTGGACATCTCCTGGGAGGACCTTCTCGACGAAGCGGGACATGAACTTGGAGTTCCCCAGCGAATACTGAAAATCAGCTAGGCCTAGGTTGAGTCCGTTAGTGTTCGTCCGAGCTCCACGGCCCTGGGGGGTGGCGTATGCGTACCTCTGTATCTGTGGGTGTTGTGGATGACGCCGACCGGCTCTACTTGGTAGTTTCCGACGTTGTCACGGAGCTTTCGCCTTAGGGTTTTGGGAGCATCAATCTTTTCCCTCGAGAAAACTTCACCAGGAGCACCAGCGGAATGCTCGGTATCGCCCTCGAAAGGGTCATTTCTGCCTCGCTTCCGCTTCCTCCCAGTCCGCTTGGGTACCGTGATTTTTAAGACAACATTATGAGTCAAAGCATTGTGCGATGTCAGCGGCCTCACGGTTGGGTTATCAGGGCGGAGATACAGCGGCACAGAGATCTGGGGACTGGCCGAGTCTAGGATCTGATTTCTTATCAGCTACATGAACAATGAGTCTGCGAGGGAAAGAATAGCCTCTCATACTGCTTGGAGGGCAGGATTGGGCCCAAAGGTTCTGATGCCGCGATCCACATCTTGAATGATGAGCGGGTGCTCTAGAGCACCTAATCTCCGCGACGGGATTGAGTATCTGGGTGCATGCTTGGTATCGCCTTCGTTAAGACATGCCATTGCGTGCTGCGAGCAGCAAGAGCTGAAGTATGATTGATGGAAGATCAGATATTGTTGTAAGGGGTTGCTTGGGTGGAAGGTGAAGCTAGGCAGAAAGTAAAACTATGCTTCAAGGTGCTCATGAGGAATCACGAAGTAGCAGTGGCATGCTGTCCACCTTCGTAGAGTTGAGTGTGGGTGCTTTAAGATGCCCGACTTCGGTTTTTGTCGAAGCCGATAGCATCTGTAGCCTGCAAGGTGAAGGTTCGCGCGTGAGTTGGAGATGCACAGTACGGAAGGACTCGCACAGTGCCAAGGTGCACGGTAGACATTTCCTTCCTCCTCCATAGCTGAGGCAAAGCATCTCGAATAAGAAGCTTCGAAGCTTCTAATAAATTGACAGCTATAGAGATTGGACAAAAAATATTGAAAGATGGATATCAAGTCTGGCAAAGTTGCGAATTACGAGCGCCCGGGATGGCGAGTGATGATGAACTGCATAGTGCTTGCATTCAATTCCAGGTTATTGGACCAAAAGCTGGGGACAAATTACAATTGCTAAACATTCGCCAATCCGGCTTTTACGGCTTGTTCGTGCGGCGCAGCTGGCCAGTTCGACAGTGGCAGCTTTCAAGGCTCCCGAGACCCAAATAGCAAACCCGATGTCCAGAGTCACCTGATGAGCTGCCCCTTGATTGCATTGCAACGACCAGAAGGCAGCCTCAGGCCAAGGCTTCACTCCCATAGCAACAAGGCAAGAGAACCCCAGGTCCCTTGTGTTCAGCCTCGTTGTCACAAGTTTTTACCTTGCCGTCAGTCGACTGTCTTTGATGATGCTGGGCCCTTGAAAATATTCGATTGCTTCACATACGTCTTTTTTGTGATCAACCCTCGCAGGCCCGGTCCGCCTCCACACCGCTTCAGCCCATCCTCCCGTGTGCAGTGCCTTCCCCCGCCCGGGGCGACCTGAGCGCCCTAGCCCCGCAAAAACAGCTGCGACCTTGGAACGTCAGCCCAAGCATCCCCATTTCCCAAGCCTCGACACCAAAACACCACAAACAGCCATTGCAGCTCGCGTCGACAATTACCTTGGGCCCAGATCGCGACGGCTTCCGACCGCCCCGTTCGCGCTCCTGCGTGTGATCTGCGACAAACCCAATCTAGCTCGCGCCGTACGCCCCCCGAGTCCCGACTCCGTTCGCTGCCTCTTGTCGTCGCGGCGTCTATCATCAACCGGGGGCCATTTCGCCCGATCTCGTTCCCAGGAGCCACCCGACGATTTGCCTTCGCGGCCCGCGCTATTGTAGCCCTGCGATCGCAAAGGCTGGATTTCGGGATATCTACATTGTCGAGATTCCGTCGTGTCTCTCGAGACGGTCGCCGACGTAGCTCTCGGGATCTTTCGACCTGGTTCTCACTTGCAGCCTTCGACATCACGAATCATAGCTCTGTCATCGCCCAGAATCGCCGTTATAAGTAACATTTTGCAACAAGTCGCTTCGTGAACAACCACCCCCACCCCGCGGTGGTAATTGCCCCTCGAAGGGTCGAGTCGGGCGCCTCCAATCGCCCCATCACAAGGGAAGCTGCTGTCTTCAAATATGAAGCGTTTCAGCCAGAGAGTCGTAAGTCCTGCCCCACTGCGCAGCCGCTATCTGAGGGCCAGTTGAAATGTTGACTTTTCCATCTCCAAGCTCTCGCGTAGCGGGAACAAGTCCTCCAAGAAGAATAAGGATACGAAGGAAGGGACCTCGTCGCCGAACTCTCTTGGCTCGAGGGACGCCAACCAGTCGCCGGTCCTTACCCCATCCTCTTCTTCCTCGACACTGAACGACAGCCGCAATAAGCCATTGCCGCCTAGTATTGGGCCACATGCCGATCATGCGAACACTGTTCTCGGTGCCCAGGCTCAGTTGGGTGGTGCGGGCCAAAATCCAGGCGTGGTGCCAGACAGATTCAGCAGCATGAGCGGCTCGCCGCAAGGTAGCAATGGTGGCAGTACGCCAGGTAGACTTGGCCCGCTTCCACCGACCGTTATCATCAGCCCTAGCGCTCCGGTAAGGACCTCCGCGGATGAAGCACTCCCGTTGGATATATGCTGACACAGCTGCTTGTAGCACGTACCCCCTCCTGGTGCTGCAGAAACCATGCCGCATGATCTCGCTCCTCCGAAGGCCGGTTCCAAGTCTCTGATGTACGATAGGCTACACCAGAGTACCCCGAAGGATGTCCTAGAAGGCCCCAAGACCCCAAGGAGGCAACATTCATCGCGGTTCGACATCTCGGCCCACCGTGAGCTGGAGAAGCTCCCGGGCTTCCATGAGGTTCCTCCCAATCGCCGACAGGACCTTTTCATGCAAAAGATTGAACAATGCAACGTCATCTTTGACTTCAATGACGCCAGTGCAGACATGAAGTCGAAGGAGATCAAGCGCCTCGCGCTCCACGAGCTCCTCGACTATGTTGCCAACAATCGGCAAGTCATCACGGAGCCGATGTACCCCCGGGTGGTGGAGATGTTTGCCAAGAACCTCTTCCGCCCCATTCCTCCTCCTATGAACCCGCAGGGCGAGGCCTTCGACCCGGAAGAGGATGAGCCGGTCTTGGAGGTCGCCTGGCCGCACATCCAGGTTGTTTACGAGTTCTTCCTCCGTTTCATTGAGAGCCAGGACTTCAACACAAATATCGCAAAAGCATATATTGATCATAGCTTCGTCCTCCAGCTTCTAGAGTTGTTTGATTCCGAAGACCCCAGAGAGCGTGATTTCCTGAAGACGACCCTACACCGAATCTATGGAAAGTTCCTGAACCTCCGATCTTTCATTCGACGCTCCATCAACAATGTCTTCTTCCAGTTCACGTACGAGACTGAAAGGTTCAATGGGATTGCGGAACTACTGGAAATTCTGGGTTCCATCATCAACGGCTTCGCCCTGCCGCTTAAGGAGGAACACAAACTCTTCCTCACAAGGGTATTGCTACCCCTCCATAAGGTCAAGAGCTTGAGCATGTATCACCCTCAGCTGGCGTACTGCATCGTACAATTCCTCGAGAAGGACGCGTCTTTGACGGAAGAGGTATGTGATTCCTTGACTTTTGGCTGCGATGTTGCTAACGCAATTTGAAGGTTGTGCTCGGCCTCTTGCGGTATTGGCCCAAGGTCAACAGCACCAAAGAAGTCATGTTCCTCAATGAGGTGGAGGACATCTTTGAAGTCATGGACCCGGCCGAATTTGCCAAAGTTCAGGAGCCTCTCTTCCATCAGTTGGCCAAATCTGTCGCTAGCCCCCATTTCCAAGTTGCCGAGAGAGCTCTTTATTTCTGGAATAACGAGTACTTCTGCAATTTGGTCAGCGACAATGTCGACATCATTCTCCCGATCATGTTTGCGCCCCTATATGAGAACTCCAAGGGTCACTGGAACAGGTAAGTCGCCAATTGGTAGCACAATATCTGGACGCGAGGCTAATACCTTGGTAGGACGATCCATGGTATGGTTTACAACGCCATGAAACTCTTCATGGAGATCAACCCTCAACTATTTGATGACTGCTCCCACGAGTATACGGAGCAGCAGAACAACGCCGCATCGAGAGAGGCAACGCGTGAGAGGAAATGGGCCGCTATCACCGAGCAAGCCAACAGAAGGAAAGCGAACGGAACATCAAATGGCGCTCTGGGGCCATCACGGCCCGCTACAAACGGAATGCCTCGACTTGATGAGGTGGACGCGGCAGAGGACAACCAGAAACGACTGGATTCCCTTAAGCTGCAAGATGGTGACCGTCGTGAGCGTCGGCCAACGATTCACGAAAGACAAAATTCGGTGGGCTCCTCGAGGAGTGGGCGATGATTTTGACTTGCGGCTTGTGCCTCGTGTAAGTAAATTGTTCGTGGAAAGCCGGCATGGCGGTCTCTCATTAATATCTTGGGTCTGTAGGGTTTAGAACAGCATTCATCATCTTTCTTGAACCAGAAAATTGGCACCTCGAGGGCCAGCTGAAAGCATGGCGTGATTGTGTTTCAGCTTGACGCTCAGATGATGGACTATAATCGACCCAGTCCTGCAACCCATCTGTGTCTGGTTTCGTTGTTTGATATTCTCGATGGCTTGATGCGAGTAAATATGGCACTGAAACGATGGTTTACAATCGTCGCCGAAGGGACACTTGATGCTATTATCGAGTCTAGGTGTGGGTCATCGGCTGGTGGGAGACTGACTCACAGAAGCTTGGAGGGGGTGGGCACGACACACGATCTGCGGACGCCTTTTTCTCTCTTGTTTTCCTTTCCATAGTTGGGCCTTCAATGAATCGCTTTGGTCAAAACCTGACAGGATCATTGCCCATTTGTGGCGGAACACCTCCTTCATCCGAGGTGGAAAAGATCGTTGGTGTGCGCTTGGTCTGTCGGAAGAGACAAGATTCGTCTTGATCAAGTCGCCAGTGGGCTTTGTTATATGTCTCCTCTCGCGAGGAGCAAATGCGGGAGATTAACGGGTTTCTTCTTTCATACGTATTATCCCGATAGAGCCGGGGGGGTACGGCACTTGTTCTTCTTTTTTGCCTTCTGGCTTGAATCAATTTTAGCCCCAAATCTCACCTTTCCGGGGTGGGGAATAAAAATGACAAAAAGGGGGACTGGGTATGGAAGTGGTGGATGATTTTGAACGTGGAGGACGATGTCACCGGTCAGGCGGGATCAATGTGTCGATGGGTGGGATGGACAAGTGATGGTTGTTTGAGGGTGTAACTTTTCCCTCACGCCCAAACTCTGAACGGGCATCGAAATTTACTTAGCTTCGTATGATAACGCCCACGATTGCGACCCTTTTTGGCGGCTTGTGATCTCAACGATTTATCACATCATTGATGGGTTGCTAGTACGTCAATCATCACGGTAGTAGGGTGTTTGGGTATCATTATGAGTTATTTTTGTTGTTACATAGCATCGCGCTTCGAAATAGCATCGTACACTGCCTAGATTTGTGACGCTATCATTGATGCCTCGTCACCACTGTCCACCCCCTCGCCCGTAAGCACCTCTTCCCCCACGGTAGTTACCGCCCTCATCTCGGCCATGCTGATAGGGCTGATATACGCCCTGTGGAGGGGGTGGTACCGGACCTGGCGGGACGGGAGCCCATCCTCCCACAAAGTGAAAACTTTGCGGCGGAGGCGGAGGTGGAGGTAGATGCGTATGTGGTCCTGTTGGCCACTGGCCGTAGTAGTTTGGCGGAGGTGGCGGAGGTGGAGGTATGTGATAGTGCCCGAAGCCTACCTGACCTGGCATTGGGGGAATAGATGGTGGTAGCGGCAGCGGGTATTGTGGTTGTGGGGTTGGCGGCATGAAAACGTCGTTGATGGGCGGATGGTAACCGGTAGGGTGCGTGGGCCCCAGCGGTGACCAGCTTCGAGATCGAAAGCGACCTTGGCTGGTTTTTGCTGGTTGGAAGTCTCGGCCTCGCGGTGAGGCTGGTGACCGAGACCTTGAGTGATAATCGCGTTTCCTCCGGTGATTGGGGTTGGGACTGCGACTGCGACTCCAGCTGCCATTTCGGCCTCTGCTTTGAGGAGAGCCCGAGAGTCGTGAGCGCTTGAATGTGGGCCTGGCTGGGCTTCCGCTACTCCGGCGTGGCGAACGGGAACGTGTGGGTGAGCGGCTAGACCTCGTCGAGCGAGATCGACCGCGGCCTTCATCTCTGGGGCCGCCTCGTTTCCGTGCTTGCATCCTTTTGCAAAATTCTCTTGACCAGCCATAATATGTCTCACCTCCAACAACTTCGCTGTCGATCTCATCAACATCGAGGAACTCACCCATCTGACTGACATCTGGCAAGGGTGTGTTTAGGTCCACATCCTTTGAATAGATCTTCTCAACGTCACCGAGTAGTCTCTTGACAGCTTCCACAAGACCCTTGTCAGCAGGACCGGCCGACAAAACCAACGGCTTGATCATCGAGGGATTCATGGGCCGAGTCGAATTTGGTTCCAACACAGGAAGCCAGTTTCCAGCAGGCAGGTCATACCACGGCGTTGCCGGGTCTCCGTGCATAGACGGCATAATGTAAGGGGCAGATTTGGCGGCCCTGGCTACTGAGTTGGCAGGATTTACGGATTGAGCGTCGCTCCGCGCCAAGTCCGCTGGTGACGGTCCTTCATCGGTGGCAGTCCGAAGCGACTCAACAACGCTCCGGTCAAAATAATCCTGCTCTTCCCAGAGCGCGACCAAATCCTGTATCTTCTTGATCTGCTTCGGTGAATTGGAAAATGACGAGGCGCTCCTGACGAGGGACGGCAGAGCTGGAGCTAGCTTTTCGGCGAAGGACGCATCGCGGATGCGGAATTTGACATGGTAGAGGATGTCATTCAGGATGTAGAGGATATGAAGACGCCTGCGTTTCGCAGACGGCGAGCGCCCTTTGGACTGTGCAGCGTCGTGGGTGCGGATGCTCTCCCCGTCTGTACCAAAGGTGCCTGCAAGGGCAACCAGGTACTTGCAAAAGGGAGCGATGCGAGTCGCCGATGGAACCAGATTGCTGAGTGCCCAATGTTTGAATCTCTACCCAGCGCCGAAACAAGAGCATGGCGCATATTTTAGCCGTTGATCATCTACCCAGGAACGCGCAATGAGGCATGTGTTTTCAAACCTGGACATTGGGAGGCGAGCACTCGGATATGGCTGTGCTGAGGAGGAGGAGCATCGACTCGATCTCGTCGCGCGAGCAGGAGCGTGGGTCGGCGCGAAATAGCGCGCCTGAAAGCGCCGCTTTGGCAACTGTCAGCTCGGCCGATGCCATCGTGACTCGTGGCCCGATACGGAGGCTCCCTGGTGCCGCTGCTGACTTGCGTTCAGCAGAAGTATTTGATGAAGCAAAAAGTATGGGCTGCGTTGGAGCTGTAGGCATATGCTGTCGCATTGTCAGGGGGGTGGGGGCCACTACCTATTATGCAGGTAGCGGGGATACTTGACGCTCAGACCAAGGCGGCGTGCTGAAGGCTGCAAGCTCCCGCATTCACCACCGCCACCTATCATGCGGGTGAGGTGAGTTCACTGCTCATATGCTGTCTTTATCGATACCACGTAATCGTATATTAAATATTCACTTTCTGTACAGGGGAATCTACTTCAACACGAGACAATTTGGTAAGAGAGTAGAGTTATACAGGCTTCCAGACTGGCAGGAGAACTACCATATATATACAGAGAACATTTCTCCCATGCCCTTTCTTTCCTCCCAGCAATGCATCATTATGTTTGTTTCCTGCCCTCCTGCCTATTAAGAGAACCGATCGCCCTTTGGACTTTTGAACGGGGCGCTGCTTTCGTATTTACTCTTCTCCAACACCCGCTGACCCTCAGTTGCTGGTGCATGTCTTGTTGGTGCTGGATCGCCCAGCTCTTGACTGGGTGATCCTACTGTGTCTGTTCGTGCTTCGGCGGTTCCATTGGTGCTGGTAACGGAGCCGCCCATGGCTGCTGATGAAAGAGGCTTGGTCGGAACATTATCCGAATACTCGAGGGACTCGATGGTCTTCTTCCGCCGCTGCTCTTCGAATCGGGTCCGACGGTCGGCGTCAATGCTCTTCTTCGCGAAGTAATACGACACTCCGCCGGCTGCACATGGCCAGGGTTGTCAGTGACTATTTTCGAATTCTCTCAGTGTATGCCATACCAAGACACAAGGATCCCCATCCGACCCTTAATAACGAGGTTCCGGTCAGCTTGAATGGTACAGATATGTGCGCAATGAATTCCGTGACGGGGTTCTCACCAGAAAGACTTGACCTATAAAACTTGTGTCAGCGGGAACAGGCGCAATGCCCAAGAGCCGGAACGGGTTTCCTTACTGTGTTCATTGTTGCGCAATGGGGTGGGCGCGCAGAAAATTCCGATCAATGGGTTTTCAATTGGGTATGAGAGGATGAGATTGAGTTAGGTGATCTAGCTATCTGGCACTGGAGACGAAGCAGGACGACGCGGACCCGATCTTGTTCTCAGGTGCAACTTTTCGAAATGGGGTGATGTGATCGATAAGAGCTTTGGCCAGGTCTGACGATGGTCTGGAACTTGCCGGCCCGGAAGTGGCAGGGATCTCCGGGCAATCCCTGCACTGCCGACACTTGCAAGGGAGGTGAGTGCTTGGCGACCCAGATCGTGGCGCGTTTCAACTGAATGAGCTCTTACTGTGTACTGCGTAAGCTCTTGAGGATGAGACGCCAGCATATTTATCCATCTAATATGAATGAATAGAGAGCATGGCTAGGAATACTCTCTGCTTAGTCCTCTTTCAAGAATATCTTGTTGGGGAAGCGTTCGCTAAATCAACAGCACTTCCGTTAACTGTAATGGAGCACATCACAGACCCCAGCAAAGCCTGATGACGGTGTTCCTCATGCGAGGTTGCAAGCCGTCGAGGCGGTAATAGGGCCGCATCTGTTGTTCTTACAGATTGCTGCTTGTCTCCTTTTCTCTTCATACTCACGTCACTCTTGAATTGACGAAGTACAGACACGGCTCTCTTTTCATCAGTGTCTTTCAAAGGGCCCAGAGGGAAGGGCGACGAGTAACAATGGAACCTGGCCTCATCCGTGTAAACACTGCCCCTATATGAAACGGCCGCCCACAGCTGGGAGAAAAGAGCTCCAGATGGAAGGACTTTCTCAGGTGCCTGATGAACTTACAGTATCTCAATACTTTCTGTTTCACACGCAGGTTTAGACAAGGATATCGGAGGATTGCGGACTGCTGCAAGCGGACCACCTCCCATCCTTTCAATTCTATGGCCCTCCACCCTTGCGAGGAAAGTATTTCATGCGGGATAGCCAAGACCTGGAGTTCGGTTTGGTATTTCTGCGCCTAATTAGGTCCAAAAGCGAGCCCATGATAGATGCAGTGGAAAGATCTCGGTCAACGCGTTTAGCCTGACATCCCCTGGCCAATCTGCCAACGCGCCAGGTCTCAGGTGTCCTGCAGCACCTCGCAGTTGGTTTATTCTGTGCATTTCGATGCGAATGTCCATCCCGGTGCCCGCTTGCTTTGGGCCGATGTCCATTCCAGGAACTGCCCTGAGTTCCTGGCTGGGGTGGGGTAGCGCCAAGTTAACAGTGGCTCGGGCTTGCGGAGACCACTATAACTGCCAGGGTGCCAGTATATCGTCATCTGGGATCTCCCACACACAGCCCCCATCTCAGCGCCTGGCCCCTCCAAAACCCGCTGGCTTTGTTGGAATTTGGTGAGTTGCCACGAAACACAATCGACCACCAATGCAACACTCGCGGCATTCAACCACGCATTCTCTCTGTTCCCGCCGTTCCAACCACCACTACCGGCCACTGTCCGGGTTCTCATGAGCGAGGCTACGACCAGCCGCGTGTGGTATGGGCACAGCGTCCCGCAGTCTGCTGCTGCTCGCAAAAGCCCGCCGCCGCCCTCGCCATGGATCCAGGAGGACCATCTGCCCGTGATGGGCCAGACGGCTCGTCCATCGTAAGCATTCGATGCGTAGGCATCTTTCGCTTGCCATCCCTCGCTGACCGCTGCTCTAGAAACCCGTGTCGTCGCTGCGGGCCAAGTTTGAGAATATGAACAAAACCGGAGAAGTCCAGACCGGCTCCCCGACCCCCCGGCCCGTCTCCCCTGCGCCGAAGCCCGAACGCCTGCGAGATGCCGCTTCTGTGGCGGCGCCTCGTGAAGCGCCCGCCGTCCCGAAGATGCGGCCAAAAGACAAGCTGAACCTCCCGGCGCTGCACCCGCTTGGCGCAAACACGAACAACCCTGACTCGCCCACTCGTCCGAGCCTCCTTGCTGTCAGCCCGCGACCTATACACCCCCCTTCCCTCCTCGTCGAGCCACCCCAGTCGCCCCCAAAGAAGTCTGTAGACTCTCCTGGCGGTGACAGGCCGGGCTTTTTGAACACGGACTCTTTAGTAAAACAGCCCGTATCGCCCGGGACGGGCCCAAGAACATTCAAGATACCGAGCCGGCCACATACCCCCATCTTTGAGCCTCGTACACCCATCCTCGATCCGCGGAGGTCACCCCGCCTAGTGCCATCCCAGCCGCCATCTCCTCCTCCGCCGCGGAGGTCGACAGAGATACGGCGGGATCGTGAGGTTAAGGACGTCAAGCCTACCCCACCTCCGATCAACAGGGCAGAGAAGCCGGCAATGCCATTCCGCTCCTCGTACCTTGCAGATGCTAGCCAAGCGCAAGAGCTGAGGAATCGTCTCAACAATCATGATAAAGTCTCGCCTTTCAGCAGCCCGCCCAGCAGCAATGGATCCCCGGGGACGCCAGAAGAAGACGACGATATACCTCCCGAACTTCCCACTCGCCCGAGACCTCTGCAACAATCACGCCCGCCACCGGAGATGCTGGGTATTGGGAGAGCGAAAACATTCCACATTGGATTTGAGCCACCACCGGTCCATCACTCGGTCGCGAGTAAGAGGAGGGATAGAGACGACACTAATGAGGCTGTAAATAGCCCTATCTCACCCCAATTAACTGGCGAGCATCGGCCTGTACTTCCCGCAAGGCCGCCACAAAGTGTCCTTGAACCCATCAGGGGCCCAAATGCGGTTCTCGTGGCACCACCTCGCCCTCCTCGGCCCGGCGTCAACACAAATGTTCAAGAGCCGTCGGGCGTGGTGACTACATCACAGAAGCGGGTCGCTTCTACCCCCACTACACAACTACCCCCTCCCCCAGCCAGATCGCATGGTAGGTCCATGACCGTGGATCGCACGTCGACTAGGGTGCCGAGTGCGTTCCGTGTACCCCAAACTCCCGTTGAAAGCCGGCCAGCGGACGCGCTTATAGGAGGTTCAGCAAGGACGGAAACTTCCGCGGCGGCTGCAATAGCAGCTTACCCCGACACATCAAACACCAACCGGAGCAAACCATACATCAGCAAAGGCGTACACGAGATCTCAACTAAATACGACAGTCGGGTGTTTAGCGTTTGTGGCGAATTGGTCTGCACTACCGGCACTTTTACCAGACTATGGAGTCTCTTGGATGGTGAACTGCTGATGAGTTTATCCATGGGCGAAGGGCAAAGAGGATCAGCCGTGATCTTCAAACCTGGGCCAAACGTGGACGAGGAAGGGCAGATACTATGGATTGGCAATAACTTCGGCGAGCTTATGGAGGCCGATATCGCCACACAAAGCATAGTCAGCAGCAGGCCAACCGCCCACGGCCGGCACGAGATTCTCAAGATCCATAGGCACTATAATGAGCTATGGACCCTGGATGAAAGCGGAACCCTGCATGTTTGGGGCCCTGACGAGACGGGTGTCCCTACTCTAGTCAATGGCCCAACTCAGTCTTTTCGTTTGCCCAAAGGTCATTTATTTTCACTGGTAGTGGATGACGAATTGTGGCACTCGACAGGCAAGGAAATCCGTGTCTTCTTGCCTACCCTCGATGGGAGAGCCCAATTCCAAGTTCTCATTCGGCCGCTCATCCAGGAGGGCGCTGGCGAGGTGACTTCGGGGACTCTTTTGGCATCAGAGCCAGACAAGGTTTTTTTTGGTCATTCAGACGGAAAGATAAGCATCTACTCGAAATCTAACTACTCGTGTCTATCCGTGATGAATATCAGCGGATACAAAATCAACTCCCTGGCTGGCGTCGGCCGCCAGATGTGGGCTGGATATAATACGGGGAAAATCTGTGTTTACGACATGAGCCAAACACCGTGGGCTGTTAAGAAGGACTGGCAAGCCCACGATCATCCTGTCGTGAAACTGATTGCCGACCCGTCTAGCGTCTACAAGTTGGACCGATACCAGGTCGTCTCATTGGGTGCAGATAATATGCTGCGTAGCTGGGACGCACTGTTGCAGGAGGACTGGCTATCTGGGGAGATGAAGAGCAAGGATAAATCCTACTGTTCAATGGAAAAACTCAAAGTCCTAGTCTTGACGTGGAACGCGGGAGCTTCAACGCCCAACAGCCTACGCTACTCAGACGGCGATGCAAGCTTCTTTCAGAAGATCCTGCAAAGCAGTGATTCGCCAGACATTCTTGTGTTTGGGTTCCAGGAACTTGTGGATCTGGAGGACAAGACGGCCACAGCCAGTGAGTTTTTTTTTGGGATCACACCATGCGCAGCTAACTTATATAACAGAACGTTTCCTGAAGCCCAAGAAGAAGGAGGGCTCGGACCAAGAGCGGATGAGCCACCAATATCGCGACTGGCGTGACTTTCTCGTGCGTTGTCTTGATGATTACATGCCGGGCGACCTCTACCAGCTCTTGCATACAGCGCCATTAGTAGGTTTGTTCACCTGTATATTCGTCAAGGCAGATCTGAGAGAACGCATCAGCAACCTCAGCAGCGCCGAGGTCAAGCGGGGCATGGGCGGCCTGCACGGAAACAAGGGTGCTATCGTCGTGCGGTTCATGGTGGACGACACGTCGCTGTGCTTTATCAATTGCCATCTGGCGGCGGGTCAGTCAGGCGCCAACCAGCGGCATAACGATATTGCAGCGATTCTCGATGCATCCATACTACCAGGAGAACGCGATCCGGCGATCCGCATCGATAGCTATGTCGGGGGCGGGGACGGCACGCAGATTCTGGACCACGAGCTGTGTCTCCTGAATGGCGACCTCAACTACCGCATCGACACGATGAGTCGCGACACGGTAGTAACAGCGGTGAAGTCGGGTAATCTTGCGAAGCTGCTCGAGCGTGACCAGCTATTGGTTGCCAGGCGGCGCAACCCAGGCTTCCGTCTCAGGGCGTTTGATGAAATGCCCATCACGTTCGCGCCGACGTACAAATATGACGTCGGAACGGACAACTATGACACGAGTGAGAAGAAACGAAGCCCGGCGTGGTGCGATCGACTGCTATACCGAGGGAGTCGCAGTAGGATAGAACAACTTGATTACCAACGGCATGAGGTGCGGGTGTCGGACCACCGCCCAGTCAGCGGACGATTCCGATTTACGGTCAAGCGGATCAATCCTAAGAAGAGAGCTGTTGCGTGGATGCAATGCCAGCAACAGTGGGAGGATCTACGGGCCAGGGAAGCTGGTGAAGTGAAGTAAGTGGCCCATCCGTGGGCCAAACCAAGGCAGCGTCTGACCTATTCCCTTCCATCTAGACTCCATTACCTGACCAGGATCATCGGGTATGATATGACAACAGCCCAACGGTTGATTAACGACAGGCCCAATAGGAGAGAGCATCGAAGTCCGAGCCGGCACAGAGAGTGAGTGGTGGGTCATATACAAAATGTTGCGTGTTTTCTTTTGTCTTTTGCACATTACGGATACATAGACCAGCGGGCGTCTTCTGATTATATACTTGCCGGGGATGGGGGTTGGTGGCATCGAGGTGGCATGAAAAACGTTCGTACTTGACGAAACTAGGCGATAAAGGAGCACTCGGGGCAATGCAAGACATGATGGGCATGGCTGCGTTTGTTTGATGGTTTGGATTTGGTGAGACGGTGATGGGATGATGCCTCGAGGCAAAATATATGGCGAAATGGAACGGAATGCAAGCTGTGCGAGCTTGTTTGATGAGGTGCTTAGGATACGAAGCATGCACTCAAAATAACAACACCAAAACAAAACAACCCCGGTTCAGGGGTTGTGTACCAAAAAGACATGTTATTGAGAGAATTCCGCGATGAGGTTGCATCAAGCTGGTTGGCCGCAGTGTTTAGGAAATAAAGGGACCCCTCACCTACTTCTGGCTGATGACGTAGCTCTAGGGGCTGGTTCGGGTACTGTAGTCTACCTTAAGTAGGTACTCTGCTGCCGGCTGCATCCGGATTAGCGAAGATGCATGGCCTTGCTGCCTTCATGGTTGGTGATGACTCGGACTCGCTCGCGTTCCGAACCTATCTCCGTGTACCCCCAAATGGTAGGTGCAGTATATAATTTCGGCAGGAGACGCGAGGAGGACTCGTGCCAACCCCCTTCACAGACTCACGAGACTAAGTGACAATCGTTCCAATGCACCGTGCCGTACACCTTAAACAGCTCAACCCCGGTAACATCTTGACATCCCTGACGCGAAGAAGGCTTTTGGCAACGATGGCGACCCCATACAAGATACACATTACACCCAAGAACAGCGGGCTTTGGCAGGATGTGAGACAGTCTGAAGAGGCCGCGAGGAAGGCCTCGGAGCTGCTGCAGGTCGATTTGGAAAAGCACCACGTGTTTTTCAATCAGGACGGATTCCATAACCATGTGAACTTTTGCATACATTTTCGGTACTAAATATTGGTAACTTACACGGCTTAGATCCCTCATCACATCTTGGCACTGTATGGCACCGGGGCCGGTGCTCGCCCACTCCAAAAGGGGTTCGATGACAACACGTCGTACCAGCGACCAGTCCTCCCCACCCACGATGCCGTGGTCGAAGAGCTGCGCGACTGGGACCACGCGCGTGCCTACCTGGGAAAGGAGCGGCACTACCCCGACTTCCTTCGCTTCTTCCAACGCGAGATAGAGGCCCACGGCTGGGAAGCCGTCCTAACTACGTACCTATTCCAAGGCGGAGATGCCGCCGACGACATGCTCGCCCGTCTCTTCTCCGGCTTCCTCCACCCCCTAATCCAGCTAATGTACGGCATGGAATGGGCGCAGCCCGCTCTCGTCGCCTCCGCCCTCGCCCAAATCGCCGTCCACAAACCCGACACCGTCAAAGACTTCCTCCTCGAATCCGAGCGTCTTGCCCGCAACCAAGCCTCCCCCTCCCCCTCAATCCTGACCCTCCTCTCCGAAATCCACTCCTCCCCTATCCTCGCCTCCTCCGCTCACTTCTCCGACGGCAACAAGATCCGCGACGGTGTCTTCGCCCGCGCGCGCGCCGAAATGCTCGCCCTCACCTCCCTTGTATCGGTCCCCCCGTCCTCGCTCGCCGAGGCCACGGCAGAGATGTTCCACGCCTGCGTGTACACCGCCAGCGCGGCGGCGCTCCTCTTCCACCCGCCCAAGCCGCCGAAGTACGACTTCTTCCTGATCCACCACGTCAACGGGGCGCCATTCTTCCTGACGGTGAACAAGATGGGCTGGATACCGCTCGAGACCAAAGCACGGCTTTTGGAGTGGAAGGTCCGTATGGATTTGATTCAGTACGCGGCGCGGGGGACACCGCAGCTGGAGATGGAGAAGGTGGCGGGCTATCGACCAAGGAATCGGGAGGGGAAAGAGCCGATCGATGTCATTGCTCGTCTGCATGAGCTTGCTGACGATGGACACGCAATTAAGCTTGGTCGAGCCGCGCTCATTTGCCGTGATATCTGCAGGCCGTACGAGGACCGAGATTGGATCAAGATTAAGGGTGACGAGTTGTGGATGAACGTCTTTCGTCTTGTTGTTGACTCGGTTGAGGCACCGGGGCCAAACTGGGTGCGCACCTGCGGTCTCGCTGAAGCATGGGAGGTAGGATATTGCCGTGGTGGTTCATTAGTCTCAGCTAACAACAATACAGGATATTCCCGACGCCCCGGATGCTCGACTATAAATATCCATCTGAGCACTTACCCCCCCCCCTTTCCAGAATAAATTGCCGAGCGAGAGATGCGTTCGGATATCTCTGGTAAACTTTAGATGAATGTGGTATCAGTTATATTTCTACAGCCCAGCGCCATTCTATTCCAACCCAATCCATTCCTCTTCACTCTCCACAACCGCCTCTTGCATAATATCATCGAAACTCATCCCCTTGTTTACCGAGGACGGTAACGCCTTGACCACGATGTCTTCTGTGGCGTCCCACTCAAGGAGCCCCTGCGTCGTCGCGCCGGACTCGCCCACTTTGTCACCGGCCTGGCCAAGCAGGTAATCCACCATGTAGACATTCTCGTCAGCAAGGCGCCTGATCTCGTCCTTCATCTTCGTCACCGCACGTGCCACTATCCGAAGCTCGATGTCGACCTTCGATCGGTTGGCCGTGAGCCAGGCACCGTGTTTGTCGACAAGAGCCTTGATCCAAAGCAAACAGAACTCGACGTGTGGTGATTGCTCCGTCTGGGCCGCAACGTAACGCAGCAGTCTCGCAACGTAAACCGTGGGGAACTGCTCTACGACGAGGCCAATGTCGGTGTATGGGATGGCCTGGAACACTCTTTGGATGAGACCGGCCTCGTTCAGACGGAATGCCATGACCAAGGCTTTCAGGTAGTTCTTTTCCTGTTGCAGGACTGCCAGCGTCGACGCAGGGGTGATCTCCATGTTCAGGTCGAAGGGATCGAACTGTACAGTGTTGTCAAGGCTGTAGATCAAAAGACCCTCGGTCGACGCCGCGCAGAATGCTGTGCCGTTGGGCGAAAAGGCCACACCGTTGACCCTAACCTCGGCCATACGTTTCCTAGCAGAAGGATCGCCACGCTTCGAGCCAGGAAGCGACCTATCAATTCGAGCCTCCAAATCAGAAGCCTCACCCTGGTCGTCCAAAAGGCCCTCAGGACCTGCCTCCGTGAGCAGCTTGCTGTTGAGGAATTCTTGAGTGCCTGAGAGCGAAAGGTTGACGCTCACTGTGAACTTCTTCAAAAGCACCATGGTTGTCACGGAATATAAACAAATGTACTTGCTGTTGCCGCCAGCCAGTAAGCACGAGCCGTCCGTGCTGTACCGGATGGTGCTGAAGGCCTTGGTTCCCGATACGTTCGCCGCCGTTCGCCGGTCCGTAATGTTGCGCCCACCTGAAACATCTCGGCGGCCATCAAGACCGGCGACTTGCTCGGCCTCTGAGACGGCCCAGAATGACAGCTGGCCGTCAAGTGTAGATATCGCAATCTGCAGGGAGTCTGGCCGAAATGCAATATCGAGAATATCTGACTGCAACTGAAGGGGCTCACTGGTCTGCGTCCGGTCGAATATCGACCATATCCGGGCTGTCCGGTCCCAACTGCCACTGACCAAAAGGCCGCCGTTCGGGGCAAATGCAAGAGATGCAACTGGTCCCTCGTGCCCGGTCAGCCGGTCAAGGAGCTGGCCAGTTTGAACTGACCAGATATGAATATCAAAGGAGTCGACAGACCCCGCTGCGACGATCTCGCCGCTTGGGTCGACGGCAAGGCATGAAAAGGACAGTCGTTCAGGAGCCGTAAAGGTTCTGAAATTTCTGTACCTAATCAAATCCCAAGCCCTGATCGAACCGTCCAGACTTGCAGTGAAGAGGACACTGCCCTTTTTCGCGAACTCGCAGGCCGTGACGCCGCTCGTATGCTCTGTGAAAGTGACGATGCAGAAACCGGATTCAACGTCCCAGACTTTAATTTTGCCGTCATCGGCGGTCGTGACGATACGCTGGCCGTCTGGAGCATACTCCAGTGCGTTCATGGCGTCGAAATGACCCTGCTGTTTCAGGATATAAGACTCAGACTGCCACTCCCAGACGAGGAGCTGGCCCAGTTTCGATGCGCCAAATGCCAGCCACTCTCCGCTTTTGTTGATCGTCACAAAGTCGATCTCGTTCTGTGAGATACTGAGGGTGTGGATCATGTTGAAATCTGGCATCTCGTAGAGCCCAAATAAGCCGTTAGAAAAGCCTGCCACCAGCAGGTTAGACTCTGGGTGGAATGCAGCACATCGAAGCGTGGCGCTGCTCTGCATGAAATAGTGTTTTTTGACGATTCTCCATCGCATGTCATCGTCGTCTTGCATGTCGTCGTCTAGGTCTGGCCTGCCTGTGTATTGCCAATCGAACACGGCACCATCCTTGCTGACGGTATAAATTGTTTCTTGGCTCTTCGAAAACCACGCGCCAACAGCTCCCTGTCTGTGGCCCGACAATACTGTTGGCGTGAAGCCCCCCTCGGGGTTTAAGCTCCATATCCTCGCGGTCAGATCCTTGGACGCACTCAGGAAGAACCTCGAATCGCTCGACCATTCGATGTGGCGCACATCATCAAAATGTTGTGTGTGGGTGTGGTGGCGCACGAACGGCGCAAACTCGAGATCACCTTCGGCGTTCGAGTCTGGTGTTGACGGCACATGCCATACTTCGATCTTCCGGCCAAGCCCGACAACGAAATGGCGCCCAGAGGGCGAAAAGGAGAGGGCCGTTACCGGTGATCTGAAAGAGAAGTGGTAGAGAGCCACCCGCCGCGGCACACTTGTAAGGATCGCCTGGCCATCTTCATCGACTGATAGGAGCAGGTTTCCCTGGGGTGTCAAGCCGATTCTTGCGACATTCTTTCGGTGGGAAAACGGAAGGGTGTACGATTTGTTACTGGTATTCTAGTCAGCGTACAGGCTTCACTGTCAAGAACAGCAGGTTGGCTTACTCGACCAAGTTAAACACAGTCACTCGGTTGCCGACAGGGGAGTACAGGTGCGTTCCGTCTGGGCTGAACAACAGGTTGCCCCGACAGTAGACTGTTCCTAGCAGATTTGAGAACTGATTTTTGTGTCAGCAAGTGAAGCGGCTGGCAATTGAGCGCGGGAGAGTATTCTCACCTTGAAATCAGTCTTCATGGTCACCTATGGCCCATTGCGCGCCCAAAAATTCGACCTTTGCGTTACGATTTTGCGACAGGAATGGCTGCGTTCAAGGTGGGATGGTCTCCAAAAGGCCCGTGCTTCTGCATCCAAAATTTCTTGGGCCTCTGAACTTTTTAGCGGGTCCGGTGAATTCGGCGAATGTTTCATCCGGCTGTGAGCGGGTCGACTTTGGTCTTGGCAGGGCGGCTGAGTGGACGCGAGGCTGGGGAAGAACGGACCCACTATCTTCCCCCCCTGCGATGTGCCCTGTGCGTCCTCCCCAAGTCTGGAAATTTGACAGGCAAATTCCCCTGAAGCACAAGCTCCCCAACCTACGGTCACCTTGTCAACATCACCACCCAACCTCCATCCTGTCTCCGCGATTTCCGCTTCTCAATCGTCCTCCTTGCTGCAGTAGCAGTGACATCCTGATTTCTACCTCAACATATTAGGTGAATTGCGACTTATAAACAAGCTCCAAGATGGCCCCCGCCGCCGCCGCTGAGAGCGCCTCACCGATTGGCATTGCCAATCTGCCCAACCAGCGACACAAAATTGTCGCGAAACGGGGCGCTGCCTTCACTATTATGGTTAGAATCCAGTTCTCCAGCTGATTCGGAACTGCTTCTCACATGTCCCCCAAATTCAGGTTGCTGGCGAATCTGGGCTCGGCAAAACTACATTCATCAACACGCTGTTCTCCACCACCATCAAGAACTATGCCGACCACAAGCGCCGGCACCAGAAGCAGGTTGACAAGACCGTCGAGATTGAGATCACCAAGGCCGAATTGGAGGAGAAGTTCTTCAAGGGTACGGTTACAGATGAACAGATAGTGTTTGAACAACGGGTCTGACTTTGCAATAGTTCGCCTGACGGTCATCGATACTCCCGGTTTCGGCGATTATGTGAACAACCGCGACTCGTGGATGCCCATCATCGAGTTCCTTGACGATCAGCATGAGTCCTACATGCTGCAGGAGCAGCAACCCCGCCGCCTCGACAAGATTGACCTCCGTGTTCACGCCTGCCTGTACTTCATTCGCCCGACTGGTCACACCCTCAAGCCCCTAGATATTGAGGTTATGAAGAGGCTCTGCTCTCGCGTCAACCTGATCCCGGTCATTGCCAAGGCCGACACACTCAGCCCGTCAGACCTCGCCAAGTTCAAGGCGAGAGTAAGTTGAAGATCGCAACATGGCCTCAAACCTCCTCCGTCATACTAACGCGAAGTTCTAGATCCGTGCTGTCATTGAGGCTCAGAGCATCAAGATTTACCAGCCGCCAATTGAGGAGGATGATGAGGCTGCCGCTCAGCACGCCCGGAGCTTGATGGCGGCGATGCCCTTCGCTGTTATCGGCTCGGAGAAGGATGTGAAGACCGGTGATGGGCGCATCGTCAAGGGCCGTCAATACTCGTGGGGCGTCGCTGAGGTCGAGAATGAGGACCACTGCGATTTCAAGAAGCTCCGGTCGATCCTGATCCGCACCCATATGCTGGACCTGATCCACACAACCGAGGAGCTCCACTACGAGGCGTACCGTGCTCAACAAATGGAGACTCGCAAATTTGGCGAGGCCCGCCCGAGAAAGCTCGACAACCCCAAGTTCAAGGAGGAGGAGGAGGCTCTCCGCAAGCGCTTTACCGAGCAGGTCAAGATTGAGGAGCAACGTTTCCGGCAATGGGAGCAGAAACTCATCGCCGAGCGTGATCGCCTCAACAAGGATCTCGAGCAGACCCATGCACAGATCAAGCAGCTCGAAGGCGAGCTGGAGTCGATGCAAGGCAGTGCGGTGCGCAGTCACGGTCGCCGTTAAGCCCCTTCTGGCTTTTGCGGTGCCGCTTCCGGGGCACCATCGTTTGGTCTATTAAATACCCCGAATTTTCTTGCTATACGCCATTGAGTGTGTACAGTACGACTGGCTAGCAGCTCGAAGCCTCTCGGACCTGGTGGTGTTGAGAAATGGGGGCTTAATGGACTCGCCCAGGAGCTCCGACATGGCAGCCGGCGGATTGGTTCAGCACGGGTGGTTGAGGGGACGGGATTTCCTGGTTGGGCCTTTCACGTCTGTTTCGCTTTTCTAATCCGAGTATTGACAGCCAATGGACAAGGAATACCCCGGGCCTCGATGGTAACTGGGTATCTCAAAGCTGCTACGAGAGACAATGCCGATATTCGTCTTGACACATACTCTGATACTTTTTTCTTGTCCCCCTTTATTTGTTCTTAGTCACGATGTAATTTCAGCCGCCCCTTTCATGATACCAGATAATGAGAAAGGCTGCCACTCTAAAAACGAGTAATATCTCCGTCAAAAAGTAGCCTGTCTTTAGCTTGAAGTTTGGAATTGCAACTGTTTTCCTATGTCGCTTCATATTGTCCAGAATGTGCTGCTGGTAATCTTTATGTACATGCCAATTCACAGCTCATGCGAGCAAATGAACGGGTCCCACTAGACAGCGTCCATTGTCGCTCTTGTCGTCAACTGCTCGTTCTTATTGCCAAGTTTCGATATTTGCAGAAAGGCGTCGACCCCGTACCCTTCCAGGCTGTGCAGAGCGAGGCTTCCTGCCCAGTACTCGGCGTACACCCTGCTCAGCGGCAAACCCATGCCGAGTCGTAGGTTAGGAGGCCGACTTGTTAGAGACGCAAGAGAACTACCGTAGCTTTGGCTGATCTTGTCGGGCCCGTTCTTGTCCCTGTTGTGGTCCCCGTGGCTATCGTCAACCTGTAGCTCCTGCATCGTAGCGGCCAACTTGGGCACCTGGCCGAGATTTGCCAGCAGCTGTTGGCTTGCGGGGCCTTTACTGAACGACCACATATACGGTAATATGTCCTGTGGTACGCCGCCCCCCTGATCTGAGATGCGGATGATGACGTGCTGAGGGCTTTCGCAAATGGTTACCTCGATTGGCGGCGGAAGTGAATCTGGGTTTGTGTCTTTATCCTTGCGTCGCTGATGCTTCTCAACAACTGCTTGAACAGAGTTGCGCAATAACTCCCCGATGATATACTCAAGATGGCTAAGAATATAGGGAAAACTGGCATCCAGATGACCGTCGATCTTGATCTCCGGAATCGGAACGTCTGGCCCATAAGCCCGCTGGGCAATGTCTCGCGTTGTTTGGCCGCAGCGTTCCACAACTTCCTTCGCCATGCACTTCAGAAAGACTTCCCCAATGAACTCAGACTCGGAGAGCTTAGCGCCGGGAGAAAACCAGGGAGCATGGAAGGTATCTGTTAAAGCCAGGTGCTGCTCGGCGATAACTCGGCGGGAGATGCGCTGGCAAGATACGGCAAAGGTAAGCAAAGGCAAATTGGAATCCGAGGGGTAGTGATAGCCCTTACAGATCTGAGGATAGTATTCATGAACTTGTCAAGGTCCTTTGGATCCATCAACCCGGAGCACTCGAGGATACCCATTGCCAGCTTCGGTATGACTGTCAGATGGGCTTTGAGCATAGTGCGGATAGTTTTGCAAAATCGGTCATTGTCTTCAAGCGTCTTGATCTCCTTCACCTTCCGGAAGGTGTCAAAAGCGTTGTAATACAAGTCGTATACCTCACTAATGTGAGAGTTCGTCACCACAACATAGGGTAATTGCTGCATATCACGGATACGATGAGATATCCTAGGGATCAGAGCGGAGCATTAGCAAGGCTACCGACCTCGTGGCTGGGCACAATACACGCGATATGTAGCTCACCTTGTCGGCAGCTCCGTCCGCACATAATTGGCAGAACTGATGAGTCTTGACTCTGTCAAGGACCGGCCAAACACCATGAGCTGACGTAGACTGATAGGTCTGGCCTCTTTGGCCACCCATCTTCAAAAATTATGGTGAGCCGAGGTTCCCAGACGACAGACAATTGGAAATGGAAGCATACTCGTCCAAAACAGAAACAGGGCGCCATTTTGCACTACTGTGGCTGTGTGAGGATCGTGTTTGTCGGCGAGCCGGAAGCTGCCCGCGTGCCACAAAGCTGAGCTCCCCCACTCTCCTCATCAACCGGAAGGGCGCTGTGGCATTCTGGAGCGAGAGGCGCGGCATGCCGCCGGTGCCATGCGAGAAAGTAAAGTTACGTGGCCAGCTGGTATAGCAGGGAGCTAGTAGTATGGTATTGTAAATGGTGTTATGGGGTAGGAGGAGATCTAGGAGCTTGATAAGAGGGGTTTGTATGCGACGTGTTGGAGGACCAACAACTTGCAGCTGGAGCAGCTTCCTAAGACCAAGGGAGGTTGTTAGCGCAACTGTTGTCGACGGCCCTAGTTACCCCACACCCGCTTCCAGCACAGGTGCTTCCAGCATCGGCCCGCACACCTACCTAATAAGTGCGGGGGGCGCCAGCCCACGACCTCTCAGCACTCAATGCCCAGTTGGGGACCACCCGCGTTGACCCAGGGTGTCCTTGAAGGCGGGGTCAGTTTTGATTCTGTCCACCCAGAGTCCAGATGGACAGCTTCTCCATCAATGTGCAGGGCTGATTCCTCTCGTCTTTCTGTTTTGATCACAGCTAGGGAGAAAGCTAATAGGATTCTTTGACTGCAGTGCCTGCCTAGCATCGGGACATGCTCCCTTTGTTGGTGATGATCACCTCGACTCTGATTCGAGATGGGATCGGAAAAATAAGGGAGGAAAAATAAGGCCCCTGAACCCGGTAACCTCGAGAGGCAGGTTCAAAGCCATGGCCCCGCCACCTTGATGATTGGCAATCGAAGCCGAGCAGCGTAACTCCCACACTGGTCCTTTTTCGGATAGTTAACAGCAAGTGGCAGCCTTGGAGTGCTCTTCAGATTTGCCAAAAAAAAATAATTCATTGTCTGGTGAGACAGCAGACTTTTAGGTGGAATGATGGGGACAAGCCCACGTCATTGGAGGATGGAGGGGCTGCTTGCACAAAAGCGAATGAATTGTTAAAGAGGTACTTTCGCTCTGGGGAGCAGTTGTGAGGTGAGCCCTGTGGCACGGACCAGGCGCTAAGTCTTTTTCCATCATGATATGGGTGCTGCGCCCCTACCGACTGAAGCACTGTTCGCCAACTACCAAGAACCTGCCCGCGGCATTTGGGGTGGTTTTCCTCCTTCTGCATTGCCCGAACAAGACTGTGTTTTCTTGCTACATTTTCTCTCGCTTCTTGCCACGAATTTGTATCCCCGCTTTACCCTGCTTTTGCTTGGGTTTCTCTCGGCGTCGCCTGCTCCCCGTGAGCTCCGCCGAATTGCGTGAACCCAGTCAAGAGAGGTAGCTGGTCTGGGCGGATCCAGGCTCGGCGCGGCGGAGCAGAGGAGAGGAGCTCCTGTCAAAATCCGTCATCACTCTGTGCCTTCCCGCCTGAGGGCTCTTGATGACAATGGTAAGTTGACAAAACAACAACAACGCCATCACCACAATTACTTGCCTGGACTGCTGCGCTGGATCGCCATCTTCACCTCCCATGATCATTCCCCTGTTCCTTTGCTGCCTATGCGCATAGCCGTCGACGCCTCGAGCTTCCTTGTCACCCCGCACCCCATTTGCTCGCCCCCGTGTCCGCAGAAATGGGGGACGCAATGTCCAACACTACCCCGCCAACCGGCGAGCTCGGTATGCTGACTATCAACGAGGATAATAATACCGAAACCCACTCCCCGAACACGATGATGGTGGACGCGCCGGAAGAGCACATCGTTGAGCCGAATGGCGGAGAGGCCGACGATGTTGCCATCATCAATCCCGATCCCATGGAGACAGATGTTCTCCTTGCGACTGACTGTCAGTTCACTCTTCCTCTGTTCCATGCAGCTCACTCGCCAAACTGACTTGACCGCCGCAGTCGATGCAATGAAGGAGGTGGTTCTGCCGCCCTTGAACGAGGAACCTCGAGTCCTAGAAGACCAAGTGCACACATGGACGGTGGATTCCTGGCGAGCACTCGGAAAGAAAGAGCACGGTCCGGTATTCCAAGCCGGAGGGTACCCATGGTTAGTCAACAGACATCCAAAGCTCACAGGATGGTTGCTGACGCTCAAGTTTGCTCAGGCGGATCTTGCTCTTCCCCTTTGGCAACAATGTTGACCAGTGCTCGATCTACCTGGAACACGGCTTTGAAGCCAACAACATCCCAGAAGACTGGAGTTGTTGCGTCCAGTTCTCCCTCGTCCTCTGGAATCCCAACGACCCGTCAATCTACTACCATCATTCGGCGCATCACCGTTTCACAAAGGAGGAGAGTGACTGGGGCTTTACAAGGTTCTTGGAAGTTCGCAAAATGTTCAACGTGCCCTTTGGGGAGGGAACTGTGATCGCAGACCGACCTCTCGTGGAAAACGATACGGCCAATATCAGCGCCTACGTCAGAATTGTAGAGGATGAGACCGGTGTTCTGTGGCATAACTTCAACAACTACGACTCCAAAAAGGAAACCGGTTATGTTGGCCTCAAGAACCAGGGTGCCACGTGTTACCTGAACTCACTCCTCCAATCATTGTATTTCACAAACGCATTCCGAAAGGTAGTCTCACCCACCGATACAAGACGCAACGCGCGCAAGGCTGACACGTTGATAGGCAATATACGCGATTCCCACAGAGACAGACGAGAGCATGAACAACAGCGCCTACACCCTGCAGCGACTCTTTTACCAACTGCAGACCTCGAACGTAGCAGTGGGAACAAACGAGCTTACAAAATCATTTGGCTGGGAAACTCGCCACATTTTCGAGCAACAGGACGTTCAAGAGCTGTCACGGAAGCTGATGGAGCGTATGGAACTGAAGATGAAGGGAACCGAGTACGAGAAGGTCCTGCCACAGATGTTTAGTGGCAAGATCAAGACGTATATCTCATGCATCGACGTTCCTTACGAGTCGAGCCGGGTCGAAGATTTCTGGGATGTTCAGCTCAATGTCACCGGCAACAAGAGCCTGTTGGACAGTTTCCAAGACTATATTAACGTCGAGAAGCTTGACGGCGAGAATCAGTACTTCGCCGGAGAACAGTATAAGTTACAAGATGCGAACAAGGGCGTCATCTTCCAGAGCTTTCCCGACGTATTGCATCTGCAGCTAAAGCGGTTCGAGTACGACGTTCAACGGGATACAATGATGAAGATCAACGACCGTTATGAGTTTCCTGAGGAATTCGATGCAGGTCTCTACCTGGACAAAGACGCCGACAAGTCGGAGCCTTGGGAGTACCAACTCCACGGCGTGCTGGTGCACAGCGGTGACCTCAACGCCGGTCACTATTACGCCTTTCTGAAGCCCAACAAAGATGGGTGGTGGTACAGGTATGATGATGACAAGGTCACCAAGGCGACTAAACGTGAAGTTCTCGAGGATAATTTTGGGGGGCCTTACCGTGTCCCGCACGGCCAAATAAGGCCGATCAACCAGAAAAAGGGTCCGGTCATGCGGCCTAATAGTGCATACATGCTTGTCTACATCCGAAAAACGAAGCTCGACAAGATACTTACGCCTATCACTACCGATGATACTCCTCACCATCTTCGTAAGTGATCCTTCGGCAGTTTTGGGATGTCCTATTTACTTACGTGCTTTTAGAACGGAAATTCGAGGAGGAACTGGCGGCTCGTGAGGCTCGACGTAAGGAAAGAGAGGAACAGCACCTGTATATCGGCGTCAAGGTCATCACCGACTCGACGTTCCAAGCGCATGGCGGCACGGATCTCGCTGTATTCGATGCAAATCCCGAAACCGACCCTGCGGCACCTAGGTTCTACCGATTCCTCCGCACCTCGTCAGTGCAGGAGCTCGTCAATGAGATTGCCGCAGATCTTGGAATGGATCCACGACACATCCGCCTGTGGATCATGGTCAACCGCCAGAATAAGACGATCCGTCCGGACCAGCCAGTCATGGACTTGCGACCTTCTGTCGAGGAGACATATAACAGAGCAGCAGCAAATCGCGACCAATCATTTCGTGTTTGGACAGAGGTGGCTGAAGATATTGGCCCTGACGGCGAGGCCATCTGGCCAACTTACCAAGGGCAATCAACGGGGGTCATGATGAAGAACGACCTCATTCTCCTGTTCCTGAAATGGTTTGACGTTGAGACTCAATCTCTCAGGGGCGTTTGCCACACCTATATCAACAAGGAGAAAAAGGTGGAGGAGTTGATCCCTCTCATTATGAAAAAGATGGGCTGGGGCGAGAAGCTGGCTAATGACGAAAAGATCCAGCTCTGGGAGGTGAGTGCCACAACAAATCCACATCCTCTAACTTTTCCCATGCTGAATGTTGTATAGGAGATCAAGCCCAATATGATCGAAGGGTTAAAGGCGAAGCAGTCCCTCAAGGCAGCCGAACTTCAAGACGGCGATATCGTGTGCTTCCAGAAGGTGCACGAGCGAAAGTCGAGGTTAGGCTTGGGTGACAACAAGCCCTCCGAGGAGACGTAAGCGCCAGAGACTTGGTGGTCACAAGACAGCGTCGCTAACACTTTCAGAAACAAAATCTCGGATCGGTTTGAAGACGCTCGGGAATACTATGATTTCCTTCTCAACAAGAAGACAGTCGCATTCCGTGCTCACCCACAAAAATGCGACCCGGAGCAGTATCCCGACTTTGAGCTGGTTCTTAACACCAAGATCAGCTACGACAAGCTCTCAGAAAAGGTCGGGGAAAAGCTGGGCGTCCCCCCGACGTATCTGCGATTCTATACGGTCAATGCCAGTACTGGCCATCCGAGAACAGCGGTGAAGCGGGTGGCGCAAAATCAGTCGCTGCTCAACATCCTCAATCCAACGGGCTATGGCCAGCTGAACATGAATCAGCGAAGTGATTCGTTGTATTTCGAGGTCCTTGACATGAGCTTGGCTGAGCTGGATACTAAAAAGAGCCTTAAGATCACAGTGCTAAGCGAGGGTATCACAAAAGAAGTAAGCACGCGGTGCTAAGGCTTACGTTGCCCTACGCTAGTCCAGCGGTTTGCTAACTATATTTCGCAGGACCAGTTTGATGTCCTCGTGACAAAGAGCGGCCAAGTTGAGGATCTCATCGGGGCTTTAATCAAGAAGGCAAAAATACCCACAGAAGAAGAAGGCGGCCTGATTCGACTCTACGAAACCAGTAACCACAAGTTCTTCAGGGAATTGGACCGGAATTATCCTGTCATTAGCATTAACGACTATACCCAGGTGATAGCTGAGAGAATCCCGGAAGAAGAACTTGAGGTCAAGGACGCCACCCAGTTCATTTCCGTCTTCCATTTCCAGGGAGAACCAAGCAGATCCCATGGAATGCCTTTCAGATTCCTACTCAAGGAGGTAAGTGTCGAAGATGGGCGTGGGGAACCTGGTTCGTATGCTGATATCATCAATAGGGAGAGGTTTTCGCGGATACCAAGAAACGCTTAGAGAAGCGGACTGGCCTCAAAGGGAAGAGCTTCGAGAAGATCAAATTCGCCGTGGTCCGCAGAGCCCAGTACTCGAGACCGCAGTACTTGGCAGATGGTGAGAGAGACAAGATTCAATACCCCCGCATTCGTAGATATTGGGAACTAACAAACGAGCAGATAATATTCTCTGGGATGTGGCTTCTAACGAGGATGACTACCTTGGACTAGACCACGTAGACCGGACAAGATCTGTTCGGAACGGTGTTGGCGACTTGTTTCTCAAGGGTTAGACGCAGCCGTATGATGGATGTGTCGCCTAGCAGGCCTGGATATGAATTATCTATTGTCTAGGCTCGTCGCATCGCTTGGGCTGCATTCGCGAAGGATCATTGCGAGAAGGGTATCTCAGGGCTGGGCGGATGCGATATCTGGTTTTCTTCAGACTTGGGGTTGGGATCGTCATTGCAGGGGCAGGGTGGGCGGTATGGCATTTTGGCATTGTAGGAATGGTATGATAGTGCTCGCGTTCTGCGGCCTGGCTTGCTCGTATTTGTAGGGAACAAGGACGCAGAACCAGCGGCTTGCCCAGGACACCAAATCCCTTTATATTGCTTGAAGACAGCGAAATGCATCAGCTAGGTGAGGAGATTAGATCTTTGGTATACAGTTACGCGGCGCGCTGCAGGTTGCTGATGAGCATGCTTGCAAAATAACAGGGGCGAAAAACACAGCCGGCCGAAACGAGGGTTAGGGTAGTCTCTGCCCTGAGTCTTAGCGGGCTTTAGCCAAGCAAAATATTTCTCGATAAGGACGCCCTCTTGCAAGCTACGATAACCCCGACCTAGACAAAACTAATACCGCTGATTTGCGGCCTCTAAGTCACGACACAGGCGAACACGCTGTCGCACTCAAAGCAATGAATATCCCTGGCATAAGCGCCCCGGCAGGAGGTGCCGGCGGTGCCCCCGGCTTCAATCCCAACGACCCCAATGTCAAATGGGTAGGTTTCGCGCGTTGCTTGACCTTGTTGAAGGAAGTTGAGAGACAGATTTGCACAGATCAGCTGACGACTTCCACTTTGGTCTATTTAGTTGTCGCAAGCGATGGAGTCTTGCTTCGCAAAGACGGCCATGAGCGGCGTTGCCGGCTTTGGTCTTGGAGGGTTATTCGGCATCTTCATGGCCTCGGTATGTCTCGCCCGCCCAGCCTATCTCTCACTGCCATGCTAACAAGTACTTCCTCCCTTTGACAGATGGCTTACGACACACCATACCACACCGCCGGCGCCGGCGCGGCCCCGACACCCATCACATCGCTGCCCTGGCGCCAGCAGGTCAAGGTCGGCTTCAAGGACATGGGCGCACGCTCGTTCAGCACCGCCAAGAACTTTGGCAAGGTCGGCGCTCTCTTCAGCGGTATCGAATGCGGCATCGAGGGCCTCCGCGCGAAGAACGACATGGCGAACGGTACCGCTGCAGGGTGCCTGACGGGCGCTATCCTTGCGCGCAACGGCGGGCCGCAAGCTGCCGCGGTGGGATGTGCCGGCTTCGCGGCGTTCAGTGCCGCCATTGACGCGTGGATGCGGATGCCCAAGGAGGAGGACTGAGCGGGCATAAGCGGGTTGTATGTTTGTATAAAACTCTGTGTGTAATAATACCCGATGGGGGAGACGCGGGCTCGCTCGCCGAGCTGTATGCATAGAGGAACGGGGATACAAGGGCACATGGCAGCGGCGTTCAGGGGTTTCTGACTGTTAGAGATATATATGTAGCATTTTATATGGGTGGCAGATGAGATTTGGGGCTCATGTGTTTACTGATAGGCATAGAGGTGGACGAGAGACGAGATCTTCGCTTAATTTTTACCCATGAATATTACTGATGAAGATCGGAGAATTACAACGGCGCGAAGGGGAACACATACTGGGCATTCAAGTGGGGAATGAAAGTGTCAAGGCCACCCAGCTTGTAGTTACCTACCGGCTTATCCCATCTCCAGAAACACATTGAATCAACGAGTACTTCGTGCAAGGGTAATATCCCTTACTGCTGGAACTATGTGGTCATTCATGACTTGCTATTGTGGCAGTCAAGATTCACGCATCATGGGGGACTAAGACAAATGGGCTAACCCAGGTGGGTTTGAAACCTCATATTATACACGCGCTGTAACTGTTTTCCCCAGGTCAGATTTCTTCATCATCGTCATCCACCCGGGTTCGTTTCGACTGCCGGGAGTCCTCGTCTCCCAACCCATAACCCCTCTTGGACGAAGAGGTCTGTTCCACTTGGGATAGAAACTTATCTACGTTAAAAGGGTCGGCCACATCCTTCTCAAATTGAACGGGCCCCTCTCGCGCCTCAGCCTCTTCAACACCCTTAAACGTTCCTTTGCCAAGAGCTTCGCCAAACCTGCTTGTCTTCTGAATCCGCGACATCTCCTGCTCTCCGTCGGCTTCGTCGTCGTCATCTCCGCCTGCCCGTGGCCTGTAGATGCTGCTGATGGCGTCTTGCGCAGCGAATAGCGGCTTATCGTAGTGATTGTCTTCGTTGAAGCCGCTGTCAAAGCCGCTTGACTGGTTGAACAATCGCGAATCGTACATGCCCTCCGCAGACTGTGTCGGCTTGGCAAGCCCGAGAGCGATCTTCTCCGAAATGTCACGGCCCATTTCGCGGGCCATGACTTGGGCCCTCCTATCAGCGCCCATGCGGGATTGCCGCAGCTTCCGCTCTTCATTCCTGAGCCTTTCCTTCCGTGCCTCTCTTCTTTCACGCTCCGATCCGTCGCTCTCTGAGCCCGAATCAGATCCGCTGTAAGATCCGGAGCGAGAGCGTGACCTCCTCCGGCCACCAACCCTCTCCTCTCTTGCTTGCTGCGCCAGCTGGCGGAGATGGTCTTCCTTCTGCAGCTTCTCCTTCTCTGCCAACCTCTGCTGCATCATCGCCCTCTGTCTCACCTCTTCTCTAGCGTGTCTGTCTGCCATAAACAAGGCCTCTGAAAATTGGGCAAATTTATCGTTGATCTGTACGTCTTGTAGGTTACGTCCATCTGCAGCCAATCTTTTGTCGAGCGGGACGGTAAACCCCTTGGGGTTTTTCCACAATGACACCGTGGGGGCTGGGGAAGTTAGCACGCGTCCTGCTCTGAGGAAGATGACGTGGTACTCACGAATTCGCCAGTCTTCTTGGTCCTGAGCAGTCAGTTTTCTAGGAGGCGAGTGCATGACCGGTGGGGGAGGAGTCGGCGGGCCTCTCGGAATCTTCTTGTGCTTGAATTTTGGCGGCTCCATGGGATCTGCTGTATATTAGCGCAAAACCTAAGCAAGAAAAACAAGCAAACGTACCTTTTTGAGGTTCCACAATCTTGATGATGCGATCCTGCTTCTTCGAGTTGTCACCCATTTGGGCCGACGGGGTGTACCTGACAAAGGTAGGATCCCTCTTCCCTCCAATGTTCACATTCTTCGGTTTCTGTGACGCCACAGCACCGCTGACCAGCGCCTCCAACGCCTTCTTCGTGCGTTCCGCCGTCTCCGCTACCAGCTCCTGGCTGGGCCTTGAGAGGTCGAGGTCCCCGGCCTCGGCACGCTGTCGCAGCGGGATGAGATCTTTGAAAGACGTATGAATAACCCTGTCGCTACCGTGGCCCTGTCGCGCAATGGCAGAGTAGTCGACTTTGCCCTCCCCATCGACCTGAACAACCAGCGCGTTGGACTTTGCCTGGCCCTTCTGGCCCCAAACATACTGCGCGACGGGAATCTCGGGGAACGCGCCTCCATCGCCGAAATCCTCTGGGCCGCGAGGACGCCAGCCTGCTCGGTTTGGATATTCGGGGGGTCCGGACCTCTGTACAGGCGGACAGTTAGCATTTGTTCGGTGTGAGCAGGCGCTACGCTGAAAGCGCGAGCCGTCGCGCTCGCCGGTGACTGACCTTCAATACAACCTGCGTCTCGTCAAGTTCGCCGGCGCCGACAATCCTTGGCCCACGTTGCTGTGCTCTCTGTTCTTCATGCTCCGTGCTGTATTTTGGCCTGGGTAGGGCTTTCGAGAGCCCTGTTGCTAGGGAAGTCATCGTGGGCGATTTTGAGATGATGTTCGCAAGTGGGGACCACGCGGTTGACAAAATCGCTGCCTTTTTTTGGCCAGTGCTGGAAGCGCTAACACTTCAAAGTTCGCTTGGGAACCTTGCAAGGTGTGGCGCAAAGCCTTGGCACAACCTTTTATCAGCTTATCGTCTCGGAAGGCCAACACCCTTTTTTGTTTGGCGACTTGGCAATGAGTGAGTGGGCAAAACCGCAATGTGAGTTGATTGAGGGAACAAATTTGAGAGCCCCTATATTTCATGATAGGGGGAAAGGAATGGGATGGAGGTATCTCGCCCAGCTTAGCCCTCAACCACAATTGTCTCTTAAATTGGTTGAGCTAGAACGAAAGGGGCTACAGGCAGAGGAAGAGGTATACTCTAACAGCATGCAGCATGCTCAAATAAATTCAGAGCCCATCGTTGACCATCACACCCCATGAATCCCGCTGGATGGGACCACCGACTATTTGTCATCCGCTCCCACCAACCCGGAAGCCATAACTCATGATTACACTACATGCAAAGACCAGTCCCCATTGTGTAAGACGCCTGGCAAAATTCCGCACATTTCGGAGCACCGAAACAATTTCATACATAGCCCTTTCTCGCGCCCTGTAGTATGGATTGTCAGCCACGGGTCGCAAAAACAATCAGTGTTCGGGTCAGGAAGCCTTACCTGGAAGAAGAACCTCACGATGAACACTTGCAGTCCGCCCATGGCGATAATCAGAGCAATCTGGATAAAGCTGAAGTTGATAATCCTTTTCTCTGTGCTCCGGACTGTGCTGAAGTTCCGGTTCTCGCGGGTTCTGAAGTACTTCTGGTGCCGGGTGATAGTCGATAGCTGGCCGGACACCTTGAACAGGGACTCCTCGAGTGCCGATGTCTGCTCGGGGGACGTGCCTTGCTTCGCGGGAAGGTTGACGCGCGCTTCATTCTCAACCTGTAGAGCGGAAACCATGTGTTAGCAGGGTAGCGACGTATGACTTTGCGCCGGCTCAACGCCGAGGGCTAATGGTAGGCTAACCGAAATCTCAAAGTCGACGAATTTGTCGGTATAGGTGCTCATCTCGTTGTTGAAGCAGAACTTGTATTCACCAGGCTCGTTGGCAGTGAAAACGAAGTCGCCCTGACGCTCCTTCTGGCCATCCAAGATGTATTTTCCGTTCGGGCCGGTGACCTCGTAGTCGACATCGAAAGAACCTCCCGCTTGAACCTAAAGACCAATTGTAAGCATTGGTACAGTCGAAATAGCAGAAGATATGCGCACTGCGAAATAGAAGGCGATCTTCTCGCCCTTGTTCTTCGTCGCCGTGTAGAAGCAGGCCTTCTCGTTGGCCTGGAGCTTATATGTCAATGCAGTCGCAGACACTTGTGCAACCAGGCAGGCCAAAAGGCCGCAGGATATTAACGGTAGCTGCATCTTGAGTGTGGTGGGCGGTTGCGGATTCAAGGCGTTCCGGGAGGACAGCAATCACGAATTCGCGACAGCCCATACACAGTTGGCCGAACTGGCCAAGCTGGACTTTCAGGTTCGCTTAAAAGAAATTCCACTGCCGTCCGACCCCTAAGCTCGAGCCACTACTGGTGGGTCTCTTTCAGGGATAGCTAACAAGGATTAGGCTTGTTGTGGCTCGAGCGCCATCACTGCATGCAAGCCGGGGTGATCCTTAATGAAGCGAGAGTGACATCAGCATCCAACTTCTGCATCATGCGTCAGGTACAAAACTCGCCACAAAGCGGAACAGCTATCCAGCTATATAAAAGACCTGATAAATACTCAAGTTTATTTGTAGAGGTCCGGATCTGGAAGTTATCACCAACTATCCCTCATTTTCTTCAGTTTCAAATGGGTCGATCCTGTTTCACTTAATTGAGGTTGAATATTGACTGTTACCTCCCCCTTTTTCACATTTCCCGGGTATCGGTCTCAACAGTCTAGACATCGCCATGCCCACATCACAGACAAAAGTTGCAACGGCGTGCTCAGTCACACTGAGGGCGCTAAGCTACTTTTTCTTACGATGGGCCCTGCTCCCTATTATTCCCGCTGTTATCTTCACTCTCTTTGCGCTCTATGTCCCGTCCTTCATCTCGGGATACCGTAAGGAGCCGAAGTACGACCTGGTCGACAATGTTGATTTCATACTCACCGAGACGACGGTCAAAGAGGATACACCGGAGTACGGCGAGATTCTTGAGCTCAACGGCACAAGTGGTCAGCAAGAGCCTAGGGTTGTGTCAGAAAAGCATGAGGTTCGGGAAACGGTGTCGGTCGAAAAGAAACCGTTACGCCTCCTGCGGACTTTGCTTACTGGTGCGCCAAATCCAAGAAGCCTTCTCCTCTCAGCCGCCTCCCTCCTCATCAACGGTCTCTGCGTTGGTTTCGTGGCGGATCGGCTGTTCCGCGAACATCGATATACCGCCCAGGATTTGTCGTTTGTAAGGCTGGGATATGTCTCCAACGACGATGCCAAGCTTCTCATTAGGGAACCGGATCAAACGAAGATGCCAGTCACCGTCGAAATTCGAGTTAAGGATCCCCAGCCTCCATTCGATAACCCCCTATGGCAGAGTGCGGGCGGTGTCCAGTGGACTGGCAATGAGTCCGACTACGCCGCCGTTGTGACCGTTCCGCTCCGACATTCGAAACAGCGAATGTACGAGTGGAGGACATCCAATAATCACTCGGGAAGTTTTACCTCGCCGCCTCCCGTCGGGCACGCTCACGAAACCCGCGAAGGCTCATTCACGTTCTTGTCGACGTCTTGCGTTGTCAGCCGCCTGCCATACAATCCCACCGATCATCCACTTTCGATCCCCGGAATGCGGCACCTGGCCAAAGTCCTTCCTTCCCTCAACGCCCAGTTCATGCTTTTCCTCGGAGATTTTATCTATGTTGATGTGCCCCGCTGGTGGGGAACAAATGTTGAAGACTATCGCCAAAAGTACCGACAGGTGTATGCATCCCCTGAATGGCAGACTGTTGGCCAAAATCTCAGTTGGATACACGTTATCGATGACCATGAGATTGCAAACGATTGGGACTCGAACTCCACCGGCATATACTCGACAGCCATTGAACCATTCCAACACTATCATGCCGCCGCCAACCCCCCGCCAGCGAAACAGGCCGGGGCTCTGACTGCCCGCAGTGGTGCCTCGTATTTCGAGTTCACTCAAGGCCCAGCTTCGTTTTTCCTTCTTGACACACGTTCTTACCGCTCTAGCAACGGTCTGCCAGCCAACGACTCGGACAAGACCATGCTAGGCCAAGAACAACTCGAGGACTTTCTCGCATTTCTTCGCCAGCCCGAGCCCAAAGGCGTGAACTGGAAGATTGTTGCCTCGTCGGTTCCATTCACCAAAAACTGGCACGTCAACACTCGGGATACATGGGGAGGCTTTCTCGCCGAGAGACGCCGCATTCTTGAGGCCATGTGGGACGCCGCCGCCAGAGGCGTTGGCGTAGTGGTGTTGTCGGGAGACAGACACGAGTTTGCGGCAACGAAATTCCCCCCACCGCCGGACTCTGACTGGCCCGAGTCCGCGGCGGTTTGGGAGTTCTCGGCAAGCCCGCTGAGTCAATTCTACTCACCGATTCCGACATATAGGCAAACAGATAACGAGGATGTGAAAATCAAATATATCAACAAGGGAAATTCAAAGTTCGGGGCGATTACCATTGAGAACCTTGAGCAGGGTGATCAGAGTAGCTTGAAGTATCGGTTATTTATTGACGGCAAGGAGGTATGGAACACTGTCATTCTATCACCGCTGGTGGCAACGGGAAGGTCGACTGGCTCGACTGGCTCATTTTGGGGTAAGCTGAGAGGATCGCATGGATAAATGATTTATATCTGGGGGTTAATGGATCTTTCTTTGGTCGACATCGGAAACATATGTGGTAAATAGGAGGGACGAGACACACCAACGGTACTGGCCGGGAGTTCATGATAGACATACATGAGAAGTTAGGTTCTTAGAGAACGGGGAGGTGTCGGATCTCCCTGTAAAATGATTGCGCAATCAGATAGTATTTGTCTGCATATGTTTGCTACTCATCTGTTTTAAGTGGCGCAATACCCACCATCAACGATAAGATCAGCAGCAGTGGTGTAAGACGACGCATCGGATGCGAGGTACAGGTAAGCTCCCTTCAACTCCACTGTCTCGCCCTCGCGTCTACGGATCATCAGTACGGCTAACGTCAATGAGGGACTGGGGGGCTGTGCCTACCCCATGGGGATCTTATCGTGCCAAACCCTCTTGACCTCTGATGAACAGAAATCGGAAATCTCGGTGACAATATAGCCAGGAGAGATGGTGTTGGCCCGGGCGAAGCCAACCCACTCAACGGCTAATGACTTAACCAAATGTATGACGGCGGCCTTGGAAGCGTTGTACGGGGCCTGGAGATTTGGAAGATTAACGATGTGGCCGCTCATCGACGCCGTGGCAATGAAGCTGCCGTATGTGAAGCCCTCAAGCTTGCGGCCGTCGAGCGTGGTACCCTCTCGCTTTTGCCTCCTCCAGTGCAGACCGGCCACGCGGGCGCAGTTAAAGACCCCGTCAACGTTCGTGGTCATGATCCTTGAGAAGTTCGCTGGGTTGCCATCCAGACTGGGACCCTCCGTCCACGGGATGCCCGAGTTGGCTACGAAGATGTCCAGTCGCCCTTTGAATTCGGTTACGATTTGATCGACCGCGGTCTGCACGGCCTCGTACGAAGTCACGTTGACCGGGTAAGCTTTGCCTGTTTGATTCAACGAGAGGAAGAGGGTCAGCCGCTCCGCATGATGTAGGGCAGCTCGCCATATGGGCTGGAGAGGAGTGTCTACACTTGACTCCGTATGTCTTCTCGATCTCGGCCGCCCTCTCCACTGCCACCTTGTTGTTGTTGTACCATATTGCTACGTTTGCTCCGGCTTCGGCAAAGGCTTCGACGACGGCGAAGCCAATACCGGCCGCGGCACCCGATACAATCGCCGTCTTGCCCTTCAGCGAGAACAGGGGTAGCACACGGTTGGCCTGGGGTGCCTCGGTGTTGTTGTGCACAAACTTGCCATCCTTCATGTCCTCGGCCATTGTGTGTATGGTTTGCTGGTCAGGGGCTCGGTGCTAGAAATCTCGGGACTCGGAACGGGAGGTCGGAGAGGAAGCGGCCGTGTGCAAGCAAGCTGGAGCCAAAACAAGATCAACGGACCGAATCCCGATTTATACTCCTCCCCGACTCTCACATAACTGCCCAGGGTTGCTTTAGGTGCCATCTGATGCATACCTGCCCAGCCAAATAAGTGGCCGCGCATCGTGTGATGGCGTCTCAGTGGAGCGGACAGCAGCGCATTACCCAATAGGTCCCCAAGTTCCAGGGCCATGCGACGGAAATGTGGATGGCCCGAAGACTGGGACGGAGAACGGGAGGGGCAGCTGCTGGCAACCCAAAGGCTTGTATGTCGGTACATGCTGTACCAGTATTGCACCGAGAGCAGGTCAAATGCCCGCATACCTACGGATCGTTACAAGTTGCCAACCGCAAGTAGGTAATTTGCCTAGCATGGATGGCGGTGATTGATTTATTCCCCTGCCCCGCCACCGCTCGTGAAGTGGGAGGAAGTCTTGGTACCCTGGACCGAGGGAAGACAGGGTCCACACCTTAAACAAGGTCCCGCACCAACAGTCTGGGGGCGGCAGGCAAGCAGCGGGCAGTGCTGACTCTCTCCAGCGAGCCCCGTCGCCGCTCCCGGGAGTCGGAACCTCCGCTAACTTGTGCCAAACACGTGTTACTATGAGAAGAACAACACCACAACTCACTTCTCGTTCCTCCTCTTGCTCCTCCTCGCTGCTTGCTACGCCCGCACGCCCATGCCGGACACCACAATGACCCAGGATGCGCCCCGCACCAACGGTGTCGCGAAGACAGCCTCGGCAGCCGATGCGCCCCGCGCCGCCGCCCTGCCCCGCAGATCAAGCAAAACCGCCCTCCCCGAGATATGCTACACACTGCGCCGCAAGCTGATTACCTTCCTCGACGGAAAATACGATGACCGGCTGCTGCAGGATACACAGGACCAGGTCCGCGTGGCCATGGGTGTCATCGACGGGGCGCTCCAGACATACGGGTCAGTTCTAACCCCTGGAAACAACCACAACCACCTGTACTCTCACCACAGCAGACAGCAAAGCTAACCAACAACACCAGGCCTGACGAAATTTCTCTCGCATACAATGGCGGCAAAGACTGCCTCGTCCTGCTCGTCCTGATCCTCGCCTGTCTCCCCGCACTCCTCCCACCGGCAGCAACCCCGGCATCCACCGCTCCAGGGTCCGCCCCTATTCCCGACTCCCGCCCCGTCCCGAACCAACAACACCAAGGCCCACAAGCGCCCGCAGCAACAGTAACAATACCACCGCCGCAGCCCCTCCAGGCGATCTACATTGCGCCGCCGGACCCGTTTCCCGAGGTGGAGGACTTTGTATCGACCTCAACCGAGCAGTACCACCTCGACCTAGTTCGGTATGGACTCCCAATGCGGCGGGCACTCGAAGCCTACCTGTTAGACCGGCCCTCGGTGCGGGCCATCTTTATGGGCACGCGGCGGACGGATCCGCACAGCGAGTTCCTGGCACACTTCAGTCCCACCGACGCGGACTGGCCACAGTTCATGCGTGTCAACCCGCTGATCGACTGGCACTACGCTGAGATCTGGGCAGTATGTATTCCACCCCTAATAAATGATGGAGGAACAGTAGCTAACATGCATGCCAGTTCATCCGCCAGCTCAACCTCCCGTTCTGCTGCCTTTACGAGCAGGGGTTCTCCTCCCTCGGCGGCGTAACCAACACGCGACCAAACCCGCAACTTCTGGACGCTGATGGGAAAAGCTTCAGGCCAGCATATGAGCTGGTGCGCGACGACGAGGAGCGCTTGGGGCGGGACAGGTGAAAGGGCGAGAGACCTAAAATTAAAAGGAAATTTAAATAAAAAAGATAAAAAAGAAAGAGGCGGGGGCAGGGAGCGAAAGTCTATTTTCCTCCTTTTGTTGCATGCATGCATGATCGGCAAGAGGCATTGAATAGGACAAGCATGCAAGTGGCTGTGTATCTCGGTAGAAAGTAGATCCTCACAGTTGCCATATTACATATCTGTAAAATACAACTGTCTTGAAGGAGGACGTGATAAGTCTTGAAACAAATGCAAGGCTATTAAAACTGGGGGGATTGGAATAATACCTCATTTAAGGCTTCTGTTTTTGTTCTGCTATCCTGCTGAAATTAGACCTCAGTCCATTTTCCGGGGCAAACCGCTTCGCATCATGAGGAAGCAGAAGGAAACGAGTACAGGTTGTTTATTCAGGATATAACACCTGGTTAATCTGGCTCATTACCCCATAACGTGTCTCTGGACCTCTTCACGTGTACGGTTGAGGGTTCGCCAGCGGGACATGAAGTCATTTCTGTTGACTGGACATGTGTCAGTGTCTCCAAGTTGACAAAATAGTGGGACCATTCGAAAGGTAGTTATAGTTGAGCTTACTGTAACCTCCGCACATTCTCCTTTTCCCGGTGAAGGCGTTCCGGCCATGGAGAACACGCCAGTTGTCGAAAACTGCAGATAGTGTTAGTTCGCAATCTGTAAAGGAGAAATAGTAGAATCCCGCGCACTTAATGTTCGTCCAGGGTGCAACTGAATTTGAAATGTGAAAGATCCATTTGCGAGAAGCTTATTCCACTTCGTTGCTGCACCATACCATGCTCTCGGTCCAAATTCTGGATGAAATGGGACCACACCCCGGTCGTCGTTGTTCCATCGAATTCTGTGCAGTTTTTGATCATCTGTAACCTCAAACACAGGGTACGTGTGTTCTGGGGTAATCGCGATGCCCTCGTTGCCGCTCGCGTGCCACGGCAGCGGGACGGTTTTCAGGGTATGAAAAGCCTCGGGGTTGAATTCACGGAGAATTGATGCTGCCATGAAGCCATCTATAAGAAGAGACTCGCCACCCAGGGCGGTAGGATCTTCTCCAGGGCCCGGCTCATGGGATAGCATGTGAAACGCCTGGAGTCCGGCAGGGTCATCGAAGTATGTGGTATCTGTATGCGGCGGCAGTGCGATGTTAGTGTAAGCCGTGTCGGCCATTGCAAGATCCGCGGTGAAGTCATAGAACCCCCCGTAGTGTGTCACGCGAATGAAGGCGATACGCTCGAGGAGACTTTTAGTGTGCACCGGGTCATCGTACGGGGTTCCGTCGACGAATGCAAACCCGAAGTTTCTCTGCGCATATCAGACACTTGTTAGGGCCGATATGGGGTTCAGCGGTTCTGCGGGCCAAGGGAACAACAAACAATCAGGTCGGTGAGCTTCTGAACCCCGTCGTCACTTTTCATGACTTCCAAGTACTGGACAATGGGCATAACAGTGGGCCCGGCTCTGGCCCATTGCGTTCTATTGACATAGGTGAGTATGTATCATGGCAAACATTTAAAGGGGAGGGGGGACAAACTGGGGCCTTCTTTCAAATTTTGAGGGCCGGCTGTCCGATACCAAATAATGGTAAAGAAACGCTCCATCGTACGTGCTCGTATGACCGTCATCCCCTGGTTGAGATATGTGAGCCCTTAGCTTATGGCAACCACAGCACGTAGAGCCAGGGCACTCACATATGACGTTGACTTGCTTTCGCTGATATTCGGATTCACACAGTTCGGCGGCGACGCCTTTGATAAGACGTGGAATCTGGGGTTCGAGTATGAGACGGTGCGCCCAAAAACGGGACAAGGGACGAAAGAGGCTGTGAGGCATACCTCAAATGTCTTGATCTGCCGTTGCTGGGTATCTGGGTTGACACAGGCGGCGCAACGGCAGTTGTCCCTAAACAGCATGAGTGGCGTGCTTATTTACACTCCCATAGGGCTAGCAAAACAGCTTACCGCAACCAAATCCATGGACTGGAAGATTTAAGTGTCAGCCGCCTGCATATGACGCTGCATTTGATTGGGACGTCATTGAGACTCACATCAAATTGTTGTGAGCCTTGTAATTGCTGCTTTGAAGTAACAAGCCTCTCGGCAAGACCTGAACAGAATCGGGGCTTTTCCATGGAACAGCCGGACGTTCGAGGAACCTGGTCGGGAAGGTGCCAGGAGAGCTGGTAGAGACTGCGCGAACAAATGGCGGCCGTAGCCCGGCGCCGCGTGTCAGGCCGCGAGTGAAGCTCATGATGTGCATTATTCTTCTTATAGTTGGCGCGTTGATCTGCAGTATAAGCTACAGTATACCCCGCTCAACCGTTCGATAATGTTGAACTGTTGAAGTTACAATGGAAGTACACAAACTGATCACGAGCATGTCTCGGCGAACAAGTAGGTAGGGTTAGGGTAAGAATCGCGCCGTTTTCATCTCAGTCCCCCACCACCCCTGAGCGAATCACCTCAGCGCCCTCCTTAAGCCGAGGATACGCCATACTTGGATAGATAATAGCACAACAAGTCACCCACAGAGATAGGAGTAAAAGTCCGGAGAATTCTTGGTTGGCGAGGCGAGAGTGTGATATGTATGGAAACCAGTCAGGCTGATAATAATGCAGGAGTGCAGTGCACTTGTTGCAATCCGGACGATTCCCAAATCGACGAGTGCGGGGTGCCCGTTGATGATGTTATCACTGCTCTGTGCTCCAAGCGCCTACCTAGCTTCCTGGCTTGACGTTCGCACTCTGCGAGAGCCTTGTCAGCCGCACGGAGGAGCCTGATCAGTCTTTTGGGAATGCCTATTCCAGCCAGACCACATCCCACCGCCCCTCATCCACCCGGCTAGCCAGCCCCCCCAGCTCTGACGGTCTGACCCCTCGTGTGCCCCTTCTCGTCTCTGGGGTACCTCGTCTCACACACCTCTACGCAGTGGATCGGAAGTACATCTGTCGCCCCCGCTCCCAAATCTTTAGACCACCAGCTCCGACAGTCCCAGCCGCCCAACCATCAGCCCTACATCACATACACCGTCTCCTTGGCCACGAACAGATTACATTTTTCACCTCGCCGTCCGTATTTTGGTGCATTTGGCGATAGACGCGGCGAACCTTTCCACCTTGCGGCACTTGGTTGAGCGAGCATTGTCATTAGGCAACCAATACCAAAGTAGTTCGACTTCCCCGCCATCTCGCCGCCACCGACGCTCACTCCTCGCCCGCCACGCTGTGTTGCCCCGCGCAGCCGTCGAGACGCACGCACAATGGACCACGACAGCGCTGAGGGCGCGCCAGACGCCCGCCTGAACCAGCAGGTCGACAATGCCATCCGCGCCATCCAGCAGAAGAAGCCGCGCCCCGAGATCGACTTCACCATCCACGTGATGGAAGACGGCACTGAAGTCAGCACCCAAGAGCGAGTCTGCAAAGGTACGGTTGGGGGGGTAGTCGAGAGAAGCGGGCGGGAAAATGCGCATGATGAATGTGCCAGTGGCTGACCTCTCGCCGCGCCAGACGTGCAAGCGCCTGCTATGCTAAAACCCACCGACGAGCAATTCTTCGAGGACGACAGCCAGCAGAAGCCCGACATCCAGTTTCTCAAGCAGCACTTTTACCGCGAGGGCCGCCTCACCGAGGAACAGGCTCTATGGATCATCAAGAAGGGAACCGAGATCCTACGGGCCGAGCCGAACCTCCTGGAGATGGACGCCCCAATCACTGTCTGCGGCGATGTCCATGGCCAGTATTACGATCTAATGAAGCTCTTCGAGGTGGGCGGCGACCCGTCCGAGACACGGTATCTGTTCCTCGGCGACTACGTCGACCGCGGCTACTTCAGCATTGAGTGCGTGCTCTATCTCTGGGCCCTGAAGATTCACTACCCGCAAACCCTCTGGCTGCTGCGCGGAAACCACGAGTGTCGCCACTTGACCGATTACTTCACTTTCAAGCTGGAGTGCAAGCACAAGTACTCCGAGGCTATCTACGAGGCCTGCATGGAGTCGTTTTGCTGTCTGCCGCTGGCGGCAGTTATGAACAAACAGTTCCTCTGCATCCACGGCGGCCTGAGCCCTGAGCTTCATACCCTCGATGACTTGAGAAATGTACCATCCAAGCCCCCTGACCTCCAGCCTCGCATCCTGCTTGAGCACGGCTAACAGCACGCACAGATTGACCGGTTCCGCGAGCCTCCGACACAAGGCCTCATGTGCGATATCCTGTGGGCTGACCCCCTAGAGGACTTCGGCCAAGAGAAAACAAATGACTTTTTCTTGCACAACCATGTGCGCGGTTGCTCGTACTTCTTTTCCTATCCCGCCGCCTGCCACTTTCTGGAGAAAAACAACCTGTTGTCCATCATCCGTGCCCATGAGGCACAGGACGCCGGCTATCGTATGTACCGTAAGACCCGTACTACGGGGTTCCCCAGCGTCATGACGATATTCTCGGCCCCCAACTACCTTGATGTGTACAACAACAAGGCTGCCGTGCTCAAGTATGAGAACAACGTCATGAATATCCGCCAGTTCAACTGCACCCCGCACCCCTACTGGCTCCCCAACTTCATGGACGTCTTTACCTGGTCGCTGCCGTTCGTTGGAGAGAAGATCACCGATATGCTGATCGCCATTCTGAGCACGTGCTCGGAGGAGGAACTGCGCGAGGAGTCGTCGGCATCGTCTCCAGGCCCAATGTCGCCTCCGCTCCCCTCGGGCTCAAGCCAGGATCCGGAATCAATCGAGTTCAAGAGGAGGGCCATCAAGAACAAAATCCTTGCTATTGGGCGACTATCTCGCGTCTTCCAGGTCCTCAGAGAGGAGTCTGAGAGAGTTACGGAGCTCAAGACGGTATCAGGAGGTCGCCTGCCTGCCGGGACGCTCATGCTTGGCGCCGAAGGAATTAAGAATGCCATTAGCAGCTTCGAGGACGCTAGGAAGGTCGACATACAGAACGAGAGGCTGCCGCCCAGCCATGAAGAGGTTCAGAAACAGGTAACATCGGAGCGCGCACAAGCTCTGGAGAGGGCCACTCGAGAGGCAGACAACGATAAGCAGCTGCAGTCTCTGTCGAGGAGGCTGAGCACGTAAGTGGATTCTGGCAGCTGGAGATCCTTTGTGTCTGGTAATTTTGCTAACGTTGTCCTGGCACAGTGATCGCAAACGGTAAAGCGTACAGTACAGCTGTCATGTTGTGCACATTGTGGATATGAAGCGGTGGCCATACTTTTATAGAGCATCATCACCAGAGTTGGCATTGCGGGCATTCACTCAGGAAGAAAACTCATGGATGAGAGGTTGGTTGAGTTGATTCTAGAGACGATGTCTCCGAATGACCGACGAGAACTCCGACGGGAAATGCAAACGTCTTCTCCTTCTCTATTTTCTTTTGCGGTTGCTGTTTGTTATGGACCCGTAGTGATGATTTCGGTGCCGTCGCTCTACATACCACGGAGGATAATGCAAATTGATCGACGCAAGATGTAGACGAGTAATCCAGGGAGTTGCAGAGTGGAAGTAGTGATTTATGACGGTCCTTCTGTGTCGCTGATTAAGTTGATAACTTGACTTGCTCCGGGTATGTGAAGGACAGAGCTCCGATGATACACGAACTTTCCGAGATCTCTGGTTCGATTTCTCGCCTGCTGATAAGTACACACCTCACAACTTCCCCACTTCAGAACTTAACCAGAAGTTGAACTGTATCAGCCACCACCACTTAACCCGCAAGTATGACACAGCAGCCCGAGTTTCAACTCAATGAGAATGGTATACCTGATTTTGACGACCTTCCGCTGCGGAAAGGTGACCCTATGCTCTCCGCATGGGGGCTTTACGGAAGCAATGATCAACTGGGGTATGGGTCTATCAAAACTATCACTATTCCATGTTCCTTGAATGGTTTGGTAGAGAGTGCTCACAGCGTACATATGAGAAATCATTCAGCTGATATATCAAAACAGAACCCTGAATCGTCTCACCGATGCGAGGGTGGCAGCGGCAGCCAAGGAAGAGATCCGCACCGGTGCAAGGTACGCAATACCTAAGTCACGACATAGAATCATGAAGCCCATTTCTCCTTGAATACCTACGTTGCATTCAAGAAGTGAAGTAAACTAACGCACCACCTATTCAGAGTGTCCATGAACTGGCCCCTAAATGCCCAGTCCAACGGCACTTTCTTCAACCGACGTGTGTTCCATCAAGAACTCTACGCCAAACCGCCCAGGACAGTCAATGACGACATCTGGACATTCAACTCCCAAGGGTCAAGCCAATGGGACGGCCTTCGGCACTTTGGCTATCTGAAGGAGAAAGTCTTCTACAACGGCGTCACCATGGAAGACATCCACGGGACAACCAAAAACGGGACCAAATCAACTGTCAACGGCATACAAGGTGCGTTCTTACCAACAACAGCCCTCTTCCCCTTTGACAGACACACTGAATGGAACCCATCCACCCCAGCCTGGGCCCAGCAGGGCATCGTCGGCCGCGGAATCCTAATCGACTACCACGCCTGGCGGCTCACCCAGTCCTCCCCGCAGCACACCTCCTTCGACCCGTTCACCACAACCGCAATCCCCCTCTGCGACCTCCTCGCCTGTCTCGCCTTCCAAAACACACGCATCCACTTCGGCGATATCCTCCTCATCCGCACCGGCTGGATGGCCGCATATGAAACCAAGTCCCCCGCCGAACTGAAAGCCCTCCAGGGAATGACCCCCCACCAGTTCGCCGGTCTCGAGCAGAGCGAAAACACTCTCCGTTGGATCTGGGAGAACTTCTCTGCTGTGGCAGGAGACCAGCCGAGCTTTGAGTGCTGGCCGACGCAGCAGGAGTGGCATCTGCATGAGGTGTTGCTTGCGGGCTGGGGGTGTCCTATTGGCGAGTTGTTTCGTCTGGAGAAGCTGGCGGAGAGTTGCGCGGCAGCGAAGAGATGGAGCTTCTTTGTGACAAGTGAGCCGTGCAATGTGGACGGGGGTGTGGCAAGCCCCCCGAACATACTGGCTATATTCTAGGTATGTGACGTTGGATATCTGCCAGGGCCGGAGGGGTTGCCTGGTTGCTGTATGGCTTCCCTAACTATCATCAATGTTCATGCCTGGTCACGGGTACACTTCGCTCACTAGGGTCTCGCAGAGTTGTGTGGACAAATGGGATTTGTCTCAATCATTTGGCTGGATAGCCCGGAGCTGTGTCCTCGGTACATTTCTGGCGAGATAAAAACAGATCAAACCTGCATCCCGAAGCAAACGTGACGCGGTACTTGAACTCCCCCAGATCACGATGCGAATAAACGTCCATTCCCTATGCTGCGGTTGAGGTGGTTTTCTTCCCCTCGAGAATCATCCGGGACTCCGGCACCTAGTAAATAGTGCGTCCAAAATGTCCGAATCGTAGCAACTGGGACCGTTCCCCTGTTTACCCTCGTACCGTAATGCCAAATCGCCAGTCCTTGTTTTACCATGCCTGCGCCATGACCTTAAGCAACGAGCTCAACAACGCCACCAGCCTCTGTGATCTTGCGCTCAGCCTCGGAGCTGACATATCGTGCGCGGACAACAATCGGGATCTCGGGGAGACGGCCTGTGGCAGTATATTAGTTTACCTATCTTTGCTCAACACCCACAAAGATTTGATCTCATACCCTTTCCAAGGAGCTTGGCAAAGCCGTGCGACAGAAGGTCGATAACAGGAGCAGTGTCGGACTTGGAGCCGCTGACGTACTTCTCGCGAGCCTCGGCGGGGACGAGCGACCAGCTAGAGGAGTTAGCAGGGGGGTATTCATTGCGTATCAGTTTGGTATCGACCTACAGCTTCTCAATGTTGATTGTGGGGGCCCACTGGTGGTTGCGGAGGAGATGGAAACGCCTCATGCCAACCTTTCCGAAGTAACCGGGATGGTCTAATCCCAATCGTTAGCTGTTGCCATCGACGGAGGCCAAGGCGGTTTGGCAGATAATTCGCGAGTGGGACAACCCTTGTCCCGCCCAATATCCCCAAACCGCCTTCGAGGGCGAACTGGTCACGTACACTTATCGAGGTTCGTCCGGTGGTGATGCTTTTCAAGTGTTAGCTGGCAGGACCGACCGCGCCGTCAATTGTTGCCCACGTACCTGGCCACCGGCCATACCACGACCACCGGGATGCTTTCTGTGCTTTCCGACACGGCTGCAGACACATCCAGTCAATATCATATCGAGGGCATCGGTCGGGTCGACGCAACGTACCCCTTACCGGCGGAAACCTAGAGGGGCGGGAGGGTCAGCGATTTTGGTCCCAGGGCAGAGGGGTCGGAGGGAGGCCTACATGTCCGCGGTGCTTTCTTGTCTTGGAGAAACGGGTAGGCTATTGCTGTTAGCATGTATCGTCGAATTCACGGCAGCAGCAGTACGAACCATCCTGGCGACTTGGTGGTGTCGATTGATGGAAGTTTGTCGACGTGACGCTTCCAAAGGATGCTCTTTGGGTACTTCCAACCGATTTGTGCTTTTGCCAAAAATTAAGCAGCCCTAAAGTGGGGCACGATAAAAAGCTAGACCCACTTCGGTAGAATCAGGGTTAGGGTCTGAGCCTGTCCCACTCACGCCACTCTTCCTTGACCTGCCAAGACTCAAGTGTGCCCATTGGACTTCTCAAAGTTCACAATTTGAAACCTCAGTCGGGGACCCTCCACTATTGTATGCCACTGGCACTTGGAAACAGATGCGGGGTGTAACCCTCTAGTCGTCTGGAATCTCCAGCGTTTCGCCCGTGGTGTGCAGATATTTAACTATTTTCTCGCGCGTCAACACCTTCCTCGCCGAATGCATGCCCTCTCTCATCCCCTGATGTTCTATCCTTGGACTCGTTGCGTCTGACGAAGACATTATATGAGGCTTGAGGACGTGAGGACCTAGCCATTTGGAAAATACCCGTCTCAAGGGGCCCATCACGCTCAAAACAGCATAGGACGCAGATTTGTTCGGGCTCTTAGAGAACCTGCTGTAGTAGTTCCATTAGGTCGAAGAACGCCTCACTGTTGCTCTCCACCTTCTCTAGGCCGAGTCCCAACATGAGAGTTCGGTGTTCTTCGGGATCACGCAGGGAGAGGAGGCTTGCGATCTGGCCCGCGAAAAGCTGACCCAAGGTTTCTCTCTCTTCGCTGCCACTCCCGAGAAGAGTCTTGGGCGTGAGATGGGCTGAGGGCAGACTGCTCAGAGCTCCAGGAAGAGCCATTTCCACCGAGGCCGATGAAGGGGCTGAAAGCGGCACTTGTATCTCGAGACAGTGTCAGTGGCAGATCAGCGAGTTTGAGTCCACCCACTCACCCACTGGGCAAGCCGCCCACCCTGGGAAATAGTTATCAAGATTTTGTCTGAGAAGTTCATCCGAGCTACTTCGGTCTGGATGCTGTTGACAGTGCCAGTCACCTGCTTCGAGGAGGCTGGGAAAGGCTCATCCCTGGCTTCGGGGTCGGCCATACTTGGTTTTGGAAATATTGACTGCTCTCAAAATGAATTTCCTTCGAGGCCGGAGCTTTTCCGCAATAAATACGTGGATATATTGTGAGACTATGTTTATGCCTTCAGGAGTTCGCACCTTCGCCGAGGTTACCTTTGGGCTTCTGGAGTTCCAGTCGCAGGCAGTGGGAAAGCACTGTGTTTGCACGGTCTTGGCCTGCCCCGCAGATTCCCCCACTAACGTTGCCAAGACAATTCTGCCGGGCGGACAAGATTTCTCAGAGTTCCCGCATTGGCAAGTCGCTACTCGAAGGCCGTGTATAGACCGTCAGACCTGACAACACCGAGAATTGACGAAGTCCTTCCAGGGATCGTCACATATCTCATATTCCGACATGGCAAGGAAGTTTATTCCCCGCCAGCGCAAGCGCAGAGTCCTCGACCGCCAAAGAGCCGAGGAGCGAGGAACCCGAGAAGAGGAAGAAGGCGTGGATTCCAACGCTGTAGAGATTACCCCGGCGCAACAGGCCGAATCCGAGCTGAAAAGAACGAAACTTCGGGAGGAACTCAGGCCAGACGGTACCAAAGTCAGCGGAAAGAAAGCCAAGCGGCTTGAGAAGTACATCGACAGCAAGCTCAAGAAGGACGAAAACAGAGAGCTGCTCGCCAGGCTCGCCGCAAACAAGATCGACACAAGCTTGTTCTCCAGCAGTCGGTCCCTTGGCCAAACGAAGCAAACGAAAAAGGAGGCTCTTAGTCGTGCGTTTAGGGAGAAGAATGCCGGGATAGCCTTGGACCGGTCAACGGCCGAGCTCCTGTACGAGAGGCGCCGGCTCGCCAACGGGGAACCACCAGAGAACGAAGATTCCGATGCGTCACCAGAGGAACGGGGATCTTGGGTTTCCAAATATCAGCCCAAACCTCTGGCGACTGTGCAGCCATCTATACCAGCGGAAGGCGCTCCAAATATTGTTGGATCTGGCCTGAAACGGCCCTTGGACGTCGACGATTCGGGTCGCCCTGTGCTCACAAAGCGACAGAAGCGAGGAGGAGTGAAGACGAAGCACATAAACACAATTTCAATAAGGCCTGCTCAGTCCAGCTCTGATGAGTGGCGAGGCTTGAGTTCTGGCGATGATGAAGAAGACTCCGACGAGGACTCCGACGAGGGCTCCGTCGAGGGCTCCGATGAGGACTCTAACGAGGACTCTGGCGAGGAATCGGCTAGCAAGGAGTTGGAGATTCAAAGCGGAACGGACTCTGATGAGATGAGTGAAGAAGAAATTTCAGATTCAGAGTCGGACTCGGACTCGTTGGGCGCGGAGGAAAACAGCCAAGAGAAGCGGAAGGAGAGATCATCTGCATTCAAGGCATGGGCTCACCAGCAGAGGAACGAAGCGCTGGGTTATCAATCAATCGCATCAAGTGCGATGTTGATCGATATGCCACAACCCGCCGACTTCACGCCCCGGCCGCTGGAGGAAGACCCGTTGCCAGAGGAGCTGCTGCCGACGACAAATCTAACCCGAAAGTCGCACGCGGTGATGGTCACTAGGGATCCTGAGATCCAAGAAGTCCGCTTTCGGCTACCTGTGGTAGCAGAAGAGCAGAAAATCATGGAGGCTATCCACAACAACAATGTTGTTGTGATCTGTGGTGCCACGGGCTCAGGAAAAACCACACAAGTACCGCAATTCCTATTCGAAGCCGGTTACGGCGCTCGAGATGGCCCCACGCCTGGTATGATTGGCATCACTCAGCCGAGACGAGTGGCAGCCGTGAGTATGTCAAAGCGAGTTGCTCAAGAAATGGGGAACTACTCCCGTGTAGTAGCATACCAGATCCGATTTGAGGGCACCGTTGACCCAAATACGGCTCTTAAGTTCATGACCGATGGTGTTCTTCTTCGAGAAGCGGCGCAGGACATTGCCCTTCGTAAATACTCTGCCATCATTATCGACGAGGCGCACGAGAGGAGTGTCAACACCGATATTCTCATCGCGATGCTCAGCAGAGTGGTTAAGCTCAGGGCAGAACTTGCAAAGGAGGATCCGACAGTCAAGCCCCTGAAGCTCATCATCATGTCTGCCACCCTCCGTATCGAGGACCTTACGCAAAACCAGGCGCTATTCTCAACACCTCCGCGTGTGATTGAGGTAGAAGGGCGTGAGCACAGTGTAACAGTTCACTTTGCTCGCAAAACCCACTCTGACTATGTTGAAGAAGCTTTCCGCAAGATCAGCAGGGGTCACCGCAAGCTTCCTCCAGGAGGCTTCCTTGTGTTTCTCACCGGCCAGACCGAAATTACCCAACTCAGCAAACGTCTGAAGCAGGCTTTTGGTGGTCCCAACTCCGCGACCGGGCCCAAAGTACGACTCTCGGCAAGCGAGGCGCCTGTTGAAGCAGAGGATATAGATTTTGGGGATGTCGATGATCGAAATATTACCGACATGGATGACGACATCGAATTGACCTCGAATGATGAGGAAGATGAGACTGAGTTTGAGATCCAAGATGAGGAATCCGGTACTGGACCGTTCCGTATGCATATCCTGCCGCTCTTTTCTCTCCTGCCCACAAAGGAACAGATGAGGGTATTTGACCCCCCACCAGACGGCTCGCGACTTATCATTTTGGCGACTAACGTGGCGGAAACGAGTCTGACAATCCCGGGAATACGATACGTGTTTGACTGTGGAAGGTCTAAGGAGCGCCGATACGATCCCATCAGTGGAGTTCAGAGTTTCGAGATCGGTTGGATCAGTAAGGCCAGTGCAAAGCAGCGTGCAGGTCGTGCAGGCCGTACTGGGCCTGGCCACTGTTGGAGGCTTTACTCCTCTGCCGTCTACGAAAGAGACTTCCAGGAGTTCTCCGATCCGGAGCTGCTGCGTATGCCTATCGAGGGCGTGGTGCTCCAGCTGAAGTCGATGAATCTTCAGCATGTTGTGAACTTCCCCTTCCCAACGCCTCCTGAGCGACAAAGCCTGATAAAGGCCGAGAAGCTCCTGACATATCTGTCCGCAATATCGTCGAGTGGACAGGTCACCCCGATAGGATCAACCATGTCAATCTTCCCCCTATCACCCCGCTTCGCGCGGATCCTTCTCGTGGGGCATTTACACGACTGTTTACCATACACAATCGCCTTGGTTGCTGGGCTGTCGGCTGGAGAGGTCTACATACCGGAAAACCAAGCTATTCCAGCTGCCGCAACCCAAACTGAGGACTACCGGACCAACGAAGACGTTCTCGCTGAAGACCGCCGGGCAAAATTGAAGCAGGCTTTCGGCAGGGTTCACAAAAACTTCTGCTTTCTCGATGACCGGTCTGACGCCATCAAACTCCTCCAAGTCGTAGGAGAATTCGCCCATGACCCTACCGAGACATGGTGCGACAGCCACTTCGTGCGGTTCAAGGTCCTGAAGGAGATCAAGCAACTTCAAGCCCAAATCGCCGACCTCCTAAGGACAAACATCCCGGCCTTCGCTAGCTTCAAGCTTCCCGAAAGGCTTGACCCTCCGTCGTCGAAGCAGATTCAGGCGCTGAAGCAGATGGTCGCTGCGGGATTCATCGATCAGGTTGCCATCCGCGCCGACAAGGCGCCCAATGCCCCAGAGATGTACAGGAAACCCCGGCGTGCGATCGAGGTCCCGTATCTGCCCCTTATCCCGCTGGAGGGAGAGCAAAAGCTCGATCCTGCGGACAGGCTGGTATATATTCATCCTGCGTCCCCGCTGGCTCACCTGAGCGTCGACGAGTGCCCTGATTATGTCGTTTATGCATATCTGCAGCGAGCAAGCAATGTGGGTGCAGACAGCGAGAAGAAGTCCAAGACCAGAATGCATGCGTTGACCGACCTGTCAGCCGGGCAGCTTGCTTCTCTCGCCAAGGGGACACCGCTCATCAGCTATGGAAAGCCGATCAAGGAAATTAAGGGCTCTGAAGGCGCAGACGGGAAGACAAAAGAGGTATGGGTCATTCCGTACCTCCGGGCCGAGACCGGTGGAGGGCTAGGGTGGCCTCTGCCGGCACGCAAGGTGAAGCAGAGAAAGGTTTCTGGGAAGGGGTGGGTCGTGGAATAGCGGTCATGTCCAGGCTAGGTGTATATAGGCAACATCAAATAATATGGTGGACAGAGGCTCTAACGAGGAGAAAGGGTCACTTCACTCCGTGCCAAAGGCATCAGAAGAATCCTACTACATCCGATGAGATCTCCATTCATTACACCACAACAGCAATGCCTTTTGAGATTATGTAGCCGCCTCAAACGCAAGCTCCCCTTAGACTCGCACGGATTGGAAATTGATCTGTGGTCAACTTGACACCTTTGAGGCAACCCGGAGGGATAGTTGTTTTTGTAACCGGGAAGTCCCCGCTGCAACAACTGCTTTAATTTAGAGATTCTTGAGACCCCGGGTATCGCTTTAAGTGCATCTGTAACGCTGAAAATACCATACATGAAGGTCCTCCCCTATTCTTACGCCTAGTTACGACGGAGTGGTTGCAATCTTGCTCTTTCGCCGTTTTGGTTTGGACATGTTAGGCGTCTTGGGACTCTTAGTCTCTTTTGAGGTCTTAGCCAGGGGGTTCTCCGCCACCTTGGTGTTGAGTGCTAGTAAAGCTTCGCCTTTCAATGCGAGTGATGTGGGGTTCTTGGGCACTGGTGGCTTCTCCTTCCGGCCGGTAGAGGAGAGGTGAAATTCCCCAGGTTTACCAGTGATGGGGTTCTCATCCATATACTCCCCACCGTAGCGTTCGTGGATATAAAATGACTGGAGGAGGAGTCGTGTTTCAAGGTTAGTATCGTCGGTTTTCTTCGAGGAAAAAGAGGTCTTTCCTAAGCCGTCTGGCATGGGGGTGGGCTCTTTGCCGTCAAGCTCTCGCTGTTTAGCGGATTTTCCTGTTGGCGCTGCGGTTTGATATGTGCGGCCCATGGCTGGAGACCACCTCTGGACACCATCAGCGATGGGTAGTACTTTGCTGATGCATGATGAGATGCTTGCCTTGTAGCTGGTCAGTTCCGCTGGCGTTATTTGGGAGTGAAACTTACAATCCTAGAACTGATAATATCAGCTAGGCTTGGCGCCATGTAGACATTCTCCCCAACAATAAAGTAGGTTGAGTGCACTGTAACTTCATCATCCTCCCCTTGTCGCTTCCGTCGGGTTTGCTTGTTGATCACCCAGACACCAGTGCCAGCGCCGGGTCCTGTTTCAGCAGGCTCCTGAGCGACAATGAACTCCAGCCCGGACATGCTTTTCAGCCGGCCCTCAAACGATTCTCTGGTTTCAAGGATATGCTGCATGGTGAAGTTGCTTAGACCCTGTTGGTACACCACTTCATTGTTGGATGTTTTATCGTAAAATGGAGACTTCGCAAAGTAAAAGAGAACAGTGTTTGAGTGGATCCCCCCCTCAAAGTCTGGATTTGTCCTCCACTGAATCTCATCCAGAGGAGGGCCGGAGCTGGATCCTGGGTCAAATGCCATGGTTGCGGGTTGCTTGGAATACACCTGCTGTGAGGTTGAAGTTGTGAAGTTCTTGGAGCTTGGGGATCAAAGCCCCGCTGAGCCCCCACCAATGCAGCAAGGTTACGGGCTCGGCACGCAGGGAGTGACGGGTGAAGTAGTTTGGCGGCTGAAGTTAGGCCCACTTTCTGCACAGGCCACTCATAATAGCTTGGATCTACTTGAAGGTTGGCGAAAGGCTGCAATTTCGAGGCCACTTCCCTTTCCATCACCAGAACGATTCTACATTCCTACAGGAACCACCGATCTCGAACAATCCGCCATACAACGAAACTTATACTCTCTCACTTATGGATCTTCTCTCTACGGTCCGGAAATCAGGCAGTCGCGGCGGGGTGAATTTCAGCTGGGACGATGTCGCAACCTCAGCACACCGTGAGAACTACCTCGGCCACAGTCTCAAGGCACCTGTAGGCCGATGGGCGAAAGGCAGAGACTTGAACTGGTACGCGAAAGCAGATGCGACCGCGGCGGATTCTGGCGAAACACAAGAGGAGAGAGACGAGCGTGAACGCCTGGAGGAAATTCGAAAAGTCAAAGAGGCCGAGGAAGATGCGATTGCTCGGGCATTAGGCCTTCCGATCAAGGAGCGAAATGTCACAGGGGCGAACGCCCTCGAGATTGACGGATCAAAGGTACCAAGCCTACCGGTAGAGGATCCTAGGGAAGCCACTGTACCGAAGAGAACAGAAGCGAAGGAATCACGGAATGAAAGACACAGAGACCCAGAGAGGCGACACAGAAGGAGGCATAGAAGCAGAGATCGGGATCACGGTCACGACCGTGACGGCCGACACCGAAGAGATCGACAGGACCGAAGTCGAAGCCGAAGCCCTGAGAGGACGAAGCGGGGCACTGTTGACACGAAAGAATCAGACCGTCGTATCAGGCGCACGAGTCGCAGTGCAGAAGCCAAGGAGCGCCATCGAAGTCGCAGTAGGGACGCTGATGAGAGAAGAGAGCAGCGGCACCGGAGTAGAAGGCGGGACGATCGACGGAGAAGTCGGAGTAGAGATCGGTATGAGAACAGAAGACCGGAACGTCCTGCTGCTTGGTAAAGTCTTCTGCATCACATGTTGCAGAATCTCGTATTTTCTCAGTCAGGCTCCCAAGACGTATGACATTTGTTATCATGTCTCTACCAGTCTCATATTATTAAACTACCAAGACTAAGTTGTGAAATATGCATTCTAGATTTCGTTGAACCGGCTGTTTGAGTTGAATGGACGTAGCATGTAAACTTGGTGTACTGGATAAGTCTTTGACCGTGATTGCACACTGCCAAGCAGCAAACGGCGTAGACGTAGTGTCGAAATCCGACGATGAGGGGTTCAGGGAACTCTTCCAAATCATAAATTTCAGGGCACGATCACCTACCTGATTTCGACTAGAAGAGAACCTTATTGGAATTGCCAAAGCCAAAGGCCCGTGGACTCTCCTGAGCCCTTATATATAGGACGGCCCTTGACAGATGGTTCCAACGTGTGTTATAGAGCTTCGGTTCTCAATGTCACACCCAACGTTGTTGAGGAGGTATCTATGGGTTATACGTAGGTGGTTCCATACCTACGGAGCAGGCGGCACGGTCCTGTGTAACCTTTATGTGGGGGTTCAGCCCGATTTGCTGGTAACCCCTGGAAGAGCCCCGCTATAATTGGCTAGGATGGCTCTTGTGACGCAACCCTGGTGCCTGCCCGTGCCTGCCGCGGGCGAAATACACCACCATGTGTAGGTAGTTTGAGTATCGTCTCAACAAGTCAGATCCGACACAGGTATATTTTCTGGTGAACGCGTTCTCCATCTTCGTTTCTTTTAATCACTCTTTCTTCGACAAGAATCTGTACACACCCTTTAACCTTTGCCACCCTCCACCCTAATCACTCCCCGGAATCCAAACTGCCGATACGCACGGCGGCGTCATCGGATCGAATCGATAATTGCCGATACGGTGTCTGATTCTGGCTTCCCCGGGCCACGGGCTGACGGCACTGAGCCTCTTTCCTCCTCTTGCCCTCCGGATTGCACTGAAGGAGGAGTGAGACAGTATGGATTATGCGCGGTTGCGTGCCGCCGCCTTCAAGGACGGCGAGGAGGAAGAGGCAGTAACGGTTGACACACGAGCGCTCATCGACAAGGTCCTCGCTCGTTACAGCGGAGAATGGACAACTCTCCGTGAGCTTATACAGAATGCCGCAGACGCGCAGGCAACAACAGTGAAGATCAAATGGGAGACACTGCCATCGACACAGGTCCCGCTTCCATCCACGAACAACCGATCCGAGCTCCTCAAACACGTTATCGCCCACCACACACTCCGCCGTCTGATTGTCGACAATAATGGCCAGCCTTTTACAAGCACCGACTGGGGGAGGTTGAAGAGGATAGCCGAAGGAAACCCGGACGAGACAAAGATCGGTGCCTTCGGTGTTGGCTTTTACAGCGTATTTGCTGACTGCGAGGAACCCCTCGTCAGTTCGGGCAAAGAGGCCATGGCGTTCTACTGGAAGGGGAACGCCCTGTTTACCAGGAAGTTACAGATCCCGAGCGCAGAGGCAAGCCCCAATACGACCTTCTTCCTGGAATACAGAAATAATACCACACCACTTCCCAACTTGTTGTCCGTCGGCCAGTTCCTTGCCACCAGTTTGACCTTTGTGGCCCTGCAAAACATCGAGTTCTGGATCGACGATTGGCAAGTGTTGGCTCTGCGGAAGAAGTCATCTCCTAGCATTGAGATACCTATTCCCCGGGACCTGGAGACTAGGACGAAGGACGGGCTTATGAAGCTTGCAGCGGCTGATCGGACAAGCACCCAAATTGACGCCACATTCATGAGCGTCCTTGGTTGGAAACCCCAGGCATCAGCCTCCGCTGGAAAACCCAACGATGCCTACTACTTCAACTCCAGCACCTCGGAACTACCGTCGCTTAGAAGCTTCTTTTCCAGACTTACAGCCGGAGTTGGGCATGAAGGGGCTCGAAGCAAGGCCTTAAAGGAAGAAAAGGCGGTGCAGGACACCATAGCCGAAGATCTCACTGCGATCTCTACCTCCAGCATATTTCTCCGTGTCACATCTGCACAAATCGCCACCAAAGTGACTGCCGCTTTCGCGACAGAGCTCGAAAGGGCCACGAAGAAGCCGCCGCCAAAGATGACAAAGATTGCGATTTTGACTTCTTCGTACGACGAGACCGTTGCCTCGGAAATGTCGTCAGGGGGAAGCAATGCACCAAAGGTTGCCGATGTCTTCTCGACTGTTCTGCCCAGCAAAAAGCCAGGGGGTCGTATCTTTATTGGCTTCCCGACAACCCAGACGACGGGAGCCGGAATGCATGTCTCCGCACCATCTGTCATCCCCACCGTTGAGCGTGAAGCAATCGACCTGAACGCCCGCTGGGTGCGTACTTGGAACATGGAAATGCTACGTGTAGCTGGCATCATGTCACGACTTGCTTTCTCTAACGAGATGGCGGACTTGGATGATAAACTGAAGAGGATGTCGGAATCCAGCAACAAGAAGGGCACAGGCATGAACCCGTCAGACGTCGAGAAATGCATCCCTGAGGCTCTACACATTCTCAAAACCTACACATTCACGGACTCGACACCCAGCGGCCAAGTTGCTCAGATTGTTGAGGAAGCGTTCTGGATGGCGCATAAACATGCCTCCATTGAGGTGTACTCCTCCAGAGGTGTTTTATTAACAGGGAAAGTTCGCATTTCTTCGGAAGAGGTTGGAAAGTTTGTTGCGGGGATCCCTGTGATACTGAAGGAGATGAAAGATGCCCCTTTTATCAAGAAGCTCATCACCTATGGGCTGGTCAGAGACATAACGGTTGACGACATTTGCCAAGAACTTGAGTCAAAAGCTCTGGACAAAGACCAACTCCATCACTTCATCTCATGGGCTGCAAAGAGCGCCGTTTCTGGAGAGCTTGACCCTCCCAGCAAGCAACGCCTCCTAGAAGTCGCTGTAGCTACAATCAGTGATGGCGGTGATTCGGGTGACATCATCGCGCTAGGATCAATCAAGAATTTCCTTGGGACAAACATCCCCTCGACTCTCCCTGTTCCTCCGACAACACTTCCTGCCACTTTTACGGCAAACATACCACAAGTCCAGCTGCAGGCGTTGGGCTGGGAGCCTCTGGGGATTGTCCCTTGGGTTCGGTTTCTGGTCGAGTCTGCCTCGAGCAACGATGAGGAACAGAATATCACCAAGTCATCCAAGTTTTCGACGCAAGTTCTTACTGTCGTATCCAAAGGCTGGGACAATCTCAACATCACCTCAAAATCATCGGTGGTATCGGCGTTGCGAGATGTCAGTGTCATGCCAACAAAAGTAGGCATGAAGAAGCCCGGCGAATCGTTCTTCCCATCTGTGAAGCTATTTGACGACCTTCCAACCATCCAAGGTTGCAACAACCTGAAGGAGAAATTTCTCGTTGCCTTGGGCGTCCGGAAGACGGTTGATCTGGAAACCATATTCACCAGGCTACTGAACCCATCGCCTGTGGGCGGAGAGACACGACACAAGCGATGGAGTCATATGGAACTGATCAAATATCTGGCTTCTGTGAAAGATGACATTCCTGCTGCAGATTTGAAGAAGCTCACCGAATCAAAACTATGCCCTGCTGAAGCTGGTCTGCCTGGTCAGGGTACCGAGCGGCTCTACAAGGTGTCAGAGCTTTATGAGCCAAAGGACACACTGCGGGCATTGAAGCTGCCCATTTTATATTGGCCTGGTCCGCCAGGCAGTTTCAGGGGCAACAGTCCTGAAGCCAACTTTCTCTACTCGCTCGGCCTGCGCCCATATCCGACAGTCCCAGAGCTCGTGGACATGATGGCTTCATCGGATCCGACCCTGCGTAACAACGCAATGTCATATTTCATCAGTAACCACCATTTGAACAACTACGCTCAATTCGATCTCTCGACCACCAACAAGGCAATTTTGCCACTCGAGGGTAATAATAAGCAGCTTGTTGCTCCTTCTGCTTGCTACACAAACGAGAGAGCTGCTGTCCTGGGATATAACATTTTGAAGAAAGAGATGCACCAACATGCCAACAAGTTTGGAGTTCTGCGCGACCCGCCGATTACCGGGTGCGTAGAGAAGCTCATGGTAAAAACTCCACAGGACCGAAATGCGGCTGTCACACTGTTTGGTTATTTCGCCATGCGCCTCAACGATCTCGGGCAGAACCACATTGCCAAGCTGAAGGACGCCTCGATTGTTCCCGTGACAAGGAAAGCAGACTCTCGTGGGGTGGTTGAGAAGTCAGGAACCTCTGTGGTCCACGTTCGACCCCAGTATTGCTACCTTGGAAGTTCTTCGACATATGGAGATATCTTTGATTTTGTCGATTTCGGCGTAGATGCCAACACATTCCTTTTCAAATGTGGCGCCAAGAACGAGCCAACAAAGTCTGAGATCGCACAGCTCGCCTGCGGGGAGCCCGCACGGCTGCTAAGCGTGTTACAAAGCCCAGAAAAGTACCTGAATCTCCTCCGTTCTCTCGCCGACGACCTCCCGACATTGAAAAGAGATAAGGATCTTTACAAGAGGATGAAAACATCCGCATGGCTGCTCGGATTTCGAGAGTTGTCTTCGGCCAAGGAACAGTCCGATTCGCACGAAGAGGATGAGGCACCGATTAAACAGTACCAGCTCGCCCCAGCGGGTCAGATTGTGGTGCTCGATGACTACATTAGCTACCGCTTGTTCAAGCAGTCGCTTCTATGTGCGCCAGAAGAAGACGCCCTGGAGGCCTTCTACATGGCCCTGGGATCCGAGACATTGGGCAGCAAGGTGCAGGAGGATGTCAAGATTGGCCCACACTCAGACAAGCAGGACGGCGCCCAGTGGCTGCGTAAACATGTGCTGGAGCGCTCCAAGATCTTTCTGCATGAATACTCCAAGTATAAGCGGGACTCGATCAAGCGAGACGAGAAGTGGCTTGAAAAGAACCTCCAAGTTGAGGCGGTGCGGTCAATAGCCCTACGGCGATCGCTCAGGGGTCACGGACAGTCCCACGTGGAGAAACGATCTGCAGCTAGCGTACAAAACGGCAGTGCATGGATCCTGTACGTTGCAGCTGAAGGTCGGCCAGACATGTACCAGGTGGGACAGGCTATCTGCCAGCTGCTCCTCTCACGTCCCAGCCAGCAGGCCTACTTCTTCTTTGAGCCGTTCCTGAAGCTTGATCTCCTAGATCTTCGAGCCCGCGGGTACAACATTGACCGTATCCTTCGCGCGAAGGCTGCCGAGGCCAGAATTGCCGAGGAAGAAAGACGGAAGGCACTGGAAGCTGAGCAGGAGAAGATCCAGGAGCGGGAGCAAGAGTGGGCGCGCCAAACTCACGCTGCCGAGGCTGCCCGGGAGACCGTCAAGACGCCGGAGCACCCTCGCATGCCGGGGAGCTTTAACGACTCTCCCGAGGATGAATCATCTGAGGTGCCCCGGAACAAACCTAAGAGGGGACTGTTCTCCAACTTGACCCGGCGCCTTGGATTCGAGACGGATGAGAACTCACAAAAACAGCTGGACAACTTCCTCGCACCCCCGTCGCAGCCCGAGCCGACAAAGAAACATACGGTCGAAACAGCCCCAGCCCCAGGGGGCAGCCATACACCAAAAGATGATGGCCGAGTCACAAATCCTTCCGTAGTCCAACAAAACCTTCTGAATGCGATTAAGTCAACTCGAGGGTACGACTCATCTCAGCTTTTTTCGGCGCCAGATCAGACAGAAGTCAAGGAGCAGGGAACGTACTGCGACTCCACGCCCGCACAAAACATCAACTTCGCGGCCGAGGCACCAGGGGGGACGCGGGTGTTTGTTGCGAAGGATCTCTCCATCGACGTGGGCACGTTCTTGTCGACGAACCTCGGACAGATCAAAAATTTCGAAAGCGTCCTCAAGCAAGTGGGTGGTGTTTATGGTTTGTCAAGCAAGTCCATACACATTTTCTACGATGAGGTTGGCAACACAATTGCGTTCAACAGTAGCGGCAGCATCTTTTGCAATCTGAGATGGTTCAACCAACTCCATGCAGCCAGAGTCCAGAGTTCCAGGTCGGGCGAGGGTCGAGCTGAGGCGGCAACATGGTGGTGGGTGGTATTGGCGCATGAGCTCGCACACAACCTTGTGTTGCTTCACAATTCAGAGCACAGCTATTACACGTAAGTGCACATGGTGATATTTGTTGGAATGACCCTGAGTTGACGTGATGTTTTTCTAGGGAGTCGTTTATCCAGCAGTACTTTCCGAAAATGATGGAGAAGGCAATCCAGCTCGCAAGTCAAGGGTCGGGTAGCATGGTGGCGAGCTCGGCTCCCGCTCCTCCTCCTCACCCCTCATCGAGGGCTCTGCCGCCGCCTCCACCCTATTCAAGCTCCGCTTCGATGGGCCAGCGCAGTCTGTTGGACTAGACCACGGTTCTCGCTCTCGGAAAGACGTCGGCATATTTGGCCGGCGCCGCAGCCAGTCATTCACCTAGTTATCTATCGGCTCGGCGCAGTTGCATTATCGGATTTCGGTTTGTTTTTTGGAGCTATCAGCTGAGGGACAGAATGGAGGCATGTTTCGGCCATGGCACCGGATAGAGCATGGCTTTTGAGCCTCGGGGATCAATGAAGCATGGCGTTGCTTGGGTTTCACACAAACATTAGAGGCATGGCAGTGTAATTCGTACAACTACCTACATACATACAGCACGATCATCGCATGGCTTATTCCCCGCCTTCCGCTGCTCCACTCCGGACATGATTTTGGGCGTCTGGAAGCCAACTACCCCGCTTCATGGTGCGTCTGGGGGGTATGCCGAACCATCACCGAACAATGACCGCTCCCTGAGCAGCATCCGCGATGGTAATCGGGAGCCACTCCCGGGCCATCAGCAGCCGAATTGGAAAGGCCAGGTGCCAATCTGCGCTTGTAATCTGTTGACCGGCTTCCTTCCGCCTTGCAACGTGTAAGTGAGGGGCGAGCGAGGCACTGAGGCAAAAGTGTTCTGTATGAACGCGGCAACACAACAGCGATGCAGCACCCTGCATCTCCATGTGCGGGAACAACTACAGGTCTCCAATTGTCATATCCGGTCCGCCAGTTTTGTAAGGATTGCCCGTCCGGCAACCCACCACGGCCAGTTGGCCACTCAACTTTCAGCCACTTCCCCGATAGAAATGTGAAGCTGAGTTGCCCTTGCCGGCTAAACACTGTCCCGTATGCAGTTGGCCAGTCGTCGAGCGTCTCGGAGGGTATCAGCCCATTCCCCATTCCCCCCATAGCAAACTCCTGGTGGTCTGCACGGTGGACTAGCAGCACACTACAGCTGGCGGTGCTGCTGTATGAACACTGCCTCGAACCCGGGGCCTTGTGTGCACGTACCGTTCACGGACAAGACACCTTCCCGGCCCCCCTCCTTGTGCAATGCCGAGCAGGGGCATCGAGCTCCCATCCACCCATCCGCCTATCCACCACCCAAGACATGCCGTGGAGCATGAGGAGAACGAGGAGAACGGGAGGAGAGGAGTGATGACGATCAAAATCCGGATCAGAGTGAGAATCAGCGGCAGTGAATACATCTTCCTTGTTGCGGTAGAACCATAAATAATCGCAACGGCCCAGTCCATTGCTACTCCTTCCTTCCTCCCTTCCATTCTCATTCCAAGCAATCCCATAACCACGGACCCGGACAAACGTCGCTATTTCAACATCCCACCCTCCGACATCGACACTACTACATCCCGTTCTCAGGGGTCTCGTCTCATATAAGACGTTCCGTCTGCCTCCCACCGTCCACGCCGCCCTCTCGTCTTCCATCGAAGCTGCGGCCGGCTTTCGCACTCTACATTTTCTCATCCACATATAGCTACCTCTCTCCAAGAGCATAACACCGACAAAATGGTACTTCCTCATGCTACCCGTTCTACTACTTCTCTCCTCTTTTCTCGCTCTGCCTCCCGGTCTTTGTTCCGCCCACTCACCCAGCGCTCATCCTCCTCTCAAGATTGGCGGGCTTTACACAGCTCGGCCTCCATGGGACACCACCCTCTACAGCAGCAATTGTTGCTCGGTGGTAGGAGGAGCAGCGCGGGCGAGACCGCCCCGAACAAGACGGGCTCTCAGCATGGACAAAGAGGATCAATTCGGCTGCTAACGACACAACGTGAAAAGGTCAAAGTACTGCTGGTTCTGTACGACGGTGGCAAGCATGCCGAGGAGGTAAGATAACCCCCCCCCCTTTTTTTTGGCTCTTCAACGGCTTGCTTTTTGGCCTTACTTCCCACTCCTCACCCCTCATGTGTTTCTGTTACGCTCTGTTTTCTTTTCCTCCCAGAATCCCGCCGTCAATTGGAGACCGGGGCGGGAGACTGGGACTGGGCGGGAAACGTTGCGGAGGAAGGTGGGCTTTCTGACCCCGTGGTGACGCCTTGGTGTGGAAAGGACGACATGCGGGGTAGCTTGCAGTTGACTTGTCAATGGGCAATGCGCTCAAGGGACAAGGCGGGACGGCACTTGGCCAACAGGGATTCGGGGCCCTCTCGGGATGGTGGGGTCGCGGTGGGCAGAAAAGGGGCCCGCCTTGGCACACCCCTGTCGCCATCTACACCCCCGCATCACCAACACACTGCGCAGTCCACAACGCTCTAGGCAAGAGAGATCGGCAAGCTAACCGGCTGATTCTGCAAACTAGGTCCCCGAGCTTCTCGGAACCACAGAGAACGAGCTCGGCATCCGGAAGTGGTTGGAGGACCAGGGCCACACCCTCGTCACCACCTCGGACAAGGAGGGCGAGGAGTCGACTTTTGACAAGGAGCTCGTCGACGCCGAGATCATCATCACCACCCCCTTCCACCCCGGCTACCTAACGGCCGAGCGCCTCGCCAAGGCGAAGAACCTTAAGCTTGCCGTGACCGCCGGTATTGGCTCCGACCATGTTGACCTCAACTGGGCCAACAAGACTAACGGCGGCATCACCGTCGCTGAGGTTACCGGCTCCAACGTGGTGTCGGTTGCCGAGCACGTCGTCATGACCATCTTGGTTCTTGTCCGCAACTTTGTTCCCGCCCACGAGATGATCCAGCAGGGTCGATGGGACGTCGCCGAGGCAGCCAAGAACGAGTTCGATCTCGAGGGCAAGGTTGTTGGCACTGTCGCTGTTGGCCGTATTGGCGAGCGCGTGCTGCGCCGCCTCAAGGCATTCGACTGCAAGGAGCTTCTCTACTATGACTACCAGCCCCTGAGCGAAGAGAAGGAGAAGGAGATTGGCTGCCGCCGTGTGACCGACCTCGAGGAGATGTTGGCCCAATGCGATGTCGTCACTATCAACTGCCCGCTGCACGAGAAGACCCGCGGTCTCTTCAACAAGGATCTCATCTCCAAGATGAAGCCCGGTATGTTCCATCATGATCCCATGATCTACTTGACTTGAATGCAATGCTGACACAATTCTCCACCAGGCTCTTGGCTGGTCAACACCGCTCGCGGTGCCATTGTCGTCAAGGAGGACGTTGCCGCGGCGCTGAAGAGCGGGCACCTCCGCGGTTATGGCGGCGACGTCTGGTTCCCGCAGCCCGCGCCAGAAGACCATGTCCTCCGATATGCCAAGAACCCCTTCGGCGGAGGCAACGCTATGGTCCCCCACATGTCCGGAACGTCACTCGACGCGCAAAAGCGTTACGCCGATGGTGTCAAGTCTATCCTCGACAGCTACCTCTCCGGTCGCGAGGACTACCGCCCCGAGGACCTGATTGTTCACGGCGGCGACTACGCCACCAAGGCGTACGGTGAGCGCAAGAAGTAAAGTGAGACTGCCTAGCTTTATGCCCATGGGGCCAAGGAGGATAATGTTATACCTGGGGTTGGGTTTTCCTCAGAGAGCGACAGCAATGCTCGGGGTATCTGTATTGTATTTAAGCCTTGAAAATCTAAGATTATTAAACTCTGATATTTCCCTGGCGTGGGATCTCAGCGCGCTCGATCGATAAAGTGTCGGGTAGTGTGAGGAATGTGAGACCGGCAGATCGAGAGAAGTGAGTGGCCTACATACAGATATGTGGGGTGAACTAGCTGGGTAAGTAAGCACTAATCAATTTCTCATTGACGGAAATTTGGAGCTCATGATCAAGACTTGATATGATCTATGAACAAAGCCATGCTGCTCTTGCCCAAGGCAATGGGTATATATATATCTACAGTACAAAAAAGTGTTAGCGCCTTGCAAAGCAGACACAAGGCTCCGTCATCTCCTAGCTCCCTGTCTTTACACCAACCATCCACGTAACATGCCAGAAATCATCCAACTACCGGCCTGAGATGCAACCCAAACGAATTAAATCACGGCTTTTAACAAGCCCCGCATATTAAATATTTGACCTCTGGCGCTGCCAGAACTTCCACCAGGGGTTTCGGCCTGAGGAGGTTTCCCTCTTGGCAACCTTATCACGCCCCCGTATCCGCCAGTAATACACAGGCACGCCAGCGATAACAAAACCGACGACGAGTAAGGTCTGTAACGGCTGGGCGAACACAGCCCTGCTCAGCAGGAACAGACTGACGCAGCAAAATATGATGGGTGTGGTTATCCAGGTCTTATAGGGGCGCTCGAGATTCGGTTCGCGAACACGAAGCACAATTAGGCCTAGCACGGTCAAAAAGTAAAAGGTGTAGCCGGCGACGCCGTAAAAGGTGATCAACGTGCCAAACTCGCCAACCAGCACATAGGCAGCAGTGAGGGTAGCGTTGAGGATGAGAGCCGGTATGGGCGTGTAAAAGAGGCCCATGTCTTCATCGCCGACGAGGCTGGCCAGCTTTTTGCTGAACCAAGAGCGTGTGCGTGTGGTGGACAGAGCGGCGTGTTCGGCCGCGGACGAGCCAGTCCCGATGCGGCCGAAGAGGGCAGGAATATAGCCCTCCTTACCAGCGACGTAAACAAGACGGCTGCTCGTAAAGGTGGCGCTGTTGAGGGCCCCAAAGCAGGAGGCGCTGACGATAAGGGCGAGAATGAGAGCACCAGCGGGGCCAAACACCTTGGCGCCAAACATGACGGCGACGGTGTTGGTGGAGTTGATGGTGTCCAGCGGGAGGACAAAAAAGTAGGCGATGTTAGCTAAGATGTAGCTCACGATGACTAGCGGCATAGCCGTGTGGATTACGCGTGGAAGATCCCGACTTGGGTTGCGGAACTCTCCTACAACGTAGTTGGTCTGGGGCGTCGATTAGCGAATTCATTTTTTTGAGAAAAAGGGGCAATCGATAACTCACGTTGTCCCACCCGTCAAAAGCCCAGAGACCAGCATATAGCGCTACGGCCCAGGCCGAGGCGTCCATCTTCGTGCCCTCAAACCATTCGTGCTTCTTCCAATCCAGATTGGCCGTGCCCGAGTGAGTGTATCCTGTAGCAGCCACGACGATGCCGATAACAGTAACGCCAAGCAATGCGAAGAACTTCAAAAACATGAGGAAATCGTTCGTCCGCGTCCCTAGCTTTGTCGAGACGCTGTTCAGAAAAGTGACGGCGAAAAGTCCCACCAGGGCGACTGATTTATTGACCCAGGGGTTGATAGTCTCGGCCTCGGCACCAATGAAGGCCCTCACAAGGTACTCGCCCATGATTATGGAGATGATGGCGGAGCTGCCCGGCTTCAAAACCAGCAATGCCACCCAGGTGAACAGAAAGCCGGCCAATTCCCCAAATATCTTGGAAAGATAGACTTGTGCTCCTCCATTAAGCGGGATGGCGCCGCCCAGCTCAGCATAACTTGCAGCGCCTGTCCATGCAAGTATTCCGGCCACCACCCAGATAATGAGAGCAGCGCCAGGCGACCCAGCATTGCTATTGACTTGGCTCGGTGACGAAAAGATGCCCGAGCCGATAATTAACCCCACGATCAGGGATAGCCCATTCAAGTATGTCAGGGTCTTATGCTTCTCCAGCGACGCGCCACCAAGCCCACCGCTCGGACGACCTGCCGATGCGGATGCCCCAATGGGGGCGTATCCATCACCTGTCGTAGACGATAGGGGAAAGAGGTTGGAAGTGAAGTCGAAGTTAGAGGCGGCAGAGAAAGAACGGCTACGGTAGTCGGTACGGCCTTCGGCGGCAGGGTTCGACCCATCTAACGGGTCATCCTGTTCGAGCGAGAGCTTCCTTGACGAAGAAATGCTCGGCCGGGAGTCGCTGTCTGTCGTATTGGCGCCGGGACTCGAGCTTGCCAAGGATGCGAGTTCTAGAGAGTCGCGCGCATCGGGCTGCAAGTTGGAGGAGTATAAGGAGGGCATCGGAATTTGGGCCGCGCGGACCGGGTGCTGATGATGTCGCGAATCGCAATCAGGTTGTGACGTTGTCTACGCCCCTAGTATATATCCCTAGACAGCAACCATTCCGGTTTGGCCACTGTAGTTTTCAATCGAAGGTGCTCCAGGGAGACGAGATGCTGAGGGGAAGACGGTACAAGCGCGTGTCGTGTCTTTCAGATCGTAGAGCGGTGGATCGCAGGGGGGTTCTATATTGTTCCTTTGTATGACATGTACTTCGTAATCATAGAACGCGTGCTGGGAAAAACCACAGAAGCCCTGACTGCCCAAAAAAACTTTTGTGAAGTGAAATAAGGGCGTCGAAGGTAAAATCGTCCTGAATTACGGATTGAGACTGTTGGGAAGAGGGAGATCACCAACACTTTTGCAGTCGAGCGAAACCCTCCTGGCTACTACTGGTTCTGGCTGCCCCACACTCCTTGGCAAGCCACGCGAGCTGCAGCAGACCCCCGTCTCGGGCTTTCACGGCTTACATGCTGAAAGCTTCTCTCCATTGTTCAGAAGCCAATTCATGTACAAATATGTCTGTACCTCGTCTGTACCTCGCAAACGCAGAAAGACCTTTGTGCTCTGGGCTTGGTGTAGACACATGTCCCCTGCCGTTGGATGACTGGCCGGGCATGTTGAGAAAAACCCAGCCACAGCTCGATGTGAGCTTGTGGCGTCGATATGCAACTACCGGACGGTAACATTGCGCCTATGCAGATCTTGAAAAATAATTTCGATCAGATTGGACCCACTCGCAAGCTCAGGGTCGGCTTCCCCAGCATTGACCCGCATGAACAAACGGTGACAACACCTCCTCCGCCAAATCCACAGCAATGTAAATACAATGGCGATGGTGCATGGGAGGTCAATTGGCCGCTCTTTGCCCGGGTTTGGGTCATCACCCCATATAACCCTTACCCCCAGCCGATGTTCTCTCCTCTCCGGATTGCGCCCCAGGTCTTTACTCCAGGTGCCCACCCAGATATCCCGGAGAAGCTATGCCAGTTGCAAACTGAATCCACCGGTTCTCGATCTACCAGCTCTCGACTCTAAATGGCGGAGAAAATGGGCTTCAACACCGCCTACCGCCGATCATGAGTCAAAGAGCAGCAAATATATCTTGCCCATGTTCCCGTACCCCTCAGGCACCTTGCATCTCGGTCACCTCCGGGTCTACACCATAGCTGATGTCATCACGAGATTTCATATGTTGAATGGGGACAAGGTCATATTTCCAATGGGCTGGGACGCCTTTGGTCTCCCCGCTGAGAATGCTGCCATCGAGAGGGGCATCAGCCCGGCGACGTGGACTGAAACAAACATCGCCAAAATGAAGGAGCAGCTGGATCTAATGAATGGCTCCTGGGACTGGTCGCGGGTATGAGGACGCAGGAGCGGCTTTTGCCGTGTGGTGTTGACTTTCGTTGCTGACCGTTCGCACAGGAGTTGGCAACATGCGACCCGACCTTCTACAAACACACTCAGAAGATATTCCTTGCTCTCCACGCCAGCGGCCTCGCGTACCAGGCCGAAGCTGAGGTCAACTATGACCCTGTCGACAAGACAGTACTAGCGAACGAGCAGGTGGATGCCAATGGTCATTCGTGGCGATCCGGTGCCAAGGTCGAGAAGCGAAAACTGAAGCAATGGTTCTTCCGTATCTCTGATTTCCGAGACTCGCTCCTCAAGGATCTGGAAGTGCTCTCAAAGGACGGCGCCTGGCCTGAAAGAGTGCTAGCAATGCAGAGGAACTGGCTGGGGAAATCGACAGGCGCCACGGTCAAATTTCCCATCATGAGTTTCAACAGCAACGTCAATGCCGCCATTGAAGTGTTTACTAGCCGGCCGGACACTCTTTATGGGGTGCAATACCTAGCCCTTGCGTCAACCCATCCCGTGGTTGCCGACCTGGCAGCGAATGACCCTGAGTTACAGGCGTTTTTGGACACGCTGCCCGGACTGCCGCCTGATTCCAAGGTCGGCTACCTACTTCCACACATCCGCGCCGTCAACCCCTTAGCATATCACGAGGGCACACCTGAAGCCTCTAAGATGTCGCTTCCTGTCTATGTTGCCCCTTATGTGCTGGGTGATTATGGCGAAGGGGCTGTGATGGGAGTGCCGGGACATGACGTCCGTGATCATGCCTTCTGGAAAACACACCACACTGAAGAACCCGTTCGGGTGGTCCTAGCAGCGTCGGAGGACGAGTCTACCACGGCCTTACTAAATGAACCTTTCATCGACCACGGATTCATGACGGAGCACAGCGGATTGTTTAAAGGAAAAACGTCCAAGGAGACCGGCGAGACCATCATCAAGATGCTAGAGGACGCTAAGTTGGCGAAGAAGTCCGAAAAATGGCGATTACGAGACTGGCTGGTCAGTCGGCAGAGGTATTGGGGAACACCTATTCCCATCGTCCACTGCGACTCGTGTGGAGCAGTGCCAGTACCAGACGAGGAACTTCCAGTCAAGCTCCCCGTAATCGGATCGTCTCAAGATTACTCGCCCGGACGGCCATCCGGCAACCCCCTCAACTCTCAGGAAGACTGGGTAAATACGGCGTGCCCGAAATGCAACGGCCCCGCGAAGCGGGACACTGACACCATGGACACGTTTGTGGATTCCAGCTGGTACTACATGCGATTCATCGATCCTCACAATCCAGACGTTCCGTTCTCTGCCGAGAAGGCCAAAGAACTCTTGCCTGTGGATCTTTACATTGGTGGTATCGAGCATGCGATTCTGCACCTCCTCTATTCGCGGTTTATTTACAAATTTCTTATGACCTCGTCCTTTGGTTCGGGCGAAGGGAAGGAGTCGGCCGATAAATATGAGCCCTTCAAGCGTCTCATCACACAGGGAATGGTCCACGGCAAGACATACAGCGACCCGGATAGTGGCCGCTTCCTCAAGCCAGATGAGGTTGATCTGAGCGTTTTTTCTAACCCAAAGGTCATAGCTACCGGTGAGCAGGCTATTGTCAGTTATGAGAAGATGTCCAAATCCAAGTATAACGGTCTTGATCCCACGGAAATTATCGCGCAGCATGGAGCGGACGTCACACGGGCTCATATGCTCTTCGCGGCCCCAGTGAGCGAGGTCCTTGAGTGGTACGGGGAAAAGATAGTTGGTGTCACAAGGTGGCTAGGTCGGCTCTACGAACTCGTCGAGAAGATAGCGTGCACGCCATCTGAGGCAATGTGGACGACACCGCAGGCCTACTTTGAGAAGTCATCAGAGAAACTGAACTCAATGGGCCCAGAGGAGCTGGCGCGCTGGGACGCAGACGCGTTTGTCTGGCGCAAAGTCCAAGAAACAGTGGCTTCTGTTACGATATCGTACAATGAAGTGTACGCGCTGAACACCATCATATCTAGCTTGATGGGTCTTACAAACACCATCGGGGCGAACACCGAAGCACACCCCATGGTCCAAAGGGAAGCTGTTTCCGCGCTCATTCGTATGAGTGCTCCGATCACACCAGCGTTTGCAGAGGAGTGCTGGAGCATCCTCAACCCGGGATCTAGCTCTATCTTCCAGAGCGGTGCATTGTTCCCGGTAGCGGATGAGACGGATAGTGCCCTCTTTCAGCCAAGGAAGCAGGCCTGCGCCGTGCAGATCAATGGAAAGCTGCGGTTCGTGGCGGAAATCCCGACGCCCCCAACGGGTCTAGAGACGGACAAGCTAAGAGAGTGGATCGTCGCAGAGCTCTCAAAGACGGAAGAAGGGAAAGCCAAAATGGACAGCAAGTTGCTTCTTGCGAAAAGGATCATTGTCGTCAAGGGCGGGAAGCTGGTGAATTTTGTGGGCTAGATAGAGTATATTTTTTACCCTGTGTGGTGTAACAAGTATTGTACAATTAGGCAATCCAGATAGAAATAGATAGGTACATGTATCCTCAATCCTCGCCATTGCAAAGGTAAACCGCGCGCGCTCCCCCGGACCCTCTAATCGGGACCGCCCTCTCCCCAAACTCATGCGACTCGTACTCGGGATGCGGGTGATCCCTCCAAATCTCAACCCGCGGATACAGTCTCTGTAGCTCATCATCCCTCCCTACCATACCCACCACCCGCTCTGCCTGCTCTATCCCCGCTACTTCGAGCAGCACAAGTCGCGGGGAAGGACTGAGACTCTTCGCGAGCTGCAGCAGCTGCGTGTAGAAGACATCTTCGGGCTCGCAAAGTAACTCGACACTGGCGCCGTCGTGGTCGGGTACCAGTGCCAGCCGCGGCTCGTGGTTGCGCACTGAACGTGATGTGTCGTGTGCGAAGGACTGGCGCGAGATGTAGGGTGGGTTGCTGATTAGCACGTCCCAGGGGGTAGTGGCTAGGGAGGACAGGAGAGAGGGGGAGAAGAGGTCGTTGAGGGTGAAGTGAATAGTCCCTCTTTGGGGTTTGGCTTGTCCTGGAGCTAGAGCCGGGGGAGGGTTTGAAGGTGAGGGTTGTGGGAAGTTTCCGAGGTGGATGTTGTGCTGGAGGTTACGGCGCGCGAGGGCGATGGCGATGGGGGAGATGTCGACCCCTTGGATGTGGGTGGAGGTGTGAGGGGAGAGGCTGGCGTGGAGCAGGAGGGCGATGCAGCCCGTGCCAGTGCAGATGTCAAGCACATTTAGGCGTGTGGGGGTTTGGTGTCTGAGGATGGAGGCTAGCTCGAGGGTGTATGCTTCTGTTTCGGGCCTGAGTGGAGGTGAGTGACTGAACAAGTGGATGTTAAGAGAAGGGAAGGGGGAAGAGGAAGGGGCGGGCAAACCTCGGAATCAAGACACCTGGACGGCAGAGGATCTCGAGGTCACCGAATGGTTGGGTGCCGAGGACATATTGAAGCGGGGCGCCCCCGGCTCGTTGTGAACAGAGTTGTCGGAGGCGGACCTGAGGTGCGGTTTTGGAAGGGGTGGAAGCGATGTGTTCCCGTATCCATCGCAGCTCGTTCGCCGTTGAGGGGAGGTTCCTGCATGCTTGAAGAAGGATGGCGGCGTGGGGAGAAATCCTTTTTCGCGCGAGCCAGAAGGTAAATGGGCGGATACGGGGCATTGTTTACAGACCAAGGAGGTATAATACAATGCATGGAAGGGGGGCAAATATTTTCTATCTTATCGTCACCATCTTTTCATCTGTGAAAGGGAGGTAGCCGGGAAATGGGACTTGATAGTTGTGAGCAGACTTTTTGTTTAACGCTCGTGGTTGACCCGTATGATGTATTATTTGATTTGACACTCGTCGTGCTTGAGGTTGAAGTGTGAGATGAGACCCTTCACTGCCTATGAGATGAGAATACACAATACATCCTAACTAACGGGGTGCGCCCAGGCCGCCAAGTAAGGTAGCTTGCCCGCTCTGTACAATGGGGGCCAAAAAGTCTCGGACCCCCCGCTAGCACCACCCCACCAACTTTGAAAACGCGTAACTCCACGAAAACACAACCAAACAACTTCAAATTAAAAACATGCATAGATCTATCAAT
>Ga0247780_1000006_pt1 | contig 166223 bp, 180 predicted proteins | sample UWRJL079202R5_FD_179927 | JGI IMG/M metagenome (GOLD analysis project Ga0247780, IMG submission 179927) | Plant litter microbial communities from Arlington Agricultural Research Station in Wisconsin, United States - UWRJ-L079-202R-5 | ecosystem: Environmental > Terrestrial > Plant litter >...
CTGTAAAGCAGTATATCAAGGCAAATTTTCGCTTAGGCTGTGATCTAAAGGTTTTGATAATTGAGGCCTGGAAGAAGGCTGTAACTATCCTTATGATAAATAAGCTGGCGGATTCTTTTATAGTGTGGATGGCCGAATTGCTAGCCTGCGACGGTCAGATGACTGGGTAGTAGTACAAAGAATGTACTTCCCGTTTAGCTAGAATCGTATACGTGGCAAGGTACCGGCGAGGTAGTGAGTGCGTTTTATTTTGTCAACCGCTTGCCGCGGTATCGACCTTAAGCTACCGCCAGACGCCCGCGGGGGGCTTACGCTAGCGCGGGGCCAGACTAAGGGTTTTACCGTCTAGGGGAAGAGAAATACGCTCTGAGATTGAACCATAGGACAAACAAAGAGGCTAACCCCAGGGATGCCGCACAGCCACAGTGCGTCTCCAGCGGCTTCTGGCCGTGCCGCAGCAGCCCGAAATGCAGACGCTCGAGCGGCTCCATGGGGGTCGGCGCGGAGGAGCGACCTTGTGCCTCCATCCCTCGCCCCGGTCTCATCAGCGGCGCCTCAGCTTCAGGCGGTCGAGGACCAAGCTCGGAGCCGTTGCCGGCAGCAGCAACAGCAGCAGCAGCCGGAGACGATGACGTGGCTGCCGGTCGGACCACGCGCTGGCCGAGGTCGAATAGAAGCGCCAGGCTGAGGAAATGCCTGGGTGTAGAAGCCGCCGTGCCACCAACAGGTTCGAGCTACAAATAAGTCGAGGGGCCTAGTTTCCGCCTACCCTGTCACATATATAACCCCTATTTTCAACACACTAGAATTCCACCATTACTAAGCCAAAAATAATCAAAGCTTTTGGATAAATCTATTAAAATATTGTGACGACCCAGCAGGCCGTCACCTGGGCCGGGGCGGCCCGACGAATCCCCCGCAGAAGGAACAGTGCGGAAAGGCAGTGTACACTGCCCTGTGCACTGGGCCAGGGGTGCAAAGACCCAAAGCCCCTACGACCAGTAAGAAAGTGCTTGGTGGTCCACAAGGACCGACAACACCAAGCACCACTCAGTTGGCTGCTTGGCCGCAACTGCGTGGTGCACCACCAAGCACAACGGACCAAGCAAGGTACGAAGTACCTCTTGGTTAGTTAGTATAGATAGCTATGGTTGTGCCCACAACCTCCGTGAGGGACTCTGGTTCCTCACGCTAGTATTCAATTGTTCATTTGTGTCCTACTGTTCAGACTCACCTCTGTGCACTATAGTGACAGCGACTTACAGTGACATTGAACCCCCGTCTAGGAGTGCTAGCTTAACAAGCCGTCTTCGGAACGACCCTTACCTGTTGGCGTCCTTACGTTCTGTCTTAACCCGCGCCAGTCCTCTCGAGGCCTGTGTCGGGTGCAGGTCGTAATAAATATATTAAGTGATAAAACAATTTCAATTTTCTTTATACAAAATAATTAAAAATAAAAATAAAAATGGTTTAATTTGCATACTAAGTTTATTATATTATATATTACGTAATATAAGAGTTAAAAATGGATAAAAAAATGATTTACATACTTTTATACTTAAATTGCTTATGATTGTTTTTTAATAATAAAATCCTTAAAGCTTATATGATAATAATAGTTTAAACTTTAGATTCTTTTTCACAGTAATAACCCTTAGGATTATAGCTGCACTAACAGTAGAATTTTAAAACTTCAATTAGTTTTCAATTTATTTTTTTCCTACTTTATAAGTAATAATATAAGTTCTACACATTTTTAGTATAAAGTATAGTTCATATTAGACTTATATATATAAAAGTAAAATTAAAATAAAACAATACAATTACTATATAATCTGTATTAACTCAGGGCGTTTGTTCAGGCCAACCCTGTCGTTCTTTTTTTGGGCTCTGTGTGTAATATTACTGTAGTCGCTTATGTACATAGCGATGCGTTCTCTAGCGCGCGCCACTGTCAAAAAGGGGTCGCGCCGCGCGGTTCTTTGAACTGTGCTTCTTTAAACAATCATCAATCCGACGATTTTCACCATGATGACCTCCCATTGAAAGCCCAGTGACATTCTGGCCCTTTGATTGAAGGAAGATGACCTAATCCACGGTCGCGTTTCCTTTGTTGTTCCATGCTAGGCTCCGTTTCATGCTAGGCTCCGTCACATACTAGGTTTTGTTCCATACTAGGTACGTGTCTGTTTTTCTACGTCAGTTGCATTTGTGTCCCTCCGATCGGAGGACAGTAGTCTAAGGGTCGGCCTTCCAGGCCGACTGCGACCTTCTGTGGGTGTAGTTCTCTTTGTAGTTTCTTCCCTGTTGTGCCATCGCACCAGTTCAGTATGTATTAAACTTATGGAATCAGTAAATTACACATAATTTTATTTCTGTTCTATAAAGTTTCCTACTTATTAAAAGTAGTATTATAAGTGTATAGATGAATTTGCATTAGTTTTGGCTTAATAATGGTGGAGTTCTAATGTGTTGAAAATCAGGGTTATATATGTGACAGGGTGGGCGGAAACAGGGGTGAGCAGAAACTAAGCCCCTCAACTTAGTGGGCCACGCAGATATTTTTGCAGACAGCCCTGTGGCGCTCCTCCTAGAGTCGCTCAGTACCTGCCGGGCGGTTAGTATGTTCTGTAGATGTCGGTGGGCTATGCTTCATGGGACGGGCGTTGGGGGATGATTCCCCCTTTTCTTCCAGTCGATGCCGTGAGCTGAGGTTGTTTCTTGAGCTCTAGGGCCGCTACTCGAGGGGCCATCAGTGAAGTTATGTTAGTCAAGACACGGAGTTGGGCCGACCATGTTATCGTGGAAAAATTCCGCAAACGGCGCATTGCGGAACAGCTGGGCCCCGGAGGAGAATGGTTCGCCACATGTCTGCACAACTATGCTGGTCGGGGCTTTCGAGCCAGAATTCCGTCTCGTTGACACGGCCCAGAAAGAACTAAAAAAACACGTCACCGCCGCGGCTTTCCTTAGGCTTATGCACGCAGCTCATGCCGTTTTCGTGCGTCGTTGGCGTGCATCCGTTGTCTATCTCGGTGCCTTCATCGGAGTTGTATCTGCAACGCCGGCGTGTTCTATGCGCTACCCACAACGCCGTAGTGGATGGTAGAGAGCGCCATTGTGCTGCTCTCATCGGATACGGTCGAAGTGAGGGAGGCATCTGGCTTGTGGATACGATATGGCATCGCTGGCGGGGTCTAGGTTGGCTGATGTCTCGTCGCAGCCAGTTATAGGATCAGCATCGGCTAGAGCTACAATGCGGCCCTTGAACCTGCAGACGATCCGGACATTGAATTTTCGCGGCTCAACGGTATAGGGGGGGGGACGGTTTGACAAGAAGTAGCACATGTTTTCTGGGCAGCAGATCAGGTGCCATGATAGACAGAGCGACTGGAACGAGCAGCAATAGCTTGAGGCGAAGTAGAAATGGATAGAGTAGTATGAATTGTCAGTGCTATTGTCCCCGGCGGCTCGCGGGAACTGATCAAGCTTTTTTGATCCTATGGACTCCCAGTTCGCATGAGTCAGAGTTAAAATGTACCCCTGCTGCTATTTATTCGTTGTACAGCTTCTGGGTATGCGCCACTAAATATAAACGAGCCTTATAAATTAGTTGCACAGTTCTCTGTAAAAGTCGGACGATATTTAGGGGCTGTTACTACCAACGTCAAACTACCCTTGGGTTAGACCTGTCATCGTGACTAAAAAGAAAACGTGCGAGCTTATTGAGCTTTTAGTGGGGTTGGTGAAACGTAATGAGAAGACTGAAGAGGTCGGTTTTGATGGGTGGGATCGCCCAAGGTGTCCGAGGAAAGCGGGAGGGGGGTACCAGTTTTTATAATGTCATGTGAATTGAGCGGATTGGTGAAGTTGCGCAGAGAAAGTAGGTGAGACGGGTCGAAAAGAGGGCGTGGCAGAGGTTCGCGGCGGAAGAGGTCGATGTTAGTAGGTACCTCCTAGGTGCCTAAGTACCAACCGAGGCGGCCTAGAAGTCCTGGTAGGTAGGTAGTTTGTGAACTGGGCCGGGGATTCCGCGGCTGTTAAGGCCTCTCTGCAGGTAGGTAGTTATGATCTTAATTTCATGCAAAGCTAGGTACCCAGGTAATAGGCAATCACTGTGGAATTCGCAGTTCAAATTCCAGCACTTCAAGACAGCCAAACCTAACGTGCATCCATCGCTCCCGGCAAACGCACCACATACCCCCATCCACCCTGTCTCGACCTCGCAACCCCAACCCTCTTCGCAACCTCTCCTCTCTTCTCCCCAAACACCTCCTCCACGCTCTCCAACGGACTCAACGCCCTATCCCCCTCAAAGCTCTCCCCCACCAGACTCGCAAAGCTCAGTCTCGCCCTCACCTCCTCGACATCTCTCATCCTCGCATTCGCCAGCGCCACCCCCGCCAATCCCAGCCCAAGCCCCAAAAACAGCACCACGCTCGCAGCCAATACCACCAACGACGTCGTCCCCACCCTCGACACGATCCTCTCGCTCCGCTCTTGCGCTTCCCCCGCTGGCGCTCTTTCCAATGCACCCGCCACCAGCCCCAGCACAACCTCGCTGTACGAATCCGCAAACGCATCCGCCAGACCCTGCACGCTGTCCCCGAGCGCGCCCAAGTTCAAGTCGTTCTGCATCTTCAGACTCCCCGCCAACACCGCCGACGGCATCGTGACCATCCTCACCACCGTGTCATTCACCGCCCTGGTCTCAAACCTGGTGATAGCGCCATCAATCGCAGTATACTCCGCCTCGTAAATCGTCGCGTTGCAAAACAGCACGTACCCCACCCCGCCGAACTCGTGCGCGACTACCTCTGGGTCGGACTTAATCGACAGTGCTGTCCCCGCTACTTGCAGGGTGCGCCCATTCGCGGCGAGGTAGTACGGGTTGGTGCGCAGGCTGTGGGAAGAGGTGTTATCGCTTCCGGAGGAACCGGCAAAGAAATGTATGTTTAGCCCCTTGTCGAGGAGGTCGCCGCAGAGAGCGGGGTGGTTGTGGCAGCAAAAGGGAACCGAGATACCGGAGGTGAGGTTCGCGCGGGAGAGGCCGCAGGCGCGGGTGGTGGGCGTGCAGAGGGTGCGCATGGCCAGGGTGGTGGCGGTGAAGTCGTGATGGGCGGGGAGGCCGTTTTGGGGCGTGCCGAGGAAGATGGTGGAGGGGTGGGAAGGGGGCGCGCGGTTGAGAGAGGTGGTGGCCGAGATGTTGTTGAGGGCTTGTAGCGCGGCGAGGCCGTCGATGAGGGTGCCGCCGCGGATGTCGGGGCGGTAGAGACAGGAGATGTTGTCGCCGCCGAGGCAGAGGGCGGGGAGGACGAAGGAGTAGTTGGCCGTGATGGGGGAGATTTGGATGAAGAGCTCGGGGGAGGTTTGGAAGTGGAACCAGGTTTCGGCAGCAAGAATGATGAAGCTAGAAGCGGGTTGGTGATGGTTAGGGTGAGTGGAGGGGAAGTAAGGTACCTACCCGAGGAAAGTAGCGGCCGCGGCTGTCTTTGCAATTTTGGAAACCGGACGTGAGATTGGTGTTACAGAGGCGGCATGCTTCCGTCGGTAGTGGATCCAGTCCCAAATAGACAGAATACTGCCGTTGGAACTCAGTTGAAGGGTCAGCAACAGCTGGTAGGGGGTAAGCAGTTTCGATGGCTCCCCGCCGGGCTGAGAAGAGTCGAGGAGAGCGGCTGCAAGTGGGAACATGGCCAAGGTAACGGCGAACACGACCAACTTGCTGGCGACTAAGCTGATGAAGGACCCGACTCTCATGAGATATGTCGGATTGAGATCGACAAAGATGTATCCGGGCGTGTCGGTGGTGGCGGGAGAACGTAAGGTGTCGCTTGCCGAATTGCTGTGTTGCACACGAAATGCGAAGATGAGGCCAAGGAAGATGGCCAAGATCAGGGTCAGGGGAACAGTGAGGGCTGCGATGCTGAGGAAGATGGTCGTGTACTTGCCCTTCATTCTCACGCCCCTTGGGGCAGGGTTTGTATTGCCCATGGTGCCCCGTGTGAACAAACGCTGTGTGGCTGTGGGATATGTTGCATTGATAGATAGGCAATGAATTCACTAGAAAAGTGGGGTTGTATCCACGTATTTATCATCGTTTCCTGTTTTGAGGCCAAACTATACACGGCTAACTCGTCCAAAATCGATATTTGGATGTGGTGTGGTCTTGATGGGCTGACAACCTGGATGCAGCTCTGCGTTCGCCATAGCATCCCAATAGGGCCTAGTGAGATGCGCCACAGCGGCCAAAAGCTCCACGATCACGCTGTGGTGAGCTGTTTTCCCGTGACCAGTGTAGATAACACGGCACCTGTGGTCGCAATAGCGACGTATTTTTACTGATTGTGGTCTCTGCGGCTGTGTTTGTGGCGTTGCCTGGCTGAGTAGATCCTGGCCACGGATCTTTCGCTCCAGTCGTTTTCCCAGACTGTTCGGGCGGTGGAGCTTCTCCCACATCAACTGAGTCCTTTTGCCGTCTTCTGTCTCTGTCACTGACAGCGCCTGGATTTTGAATCTGATGTCTCTTTTCTTGATCGCTCGGTCCGGCTTTATGTGGTTCATGACCCACGCCAAGATGGAGTCATCTTCCGCTTGTGGTAGTAGTTAGAGCCCCTTCCTAATATTGTAGGAAAATGCGTACAAGGATTGGGCTACATTTTCCCCGAAGCTATAAGCCCTGTGATAAACTTGATTGCAGTGCTTAGATTTCTTGCCGTGCCCATAGTTCGATGATTATACGGACATTTTTGGTGCTCAAATTCGCCTTACAGTACCAAGATCTTATAGAAATAGATTTAGCGCCTCCAGTATCACAGGCATATATATCTCAGTCATTATAAATAGGTGTTCCCTTCAGGCATTCAAAGCCAAAGCCAAATCCACAAACCCCCCCGACAAAAAGAAAATCCTATTCGGCTAGTCCTGCGACTGCAAGTCCCCAAGCAAAGCCCCCTTCCCAGGCAAGTCAATCTTCCACTTCAGCTCCCTTGCTTCCATCACCGGCGTATCGCACGACAGCGTCCCCATCCCCTGCGTAAACCCGAGCTTCGAGAACGAATGCGTGTAGAAATCCAAAATAGTCCGAATATCATCATCCCCCACAATGATATTATCCTTGCTCGGGTTATGCACCGAGAACGCGCACGATTTATAGACGGCAATCTCCTTCTGGCGGGTGTTGTCGTTCACTGGCCAGAGGCGGGGCCCCGCAGCGGTGAGGTCGTCGAGGAGGTGTTGGCAGTCGTCAACCAGGGAAACACCCCCGGTTGGGTACGAGGTGTCGCCGCGGAACATGTAGCAGCTGTTGGGGTGCTGTGTGAACTCGGGGCCGGGGCGGGTGAACATGTGCGACAGTGAGGTTGTTGTGCGCCGGAAGGGAACTTGGGCTGTAATGGGCTGGGCTTGAGCAACTGTGACACCCACGAGGGTGAGAAGGGCGAGTGTGGCGTTAGACTTCATGATTGCGAAGGGGCGAGGTATGCGAGTGGGTGTGTTGGTGGTTGGTTGCAGCAATATCGAGGTTGTGAATTTGAGCGTCACAGGTTGCGACGCGGGGTTTCGTTTATATAATAGGCGCTTGCAAAAGAAAAGGGGGATGTGAAATCTGTCCGTGCTCTGGCGCTCGTATTCAATCCGCGCTGCCCTGCGCGGAGCCCGGCACTGCCGCTGACGCGTCGCTTCCTTCTCAACTGGCCGGATTCTGCTGTTGTTGGGTGCATTGATCCTTCTCCCCGCAGGATGAAAGACCACGTTCGAAAAGCACAAAATTAGTACTATCTTGACTGTATGCCTGAGTACAATCTTGGTTGCACGAAGATTTACTAGGAGCGCCTCAGCCGGCAGAGGTTGCTTGCGTCACGCCCACCTTACCCCTGACAACCATCGGCTCAACCCTGGAATGCCTTCGTTTCTGGGGGAAGGAGACGATATAATTGCGAGGTATTCGTAAACGCCTCTAGATCCAATCTTGCCTTCGTGAGAACCTGCTAGCAAGTTTCAAAATCCGTCGTGCTCATATGATTCCATTCGACCTGCCTGAGTTGGTGGTGTTGATTCGACAGGTGATGAGATCCAGGTACCTAGCCTATGGTTACACAATCAACGCCAAGAATGCGTTCCTCGATATTTTCCAGCGGCACGGTAGGTTGACAACCTAACGCGATACGTAGATACCGAGGTTGCACTGTCCAGAAAAGCGGCTCTTCCAACTATGGACACAACGCTACACGGAAACGCGTCCGCAGATATTTGAAGATGAGGTAACATTCGCAATGCGCCCAGTGCTCTATAACCAGGTAATCACAGATGATATTTAAAGTCCAACTCTCGGTCCCCACTCTTCACCTTGCGGGTATCTTCCACCTCACCACTCGCGATCTTGCTCTTTACCGTATTCATACGACGCAGATACAGCCATTTCCAGACAATGAGTACCTGTGCAAGACTCAAGGCGCCAACCGAGAATGCGTTTCCGAGAACGTAAGGACGGTCCCGGTATATCTGGCCAGCGACAATCCCGGCCGTATTTGCGATGGACTGCTGCACGCCAATTGCCATCGCTCTCCTGTAATGAGGTGCGACATTGACATTGAGCCAGGTGAGATTCAGTCCTGGGCCGTTGTATACCGCGACAGCGCATAGGAATGTCCCAAAGAACTTGACGCCGTTGCTCGTAGGGCATAGTATCAAGATATATCCGGCAATACCAAAGACGTTGGCGAAGGCGACAAAGGGGCCTCTCACGCACATTCGATCTGAGAAAAAGGCAAGCGTGAGAAAGGACAGCTCGCCAGGCCTTCGATCCAGAAGAGCCATCGCCATCCCGCCTGGCCCGCAATACCATCCATCTTCAGAAGGCCATACGCGAGTAAGCCACCGACCGCACCTGAGATGGCGGTGCATACAAACAAGTATGACACTCTCCTGGCTTGCTCCTCGCGCTTGTACACCATTGTCAGATACAGATTCAGACCGGGGAATAACCCTCCTTCGCAAGCACCCAGGACCAACCGGGCAGCGTACAGCCCCCCAACTGAAGTGATGAAGCCAGGGAGGATGGTCGTCACAGACCATACGACGCACAAAGCTGTCAGAAGCAAGCGTGGTGTGAGTTTCTTGAGGAGTATCGACCACGGCGTTTCGAATGCGACATAAGTGGTGTAAAAGATGGAGATCGCGGTCGAAAATTCAGCTGCAGTGGCTTTGATATCCTCAGGCATCCCAGCTACCTTGACATTTCCGATGTTCGTGCGATCGAGGAAGCAGGAGAGATACACCAGCATGGTGATGGGCACAAAGACCCCATCCAGCTTGAGTAGGAGCTTGTGCTCGGCGCGAGGGTCGATGGTCTCGATCTCTAGGGCCGATGAGCCATCCACATCGGTGTCGACGCCGATTTCGTTCTCAGCAGACGGGCAAGGAGTGTGGGTCAGAGCATCGCAAAAGATAAGACGCGCATCTTTCAAGCAGCTTTGACTAACACCATCGAGCTATCGGATGGTCGTTATCAGACTTTGGCGATATGATAGAGCATCCGAAGCCTAGAAAAAGGGTAGTCAACCTAAATGCGGCCCGCTCACCGAAACGCGGCGGGGTGAGGACCTGTTTTGCGATCGGGGTCGTTTGCCGATGCAGCGAACCAGTTCGCTGGTACTGCAGTACGGTCCCACGCAACCGTTTGTCTGCAGCTTCCACTCTTGTTCGCTCACTTGCTGCCTGGGCTGCATTGATGACTAGCGCTCAAGGTCGGAGTCGAAGCGCGACGGCACAATACCCCCTTCGGCGCTGGGCGCTCGCTCACCCCGCTTCGCATGAACCCCACCTAGTGCAGGTCGGCGCAGTCACAACCGCATCCAGCGCAGCGGCAGTGCTCAACCCCGAGGGCAGTAGAGGCTCAACAACGCCGGGAACGATCTGAGGCTGAAAGGTGCTCGTCTCCGCCGTGCTTATCAGCAGCTGTGGAGCCCCGTGTCCCTTACACATCCACATTGTGTCCACATTTCGCCACGAGAGGAACAGGAAGCTCTTGCCACCAAGATCTAGACCCATCCGACCCATCCTATGGCGACTACGACAACGTCTTCACCGGTTTCAGCTGAACATCCGTCGCCCAGGAGGGTTGCGTAAGTTCCTCAACCCGAACCCGCCAATCTGAGTAATCGCTGACAATGCAACAAGGTGTCTTCGCTGCCGCAACCGGCGCTCGTTTTGCTCAAAGGATAGACCAGCATGCATAAGATGCCGAGAAAGCGCCCTCGAGTGCGTATATGAGCAAGGGAGGAGGGTAACAGTCAACGAATCGTATGTCTTGAGTTCGGACAGTTGAGATGGCCCCCAAGTCTCGCGAAGCTAACTAGTCAACAGATCCCTTCGTAGACTGCAAGCCAGAGTCAAGGCATATGAAGGTAGGATTTCATGTGCGACACCGAAGTTGGTTGGCAGTTGGCTTACAACGGACTAGAACTGCTCGGAAGCATCCCGGCTATCTCAAGCCCATCTCCAACACAGGCTCAGCCAGTCGCCGAAAACAGCGAGGACTTTGATGAGCAAGATCTCCTCGAGCCGTTCACCCAGTTCAGCATCGACAATCCATCCGCAAAGTTCAAGGGGCCAGGGTCTTCCGAACACTTTATCCGCAATGTCAGAGACCTTTCCGACGTCCCAGGCGACGACGGTCTCGATCTCAGTCCGGACATTTACGACCCTGGCGCGCTTCCGTCCAGACGACTGTTAATCCGAAACCAAGTTCGACTCCCTCCCCTGGACGTGGCGCGCCGCTTGTTTGCCGCTCAGTACACGTATTTGGGGACCATCTTTGCGTTCACGGATCCCGCAAACTTTGACCGTGAGCTGATCGCCGCCCATCGTGGACAACCTGATGTCTCCGATAAGGATGCGAGCCTTGCATATGCCAAGGTTCTTGTCACTCTTGCCTTTGGAAAGCTGTATTCGGTCAACCAGTGGATCGATTACCAAGGGCCTCCCGGCTTTGAGTATTTTACCCAGGCGCTACAACTTCTCCCGGATGCTCACGAGGAGGGTTCAATCTTGTGTGTCGAGACACTTGCCCTGATCGGATACTTCATGCAGAATATGAATAGGCACGATGCAGCATTTCTCTACACTGGGATGGCTTTGCGGATGGCCATCTCGCTGGGGCTGCACCAGGAGGTGAGCCCGACAGAGAGTCCCACCGTCCTAGGTCTTGACGAAGAGGCTCGAGAGCATCGCCGACGTGTCTGGTGGAGCATTTACAGCCTTGACAGGATCTTGTCTGTCAAATCCGGCAACCCGATCACCATTCAGGACGAGGATATTGGCGTCAACTTGCCCTCGAGACTCCCCGGAGAGACCGAGTACTGCCCAGCCGTGGTACTGCGACACTACACTGAACTTTCCCGAATCTTAGGGGAGGTCACCAAATCCATCTATCGTAGATCGGCGAAGCCCCGGTCAGTGAGGGAGCTGATGAAGTCGGTACAAAGTATCAACTCCGATCTCTCAAAGTGGGACCGAAACCTCCCTGGTGAGCTCCGGTTTGACCCCGACAAGCTTCATACCACAAGAGAGAGCGTCAGCACCTTTAGCCACTACTACCAGTGCATCAACATGACAGCCCGGCCGCTCCTTTTTCACGTTGTCCGTCAACGACTTCAGGTTATCCGTACCGACCCCGAGACCAAGGAGACTACAGACTGGAAGGACGGACTCGGTCCCACGACCATCCACATCATCGAGCGGTGCATCTCAGCCGCCGAGGAGACGATTCGCATGATGGCCGAGGCACGCCGCCGGGACCTTGTCGCCACTTACGGTTACATGGACGGCGAGCACGTTTTCTCCGCTGCCATCGTTCTGGTTATGGCATGTGCCGCCTTTCCTACCCGCCCGTCCGTTACCCGCGCTATGAACGTCGGACTTGAACTCCTTCGCGATATGGCTGAGCGGGGGTGGAATAGCCATATGAATGCGCGATACGAGCTGCTTGCCCATCTTCGGTCCGCTTTCTTGCCTGGGGAGCCAACTGCTACTCCGTCAGCCTTTTCAGCTACGGCTAGCAATCTCGCGTTTTCACCCATCGGCGTGCAATCATCGACGGTGTCTCCACCAGTCGCCGAACTTTCAGCCGCCCAGCCTGACATAAACACCGAATTTGGTATGCCTTCACCCTTGAATAATGTGGGACTTCCCCACGAAGGAAATGGCGAGATTTTGACGAACGACGGTAATTCAGGCGAGCCTCCTGCTCCAGGACCGAGCGAAGGGGATTTTTCATCATTTATCTTTGACGAGAGCATGTTCCTTGACGCCGGCGCCATAGGAGACGGAACGGTAGGCGAGCAAATGGACTACCAGGTGTGGGAAGAAGGGTATGGGAACCCAACTGTTAATGCGGGTCTGCAATTGAGTCATTGGCACTGGGCCCAGGGGTTATAGCGTGGTGATCTTGATGATATTCTACGAGCTCTGTTTGCGTATTTGGACGTTTTTGGCTCTATGGTTTTGGTTTATGCATGTCTTGAATACCACAACTCAGGGATGCTGTTTGGCCTCTCTATCAGAGAGTTTCTAACTGTTAATGGCTCTTTTTCATCGCTCATGCTGAAATTGTATTGTACGTCGTTGGGAAATGCTTCAAGGTTCGTGAGAACGTCAGATGCCGCGGTCCACAACACCAATATACATGGTCTACCTTCACAGAACGGGTTCCATTAGTTTAAACCCCCTTTCGTTCGGCCAGAGCTTTTGTGAATTAGAAGAGGACAAATGAAGAGCTTGCTTTTGCGCCTGGACGACCGATCTACATTCCAACACATTGTAAAATAGGTAAGTTCTATGTCTTGCGGGTAATTATGCCTGAGGACGAGTTTCTATAAAGCCTTTCACGGAACTTGGAAACCGCAGTCATCTTGCCTAAGGCCAGTGCCACCGGACCACCTGGTTGCCGTGGGCCGGCGCCCGGTGTGGCCCAGCCTTTGGATTTGTCCATCCATCCAATCACCCGGGTTCGGCGATCGATCACTGCAATTTTGGCCCCAGAAGACGGGATCGCTATAACCCTAACCCTTGTTGAAGGCAGCCAAAGTGAGAGCGGTCCGCATTGGCTGCCCGCTGTGCACTCCGCTGTGTTGCCTGAGAAGGTGCATTCAGACATGATTGGCCTGTTCCTTTCGACTTGGCCAATCCAACCCAACCCGTAGCTCTTAGGCAACGTCAAAACCCCGCACCCCGTCCTCTACTTGTCATTGAACTTCCAAAGACTGAAACCCGCTCCCTTCCAGCATGTCCAGCCCAGACGGGCCATTGCCGCTTGTATACGAGCCCCTGGATGCGGCCCAGGACTGCACCCGGCTTGTCCGGATCGAGCCCGCACACAACGAGGCCCCCATAAGATGCCAGCTCGTCCCCGTCAAATTCAGCGAACGGCCCCGTTACGAAGCCCTTTCATACATGTGGGGAGACGACTCCGCGAAACACCCAATCTTCATCAATGGCAAAAGTTTTGCCGTGGCAAAGAACCTATTCGATGGCCTTCACTTCCTCCGCCGGTGCAGAACGGACGGTCTGTTCTGGATCGATGCCATCTGCATCAATCAGGACGATCTCCAAGAAAAGAATAGACAAATTCGCATCATGCCTCATATCTATTTCCGCGCGAAAACGGTTCTGGTGTGGCTTGGGCTAAAATCTGTTGTAAGAACTGACTCCCTGGTCCTGTGGTCGATGTATACGTGTACCTAGACTGACCGTAGAATTTAGTCGTACGCTACCGTTACAATGGCCTTACTGAGATGAACGCTCTGACTTTCTCCTAGTGACTGGGCTCAGATACGAAGCCCCTACGACGATAAGTATTTTAAAAGAGACCGGGCCCAACTTCTCTATTCTGACGGATACTGGAAGCGCCTGTGGGTAATTCAGGAAATTGGGAAAGCGGCACAGATTTTGGTGCTATATGCTCACCAACCTCTGCTCGTTTGGCGGACGTCTCAATATTTCACCAAACGCACTGGGGATAAGGTGGTTGATTGGGACAGCTTCATCAAGAGTTTCGACTCGCTATCACCGGAGCCGACCACAGATACCGATTCAGTCAAGGACGAGGGTCCGCTCCGCTTAGACAGGCAACTGCGGGGAAAATACCGAGGCTCACATAGCTTGCGGTCCTTACTCGAAACTCATCACGAGGCCCTATGTTCAAACCCACGCGACAAGGTCTACGGCTTGGCTGGCCTGGCAGACGATTGCTACGGTTTCCCCGTGGACTACGAAAAGTCACTTTTTGAGGTGTGGTCAGACACGTTGCATTTCCTTTCAGAGAAAGGTCAGGTCCAGGACGACCTTCCTCAGATTGCAATGCTGATGATGAACGCCCTTGGCGGCCCAAACGAAGTGTCGCCTCCTCCCGGCATCACATCCAAGATAGAGCTCTGGCTTGATCTCAATCTCGTGGGAATGATTGCACACGTTGGACCAACTCCCCGCCGGCTCATCGAAAGTCTCAGCGAAGCAGACGAATGGACCTTTTCCATGCGGCAGAGGGCAAATAACGGCAGCGACATAGAGTCAAATGAGCGGCTTATTCGGCAGTTGCTGGACGCGGAAACCCCAGAATTGCCCTGTCTTAGAGTATTCGGCCTGGCTGGTATCGGCTCCCGTGCCGTATGTCGAATGCAGGATACTGGAGATGTCGGGACGCTTGAATCCGCGTGTCCTGAGCCTAACGGGGAGTTCCCGCAATGCCCCAGGGGTGAAAGTCACCTGTACCAGCTTTTCCCACCAACTTGGGAAACGATCGGATGCTCCTTGGGGATCGCGAGAGGAAACTTAAAGGCTTCGGATATTATTTGCCGCATCCCAGGAACCGACAGGATGCTGCTTCTCCGATGGGAGGGCTCACGTCATTTGGGACCGCGTAATTTCGGGTATCCCATGGTTTCCATAGTTGGAGCTGTTACGATATCGGAGGATGAGTACCTACCTGTTGGGGCCACGGGATTTCTTGACTCCCATGGGCCGACAAGGTCACTGTGTGTGGAAGCAGAGATTCTTTATTCTCTCTTGTCTGAGCAGCTTGGAGAAACGGAGGAGACCAGTTACTGCGCAGACACAAACGAAGACTAGCAACTCAAGTTCTCTGGCAAAGACTCTCAAGTCTTCGGTAATCAACAGATTCCTAACACTCTACCAACCACGAAAACACCTCATCATCTTTCACATCCAACACAATCATATGCCCCGGCGTATGCCCCATCACCGCTTCCTGCGGGGTAACACCACGCACCCAAAGCACCAGGATCACACCCTTGATCAACACTCACAGTTGCCTCAACGAGATCTCATTGATTCATCCTGTCTTGGCCATGTGTCGATGTTTCACCAGACGTTGCCCCCGCCACGCTCTGCGTGCTGGCTGTAGCCCTATTCGCCGATTTTTGGTAGGCGTAGCCTGGGGCTTGAACTTTCGCAATGTTGTGAAACGGGTCCTCGATCCTATCCTGAAGGAGCCATATCTCCATCGGTGACAGCGGCTCTGGCGTGCATGTTCGGGGCAGGGGGTGGTAGGATTGCGTGGCCCATGGGCGGTCGACTGTCTGCCAACCACGAGACGGTGATTGGGGGTGGCAATCCTTTTTCTTGGACTTGCTTGGCTGACGTACGTAGTCCGACATTTTGGGGAATCGACTTGGTGTGGGACGAGGAAAACGTGGTTGCAAACTGCAGTCGCAACGAACGAGGAACAGCCTCAGCAGACATGAGCCGGACAAGAGAGGGAGGCATCAGTATAAATACATACTTACGCTGAACACCTCACAGGTATTCTCTTCGGGCGTCGGCCTTCATGCACTCAGATTTTGGACCATGAGCATTCTGGAGCCCTGGGCAAGCAACCCTGTGCAATCCGGGGTCCCAGGCCAGTGCGTCATGATTCGGGTTTTGGAAAGAGCAAACGACAGACGTCAAGCACACCGAGCCCCCCGGGGCGTGCCAAATCATGTGCTCGCGAGTTGATGCGCGGCAGCCCCGATATTGGGTTCGTCCTATCAAATGGTCCCCATGCACTCAGATTTTGGCAAGCGGTTATCAGGGGTATTCCAGGCTCCCAATGGTCAGGTGACAGGCTTTGCATGCAGGTATGGTGTGCAAATGCATTCGGATTTTGGACACGACCAGTTCACCGGCACCTTCCGGGTGAGACCACCCAATCATGGCCGGTCAGGCTCTGTGATGAAATCCCCCACCCCCAATCCCCAAAATTCTCCCCCGATTCTCAATCCTTGCCCTCCTCTGCTTCTCTCCACTGTATCTTGCTCATGAGGACACTCGACAGAGGTTGATCTCCACAACAACGCAACCCGTATTGGTTATCCCCCTCGTCATGGACCAACAATCTCCCTGCGACTGGGAAGCGCTAAAGCCGGATATTTGGCAGCTGTATCTTGTCGAGAACAAGTCACTTGTAGAGGTTGTGGCAGCTATCAAAACCACCCACAAACTCCGCGTCACGTACGACCTGCCGCGCGCCCTACCCCACAGTCCCGTATTGCATGCGATCGAATGTGAAGGCTCTAGCTGACCACTTGAGATGAACAGCGCATCACAGCTGGAGTTCAAGCTCAAGCAATGGCGATTCCGCAAGAACCTGTCCCCGCAAGCTTGGGAGTTCGTTGCGGACGCGATCCGAAAAAGGAAACGAGACGGCAAACTTGAAAGCCAAGTCGTGTGCTGTGGGGTGCCACTGCCAGAGAAGAAAGTAAAGAAGGCGCTTGCGCGGTATGCGTCGGGTCCCGTGAGAGATTGTAGGTCGCTTCACCACGTCACCTTCCTGATGGCGTCTCCTTGGCACTTCAAAAGCCCCCTAGCCGTTCTTTTTCTCTTGAATACTGACCTGCTCAACAGCAAATTCACCGCCAACTGCACTAGAAGACCTGCAAGTCTCGGTACAAACACCTCAATCGGTATCCCTAGCCCAGTCCTGGCCGAGGCATATGCCTTGGATATCCTTCAAGGAGGCTTTTGAATACTGTGAGACAGCCCTCTTCACTATCTTGTGATTGATGCTCATTTTGTGCACCCAGTATTGGAATCATTCTCTCAAGTCGAGCTGGACAGTCCGATATTCCAAGAGATTCGCTGCTCCTCCGATGATACAACCGAAGCCGCAGGCGGGCTCTGGGGTGGCATGTCCCGGGCGGCAACGGCACTACAGGAGCTCATGCCTGAAAGGGACGCCAGTGAGCATGTTCGACAGTCAAAATCTCTCGACCAGAATAGAGGAAACTCAAAGGAGGTGCTCGAGCTTCTCTTATTTTTGCTGTCCAACAACACCCCGGGAGTTGTTTATTGGTCTCAGCGCTTAGATTACTTCACGCTGTCATTGCTGAGACAGAAGAGTGTGCTCCAGTCGTCCCTCAAAGAGATGATAGCCTCGCAGCAATCTTCTGCTCTGGCTCTCAGAGACCAACTATGGGCCGCAGCTCTCCGGGTATCGGATATGCCTGCAGTTCGGGAGCTTCTCAAAGTCGGGGTGGATCCGAACAAGCCGATAGCACTGAAGTATCTGTCATCACGACCAATCCCGACAGATGAATCTCTTCAGAGCTCATGCACCCCCCGTGGGACCGCTCTACCGCTTCAGATGGCAGTGTATGCAAGGGACAGAGATTTGGCGGATTTTCTTGTTGCCCATGGTGCAAGCTGGGTGGAGGCGATGGCCAAAGTTTCCCTTCTCGAGTTTGCGACGTTCAGGCCATCCTCAAGCCCTGGGTTGACTTCAGAGTTTTTGGATGAAATCCTCCGACACCATAGCCAAGATGTTACCAGCGAACAATGGATCCAAGCCACCCAGACCTTCACCAGACGTGGAGACGTCAGTTCAGCCAGGCTCCTACTCGATTTCTATCGCGACAGTATGCTCTTGACTCAGAATCTCCGACCCGAAGCGCTGATTTATGCCATCCGCAACCGCCTCGATGATCTCGTCCACTTCTTCCTCGAGATTGGCAGCGATGTTAACGCTCTCGACAGGGTCAAGAAGTCCGCACTCTGGGAAGCGGTCTTCGTTGAGAGAACTGATATTTGCAACCTTCTTCTCGACAAAGGAGCGACGCCGCAACCCGAGCGATACGACATTCCATTTCCACTGCAGTGCGCGGCGTACAATGGCAATATGGAACTGGTCAATCTTCTTATATCCTATGGCGCTGACATCAATCATCTGAACCTCTCAGATAACTGTCAAGTCCACCATTCCTGGTGTATTACAGACAGAATGTATCTCGGCAGGACAGCTCTGGAAGCGGCACTTTATGGCCGGCAACCCCGGATCGCATTGATGCTACTTGAGTGCGGAGCGGACACCTTAGGCTCGGAGTTGATGATCTCCATCCGGCAGAGGCTGCCCTCTCTCGTTGAGCACCTACTATACGCGGGGATACCTCTCACCGATCAACCAGACGATCAAGAGTCGGCGCTTGAGGCCGCAATTGTCACCAATCAGGTTGAGATAGCGCAAGTCATCTTAACGTTGAGACCAAATCTTTACGAGCCCTCTGCGCTATGCGCTGCGACTCACATGGCAATGATGACAGATGATCTCTCCATGATTGAGACTCTGTTGGAGCGTCGCTTGCTTTATCAGTCAGATTTTGGTCAGGAGCTATCTGAGCTGGAAGGAACAGCTTTGGCGATCGCGGCGTTCTTCGGCAATCTTACCATTGTCAATGTTCTCACAAGCCATGGGATAAAGCCTCCGATGTGCATTTTCCCCAGCAGAATGACACTGACCAGCCCGCAGTCAATACTAAACAGTGCCTGCGAGGAGCTCGACCGATCACCGATTGAAAACTGGGGAGAAGAGTGCGGTTGGTGGAGAAGCTCGCACGATGCCGATGTCTATACGACTCTGATATCCCCGCTGGAGGCTGCGATTGTCGGTCGTGATGCGGGCACCCTCTCGTTGATGCTGAGCGAAGGATATCGGATAGACGAAGATTCTCTCTCAGCTGCAGCACGAATCGGCTACCTCGAAGGGCTGGAGATGCTACTCGTCAACAGTCCGGACATGACCCAAAATCAGAACAATCTCCGATCTGCATTCTATGCAGCTATTCAAAGTTGCGATGTCAACATCGTTCAGCTTTTTCTACGGATGGGGGTTGATGTTAATGGCGAGCTTTCCGGACCGGATGATCCTGTCAGGAATAGCGTCTACTTCCAGGGTTCCCTTCACGACTATAGACCTAGAACTGCACTACAAGCTGCTGTCGGCGCCGGAAGCCCGGAAGTGGTCGACATACTTCTATCTCATGGAGCCGATATCCATGCCCCCGCGACGGGTGACGCAGGGGCAACGGCCCTACAACTCGCTGCGATGCAAGGACTCTTGGGCATCGCCAGAAAATTGCTAGACAGAGGCGCCAGCTGCAACGAGGATGCACCGGCACCCCGAGGAAGAGCAGCCCTGGAAGGTGCGGCCGAGCACGGGAGGCTTGATATGGTCCAGTTGCTTCTCAGTCGCGGAGTGGAAACCACCGGTTCACATCGGATACAGTTCATCCGCGCTATAAAATACGCAACCCGAAACGCCCACCACGTCGTTGTGGATCTTCTTCGCAACAGCAGGGTGTGGGAAGATCAGGACGAAAGTTTGTTTCGGGTGGAATGCTCCGAAGAGCCAAACGCGCTGGCGAATACTCCCGCCTTCCATCCTGGAGCACCTATCACAATAGGAAATTCGAAAGGAAAAGAGAAGGAAACAATGGGTCTAGGAGGTTTCACACCGGCAGAGGTCTCGCAGGACCCCATAGAACGCTTCAGTCCCCAGGCTATCCATGACGTTACTGATGGGGGGTTTCTGCCTAATCTCATGGCAGACTGGAGTCCAGAAATAGGAGACGATGCATCAAGCGCTTCTGTACCGAGCACGTCATTTCACAACGAGACTGCAAGTGCAGTTTCTCACGCTATGAATGGTGAGTCCAGCAGTCTCTATCTACGGCCCATGGCAAGTTCCGAAGAGCCAGATTGGAAAGACGGCAATTGGTTTCATACCTTCTTACAGGATTTTCCAGAGTTCCAGGAGTTTCGGGGGCTGGTCGATTTCTAAATGCAAGTGGGAACAGTCCTTGCGCTTTGTTTTGTTTTGTTTTGTGTTGTGTTGTCTTGCCGAGACCTTGTTCGATATTTTCACTGTAAAGGTTTTCGGGAAGAAAAGGTCTATTTTCACGAACCTCCCATGTGGGTGATGCCTTCTTACAGCAAGGCGGGTCATAAGTCTTATTCGGCTGGGTGGTTACCAAATACCAGGTTATCACGTAGGGGTGGGCCCGCAGAACCCCATTTCTACCACAACATCGGGTATCTAATACGATCGCAATGACCATACGGCACGTACCTTGGGACTCAAAACTGGAGGATCGCGTTTCACACTGAACCAGCAGTCATTTCTTAGCTACCCCCACGACGCTCGGTCCATGCAACGCCTGTCGTAAAGCCATAGATGCACAGATGCCACCACCGGAAGCAAACATTAACAGCCATTGAGAATCTGTCAAGGCGTCGCTGTGGGGACAAGCACGGCCAGTTTGGTGATATGGATATACCGAGAATGAGATCACTGGAGGGATCATTCTTCATAAGTCTTGAATATTCCGACTACAATGTACCATGGCGTCTTCTCCCTATGTCCTGCCTGGATATCTTACTGAGCGAGGGCGCAGTCGTTACCCCAGAACATACCCACGTCAAGAAAGTAAGCGGGGCTGGTCGCAGGGGTGACACCCGATCTGATGCTCAACCCCGATAGAGATGCCCCGTTGTTGTAGAACGTGTCCAGGTTCGTGACGCCGCCAGTGGCTAGAAGCGGGGCGGCGTTGCACTTGAGCACCGAGCCATTCTCATAGACACCGTCAGGATTGAAGCAAAACAACTGGGCAACAGTCGTGGAGGGTACGGGGATGGCCGCGATGGTGCGGATGACGCCTGAGAAATATCTGACGTAGTAGCCCGCGTTTATTGTGTTGTTGAGTGTTAGGAAGCCGGTGGTGGAGTCGACGTTGAACAAGACGACGGCCTCGGGCTCGGTGGGTCCGCGCATCAACAGATTCTGGCCGTTGATTCCATTTGTCAGGTGAAAGCCGGTGTTGGCCTTGCCGGGCGTTACGGCCTTGATGCAGAAGCCGGTGAAAAGGGTTTGTACGGGCTCTGGGGCGGAAGATGAAGCCGAGCTGACGACGGATGATGAGGCAACGGATGAGCTTGCAACGACGGAGCTAATAGTGCTGGAGGCGGCACTCGAGATTGGGGCACTCGAAGAGACGGCCGATGAGGACGGGACGGGCGCTGCAGTGCTGGCCGCGATGCTCGAGAGGGGGGCACTCGACGAGGCCGGGTTGGCGGAGGACTCCGATGACACGATGATACTCGACACGGCGCTGGGTGCGACGGAAGAGCTCGGGAGTGCCGAGGAAACGGAGGAAGGAGCCGAGCTCGAAGGCTCCAGGGACGAAGCGATCGAAGCGCTCGGCAACACCGAAGATACCGCGGAGGAAGGCGCCGACAAGCTCACGGAGACCGACACTGAGGCAATCAAAGAGCTCGGCAATGCCGAGGACGCCGATGACATCGGGGCGGAGATGCTGGACGCCGCGCTCGATGCGGCGGAAGCCGAGCTCCTCGGCTTGCAGCGGCTGGCCGACGCCACCGCCGCGAGAGCGGTGACAACAGAAGCGGTAAAACGCATGCTTCAACCTAAAGAGTGACTAGACAGAGATTTGTCTTGAAAGAGTGACTGGGCAAATAGTGGCCGCCTGAAGAGACGAAAATGTGGAAAAGAGAGGAGAACAGGCGGCCGGACCGTAGGCGCGCCGATGCGCGCTCTCCGCCCCTTTTTGTTGCGCTGAGGCCTTAGTTCCACTTCGCCCAAGGATCTTCATCTGGCAAACAAGCAAATATTGGTGTGCGCCGAGTCAAGCTTTTCAGATCCCAGGCAATTAGCCCTGCCATGCACTGACAGCAGCGCTAGCGAACGCTCGTTCAGGAACAGGATGGAGCTCCGTCCCTTTTCTGGGTGGGAGAGTGGATACTATCCGTATCCTGGGCAGTGGATAGAGGATCATGTACCTAGGTATTTTCCCTTGGCAGATCCTCTTTCTCAAGTCGCCAACTTCTCATTTCTCGGTAGGCCCTGCCACTGCCAGCACACCACAGAATCTTGGTTACTGAACCCGGAAATGCTAGTGGTCCGGACTCCGGTGAGGACGCTTCATTGAACTACCTAGGATATAAGTGGCTTAAGTATTAGGAAGGTAGCATCGCGAGCCGAATCCTTCAAGCACAAACTCGCCCCGTCTGGTCTTCAGCCCTAACCCTCATTTCCTCCAAATCCATGTCTCAGGGCAAAGCAGGCTCAACAGTTACCACCCTCAGCTTCGTTCTGGTCATTTCCGGCCACAGTAAATATCTTAAGGCAGCCAAAATCCTGGAGATAGGCGTGATCTCGGGACCGTCGGGAAGCTTGCGGTCGGCTCAAGCGGACTCATTGTCATTCCGGACGCCAGCCTCCTCTTTTACTCGGTTCTCGGCGGCTGCTTGTAGGGCCTTGGTTGCTGCCCGTAGGTCATCCATGCTCTGCAAATACTCGTTAGCTGAGTGTGTTGATTGGTCCCATTGTGAAAAAATGCCGAGTTCTGGTCTACCAAATGCTCCGAGTCTCAAGATACAGGGCGTAAGAAGGGAGTGGAGGAAATGCCAGTATTCTCTGGATGATGTGAAGAAGGTGAATGAAAGAAGCGAGCGACGTATTAGTTGGGCGGAGAGAGGTGATTGTGCGCCGGGAAACTTGACTGGGGTGAAGCTTACCGTGGCATTCACTTGTGCTCCTTCCTAGATACAGTCCCTTTCTTTCAGGATGCCCTACTGAATTTTCTATGCAACTAGGCTGGAGTTTGACGGCCCTGCGCTGAATTGAAGAAACACAACAAGCACAGCCGAGTACCTGCAGTTCTGTCAGCCAAACTAGTGTTCATTTCTACGGTTCCTATCGGGCTTTTTACCCAGCTGTAGCCGCGAGAATCTCAAAAGGTCGCGACAGTGTGCCCCAGGTCAGAATACCCAAGAAGAGAAACAGGAAGACGGTGATTATCCCGAGCTTCTTGAACATGCCATCCACCACAACAAGTGTCCACAGCGGAGCGATCAGCATCACGGCAGCCGCGAAGAAGATGGCCAGGGCAGCAACTGCGTCTACATGCTCGTCCTTTCCGAGCACCGTTGTCTCGGCTTCCCCTGGGAGTGCGTCGGGAGATGGTTTCAGGGCGAAGAGTCCGAACAGACCCGTTGTTGGCGCCAGGACGTGCTGCTCGAAGGAGCGTCGGAGAGCAGACTTTGAGATCCTGGAGGCAGTTATCAAGTCGTCAGCGTGTAGAAAGCCAATCTCGTCCGGGTGTATGGGTTGCCGGTGATTCTCTAGCCATTGTTTGATGTTGTTTGTGTTCATCTTAGGCGCTGGTTCTCTTGCTTTTAGTGTCAAGTAGTTGACAACAAGCTGGTCGTATCGCTCCATCTTGGCCGTTATCAAGTCGAGTAGGTCCTTCCTCTTGGTCTGGTCGTTTCTGAAGCAGCCGTTGTCCACATCTTGGGCCTCTTTTTGGCTGAACTCGGCGTCAATGAGATCTAAATCGTCCTCAAGTTTCGCAAGCTGGTCCTGCAGTCGCAGGAGGATGCGGCTGTGGAGCCGGTCAAATCGCCGCAGCACAAAGAAGTCGTCGGCCGAGGAGACATAGCGGGCAAGAGCTTTGTACCCAACATACTTCCATGGCTTCTCTTCCAAGTCGTGCTGAGTGAGCTGGCTGATTTCAACATCGCCTGCGTTACAACCGGGCTGGTGCTGCATTGCGCGGATCGATATGCTCGGTCCCAAAAGGGAGGATCCGGAGTTTTTACTCGGAAACTGCGCTCCTGGCCCATGAGCTTGCCACGTTATCGCTGCTTCCCTCCATTGTACCACTTGCTCAGCCACTGGCAGCACCAGCCCCTCCCTATTGGTAGGGGAGTTGGGCATCTTCTGCGCAATCAGCACACCCTCTTTATTTTGTTAATGGTTTTGATTCGATCACCACCTCGCTTCAATGACGCCTGCATGAAGGCAACTTTTTGCAGCCGTGGCATCGGCTGTTTCATGATGGACCGCGCACTAATTTATGTACAGACGTGCTCTTTCCGCCGTTTGGCTGCACCGTCCCTGTCAAGTCCGGCAGTCGGTCAATCTGGCCGATTCCGAAACCTTGCAGATGCAAGGAGGCAACCGGGCGCTTTTGCGCCCTCCATCACTGTCAATACATCTCGCTTTGTCGCACTCTAGCCCCCAATGGCAAACTCAACTTGCGTACTGGTAGATTACTTAAAGAGCTGCCAGAGCCCGGTCATCCGCCTTGATTCTCCCCATTTCTTCCCCGCGACCCCTTTACAAGCCTCATCTCTCCGTGCGTGTCAAGTTGTCCACCCTAGCCGTCCCACCAGTTATACTCAGTCCCAGAGTCAACATGTCATCTCAGGATCGGACTTCAAACAGTGATGTTATCTCGGTATCAGACATTGGGCATCAAGGTTGTTGCCCTTGCCGCCCGCAAGTAGAGTGCTGCCATAGATGGGGCAAAACCTTTCCGTCCAAGGCCCTCACAGGCGTCCCGCCGACCCCGAGTCTACCGAGACCAAAGATTATGATATTCAGCTACCAGCCAATGCCTTCGATTATAGGTACGTTCCTACATCTATTTCTATGACATCAAGGTAGTGCTTGAATTGAAACAACTAGGGGAAAATACGGTAATAACACCGCCATGCAATTGTGCGTGCCACGGCGTTTGACGGGGTCAAGAATTCGGACATATGAAAAACTGTTTCTTTTCTGAAACTTGCCGTAAGCTGAGTTATGTAGCAAATAGTAGCAATTGGAAATAAAATTGTACTACCTGGTTATCGCTAGATTCTATTGTCGGGTTGCATTGTGGTGCGCGAGCAAATAGGCAGCCTGTGCCCAGTCACTGTCACGAAGACAAAACGGGACTTCCAGGCTACCTATTTGCAGGCTCTTGGCGATCGCTTAGCGCCATCCAGCGGCGGACCTCCGTTGTGGCTTCCTTCCAGCCGCAGCCGCGGAGTTGCGCGACCACCACTGGACCCCTGCCACGTTCCGATCCGATGTTCCGGGTCGGAGAATCTCAACGTCGGGTCATCTCACCTCACCTCCTCTTTTCATCCCCTCTCGAGCAGCCACTTCGTCATCGCGCCTCATTCATGTCAGGCTAGTCACCGCTAGATACTGCGATACGGCACGCGCAATGTCGGTCTACTTGGTTGCCGCCGTGTTGGTTCGTTAACAATGCCCTTGTTTGCCCCTGCAGCTGCCCGCGCGTGCCCAGCTTGCGCAACACTGTGTGCTAATGCGATGGTTTGACAGGCGGGACTTGGTTATGTGATCAACAAGTATATCACCACTGAGCGCCAGAAACATGGCCTAGAGCATTTCCCAGGCCCGATTCTCTGCGCCATATCTCACGTGAGTTGGCGTCGGTCACAAAGGCACGTCGCAGCGAACCGCTGATTGACCGCGGCAGATCCCGTTTTCCTACCACATGTTGGTTGGCGACCACCCAAAATGGGTCAACTCGCTCCACGAAAAGTACGGCGACATCGTGCGCACCGCGCCCAACGAGCTCTCGTTCTCCACGGCGAGGTCATGGCGTGATATCTACGCCTACCGAAAGGATCACCTCGTCTTCCGCAAGAGTCTCGCCTACGATGCAGCCGCCTTCACCCACCAGACCCGCTCCATCGTCAACGAGCAGGATCCCGCCGAGCACTCGCGCATGCGCAAGATGCTGGCTCCGGCCTTCTCGGACCGCAACTTACGCCTGCAGTGGCCTCTCATCAACCAGACCGTTGACGCCCTCATCTCCGAGCTCGCCAAGCTGGATGCCGCCCAGAAGCCAGCCGACCTCAGCTTGTACTTCGGCTTGGCCACATTTGATATCTCTGCCAGTCTCGCGCTGGGCGAGGAGATGCACTCGATCGAGTCCGGAAAGACGCACCCCTGGGCCGTTTTCTTTAAGAACGGTGCTGAGGCCATGGGCCACGGCGTGGCTATCCAGCGCTTTCCCTGGTTGAAGAAGATCGCCGTGGCCGTAAAGCCCCCGCCTATGGGCGGCCTAATCAAGCAGCTACGGAAGCACGAGGCCATCTGCATCGAGATGGTGAAGAAGTACAATCCCCCATTTTCCGCATTCTGACACCACCATTCGACTCCATTCGACTAACCCCTCTCCAGACGACAAGACAGCCCCGTTGATCGCCCCGACATCCTCGGGATGATCCTCGAAGCCCAAGTCAAGGAAAGTACCACATTCACCGCACCCTTTATGGCCGCCCAGCTATCAGACGTGATCATCGCCGGTACCGAGACCACAGCCGTGACTCTCGCAACTGCAACTCACTTTGTGACGCGCGAGCCAGAGGTGTTGCGCAAGCTACGTGAGGAAATCCGCGCTCGCTTCGCCAGCTACGACGAAATTTCGCCCGCCAACATCTCTGATCTGCCGTACCTCAACGCTGTCATCAGCGAAGCCATGCGTATCTTGACGCCTGTTCCGTGGCCGCCTAGCCGTATCGTTCCGCATGGCGGGGATAATGTCGAGGGTTATCACCTGCCTGCTGGCGTCAGTTCACACCCGACATTTATCCCTCTGATTGCGTTTGCTGACCCGTTTTACTTCTAGACATGGGTGTCAACCAACCCATTTGCTGCATCAATGTCATCGAGAAATTTCCAAGACCCAGCCAAATTTCGCCCCGAGAGATGGATCGACCGCGACGGCGTCGATAAGCTCGACGCCAGCCAGCCGTTTGGTCTCGGCCCGCGTGCATGTATCGGAAAGTCGTGAGTTCCCCCTCTACTTCACCCTTCCAATTACCCCAGCTGACAGCACATGCAGTGTGGGCCTGACCATGGCGCGGTTGATTCTAGCGAAACTCCATTTCAAATTTGACGTGGAAGCGGTAGACAAGAATCTTGACTGGGTGGGCAAGGCCAGATTCCGCCTTTTGTGGGACAAGCCCGAGCTGTGGGTGCGCTTGAACGAGCGAAAGGGTGCGTAGTGAGGCATGGTAGTTGGTCTCGAGGTATTTGTTGGACGGGTTTGGATACAGCGTCGGCGTCATTGGCGGGAAATCGACAGCATGGCGTCACGGGCCGCAGAGGGAATATCTATATACATCAAAACAGATCTGGCTGGTTTGAATACACATTTCAAGAATTCAGAACCTCTTAGCAATGCAGTAATAATAAATGCCAAAAGTTTAACAGCAAGCCTGTTGCAGCGAGACCTGAATCGACTTGTGCAAACGCGGCGGAAAGTCTCCGAAACATGATGTCGAACACAAGGTAGAAAAAAATGTCTGTCTTTCAGTATCGCAGAAAGTCCCTCACAGCATCCCCACACTGCCTGAAATCCGTCCTCGCAGCCACCGCAACCTCTCAACTTTGCACACCCGATTTGCACATCCGACCACGCGCGTTGCATGTGTTTATCTCCCACAAAACTTGATAACAGACGCCCCCTGAACAGCGCCCCTATCCCGCCCCATCCCGCCCCACAGTCCCACCCACCCAAGTGGGCCAACACCACCCAAACACCCCATCCAAGTGTGGAGCCCCAATTCCCAGTTCCCACCCAACGAGCCCAACCACCCTCCTCATAACGCCCAACTCCACAGCACACTCCAACAAAAACATGGGATAATAGTATAGTGGTCAGTACTTCTCGTTGTGGACCTGTTCCAACAGCGACGTCATACCGAGAGGACCCAGGTTCGATTCCTGGTTATCCCAATATTTAGCGTCAGTGGTTTAGTGGTAAAATCCATCGTTGCCATCGATGGGCCCCGCGTTCGATTCGCGGCTGACGCAATCTTTTGCTGTATCTGCCTGTGTTTCAGGCGTGTTTTTTTTTTTTTTTTTCATTTTCGAGGTAGGGGGAGGGGCTGTTCTGTTTTGCAGATCCGAGACGGCATAGTCTAGCCGCTGCTCTAAGGTCGGAGTGCATTGAGGTTCTGGGTATGCCAGATGTGTCCTATCGGAATCTATGGTAAAGATCACATGCTGATTTGTTGTGGAGATGGCCGACCGGAATAGATCGAAACAGTCACGACTTGCAAGTGATGGGCAAATCTTTGGAGGAAACACATGTCAAATCGACAGAAAATAGGAGCGTGAACGTGTGGATAGCTACGGAATGAAGCTCGTGGCTTCAGGTGATGAGGGCATCCATCGTCTACATAACCCCCCTAGATAAGACATCTTGAGACATATGCTCATCCCTGTTGCGCTCTCGTAAGGCGCATCCGCCGCCCGTCATTACATCCAACTCTCTGAATTATAGACCAACTTCACAGTCCGCAGATCAGCTCCATCCCAGTTCATCTGCACTGATCCCACCCGTTCGTACACATTAGGGCCCTCGCCAAAAATAGGCCTGACAACCATGATAAAGGAAGCATCGATCTGCACACCATGATAGTCCCCGTCCTGTAAAGGGGTAAGGCCATTAACCCCTTCGCGACTGCTACCATCCCCCCATATCATGTCTGCCCCCGCCCAAAACTTCAGTTGTCTCGAGACCTGCTCGGGGACATAGTCGAGGCGGTACATGCTTGGGAATCCGTACTGGCCGGTGGACGGATCCCGGGCCTCCAGATGCATAAATGCATATCTCAAACCCTCCGTCCTAGGAATCGCCACATCGCCGTAGAACAGCCTTGCGGGAATAATCTTTCCCTTCAGGCGGATTTCGCCTCCACAAACACTCCCCATCTCATCTAGACCAGCGTGGGTGCACTGAGCGTTGATGATTTGTGCGAGGGGCGGAAACTTGTTCGGGGTGGCCCAGTTTTCCCAGTTCACGTTTCCAGATACACTGGCCCATGACCATGAAGGTGCGACATACCGGGAAGATACGGTCGATAGGCGTTTTCCGGGCGAGGAGGCAGCACGCCAGCAGAGACCGAACAACAAAGAAGCTGACCAAAGTCCAGCCAGGTAGGTGCCAAGATCGATGTCCTTAAAGGGCCGTTTGAGCTCTTTGTCAGGCTTTGGGTCCGGCTCCCTGGAGAGCACCATAAACTGTTTTGCCAGCCCCGACAGGGCAGTCAACCGATCGGACCAGACTGACAACTCCCGCTCGCTGTACTCGTACGCTGTACTCGTACACTGTGTTCATCCACAAGTTATGCTTATCCGTTGTCGAACATTCGCTTTCAGCGGGACCCCTATGCCAGGCATAACTGCCAAACTCAAGACTACCCGGGCCAAAGTAGCCGCATTGGCATTCGACCACACCGCCATCACAGTCCCACGACATCTCGTCCACGTTCAGATGGACGATGCGTCGAGCCAGGCGCCTCTCTTGAAAGCACCACGCCCGTGTTGCCAGAGGGTGCTGATGAAAAAGGTTATCCGGTTGGTACGCCAAAGCTGGTATTGCGATGCCATGAAGCCTGTCGTGGTATGTTCTGACCCCATGATCCTTCCAAAGGGACTTCTCCCCTGTTTCTGAGGGCAGGAGTGGGAGAGACGCCAATGCTTGCCATGGCGCTGAAGACATGTTCGACGCACGGAACATCCCAGTTTGGCTGTCGGGGGACGCGTCCGCCGAGAGCATAAGGGTCCCGTACGAGTAGACATCGTACATGCAGCTCGACTCCATCTTCCAGTCCGGTGCTGAGTTCTGAATGATGCAGAGAGCGTCTATCCACAGGTACTGAAAGCCAAGACGCTCGGTCAGTGCCACGGCATCGCGGAACGTTTGGGGAAGAATATCCCATGGGATACCGTGGTAGCGCGACATCCTAGTATCCAAGTTCTCAAGTGTTGTTGTGACTTGGGACGGGAAGGACTTGCCCCAGCAGTGACTGAGCGTCACGTAGGGCTGAGGGGAGACATCGGTTTCGATGTGTATGACATACTGTCCCTGTTCAACCCGGACATGAAGAAGCCGCGTCGGCATGGCTGGAGGGGTTGGGGGAGTACATGAGTGGTCCTTGAGACAGCTCTGGAGACGTTGAGATGCAAAGGCGAGCTATCGGTGCGGGTCGGTACGGACAGGCTCTGTTCTAACGAGGAAGATCTCGCAAGGCGAGGAGGTGGCTGAACTGTCGACATAAAACACCAACCTTGGCTCCTGGGTGTGGTTGCCGTCCCCGAGGGCCTTGATAGCGAAGCCGGGTCTGTCGAATTTCATCTTCTCCGACGGCATGCGAAACCATGGCAGCACGGGTATTTCTTCTGGTCTCTCGGGGTCCCAAGGCGGGGCGGCAGTGATGCCGCCGTAGACGACAGAGCAGAACCAGCAACCCTGCTGAGCGGAATGTCGAATCTGGTCTAAAGTGACGTCGACAAAGGCCGGCTCTGATTGCGGCGAGCCTTGATCTGGTTGAGTACACGCAGAGTGTAGAGGGGCGCACACACAGTCCGGGAGGAAGTGGTTCTCTGGTGTAGCAATCTTTACCAGATGATTTTCTTCAAGTTTCAGAAGGTGCACCTTGCTTGGAGCTGCATCCGCTTCCTGCCCAAGATGCCGACGGACGTCATCCTCCGTGAAGCACCCCGGATACTCTCGGGGACGCAACGCGAGGAGCGCGATTGATCGAGATTGAGCCCATGGCTGTTGTTGTTACAGCTGGGTCGGTCGATGGAAAATTGCCAGAAAGTGTAGGAGGAAATGTCGTTGATCTCGCCCTCTGATCAGGCATACTGATTGCGGGGCGCTTGGGGCCTGAATGTGAGCCAAGTTTCAGGCTGAAGACCGGAGTAGATTTTCCCCATGTTTAGGGTATGCGAATATTTTGGCGAACAAACAACTTCTTATCAACCAAGGGCCGGATTTGATTTGTTTGATTTGTATGCGGCGCATAGACACCTAAGCGGTAGTTGCCGAGCTGGAGTAAGGCAGCATATGGCGCCCACGAAGAAGCGAGATAAAGCTCAGGTGAACGCGCAGGTACGGTGACAGCGTGATAGTTCTCAGCTATGGAGGCAGCGGTGCAATGTTGGTGTTAAAGGGATGCCCAGAAAGGAAAGCCGGCGCGAGAAGACGGATGGCGTAGCACAGCCAGAGCTGGGTCTCAAATGACGGATACACTTCACCAGGTGCGAGAAGCGGTCGCTCTCCTGTCGACTCGCATCGCAGACCCCGACGCATCGGCAGCCGCTACACCGCTGAACCTCGGACCATTGGCCGAGATGCACTGACCTGCGTCCTCATGGTCAATGAGTAAGTATGTGATAGACTCGCAACGGGCCTCGTCTGACAACCGACTCGCTATGACTGGTGCTTGCTAGCTCTCATGATGGCCAAGCAGTCAAGGTGCCCTGTAAAGTACCTGCCCCGTCTCAAAGGGTGCGCTTTGGTTGGCCTGTCAGCACCGCCCTTCTCCCAAAACGGGATGTTACTTACTGCATGCTAACAGCAAGGAGAGTTCCACTCCTCGATGCGTCTCTGGAAGGATGACCAGTGCAGCAGATAGATGCCCCTATGCATGCAACATCTTCAATACTATGCATACAGACACAATTCGGCACATGCCGGCCTGCGAAGATACCTAAAAAGCGCCACCGGGCACAAAAGAGGGGAAGTTGAGCGTTATTCAAGCAAGGGGAGGATTGACTTATCTATCCCAGAGCCCGTTTAGATAGCTTATTGCCTGTTCCTGTTTTCTTGCGTCGAGTCTGTTGTGTTACCCGGGCTTCTTGCACTTGATTCGCCTCCTGCACCGTTACACAACGCCACGCCAAGATCGAAACCGAGCTCGCCGCAGCCACGATAACACAATGGCCGAAGATGCAATTCCTATGAGAGGTATGTTGCCCTCGAGTTCCCTTTTCTCACCCGCACTAATAACTCTTTAGCATTTACGTGGACGAAGACTTACCACAGCGACACCTACCCGGCCATCAACCCAGCCAAAGTCATCACTCTCGTCGGTAAAGCCGTCTTCATCACAGGTGCAAACAAAGCCATCGGACGCGCGGCTGCCATATCATGTACGTCGCAACTCATGCCAGGGAGTATTCAGCTAACGCATCCCTCGCGACGCACAAGCTAGCGCTTCGCCTATAATCATTAGGTCCCGTACCAGCGCCGCGTCAACTAAAACTACCGCTCTCGCCGCTGCAGCTGCCCCGGGCTAGGCTCCGCCAGTCATAGTACACACCACCGTCAATGTGACCAAACAGGACTCCGTCAATGCTACGCAGATCCGCGGAGGTAAGGAAGCTCGACATTCTCGTGAACAACGCAGGCGTCATGGGTCCGGAGACGCCGCTGTTGGAGCAGGACACAGATGAATACGTACAGACCATAGACACCAATTTTATCGGCGTGTACCGTATCACCAAGGCGCTGCTGCCGCTGATGCTGGAAGGGGGACTGAAGACTGTGGTCATGGTGGGCTCGGTGGGCTCGCAGGGGGCTAGCTGCTGCGCGCTGTATGGCATTGCCAAGTTCGCTTTGCACGGTTCTGCCAGTTTTGATTGTTCAGTATGGTGAGCAGGGTGTGTATAGCTTCCACTACCACCCTGGAGGTGTGTCGACCGAATTGGGGCGCAACCTGCCGAGCCCGTTTGTTGAAATGTTGAACGACACACCAGAGCTGGCCGGTGATGCCATGGTGTGATTGACGGCCGAGAAAAGGACATGGTTGAATGGGCGCTATGTGTCGGCGAATTGGGACGTGGCCGAGTTGGAGGGGATGAAGGATAGGATTGTGGAGAAGAACTTGCTCAAGTTCAAGTGTGATTTTGGCGAATGAAAACGCGAATGGCCCCAGCAAGGTTGTCAAAGCCAGCAGCGTTGCAGCTACACGGGGAAACTCGGATGGACCATGTGCATGCTCAGTTCGGATAGATAGATGAGCCTTCAGCCGAACCTGTGGATTGAAAATTTCCCCTTCTGACTGGAAACTGAGTCCATGCTGTAGTTGTCAAGGATGTAAAGAACACGATGCAAAGAGGCTATGTGGCCGAGAAGTTGTTTCTTAAAGTCGGGCTGTGATTGCCAACGAAGAGCGTATCGTCGCCACTATCTTGCTCAAGAATGTGGTGTTGGAGATAGAAAAAAGCGGTCTCGGCCCCTTTGCGGTAGATCAATAGAATTTGCGCGTCGAAGGTGTCAAGGAGGCTGTACACTAGGTTCTCGGGGCCTTGTCGTCTCTCTGTGGCGTAGCTCCTGCGTCTACCATGAGAGAGGGGATGCATTGAAGTCCCCTCTGTCGAGGTATCGCTGCCAATGCCAGTGATAGCGTCGAGCGCATTTGCCAAGATGTGCTTCTTACCAGGCTCATCGGCGACGTAGGTTGTCCGTATCTTTCGGAGTTGGATACGCCGCCCTCTGCGGGCAAAAGGCAAGATCCCTCAGCTGCCCTCGGCACCGCAGAGGATGTGGGGCTGGTAGGCAGCACGGAATTCGGAGGTTGTCGTGTCGTGGTTCCCCAGGGAAAGCGCGGGGTTGGTACCCAATGATTGTGATTTATCTCTCTCCTGGGAGGAAGGTTCTGAGGTGCTCTGTAGCTGCATTTCCCTGACATCCCCTGAGGCACCAGTCTTTGACATTTCCTCACATGACGTCCGCCAAAGATGCCATCCGTCACGCTCCTATTTTTCTTACTATGAGTCGACCATCATTGTTGCATTACACTGGCATAACGAGCCAGTGTGGGAGCTACTCATGGATGAGCTTCCGGTTCCGCTTCTTCACACAGGAAGCAATGAGCCTGCCGTATAGCAGGTCCTTCTGTTGGAACCCGTGGTCTATCTTATAATAAAAACCAAGGCTCGCCCTTGCCTTTGGAGCCGCGCAAAATCACAACGGGGCCAGCACCCTTAAATTTTCGTCTTTCCAGCTTCCGACACTTCATTCTCGCAGCCCAGACATCATTTTCTTCTCCTCCCAATCTTTTGGTTTCCAACACTCCTGGCCAGACGCACAAGTAACACCACCGTTCAGACACTTGGATCTCTTCTCCCTCCACATCGACAACATGGTCTCCGCAACTATCCTCGTCAACCTCGCTGTCTTTGCAACAGTATCCATTGCGGTAGGAGAACGCTGGCACCAGTCCCCACTTGCAGTCTGCCCGCTGACTGATCTCTCGTCCAGGCACCCCTCAGCGATGCCAGTCTAGCAGCGAGCCCCATCCCCGGCTACGCCATCAATGACATTGAGTGGATGGCGCGAGCCGCAGCAACCGGTCCCGCAATCAGTGTCAACGGCACCATCCAAGATGTTGTTGCACGTCTCACTGAGATCTACCCTCCCTATGAAGCTTGGCTTCAGGACGCCATCAGCCAAGATCAGCTCGGGGAGCCCTACCTGCTCGACAAACGCTACATGGTCAAGGCGTACACTTGCAAGATGCCAATGAGTGACAGGCCTACCGAAACGAAGCGAGTTCGTGAAGGTGTGCAGTACTTGCGAAGAGTGGAAGGCAAGCCTCAGCGAGGGCCCGGGCCTAAAAGCTGTGGTCGCGTTTCTTGCTCCTGGAACGCCGCAATCTACTGGTGCAACGATGTAAGTGTTCCTATTTGTTGATCTTGCTGTCTTGTCAGTGACTGACCAAACATTTGCAGTCCACCTCGTTCAAAGAGCTCGACTCGTACACAGCCATTGCGGACGCCGCCGAAATGCTGATAAATAAGTGTGACAAAAACCCCTACCGGAGTGCTTCGGAGGACGGGAAAATACATGGTACTGTTAGTTTCGCTGACGATTGGAGCGTATATGTGAAGCATGAAGGTTGCTGAATGGTTGGATGAGACGGGTGAGACCATCAGCCGCGCAACTGCCCCTAATAATACCCCGACGCTGTTCATGAGTAGAAGCAGGCGTTTCAGTAGTCCAGATACCAATCATTAATAACTTATCATCTGTTCCCGTCGTGCACCATCTCTGACCTGAGTGATTGTTTTTCTTCGCAACGCCACCTTCTTGGTCTTGGCGCTCCGGAATAAAAAGGGGCCAACCGAGATTCATTGTCACATACGACCATACCCACTGGAGAACTCGGGATCCCGTCCGCTCTCCCATAGATAATCCAGTGAGGGTCAGACTAGTAGTTGGGTCGCTGACGACCAACAAATCCCTGGTGTTGTATGTCTTTTTGCTAGTTTGTTTTAGACTTTTTTGGCGTCCGGACTACTGCGGATGAGGCCAGACTTGCAACGGTGGGAGCTATGTGTGACACAGAGTTGACTGGATCACAAGAGCCGTTTTTAATTAGACATTTTTGGCGTCGAGCTTGGAGTCGCAAATCCCACTGGGGCGAGTCTCAGGACCCGTGGCTCCCTGGCGACGACCACCCCGAACAACGAACAATCGACCTACTAGCTTAGTAGCGCGCGTTTATCAAGGCCAAAGCTGAAGCTACTGGACAACACATACGCAATCATGAAGCCGTTAGGTTTGTGAGCGTTGAGCTTTTGGTGGGTCTCTTCGTGTTAACCCCTGACTACGACTGCATGGCTCTCTTCATCGATGGTCTAAAATTGTATGTATTGCTCGCAATTGCTTGCCATCCTTGTTTCCGCCTGGTCAGATCTTTCACGAGGTCTTCAGGTTTGGGGCTCAAGAAGGTTGAGAGTGTGTCAGGGGCTCGAGAAAAGAAAAGAAAACAAGTAAACACACGATGCCCCAGCTCAGCGACAACAGTTCTCCTCTCTCTAAAGAGTAGCTCCGTGTGAAATATATCTAAGATATCTGCCGATTTCTTCAAACCCAAGGGGTAGAGAGCTGCTTTCTCGCCCGAGCGAAGCTAGGAGCCCCCGGTGTCCAGACCCGAACCGGTGGAGCCCCACGCGTCTACCTACGCCATCGCGGTTTCGAGATGCCCTGTAGATCGTATCCTAGCTCCCACTCCCCACGCGTTCCTGGCCCCTGGATCTTGTCTCCGTCAACTGAACAGACTCGGACGATCGCCTCCCTCGCGCCTGGGCGTCTGGAACGTTCGACCATCCCTCCCCCAAGAATACCTACCCAGGCACGGGTATGAAACGTCTGGTCTGGATCGCCCTGACAAGTCTGTGGACATCCGTCCGCCATTAAGCCCCACGTGGGCTTCTCCCTGGTAAAGACATCATCACCTTGACGTGATCCCATCTCCTTTGTCCCCTCGCTCACACACCATCACACCCATTTCTGCGCCGCCATGAAACACCTCTCCACCCTCCTATTGTGTCTCCTGCACCTCTCAGCCGCAACGACGACCCCCCTAGTTATTCCACAGTCCCACCAACACCAGACCCTCGATACCGAGCCGGGGCCCTACCTCCCGTCCGAGTTCAAGTACTTCCAAGAGCCAGGCACCTCCGAGATCTACGGGCACTATGACTCGCGCTACTTCCACGCCCTCATCCCGTACGAAGACCACCTCGTCACGCTGCGCCACCTCATCCGCTCATACCTCACGACACTGCGCTCCCTTGGTGTCGACACATGGCTTGCGCACGGCACGTTGCTGGGGTGGTGGTGGAACGGGCGCATCATGCCGTGGGATTATGACCTCGACGTGCAGATGAGCAGTGCCACGCTAGCGTACCTGGGGATGCGGTATAACCGAACCGAGCACAGGTATTCGTACGACAATGGGAGCGGGACGGTGCTGAACAAGACGTATTTACTGGATGTTAATCCGTTCCATGGGATGCGCCAGCGGGGGAAGGGGCTGAATGTGATTGATGCGCGATGGATTGATATGGAGAATGGGATGTTTATTGACATCACGGGGTTGATGGAGAGGGATCCGGCGAGGAGGCCGGGCGTGTGGAGCTGTAAGAACTTCCACCGGTATCGGACGTGGGAGATGTGGCCCTTGAGGGAGGCGGAGTTTGAGGGCGTCAGGGCCAATGTGCCGTATGACTTTGACACGGTGCTGAGGGATGAATACGGGAGGAAGGCGTTGATCACCACGGAGTGGGAGTCGTGAGTGTTATTACCCGCCCGTCGAAAAGGGGGCGGTTGCTAACATTGCTGCAGACATCGATGGGAAGAGGGGCGGAAGCAATGGGTGAAGGTCAAGCCAGGACGTTAAAGCCTGGAGTTGCTGTCATGGTATTTCGAGGAGGAAGGGCGTTAACGTTATCTGAATAGCATTTGCAGGAGTTGGAAGGCGGCGGGAAGCCATCTGTGCGAATCCGAGCCGTGGCTATGGTTCTGGCAACCTCTGCCGCTAAGGACGGCTGGTGGTCGAGGTCGAGGTCTTGGGATCAAAGATTAAATTCGAACAATACTGCTAATTCCCAGCGTGTCATCTCTCTATCGTGAAGTCGTAAACAGTGTCGATCTGAGAAAACAGTCGCTACGGGCCTTGCTTATGACGAGCTGCCTTCCCCAGAACCTCCTCGAGCTGGATCTCCGCCGTCCTTCTTCGGGCCGTTAATATTTCTCCATCTCGATTCCGCCGCGCGTGCCAGAATCTCTCTCCTGCTCAGGCCTGCCGTGCTTTGATTCGACCCCCCAAGTGTATACTCACCACCCACCCAACCACCCTCGTCATGAGCGAAGTCATCCATAACGGGCCGGTATTCCTCATTCCCCACAGTCCTCCCCCCGCTTTTCCAGTCTGCTTCATGCACTTCCTTCTCAATTTGATGGCAGAGATCCCAGAAGTTCCTGTCATGGGGACCATAAATGTTGTGTGCCAACTCGTGACACAGTGTTTTGCGAATCGTCTTGTAGTCACGGTAGCCATCGTACGCATCCGTGCGCAGACGCAACTCAATTACCTCCCCTTGGTTACGGTTCAGTCCCAGGATGCGCGTTGTGCCCTCGTGGCTCGACTCGGTGTATTGCGACGGATCCATCTCGGTCAGAAGGCCAACACTAAATTTGTGCTTGCGCATAGACGCTTTAATACCCGGGTCTTCCTTGAGCTTCTCTAGAAACTGCCTGCTACGCTCTGGATTTGGAAGATATGCCAGCGGGCGGACTGTGTGGAATGTGTATGCTTGGTCCTCTTGTTTCTTGGCACCGCTGCGACGGAGCCGAGGGACCGCGCCCATTGCTGCTCTGCGTGCGGCGTCGATGGACAAAGCAGCCGTGCGAGCTTCCTGGAGTTGCTTTTGCGTGTCGCTCTTGGGCGCCATCAGCCTGATGAAGTTGCCATTAAGCGGGGATATGTCCACTTTGTCATCGTCGGGGCTCTTCAATAGCGACTTGAATCCGGGGACGCGCTTCTCGATGATGGCTTTGCTCGTGGTCCAGTCGTATTCCGGCCAGCTCATCTGCGCATGGAGCAAGACATCCTCGAGTGTTGCGCCGCCGTTAAAAGCCCATTTGTCTGAGAACCGCTCTGGGCCGAACTTGATGTTGAGGATCAAGTCGGCATCGTCGGTCGGCTCCGGTGTCTCTTTCCCGCGTGCTCCTGGGGGCGAGACGAGCTTATCTTCTACAGCTTGGCTCGATTCCATGATGCGGCCAACTGCAATGTCCAACTCCGCCGGCGGCTCCAAGTGATGCACCAGATTAATGCGCAGGATAGACTTCCAACCAAAAGCGGAAAGAGCGGTTGCGGGATTATGAGAGACGAGAAAATAGGCTTAGGATAGGAACAACAACGAAGGGAAAGCTGGGGAGATAGATGAGGTATAAAACATTAGTATGATGGTACAACGCGACGCGATGAGAAAAGGGACTTCAACTTGAAGCAATTCGTCATTCCAATTGCCCTCACAGCCGACCATTCTAGAAGTTCCGGAGTGGCTGCGGGTTTGTCATTTGTGTTGCTTTGTCATCACGCGGTTCAGGCAGCACATGGTTTCCAGCCACCAGTCACCGTGAAACAAGGCGATGAACGAAACTGACCATGTGAATGGGAGGCAGCAGAACAATGAATTGTTGTTGGGAAGCCCATGAGCAACATGGTAAGGCAATGCGCCCACGGGCAATCGACTGCACCGCTTCCCAACTCCCGTGTTCTCAGGTTGCAATATCCTGGCTAGCTTGTAAACAGCGGCGTAAAAGAATATGGAGAGCGTCATCGACGGTCTCTTAGCAGTTCATCGAAACCGGGGAACTGCGCCACTGGGTTTGTTTGGAGAACAAGCTATCGGGACGGCGGAAAGTTGGGAAGCGAGGACCCTGAAAATCATCGATGGTTCAATTGAAGATCTAAGGTAACCGCGGGCATCCTGGCGGATCCGCCTGCACCTTTCCGTTGCCTGCCAGGTTTGGCAGGAATTGGCGGCTGCACTGCATACTTGGTTTGCATCTCAGGAAAGGGGAAGGGGTACCGAGAAGGCGACATCGCGTCTCGTTCCTAAGTCCGTCATCCGAGAGACAATGGCGGCCGCACAGCGTGTCGCGTCAGATCTTTGAACCGCAAGCCCCACATCATTGCGGGCTGTTCCTGGGAAGGAAAACGGCGGCCGTTGTGGACTCGGGGCCCCAGCGCCGCGGCGGGGATAGCGTTGGAGACTGAATCAGCGAAACATCGTCCCCAGATTTCGTGATTGCTCGTACCCGTTACCGAAATTCCCACTTCCCTTTCGAGCGCCGCCAAGTACTTGGTACCTTGGCCGAGTTCTGACCAGTCTGGGCGCCGTATCTTCTTGACGGGCCGTCCTCCTTTTCATCCCTCCTCCACCCTCGTAATCCTTCCAACTTCGTATCGCCCCGATGATCTGAGGAAGGCGTTCGTGATTCTCTGTGCTCTTTCTCCCATTCTCGTCACTCATTTGACACAGTTGCCCGGTTTCGACACTTTTTGCTGTCTGACCACCACACTCTCTTGGCCGAGAGAAACACAACTCCAGCGCCCTTTTTCTGGCAGCTTGATAGCCTTAATTCGCCTTTTTATTCTTTCGATACCACCGAGACAATGCTTGTACGCTGATTCTCCCCCGTCCTGCTCTTCTCGCGCACGCCGGCCGGGGTTTCCCGGCACAGCAGTGCTGACTTGCGCCATATCTAGATCCAGTCCGCGCTCGTCGCCCTCGGCGCGTCACTCGCGGCCGCTGTCCCGACCTTGGTTGCAAAGGACAACTACTTCGTCAATCCCAAGACTGGCAATCGCTTCCAGATCGTCGGTGTCGCATACCAGCCCGGTGGTTCCGCCGGCTACAACCCCGAGAAGAAGATTGACCCCCTCAGCGATAAGGATGTCTGCCTCCGCGATGCCGCGCTCCTCCAGGTTCTCGGCGTGAACGCTATTCGCGTCTACAACCTCAACCCCAATCTCAACCACGATGCTTGCGCAAGCATCTTCAATGCCGCCGGCATGTATATGCTGCTCGACGTGAATTCTCCTCTAGTCGGCGAGAGTCTGACTAGTTTCAATCCATGGGAGTCGTACTATGCCGCATACCTCAATCGCACCTTCGCCGTTGTGGAGGCCTTCAAGGACTACCCCAACACCTTGGCCTTCTTCTCCGGCAACGAGGTCATGAACAACGAGGAGACAGCCGCGACAGTCCCTCCCTACTCGCGCGCCGTCACTCGCGACATCAAGAACTACATTGCCAAGCACGCCAGCCGCGCGATTCCCGTCGGCTACTCGGCCGCCGACGTTCGTGAGATCTTGTTCGACAGTTTTAATTACTTCCAGTGCGCCGAGGATGGCAAGTCGGACGACCCCAGCCATGCCGACATCTTCGCTCTCAACAGCTACAGCTGGTGCGGAGCCGCGAGCTTCAAGACTGCCGGCTACGACCAGCTTGTTGCTGGCTTCAAGGGGAGCTCTGTCCCCGTTTTCTACTCCGAGTATGGCTGCAACACTCCGTCTCCGCGTGTCTTCACCGAGGTAGGCGCTATTTACGGCCCCGAGATGACAGATGTGTTTTCGGGCGGTGTTGTGTATGAGTACACTCAGGAGGAGAACAACTACGGTCTTGCCGATATCCATGAGGATGGCTCCATCACTCTCCGGTCCGACTACTATGCGCTCAAGGCCCAGTTTGCCAAGCTTGACTTCAAGACTATCCAGGGTGCCAAGCCCCCGGGCGGCTCTCCCCCCAAGGCTCCGGTGTGCAGCCCCAAGCTTATCACCACCAAGGGCTTCAACAATAACTTCACCCTGCCTGTTCTGCCTCCCGGAGGCAAGGAGCTCATCGAGAATGGTATTAGCCCTGCTCCCAAGGGGAAGCTCATCACACCCGATACGCTCGTCGTCAAGTACAAGGTGAAGAACACCGATGGAACTGAGCTCAAGAATCTCGAGGTCAAGCAGCTGAAAGATGACGAGATCAACGGTATGGCTCTTCTCTCCCTTCGCGAGAGGAATATATGCTAACATGATTTTCCAGCACCCGGCACCAACGATGTCGAGATCTCGGCCCCCTCTGGCACTGGCTCTGGCACCGGCACGTCAACTGGTCCCTCTCCCTCGAGCAGCTCCAAGAATGCCGGAATCAAGCACGCTGCGACTGGCCTTCCCGCCTTGGCTGTTGGAGCCTTCGCGCTCCTGGCCGGTATTGCCCTCTAGATTCAGCGCCGACGCACGAAGGTGCATGTTCCCCATTATGCTCACAATGAGCGCTCATCCACCAGGGCATCTTCTGGTCTATGAAGGCCAGGAATATTGTTTTAGCATGCTGAGCGGGCTCATAGATGGTTTGATGATTTGGAAGGAATGAGAGGCAGATGCGTAATGTGATAGCTTTCTGTGTTACATATGGCTGTGTTACATGGCATGGCGAGGCTGTTGTATTTTCTGTTGCGCTTTGCACTCGCCGCTGTTTAGCCAAATGGTCATGGAAAACGAAGAAGAAAAACAAAACAAAACATATACCTTCCGTGGCTCTCCCTATGTATGATACCACTTACTTCGCGCTTGTTAGTCAATTTGAGCCTTTTGATACACCCAATGCAGTGATTGAAAGCGAAGCCTCTGGTCGGACGTGTTGATATGCGATGATCTGGAATCAGACTCGACAGTCGACGTGGCTTGGCCTCAGGTTTGCCGTGGTTAGATGTAGTAGCCGCCATTGCCAGATAAGTGAATGGATGTACAACGTCCCCAAGTGTGTTCGATGCTGAGGAAATGCAACGGTTGCAGTTCCGTGGCATCTCCTCGCTCAGCACACCATCTCAGAATGTGAAGAAGGTATTGGACACAGCCCAGAAGTGGCCTGTTTGGCAAGAGATCAATACTTTTATTTCACATGGCAGACACCCTGGCAGCGTACAATGGATGTTCCGATTAAACTACAATAGCGACCGCATAACCATGTCATCCGTGAACTCATGTATCTGGTTTGTATGGGCGTTCTCTATCTGTACCAACCCTGGCTTCGTCCTTTCTTTCCGAGCCCATGCGCCCGCCTGTATATTACTGAAACCCATGAGAACAAATCGCTCCGCGCCATCCAACCTTCCCACGAGCAACCTAAGCCTTGAACTCCTCGGTGTTGCTTGACTCCCACTTGCCGGGGATGAGCGCCAGGGGCACGATACCGCTGACGTGCATCTCAGGGCCAAAGATCTTCGCATCGAGGCCAAGCTCTTGTGTCGCGGCCTTCATGTTCTTAAGACCCTCCTGGTAGTTGGGACCAGCACGGCGGACCCAAATCTGTACCTTGTGCTCATTGAGAGCCTTGGCATACTCCCGTAGGGCCTTGATGACACCCTTGAAGGTGCTGGCGACGTTTGTGAAGTTGGCAATACCACCACCGATGAAGAGGACCTTGCCCTTGTCGCTCACAGGGGCGCGGAGCATCAGGTCGAGCACGGTGCGAGCATAGTGGTATGTCTGCGACTCGGTAGGGGCACCAGAGTACTCTCCGTAGTTGGCGAGCTCATCGGCAAAGCCGGCGGAGGCGATGGCGTCGGCATAGACGACCGAGGCACCACCACCAGCGACAAGAGTCCAGATTCTACCGTTCGGGTTGAGAACGGTCAGCTTGAGGGAGGCACCAGTCTTAGCGTCAAGCTCAGCGATGTATGCTTCCTCCTTAGTGAGCTCACGGCCGAAGGGGGCAGGGAACTCAATTGGCGGGCCGGCATCGATGCTGACGGTGCCGTTGGCGGACGTGGGAGCAACAATGCCGAGAGCCGCTGGGGATCTCGCAATGGCCCACTTGACACCACACTCAAAGTCCGCCGTTTGGTCAAGCTTGGCGGCAAGATCCAGGAAGTGGACTGAGGCAGAGGTAGCATCCTCGTTGGGGATGACAACCAATGGGTTGATCTCCAGGTAGGTGAACTGGCAGTCAACGTAGACGGCATAGAGGCGGGTGACTGCAATATGATTAGATAATTGTTGCGTTTTGCTTGATTGCAGGAAACTTACTGAAGTCAACCAAAACCTTGTGAACACCCTTTGGCACCTTCGTCAAGAGAGCCTTTGCAATCTCCTCGTTGGAAGGGTACTCTGAGAGGTCGACGGGAATGAGCAGCTTCTCGGCCTTCTCGTCGACATCACCAACATCGACACCACCCTCGTGGGTGAAAAGAATCCAGTCGCCCTGCCCATGATGTTAGCATGGTTATTGCAAGGGTCTCAGAGTATAAAAATTGGTCCGCGTGGGTAGCATGTGGTGCGGCTGGGGCAACGGGCCGCCCGCATCATAATGCGGTTTAGCCTCCGTTCGTCCGTCGGCTCGGTGGTTTCCCATCGGCACCCACACAAAATGCCGCCCTGATCGTCTATTGTGCGCGGCAGATATTCTCCTCAATATAAGAAAGAGAGAAGCCCACTGCGCGGAACGCATTTGTTTTCTTTCTTTTCATCGCAGAAGATCCCCGGCACGCCGCTTGCAGACTCCACAGGGCGTCATACCCCGGATGCGCTTGCATGTGGGGCGTCTCATGGCTTTCACCCCTTACTCTCATGAATCAAGGGAAGAGCAGCACTTACGTCGCGCACGGAGTTGATCTATAAGAAGTCAGCATTCCTGTTTCGAAGAGTTTGATTTTCGACCAACTCTGCCGCACTTACGTTGATATAATACTCGGTACCCTGGGGATGCGGCACGAACGGCTCGACAAGGAACGACCGAAGAACGCCCTCGACGTGCTCAACCTTCTGGGCCTTGCCAGCGCGCGCGGCAACCCAAGCCTTGGCCTCGGGCCAGGGCTTGTTCAGGGCGAGAAGACCGCTCTTACCTCTGCGCTTGATCAGCTGGTCGGGCTTCGCAACGAACTTGGCGCCCTCGTGCAGGAGCCATGGGTATGTGATCTCGGCCTGGTCGAGCACCGCATTCACATCGGCATCCTCGGGGAAGTAGAGCGATGCGAGTCTGGGAGGAGGGTTGTGCTTGGTCGGGGAGGGAAGCGGACTCGGCTTGATCACCGGGGCGCGCGTGAGGTGGTAGTTGAGGATGGCCTTGCCGTCGGCTTCGAGAATGCTTTTCGCAGACATATTTGCGGTTCTGGGGGGTAGCAGGCAAGTCGAATGCTCTCTTCTCCTGTGTTTTCTTCTATTCTTCTGTCAGACTTGCTCGGGTTATGGCGGGGTCCCTGCAATCACCAGCGAAAGCTCGCGGGCGGAATTGGCGAGATTGGAGGCGGGGGTGAGATTTACCTTGAAAGCTCAAGTAAAGGACAATTAAGAAAGGAGCAGCTCGAGAAGTCTCGGGGCGAGAAACACAGCAGTCGGGAATGCAGATGACACCGAATTCGAGGAAGAGGGGGAAGAGAGCGGCGGGTGCGTGATGGATGTTCGGATTCCGGGAGAAACCCTTCGAAAAGTCAAGGAGATCGGCTACAGCAACAAAAAGTTCAGCCTCTGGCGTCTTCGAGCAGCAAGGGACCGTAGCTTGCTTTGGGCGTTGGGAGGGCCCAGAGAAAAAGGTACCCAGTGGTGTCCGCCCGCCAAAAACCTTTGGTGCCCCAAGCGGGGCATCAAGTGTGGGACGAGGGGGAGCGGTCTGGGGCGCGAAGTATCGGTACCTCGGGCCTGGAATTGGGAATTGGGGGGTGCTGCAGGGTACGAGGGGGAAATCTTCGTCAAACTTGGCGCTGCCCCGTCCGGGTGTTGCCAGGCACACCGACATCTCCATCATGCAGAGCGTCCGGTGCCCGACAGGGTGGATGCGGTGTGCATCGCATGATCCTGTCTTTTCTTTGGCTACTTTTGAAGCTCTGCAATCCCTCGATATCCCTTCCTTTTTTTCTACCCCAGTTTCATCGATCGGTGCCCGATTGCCTCTGGGGAGAAAAACAAACTGGCGCAGCGGCGGCTTGTCCTCGTTCATCCCATCCTTCCTGAGGTCAGACGGAAGTGGATTGGGGATCATCCGCCCGCAACTCCATCAACGAGCGGTACGACGGACAGGTGAAATGAGCCCGGGCATTGAAGTCGCACAGCGGCTGTTGCTATCGATTTTTGCACTGCAACACTGCCCTCTGGCCATCCCAATAATCTTTTTGTTTCCATCCGCTTCTTCTCATTTCATACGGCGGCTAGTGGAAACTGATAACCTGTTGGGCTCTTGGGTACCCGTGCGATTGATGCCGGTCTATGACCCTTCAATCCTGACTGCGGTTCCTGCTGCAAAGAAGTGGAAACCACCGCAGTGCGGATCCGTGCCGGACCTAAAGCATGAGGGGGCCACTGACGCCCGCTGATGTTGCTGATGTGTCTCCAGCAGGTTGGGCTGGATCCCGAACCAAGTGGACTCTGAACTTTGTCGCTATGCTTCGCTGCGGACCGGCTCGGCGCCGTGTCCCGACATAGCAGTCTTATGTCATTCCAGTCTATCTGTGTTACACGGCAGGGCAGCCGACGGCATGCTCTGCGATGAGATTCCAGGGCAGGGCTGTGTTGCCGCCCCCCAATGCCGGCGTATTTTTGTATGCTGTGTGCGATATTTGGGAGATTCATTTTTGGCACATTTGCCAAACAGCGGGATCGGACGAGAAAAGGAGGGTGAGGTGCTCACACGAGGTACCAGTACCTGGGCCGCCAAGAAGGTGGGGTGGACCCGGTGCTGTCAGCTCAGAAAGGCTCGAATTGGTGAAAGTCCGCTAGGCGATCGGACAAGGGTTAGAAAAAGAGTTGGGGAACATTCTGTTCTTGTTGGATGTTGACTGACCCCCGCCCAATGAGCGTCCGCAGCAATTCTTGGGATTCCAGCAGAGTTCAGACCTTGCGCGTCAACTTTCCCGGGACCCCTCGCCAGACAGCAGCACGCATCCACTGAAGGTTTCCCCTGCGGAGCTCTTGCCGAACTACGTGCTCGCATTCCCGCACTCACACACAACCACGCCTACCCTCGACCTGTGCTCCCCGACCGAAATAGAAGGGACCCTGCTGAGCAAAAAACCTCCCCCCGATTTCCCAACCGACCTCCTTCCCCGTTGCCATTTCACACGCCCGCTCTGCTCTCTTCCACCCCAGATTGCGATCCCGCTGTCTGTCCTTGACAAAAGATCGTTTTGCCGCGAGCACCAAGTCCAACAGCTTGATCACAATGCCTGCTGCTCCTTCCAGCTCCAACGGGGTCAACGGCGGCCCTGCCGCCGCTGCCCCGGGCCTCTCTGCGAACGACAACATCCGCCGCTTCGCTGCTCCCAGCCGGCCGTTGAGCCCGCTCCCGTCGCACGCGCTGTTCAACGACAAGACAAGATGCTTCGTTTATGGCCTCCAGCCCCGCGCTGTGCAGGGTATGCTCGATTTCGACTTCATCTGCAAGCGGAAGACCCCCTCAGTCGCTGGCATCATTTACACATTTGGCGGCCAGTTCGTCAGCAAGATGTACTGGGGAACCAGCGAGACGCTGCTCCCTGTGTACCAGGAGGTCCCTAAGGCCGTGGCTAAGCACCCTGATGTCGATGTGGTGGTCAACTTCGCCTCCTCGCGCAGTGTCTACAGCTCCACACTGGAGCTTATGGAGTACCCCCAGATCAAGGTGATCGCAATCATTGCTGAGGGTGTGCCCGAGCGTGTAAGTCATATCTGCCCATTGGCGATTCAGCGGACTAGAAATTGACGTGGTACAGCGTGCCCGAGAAATCGCCCACATCGCGCACAAGAAGGGCATCACCATCATCGGCCCCGCGACGGTCGGTGGTATCAAGCCCGGCTGCTTCAAGATCGGCAACACTGGTGGCATGATGGACAACATTGTTGCTTCCAAGCTCTACCGCAGGGGCTCCGTCGGCTACGTCTCCAAGTCCGGAGGCATGTCCAACGAGCTCAACAACATCATCTCCCAAACCACAGACGGTGTTTACGAGGGCGTGGCCATTGGTGGTGACAGATACCCCGGCACTACCTTCATTGACCATCTTTTGCGTTATCAGTCCGACCCCGCTTGCAAGATCCTTGTCCTGCTTGGCGAAGTTGGTGGCGTGGAAGAGTACAAGGTGATTGAGGCCGTAAAGTCGGGCGTCATCACCAAGCCCATTGTTGCCTGGGCCATTGGTACCTGCGCAAGCATGTTCAAGACCGAGGTCCAGTTCGGCCACGCCGGTTCGTTTGCCAACTCACAGCTCGAGACCGCTGCGATGAAGAACAAGAGCATGCGTGACGCTGGCTTTTACGTCCCCAACACCTTCGAGGACATGCCCTCGCTGCTGAAGGAGGTCTACGACAAACTTGTCAAGACCGGAAGCATCAAGCCCCAGCCGGAGCCCGTGGTTCCCAAGATTCCCATCGATTACTCGTGGGCTCAGGAGCTCGGCCTCATCCGCAAGCCGGCCGCCTTCATCTCCACCATCTCCGACGACCGTGGTCAGGAGCTCCTCTACGCCGGCATGCCCATTTCGGATGTGTTCAGGGAGGATATTGGTATCGGTGGTGTCATGTCTCTCCTTTGGTTCCGTCGTCGTCTGCCCGAGTACGCCTCCAAGTTCCTGGAGATGGTGCTGATGTTGACCGCTGATCACGGCCCGGCCGTGTCTGGTGCCATGAACACCATCATCACCACCCGTGCCGGTAAGGACCTGATCAGCGCCCTGGTCAGCGGTCTGCTCACAATTGGCTCGCGTTTCGGTGGTGCCCTGGACGGTGCCGCCGAGGAGTTCACCAAGGCTTCCGATAAGGGTCTGAGCCCCCGTGAGTTTGTCGACAGCATGCGCAAGGCCAACAAGCTCATCCCGGGCATCGGTCACCGTGTCAAGTCGCGGAACAACCCGGATCTGCGTGTCGAGCTTGTCAAGGAGTACGTCAAGGCCAAGTTCCCTTCGCACAAGCTGCTCGACTACGCTCTGGCGGTCGAGACAGTGACCACTTCCAAGAAGGACAACCTTATCCTGAACGTCGACGGCTGCATCGCTGTTTGCTTCGTCGACCTTCTGCGGAACTGCGGCGCCTTCAGCCCCGAGGAGGCTGAGGACTACCTCAGCATGGGTGTGCTCAACGGTCTCTTCGTGCTTGGCCGCAGCATTGGTCTTATTGCCCATTACCTCGACCAGAAGAGACTGCGCACTGGTCTCTACCGCCACCCGTGGGACGACATTACCTACCTCCTTCCCAGCCTGCAGCAGTCCGGCCCGCCAGGTGCTGAGGGCCGTGTTGAGGTGCAGATGTAAGGAATTTCACTGTTGGTTTAAGCGAAAAGGACGGAGGAATTCGGGCGTATATCCAATGGTAGAGGGAGGAACTTTAGGAATGGGATTGGAACACCGCTTTATACGGACTCGGAAGTTCAACGTGCCATGTCATGATTTTGGTAGAGCGTGCTCGGTTCAATCGAGTGTAAGACAAATGAAATAGATCTTTAATTGATGAAGTCTGATGTTCTAATTCATTGTCATCGCATGCTCGCATGCTCTTCTGTGCATCGTCTGTTTCAATGCTTGTCTTTCCAGAGTGCCCACTTTTCTTGCCGGGAAAGAAAAAGGGCGGTCAAACCCGGCATAATTTTTGTCCCTCGCGACAGCATCCCCAAGCTTAAAGCTCGGTAACATTTCACAATTCTGGTGCGGCAAGCTGTGTATCCATTCTGTCTCTGCCGTGACATTTGATCGTGTAAGGTGCCAATCCTTGTTTTCCGGTGGGACAATCCCTATGCACAGCTTGTACGCTAACGTTAACCCGTTCTTCGGATCTTCAGCCCACGAGCAATCCCCAAACGCAACACCCACCCCGCTCCCAAGCTCTATTCCCACGCGACGGGACGACAACTGCCATCCCGACAGTGAGCACAAGAGCTGCTGTTTTATCTCACTCCGAAATCGCTACCTCCGACGCTGCGTAGCACCAGCCCGCGACGACACACCCCCGGACCAACCCAACGCTAGACTTCACATCCCATCTCAAACACACACATCGAGGCACAATGTCCTGGTTCCGCATCACCCTCCACCGCAGTGCCATCGGCCTGCCAGAGCGCACCCGCGGCGTGCTCGCTGGTCTCGGCCTGCGCCGCCGTCAGCAGGTGGTCTTCCACCCCGTTAGCGCACAGTTCGCGGGAATGATCCTCAAGGTCAAGGAGCTGGTCCGAGTCGAGGAGGTGGACAAGCCGCTTACAAACGCGGAAGTCAAGGCGGAGCGGACGCCGGAGCCGGGGTTCTGGGTTGAGAGCCGGGCGGCGGGAGGAGTTTTGAAGGAGGTTGAGGCGCTGGAGGCCGCTGCTGCAAGGAGGAGGGCAGAGACGAAGGTGGTTGTGGAGGAGGAGGTCAGGTTATGAGAGGGTTGGGGTGATAGAGGCGTGTACGAGTTGCTGTAGATGGGGAGGGCTGCCAAGGAGTTATTGTGCTGTACGATCGTGTTGCTGATGGGAGCCATGCTTGGCTGCTCCGCCGCGGCTAGAATATACAAATATAGACCATGGGTCTTCTGCGCTGTTATGCATCATAATGAAATGGGAATATCACATCACGAGCGGTGAGAGAATCTCAGAATAACGGTATTATGCCCTACGCTACTCCCTCTATCATATACTGGTGCAAGACCAGAGAGGGTCGGATATCTGCATGGACGAGACCTGGATGAATAGTTCACCGTATGGTACAGAGAAAATCGTGTCTCATTGACACTGCCTTGTCATGCCCGCTAGCCCAGAGGAAGGAAACCATCCGAATAACCGTGCTGAAAAAGGCCCCCTATTGTCTTGCGCCTTGTTTTATCCCAGTGAGACTCTAAGGCTATTCCTGAACCGACCGTCCCCAGACAAACAAGCCCAAGATGTGTGCCACTCAGCAGACAGGGGCCACAAATGAATGCTCTCCTAACCAGGGTGAGTTGGCGGACAAAATCTCTTCTCCAACCTTTCCCAATATATGTTGCAACAGCAAGGCAGAGAGCCAAGCAATTTGCATGAGGTGCTGGAGAAATAGACACGCCAGTGCCTCCCACACCCAAATTTGCGCTTCTTCGAACGCTCGGAATATTAGACGCTTCTCGCCTGTTCGATATACTCCTGGCCAGGGGTCTCATATTCGCTGACAAAGTAATTGGTGGCATGGCGGCCAAACCAGTTCGTGAACTTTGTCAGCTCCTCGCGGAGGCGGTTCACCGACTGCTGGTCCATGTTGGTCTGTGCGATAAGCTCGGGAAGCGACACTACGTGCTGTTAGGGGGAAAGCAGGCAACAGGACCATTCGAGGGTATTTACCAAGAAGACGGGCGAGATGCTCTGCGCCATACGTGTCAATAGCACTCTTGTGCTCACAGTCGGAGCCAGAGTTCCACTGCTGGTGAAGATCGTAGTACTGGGCACGCTCAAATCTGCGGTGGTGTTGTCAGCTACCTACGCGATGTCGCAATAGCGTCTAGGGCAATTACCTATAGAGAAGGATGCGACCGAGGCATCTATCAAAGTAGTTACGCAAGCCAGCGATAGTCTCTTCCAGAATCTCCAGAGACGCGGATCCATCCTCGCGATGAGGTCGCTCAAATGCAAGGTAGTCATTCAGGATCTCGTCGGCGGGGTGGACGTGGGGAAGAGGAACAAGCTGCTGGTTCTTGGTGACATTCTCCCAGTCGTCAACAAGCATGGACTTGATGTGATCAGGGACCGGAATCTTAATCGACGGTCGGTTGTGAAAGTTCTCCTCCTGAAAGAAAGTATTAGTGCCGTGAATCTTTTCATTGGGACCGCTTTATCTGCAACATCACGAATCGATTAACGTAAATGTTAATGGTGACTGTCGCGTTCCAAAAAGCCCACTCGGGCTAGGTTCCGACGAGTCTTCTCGCCGATATTGTCGGCCATAGACCTATCGGCAGGCACATGTCGCGTCGCCGTGGAAAGCTGAGAAGCATAATGGCCCAGCGAGTTCAGATTTCAGCATAAGAACTGCCGCTGTGAATGGCTGAGCTTTTGCCTCGCCGGTCTGAGATACTGAGATAACCTCTGCTTCGGCCGAGAGTGCCTTCGGCTTGTTGCTTCTGCTTCTTGTCTCGCGAGGAACAACTTCCGCGGCGGCGCTTTTGCCTTTGGCCTTACGGGGAGCCTTGCGAGGAGTGATTCCCGAGGGGCCTTTTGCCGAAGTAAGCGTCGTTTTCTTGTCGACAGCTGCGGTATTGACGCCTTGGGTAGTGCTCGCATCTTCGGTCGGCTCCTCCTCACTGGCGCCGCCCAGCGCGTCTTCCGCAAGTGGTGTCCCGGCGAGAGGAATATTGACCTTTGGAGGAATCTCCCCCCAGTACCTCGTCATTTCGGGCGTCAATGTCCCCGTTCTGGCAGCGTAAGAAAGCTTCGGGTGCTTCGCGCCAACTTTGGGGGCAATTTGGGTCAGGTGGGCGAATCGCCCATCATCAGCGACCCGCTCGCCCTTTTTATTGACGTAGTTTACCGCAATCTTCTTTTCTCCCTCGGGCGGTGACAAAAGGAGCTTGTCCTCGTCCGCTGTGACGTTGACCAAGTCGGCCTCCCACTTGGCAAACTTGTCGGCCAATTTGCCCTCCTCGCCAGCGAGCCCATGAGCAATGGGTAGATACCGAGGTCCGGCTTTGCGACTGGACTTCGTAGTACACTTTTTTGCTGAAGGCATCTTGAGAATCTGCCAAATACAGTTGAAGGTGGCGGTGTTCCAACTTCGAGGCGGAGTGAAGAATTCGGGGATGAAAGGTTTGGTGTGTTGACGACAGGGGTGTGGAGAGGTCGAGGAGATTGAAATTTGGCGTTGGCGGCAAGAGTGCTAGCTCGAAGCCAAAAGGTCGATTGTTTTGACCCCTTTTAGTGAGTTGTGTGAAGAAAGTCAAAGGACGGCCGCTCCGAAAATAAATCGAAGAAGGATTGCGTTTGCAGATTGCTCTCCTGAAGTGGGTAGCGAGGGGGTTGGAAGCAAGGAGGGGAGGCAACAGCGAGAACTTGGGGTGTTGCTCCGTTTCGCCGCAACCACGGATTTCTGGCGGCGCCGAGAATTGTGCCCACGCTGTTTTCGTGTGAACGCGCTGTCCATCTGCCCTAATTAGGACGCCGAATGCCAACACTCGTTTGCAGGATCCTCGGCCGGGTGCTTGCCCAAGGCCACTCGTGCACCACGGCCATCTCGCCCCCCACTCTTGACAAGCTTCCCGTTCCTGCAAACACAGTTGTATCCCCCCTTCATTCAGAGCCTCACCCCTCCTCGGCCCAGCCTCAAAGAGAATGCGGGATCATGCCTCCATCGTCTTCCATTCCCATCCCACAACACCTCATGCCGAGAACGGACCACTTGACAGGCCAATGTCCGACCTGCCACCACCACACGCCCGAGAACCCCGTGGCCGCAACTCTGCATTTCACGGGACAACGCTCCCCGATTCTCGCGTCTTCCGCCCTCAGAAAACGCATTCTACCACCACCACCACCACCGACAACGATGGCCCCAACACCCCAACGAGAGGAAAACAAACACAAGCAGTTGCAGTGCACTCCAGAACAGAAAGAGATGGGCAGGACAGGGAATCAACTTACATGCTCAAGATCGAAATCTCTCGCCCGTCTCGGGCCTCGGCCGCTCTGGGTCACGGCACCACCGGCTGCGGTCCGCTCTTCACTGCCGCGCGCCGAGCTCATGTCGGAACCGCCGGCGCCCCGGCCACCACCAACCTTCTTCGTCGGCTGCTTGGCGGTCTTGCCCGACTGCAACATCTTGAACTGGGCCAGCAACTGCGACGCCAAGTCCTTGTTCTCGTCAGTGAACTTGCGGACGCGGTCCTGCGGCACCCAGTCGTCCCAGCTACTCTTCCAGCCCTTGTAGTGGATCTTGTACTGCCAGCCCTCGCCGTTCTCGCCCGGCTGGACGTCCAGGATCTTGGCCTCATACAGCATCTCCATGTGGAAACACAGCACGCGCTCGTCCTTGGAGAAGGGCGCCTGCGGAGGCTGCTGCTTGGGAGCCATGGCTATGAACTGGACTTGTTGTGCTATTCAGGTCAGACGCGGTCTCTAAGTTGATGAGATGCAGAGAGCTGTTGAGGTGCAGAGCACTAGTTTGCCTTCCTTCCTGACTGGTAAATCAGCAAGGTTGAAGGTTACGTCTGCTATCTTATGGGGATAAGAAGCTCTGGCTTGTGCTTTGGGTTTGCAATCAGCGGTTGAGGCCTCAGAAGGCGCGATGGGCAATGAGATGAAGTTTACTTACCGCGTCACGAGATCACGCGTAAATTCTTGGGGCTGTCGCGTCGAAGGCTCCTTCGCACAGACCCAACTCACTCAACACTAGCAGCAAACCACTGATGAGAATTCCAGTTGCGTTGTGCAAGAAAAGAAGGATTTTTAGTTGTAACGAGAAGGATTTCTCAAAAGCACGTTGTTTTCCTCGGTCGCTTCGTCCCGACTCGAGGATATTTAATTTCACGTTTTGAGTCTACGACAACACAATGGCACCCACCGAGGCAAAGATTCTGGGCAACTATTTGCTTGTGCCTGCCCAACTGCCTGCTATCATCTCATTGCAAGAATTCGTCGCACTTTTCCCACGACCTTTGCAGTCGTCGCCTCAAGTCCGCAGCCTGTATCGCGACCTGCAAGGCCAGAGGAATGCCCTCGTAGATTCGGTCGCGGCAGAGATTGAGGATGAGGTGAAGAAAGGGAAAGCGCTTCGTCGCGCCGTTATCAGGACAAAACGGGAAGCTGAAGCTCAAGAATACGACGATGAAGTGGAAATTGAGAGAATGGTGAGTTGCCTTCCGCGCCACGTGCCGCATCGTGAGACCTTCAGGTTTCGCATTGAACTTGGGGACTAACAAAATACAGCTATTCGGGGCTGCATCAAACGCGCAAAATCCGAAGCACACCGTGAATTCCATCCTTCCTGACTTGGAGGGTGCGGTTGGCGAGCTCGAGGGCGAACTTTTGCGCTTACAGCAACAAGAGGAATCTCTCTTGGCCTCAGTCCAGCAAACCGTTGGAAACATGAGCGATTTGCGCTACGGCCGCGCAGGCAACAGTAAGCTGCGGGACCAGGTTCTCGACGGACTGGCAGACCTGCAGGAGACTTGCAAGACGAACAAGTAATTTATCGATTACGTATGGAAAGCGCGCTCATTTAACCTTGAAATGCGCTTATATAAAATCCGAACCCCAGGGCATCAATGCTCAAAGAAAGCAACGGTTTCCGACCGTTGTTTACCCTCCCAATTTCAGCCACCATCTCCAGATCCCAGCTAAGGTCAACGCTACCCCTCTGATAACACAATCAAGAAATTTCAGTCATCCAGAACAGTCCGCATAATCAGTATTAAGAGCGAGCATCGCCCGCGGGGGCAGCTCCGGCGGCACCAGGGGCACGAGGCCGGCCACCGGTGGGATCTACCTGGCGGTTGCTAGGGAAAGTCAGTAATCTTGGATGGCGGATCGTGAGGGATGTAGGGAAGCGGCTTACATGACCGATCGGCTGAGGAAGGAAACCAGGAGCATCATGGCCCACGAGGGGATCACATTGAATGCCCAGAGAACATAGCCGATGGGAACAGCAACCTGGTATTCAGCCAAAACGCCGTTGAAAGGATGGAAGTAGCTATCGATGAGGCGGAAGTTCTCCTTGACAGGCTTGGCCTGGAGATCCAGGATGGTCTGGGTGGTGACGGTCGAGAGGTTCAGAGGCTTCCAGTAGACATCAATAGGTGCGGGTGCAGGCAGCATCTCGAAGACCCAGATAGCGCCCGCGCTGGCGGACCAGCTGTTGCACAACACCTGCTCCTCCTCACAGTCGAGACGCGCAAGGTGGGGAGAGTTCGCCTGGGTCGCGAGCTTGACAGCCGACTCAGTGAAGGCGGTATTAAGCTTATCGCAGTGGCCTACAATAATAGAGCACCATGGTCAGCTAAACACGCTCTGCACTAGGAACTTGGGGCCTGCGCCCCAAGGTTGTACGTACCGTAGCATGACTTGTTTCCGCCAGTGACCAGAATGTACCATTCTTCGGGCGACGAGGCATCCGGTTTTACGGGAGCATAGACTGTGTCCTTCCAGTTGCTGAGAGTGAGGTTCTCGATCTTCTTGGGGCCAACTTTGGTCTTTGACTTGGGTGCCGCCGCGACAGGCTCCGCCTGGTCGGCAGTGCCCGCCGGGACCGGGGCGACGAAGCTGCTGAGGAAGTTTTGGAACTTGGCCTTGTACTGTTCAAACGGGCTCTCGGCAGCCGCCGCGAGCAGCGGCAGTGCGAGGATCGCGGTTGCTGAGAAGCGCATTTTGTTAGATGTGAAGGCGACTGTTTTCGTTGGCGTTGCTGTCCTGATGGCACCACGTCGTGCAGAGGGGTTGAGGAGCTTGGAACAGGCTGGACTGGACACGCAGCGCTCGGAAAACTCCAACAAGGGGGTGCCTGAATTGGATGATGTAAGGCGGGAGGGGTCTGGGTGAGAGCTGCAGGCTGCGTGAAGACCAGTGAAACCAGTTAAAGAGAGTGTGGCGCCGAAACAGTTTCGAAGGAGCGAGGTTGGCAACAGTCCAAAACTTTCGCAGATGGATGTCGGGACAGAAGTTGGTGATGAGTTGGGGGAAAAGATACGCCAGGGGTTGCAAGCTTCGTTTTATTATTATTTTATCAGCTTCGCTTTCTTTGATTGCGACCAGGCCAGAGCCAAAGGGGGAGGCTCGGGCTCAGAAATGGGGTTGTCCAGGGAGCCGGTAAAAGTCCTGTTGTGGCTAGACATGTGGAACCGTGACCAACGTCTGTCCGCTTCCTCCACTTGGGGAGCCACAGAGGGCGGGTACCAGTCAAAATCCCCAGGACCCCAACAACGATCCCCCGGTCCAGTGGCGTGCCCGGTTCAATCCATCGCATCTTCTCCGCACCAGCCACGGCGGGCAGCTCAGCTCTGGACGCGTGTGGCACCCTGCTTGTGGCTCAATTGACATCACGAAGAATCACTTTGCATCCCCGCTCAGTCCGATTGAAGACCAGCTTTTCATGACTAGATCGCATTGATATGGTAATAAAGATCTCAGCATTGAACTTTGGCAGGATATTGACAGAAATTAGGTGCCGGGGGTGTCGAACCAGAAGCGAAAACACGGTCAGCCGTCCGACGCGTCTCAAAGGGTCGAAGGCGCGTCAGATCGCGGGCCACAGTCGACGGTCGCGAAGCGCCATAGTCAGGCTCAGCACCGAAGAAACCCACGATTGCCACCGACACACCAAAAGAATCGATGTCGGAGCTAAAGAAACGTGGACGGCCCCGAAAAAGCGCCGACGCCGCGACTGAGCCCCCCGCCGTTGCAGAGACCTCCAAGCCTAAGAAGCGAGCGCGCGAAGCAAAGCGCCAGGATGCAGAATCCGAGGCGGCAAATGCTGAGGATCAGCGGCCCCGGAAGCGTATAAAAGACGCGACGGTCGAGAAGGTCGCAGAGCAAGCAGGTCAGCCGGCTGGGTCGCGGAAGACCAAAGCCAACACTTCAAAGAAAGCTGCAGAGACGAACACAGTTGGCGAGACGGCAGAAACATCGGCTCGCCGAAGCAAAAGAGACCGCCGCTCTGCAGACGACAACCCCTGGTGGTCTTCCAAATCTGAGGAAACACCAACAATCGCCGAAAGGTCCGAGCAACAGACACAATTGGCGAACCAACCCGCGAGGAGGTCACAGAACCCTGCGGGCGATAAAGTAGAAAAGGTTGCGAAGAAGTCAAATCCGGCAAAACCACCGCCACAAACATCACCGCAGGGCAAGGCGCAGCCAGAACCAGGACCTTCCAGGCCTTCCAAGCCCCTCGCCCCGGCGTCTGCTGAAGGCCCAGGAGTTCGGCGAAGTGCGAGGGATCGCCGCTCAGCTGATGACAACCCGTGGTGGTCAGCTCAGGCAGCAGAAGGCGGTCCCCAAGATGCACAGGCAGAGAAGACGACGAACGTTCCACCTAAGAGGTCGAGCCGCGGTCGTCCATCGTTAGGAGAGGTTCCAGTCTCACAGGCACAGAACAAGACCTCGAAGGAACGTGGCCAGGCGAAGAAACCATCTAAACCGAAACCAGCTGAACGAGCCTCCCAATCAAAGGAACGCCTCCCGGGCAAGGGGACTCGCCGCTCGTCAGGCATCGAGACCGGGGCGGATCCGAAAACACAGCGAAAACGAACATCTGGCGGTGCCCCTGAGCCGAAGGGGCGCGGTCGCCAGAATGAAGAGAACGAGGCATCGCCTCCCGAAAAGACAGCCGCCCCTGCCACCAAGTATCGTCACCTCGCCTCACGGACCCGGCAGATCCCGCGCTCCATCATCTCGGCCAAATGGACTGCGCTCGACGATGGCGCTATCGCAGCCATCGACAGCATCATCACAGACGCCTCCCGGCCCGTCCTCTTCCGCCTGCGCGATCGCGACCAGCGGCACCAGCAGGCGCAGACCATTCTGCGCACCTTCGCCAAACGGTTGCAGACCAAACTGCTCAAGGGCATGCCCTTTCCGCCGCCATCCACCGCCACCGCCACGGGGCGGGGAGCAGCGGGCGCAGCAGCCAGCGGTCACGAAATGGAGCTGGACTTCGAGCGCACCGTCGATGCCACCCAGTCACTCGAGAAGACGCTGGATCCGCTGCTGCACTCGGTCGCTCTCTTAACCGCTGAGAAGGAGCGCGAGGAGGCCGCGCTTGAGAAGGAGTACCGTCTTCTGAAGTCGCTGGAGACCAACGCGCGCGCCGAGGCCAGGGGGTGGCGCGAGCGCGGGAAGAGGGAACACGCGCTGGCTCCGGAGCCACGGGCAGCTAATGATAGTGCGGAGGGTGGAGAGGAGCGGCTTGAGGTGGTCAATACGAAAAGGCCAACGGAAAGTGGAGTTTTTGAGGTAAGCCAGTTGACTTTCGCCTTGGATTCCGTTGGGGCGTAAGGCTTGTGACTAATTCGCAGATTCATACAGGGCTTAGAGGAGGAGAACCTTGTTGTCTTATCAAAACAGATCGGGAGTCACATGGAAAGCATGAAGGGGAACCTACAGCAGATCGACGGGGTGCTGCCAGCGATTGCCAAAACCCGAGCGATGCTACAGGGCGTATTGCATCAATATCTGGATCCGCCACAATATGACCAGGCGGTGCTTGGGTAAAGGTACGGGGTGGGAAAATGATGTGCGGTTTGATGTTCTGGGAAACTCGGTTGGCGTTTACATGGGAAGATTGGGTTGACGAAGGCGGTTGCATGATGATGAAGATGATACCCCGACAGAATTGTAGGAAAATGGACTTGGGTGAAGGACTTGTCTCGGACAGACGATATTGGCGCTGGTCTTGTCAGGGTACGTAACGGCATGAGGAATGACCGTTTAGCTAGCTTCGGTGTCTCAGTGTAGGGTACCGCTACAGGTTCTGCCTGAGCATGCCATAATACGTACTATATTGACTACATATGAGATGTTATAAGTTGTTGGCATCGAGCCGCATCTATCTCTGCCTTTGACCCCATGTTAAATGGTCAAACCTATGAGGACCAGTCTCAGTGCCTCAAGTCTGGTTGGCACAACGTTTGAGGCAGCAAAACAGGCTTAACTCGAGCGAAAGGGCCTTCCAAGGCAGCAGACAGTGCGAGTAAAACCTAGAATCTAAAGAGCCAGGCCTTTTTCTTCCGTTGTACGGTCTCTGGGTGTTTCTCTCCCGCCTTTTCAATGGAGCAGAGAGACCGTTAGGTATTTCCGCCACATTCGTGTCTCAAATAAGAGACAGTTATCTCAACCCTAACCCTCTATATATCTTCAGGCTTGTGGGGTAGGCATCTTTTTTCACTTTCAACTCCACCCAAATTTTGGTTCTTGCGATTGATTGAAACCAGCTGCAGGCTCATAACTAAAACTCACAGTACCTTGATTTCAACTTGGGCTCAAAACTCAAACCCAGTCGCCGGGATCTCAATGCGGCTATACGCGCTCAGAGTTTTCACCCGAACATCACCAGCCTACACAAATCTCAGTCACGGCCAATTTACTGTCAGAACCGCAGGCACTTGGCATATATATAAAAATTTCAGGATGGCGTCCGCCCCAAACACAGCACAGGGGGTTGATGCACCATCAGCGCCAGCACCTAAACGACAGAACCCGGGGTTCCACCCCAATGGGCCTAAACCCAAGCATATCAAGAGACAGAAGAAGGTGAAGCCGTCGGCTAACGATGGTTCTTCACCTGGGGATGTACTCCTCGCCGATATCCGCGCCCTTCTCGCCGCCCAGTCTCTCTCGGATCATGCCCCGGTCACTGCGGAAGAAATCATGAGGCAGGTTCAGCCTCTGCCTGAAAAGGGCACCGAGATTGAGGTCGAAGTCCTGGATATCTCGTCCACGGGAGAGGGTCTCGCAAAACAGAAGGGCTCAGACCACATCTATGTGATCCCGTTCACAGTACCAGGCGACACTGTCAAGGTGAAGGTGTGGCATCATGTCGTGGCGGACGGCTACACAAATGCCGACTTCCTCTCGGTCGTCAAGCCGTCGCCTCTCCGCGATGACAGCCGGATCCAGTGCAAGTACTTCGCCAAGTGCTCAGGCTGCCAGTTCCAGATGCTAGATTACTCAGAGCAGCTCAAGCTGAAGAAGAATATCGTCGTCAAGGCCTACCGCAACTTCTCTCATTTGTCGCCTGAACTGGTGCCGGAGATCCTGGACACCATTGGCAGTCCACTTCAGTACAACTACCGGACGAAGTTGACACCTCACTTCGACGGCGATCCGAAGGGAAAGAAGGCCTTCACGGAAAGGCCACCCATCGGGTTCACCCCAAAGTCTTCTCGGAGGGTCATGGATATCGAGGACTGCCCCATCGCCACGGACGCAGTACGCAAGGGGCTAACAGATGAGCGGACGCGCATGGAGACCGAGTTCTCCAACTACAAGCGAGGCGCCACCATTCTGCTCCGCGAAAACACCGTCCGGGTCACAAAACCCACAGCCGGAGAGGAGTCCGTGGCATCATCCCTCCCCAAAGGTGTCCCCGCCGACGCCGTCAAGACCGAGACACCCGCCTACACCGACTACAAGACGTGCGAAACCGACAACAACGCCACAAGCACCGAGTACATCGACGACTTCATCTTCACCAACCCCGCCGGCTCCTTCTTCCAGAACAACAACTCCATCCTCTCCCCCTTCACTGACTACATCCGCCAGCACATCCTCCCGCCTCCCAGCGACACCGCCAAGCCCATCCGCAACCTAATCGACGCCTACTCCGGCTCAGGTCTCTTCACCATCACGCAGTCGGCCCTCTTCCCCGGCGGTAGCATAGGCATCGACATCGCTGAGAAGTCCATCGCCTATGCGCGGCGCAACGCAGTGTTGAATGGTCTCCCCGAGAGCCAATGCCGCTTCATCGCCGCAGACGCGCCCGAGCTCTTCAAGAGCGTCAGCATCTATGACCCAGACGAGACGGTCGTTGTGATTGACCCGCCCCGCAAGGGCTGCGACAACAGCTTCCTGACGCAGCTGCTGCGATTTGGGCCACGGCGCGTCGTCTACGTTAGTTGCAATGTGCACACGCAAGCGCGTGACGTGGGCGTTCTGGTTCGCGGAAGTATGGAGAAGGAGATGGCGCCGGCCACGGAGGGCGAGCCCAAGGTGATGAAGATGGTGAGGTACGAGATTGAGAGCATCAGAGGGTTTGACTTCTTCCCCCAGACGGGGCACGTTGAAGGTGTGGCAGTGTTGAACCGGGTTGATGCAGTATGAGCTCTGATTTTAGTAGCTAGATAGCCAACTTAGAGCCTTCTCTTCTTGTTACATTCTTGAGCCTTTCTTGTACGATTTTCATTTATGGTATGTATATATCGCTCTGTGGATATGCTCCATGTAACTGTACAACAGATAGATGTCCGCAGTAGTCACTCACAATAATAGCCTAGAGGAACATCGATGTCACACAAATCCTTCCCACTACTATAACTCCCAAGTAAGGAAATGGGGGTATCCATATCATCTATCGATTGAATGCAAAGAGTGAAAAAAATAAAGATGAAAAGAAACCAAGAGGAATTTATGAGGCGGTTCTCATCGAGACCAACCTCTCCATCTGAGATGTCCATCTCTTGGCGAACTCCTCCTCAGTAAATCGCTTGGCCGACTCGCGCGCCCGCTGTCGGACATGGAGAGGGTTAGAGAGAGAGAGGGCCTTCTCGAAGCCTTCGGCGAATTCTGCCGACGTGGTGGCGTGGAAGCCTGTTCGATGTTAGCATTCAATAACACCAAGATAATCTGCCTCGGAGATATCTCACCTGTTGGCTCCCCATCGACGTTCACGACGATGTCCAGCTTCGGTCCGCCGCTATCGTGAACCACTGATATCAAACCGGCCGCCTGATATTCCACTACGCCAATACCAAAGTGTTCATTCCACATGCCGTTGACACCCACAGAGGCTTTACGTAGCCAGTCAAGAATCTCGGGCCAGGTGGCGTCAAGATGGAACATGACACGATCTTTGATGTGTAGCTCGTTGACTAATAGCCGTAACCTATACACGCGCTTCGAGTCCTGGCCATCACGCACACTGCCGAGCAGTACGAGCTGCGCCTCATCAGCCGCGGGGACGCCTGACTTGACGAATTCGGCGAAAGCCTGGACGATGAGCTGGTGATTCTTCTCGGGGCGAAACTGCGCAATGTAGAGAATCACTTTCTCTCGCTTGAGCTCGCTCGCCGCGGACACCTCAACCACCTGCTCCAGCTCGCGTACTGCAACAGGGGGGTAGACAACAGCGATGGGGTTCAACTTGTGGGACTTGTCGCGCAGTGGTCCCCACAGCTTCTGGATATGTCCTTGAGTCCAGGTCGAGTTGGTCATGACTACGTCTGCGGATGCGCCCATCACAGAGTAGATCTTGGCGAAAGCTTGCCAATAGAGCTTCTTAGCCGCCCCTTTGGCCCCCGCCCCTTTACCAGCATTTACGCCCTGGGTGCCCACCGCGGAACCCGGGTCCAGCGACTCCAACATGTCTGTAGAGATGGTTGGATAATGGACATAGGCGCCGGTTGGGACGTCGCGGAAGAGTGCCTTAGAGAGGCCAAGTGCGAACGCGTAGCCCATCGTATCGACAAAGATGTCCGGAACAAGGAGCGAGAAGGCGTCCCAAGCCATAATTACGGAGCCTATCGACTGTCCCAGGAGAGTAAAGTGTGGCCACGTAGACGCAAGGACCCAGCGTCTCGTCGACAAGTAAAGAAAGGTTACAGTCGGTGGATGGAGATGGATGTTGAACCGAGTCTGAGACCCAAGACAGTCAATATATGTCCCAAGAAAGAGCTTCGTGAGGACAACTTACCTGCACCCTAGACAGTATCAATTCCTTGTTGGCATCATGGTCCCCGGTGTACACGATGCACATCGCTTTCGGCCAACGATTCTGCGTAGCTCGGATAGCAGCCCAGAGGACTCGTTCACCACCTCCCCCAGCATTGCTTTTGTCTTGTCAGCAACTTGCTCACCACAGTGTGTACCCCTTAGAGTCTATGCAAACTTACCAGAAGGGATGAAAGAAACCAACAATGCCATCCCACTCCTTTTCGCCCTTGTCGCCATTCTGTGAAGTTCCTAGGGAAGAACTGTCCACATTCTCCCAGTCGTCCTCCTCAGCCGTGGCTTTATGTTGCTTAACATCCTCTCGATACCTCTCCTCGTCCTTCTCCGCGAGCGTGAGAATCGTCCATCGGCGACCGGCAGTTTTCTTGCGCAAGTACCATCCCAATGCTACGCCCACGGTGCGTACAAGTATCGGGACCAGGAGGTATCTCAGGAGCAGCGGTATTGCGATCGGGCACGCAAGTAAGAGGGCAAGCGTTTTAGAACCCATCCCGTTTGGTTGCGTGCGCGCTACGGCGCTACAGGGCGCGCTTCTTCCAGGGACCAGAGAAAGCAGTCGACGGCGCAGGCTCGAGGCCAGGAGCTCGGGGACGGCGGAAACGGTCTCGCCAAGGACAGGTAGCTGTTAAAGTAACGCCAGATACCTAGAGGAGCTCGGCCAAGTGAACAAATATTCGTGAGGTCGAAATATCAGCTTAACATAGAACGCAGGGGAACTGTCCAGCAGGAAGACAAGTTGGGAAGAAGAAAGAAGCTGGCTGGGATAAATGCGACTCCTATTGACGTAGGTATGCTACATGATGCAAGCGTCCCATGATCGACGGAGCTGCTTGCTGCAGAAGCCACCTTCCAGGCTGAGCAGGGATTCGATCATCCCACTTTGAGCTCTAATTGAAGTGTACAGAATTACCCCTCACCGCCCCTGTCTTTCTATGCAGTTGAACCTTGAATTTTGGAGTGTAAAGTGCCTGGCCTGCCCCATTCTTGTCACGTTCAGGCGCGTCGGGAAGCGGCAGTCAGCGCGTCACTGCACGCCCTTGTTTTAAGCTGCCTGCCCGCACGCGATTGCCAAACCACCATCGCTGCCTGCTCGAGTCCAAAACCCAGATATAATCTCGGATCTCCCGGTCTCGGGTGACCGTTCTCCTCCTCAGCCAATTTGACTCCAACTTCACACCATGCCCGATATCAGGTCGTTCTTCGGCCCCAAGGGCGGCGGCGCAGCACCGCCGAAACCCGCACCCAAGAAGGAGGAGGATTCTGCCAAAAAGGGACGAGGCAGTACGTGATGTTCCACCTCTGTCGCAAGCCTTGCGGTAAAACTAACGCCAAATAGAAGCACGCAAGGTTGTCGATGACAGCGACGAAGAGGAGGTTGTTGAGTACGCGGTTTCGTGCGCTTCGCCACGACCAAAGTGGCTGACAGGTATACAGGGTGAAGAAGCCGGCCAAGAGTGCCCCTCGCAAGAAGGCAGGGTAAGTTATTTCTTTTCTTGATCGCTTCTGTTCAATGGGCACATGGTGCTAACAGTGGCCTAACAGAGAGACGACGGATGTAAAGGGGGTTGAGACAACGGCCTCCAACTATTTCGCAACCTCAAAGGCCAAAACCACGAAATCGGCATCGACCCCCAAGGCCACACCAAATTCCACACCCAAAGCCGTGTCAAAAACACAAGTTCGACCTGGCGTCGAGGTTCGCATGAGCCCCCGCACGAAACCACCGACTGCCCAACCGGCGAAGAACGGCAAAGCCGCCCCCACGAAGAAACCGACCAAGGCATATCAGAAGTATGACCAGGAAGAGGACGATGCCTTCATGGATGACGACGATGACGCTGGTGATGATATCTTCGCAGCCGACGTGAAGTCCCGCCAAAAGAGGAAAAATGACGACTACGCCGAGGAGGAAAGCGAGGAAGAGTTCCTCCCGAAACCCAAGCGGGTTGCCTCTCGCGCTGGAAAAGTTGTCAAGGACGAGTCGGAAGATGATTTCAAACTGGCATCGAGCAAAGGCAGCAAGAAGGGCCCAACACCGAAGAAGCGCAAATCACCTGTCACCGACAGTGAGGAGGATGAGGAGGATGTCAAGCCAGCGAAGAAGGCAGCACCCGCAAAGTCTCGTGCTCCGAGGGCAAAGAAGGAGGCAGGTCCTGAGCCGGACGACATAAAGTCCATCATGGACAACGTGCCAACAGTTGAGGCCCCGGATGCCCCGCCCAAGGATGAGAATGCAAAGTTCGAGTGGAAGAAGGGCGGTGCCAACGCAGGTCCTCCTCCTATGGCCGGTGCCGCCGAGATTCCTGATGGCGAACCAGACTGTCTGATGGGCAAAACATTCGTATTCACTGGGCTGCTGAAGACTCTGAGTCGAGAGGACGGCCAGGCCCTGGTGAAGAGATACGGCGGCAAGGTCACAACCGCACCAAGCAGCAAGACCGATTTCGTTGTCCTCGGCGACGATGCCGGCCCCAGCAAGCTAAAAAAGATCAAAGACCACGGGATCAAGACAATCGACGAGGCAGGCCTATTCTACCTGATCAAATCCATGCCCGCGTATGGCGGGACGGGCAAGGGTGCCGAAAAAGCCAAGCAGAAGCGCGAAGAGGATGAGAAAAAGGTCCGCGATGAAGCAGCCAAGATGGAGGCAGAGGAGAAAGCACGCAGAGCCGAAGCTGAGAAGGCCGCGAAGCAAGCCGCCGCCGCTCGCGGAGCTGCTCCCCCCGCCCCAGTCCAGCCGATGTCTCAGCTGTGGACGACAAAATACGCTCCAACGACACTGAACCAAATCTGTGGAAACAAGGGCAATGTCGAGAGGATGCAGAACTGGCTAAAGAACTGGTCCAAGTCGAAAAAGTACGAGTTTAAAAAGAAGGGCGCAGACGGGTCAGGTGGCTTTCGCGCAATCATCATTTCCGGTCCCCCGGGGATTGGAAAGACGACTGCTGCTCACCTGGCAGCAAAGCTGGCGGGTTACGATGTCCTTGAGACCAACGCAAGCGACAGCCGCAGCAAAAAACTTGTCGAAAACGGTGTCGCTGAAGTCATGAATAACACCTCGCTGCTCGGCTACTTTGCTGGAGATGGCAAGAAGGTGGACGCTGGCAAAAAGAATATTGTGCTGGTCATGGACGAGGTTGACGGCATGTCTGCAGGTGACCGCGGCGGTGTTGGCGCTCTCGCCAAGTTTTGCAAGAAGACGGATATCCCCCTCATCCTGATCTGCAATGAGAGAAGACTGCCCAAGATGAAGCCTTTTGATCATGTGGCATTTGATATCAAGTTCACACGTCCAACGGTCGATCAGATCAGGTCCCGCATTATGACGATCTGCCACAGGGAGGGCCTGAAGCTTCCTCCGCAGGTCATTGATGCTCTGATCGAGGGCAGCAACAAGGACATTCGGCAAATCATCAACATGCTCTCTACAGCAAAGTTAGACCAGACCACGATGGACTTCAACCAGGGCAAGGCAATGTCAAAAGCCTGGGAGAAGCACGTCGTTCTCAAGCCTTGGGATATCTGCCAAAAGCTCATTGGAGGCGGGCTGTTCGGCCCAGCAAGCAAAGCAACATTGAACGACAAGATCGAGTTGTATTTCAACGACCACGAGTTCAGCTATTTGATGGTTCAGGAGAACTATCTGCGTGCAAAGCCCCACCAGTTGGACTCCCAGGGCCTCAGCCCTCGAGAGCTAAGGCTGAAGACACTTCAGCTTTTTGATCAAGCAGCTGAAAGCATTAGCGATGGAGACTTGGTCGACCGCATGATTCATGGTCCGCAGCAACAATGGAGCCTCATGCCCACGCATGCAGTCTTCAGCACTGTCCGGCCTGCCAGCTTCATTGCGGGCAGCTTTGCGGGACAGACTACCTTCACCAGCTGGCTTGGCAACAATAGCAAGTACGGAAAGCTCAGCCGATACGTCCGCGAGATTCACGCGCATATGCGACTCAAGGCTTCTGGCGATCATAACGAGATTCGCCAGCAGTATCTGCCAGTTCTTTGGCAGCGTCTCATCAAACCTCTGTCGGTTGAGGGCAAAGAGGCAGTCAAAGATGTCATCGACTTCATGGATAGCTATTATCTCACGCGAGAAGACTTTGATGCCATCCAGGAGCTGGCTCTAGCTGACTGCGCGATGGATGCGTGGCCCATCGATACCCAAACCAAGGCGACGTTTACAAGAACGTAATTATTATCCACTTCCTTCGTACATACCGAGGCTGCATGCTAAAACGAACTTCTAGTTACAACTCCATGTCCCATCCTATTCCATTCATGAGAGCAAGCAATGTCTTCGCACCAAAGGCGAAGACCAAGGAAATGCCCGACCTCGAAGAAGCAATTGAGGAAGAGGATGACGGCCTAGAGGTCGCCGATGCGCCGGAGGAAGAAGATGAGCTTGACCTCAAGACCGACAAGTATATCAAGCAACCGAAAGCCAAGGGCAAGAAGGCAGCTGCCAAGAAGACCAAGGCCGACGATGATGAGGAGGATGACGGCAAAGCACCAAAGGCAAAGGGCAAGAGCACAGCAGCTAGAGGCCGGGGAAGGCCCAAGAAGATCTGATTTGGGAACATTTTGGCAACGGGTTGTCATAGGGATCAATGTACTAATAGGGGATCCACGCTGGTTGGCAGCTGTTCATGTTATGGCACCGCCATGAGAGTCATTCGTGAGATCAAACAGGAGCAATTTTAGCTATGGGCAACCCCAAGAACGTTTACATGCTGTTGAAAGCTTTGCCACTGACTTGTGTTGCGTTGGGTCGGATGATGGGATGAAAACACAGGTTGCCCCCCTGTTGCATGCATTGTATTTACATTATACCTCTAGTCTATTGTGCACGTGGCACCCTATCATGAATGTTTGATTTTGTATGCTTCATTCAACAGCGAGCGACAATGATGGCTTTTCGCACGAGCTCCGGGCAAACAATCGCAGCAGCTGTCAGTCTGTCTGAAGGACCAGCAGCAGACACCCGAACCTCTGTAAGTCAACACACGTCCCTGATCAACAGGTCGCTACACTTCGCGGCTATCCCAACGAGTAGACGCGTCTTCGGTGACTTTTTAGAGCCACTTCCTCTCGCACTCATCCACTTCACTCACACCGTTTCCGCACACACCTTTATCCCCGGCCGGCTCTTCTCTGTTCCCATAGACGCTCCCAGAAAGTAGACAGTTGTGATCTAGCGCCCCCCGAGAGACCGGAAGGCTAATATTCTGGTCAGATAGGTGAGGAACAGTCCACGCACTCTCACCGAACACCCCGCACCTCGGTTTCCCCGGTTTCGCCCTCGGTCGGCGATCGCGGACGGGCTGGAGAGCATGGATGACGCACTAGGTAGGCTATTCCGTTGGGATCGCGGGCCCCTGGAGAGTTTAAATCGTTAACATCTTGCCTGGGAACAGTTCGAGCCGCAATTCGGACCCAGTACTTCCTGGATCTACCTTCGCCATTGCCGCCGACCGAGCCCGAGGAGGAGGAGAGAGTCTTGGTGCAAGGTTGCTCCTTGGCTAGCCCTGAGGGCTTGCGGGAGGATGGCCAGTTTGCCTTGACTCACTCGATGCTGATTGCTTACAATGCTATGCGTTCTGGGGCGCATGGTGTCCAAATCGGTCATAAACGCGAGGGCGAAGCACCTCTCCTCAGCTGCCTCGGCGAACAGGAAGAGAACATGAACGGCTTTGAGCCCAGGTGAGTTTCTTTCTGTTTCTTTGCTTCTCTGCTGCTTGGTTAGTGTGCCGACTTCCCCATTCTTGTGCACGGTGCGATACACTGGGTCGTTCCTTCCTAAACTTCTGCAAGGAGGCTTGACTGGCTTCCAAACAAACACTTCGTCGCTTCATGCCAATTCACCACCACAAATTTCCACAACTCTCTCTTGAGACTTCAACTCTTGAACAACACAGTCACCTCCCTTCCACCAGCTTCACTCAGTCGTTTATTACAAATTCCTTCAGTTTACTGACAGTAACATCCCCAACTAGAATCCTAGGTGATATCACAGACTCTGTTGAGGAGCGAACAACAAGGCTTGACAACGACGATATGAGGCAGACAGTGTTCCACTACAATCGGCCCCCTGGCATCAAGCACCTTGCCGTCCCTGCAGTTACCCCGGATCCGTCCGACCGGGATGCTGGGGCGCAGGGTCCGCCCCGCCGGGTCGCCGAGCAACATGATCCGTATCGCCGGGTCTGCGACCCGCATGGTTCGTATTACCGGGTCCCCGAGCAGCAGGGCCCGTATGGTAGGGCCGCCAAGCAGAATGGTCAGTACGTCTGGGTTCCTCAGCAGCACGGCCCGTACAATCAAGTCGCCGAGCAGCCTGGTCCGTACGGCCGGGTCACCGATCAGCATGGTCCGTACGTCTGGGCCCCTCAGCAGCATGATCCGTACTATCGACTCGCCGAGAAACAGGCTCCATATGGCCAGGTCCTTGAGCAGCAGTACCCGTCCTATCAGATCACCCACAGAGAAGAGCAGCTTGGCGCAGGCCGGCACCCTGAGTATGAACATGGATATGACTCAATGACCAACAATGACCTCTACATCCAGGCTGCCGAACATAAGGGCCCGTTTGGCCGAGGCTGGGTTCCCGAGAGCCGGCACTCGTCAAGCTGGGTGGCCAACCAAGGCCCGGTTGCGGAGAATGAGAACCTGTACCAACAGGCTCCCGAGGCTAAGAGCCTCTTCCATCCCTACCCCGGCAACGTCGAGCAGCAGTCGTACCGACATCCGCGTGGGCATGTTATGTATCGTCAACCTTATCATGAGGATGAAAATCAGACCACGTACCAAGCATCCGACTATGTTCTTATTCAGAACCAGCCCCAGTTCCACGGTAACGAGCAGCCCTCCGAACACCAAAAGGCGACGTCATGGAAGCAGACTCAGGTTCAAGTCAATCCCTTGCTTCTCCAAGAGTTTGGCGGCTCTGTCGATTTCATGGACGAATCTCAGTCCGGATACTCGCAGCAGAGCGAAAGCAGCACAGACGAGTCCGACTCGACAAGCGCTGGCGAGGAACGCCTGGAGACATGGTCCACTATTGCCGAGAAAGACAATTCGGAACTGGACGATAGAGATTGGCTGGGCGAAGATGATGACAGCTTTTCCGACGAAATGTATGGTGATGAAGCTGGTTCGCATGTTGACAGTGGCTCCCGCGGTCAGCCGCCTCCGGAGAGAATTCGTCTGGGCAAGCTTCGCCCTTCCCCCTTCAAGAAGACAAAGGAATTCAATCACAAGAGTTTTGCTATCAGATATCAAAAGATGATGGGAACAATGCCGTATTCGCCGCCCCCGGGCACAATCGACATGAACCCGCTCTTTGACGATGGCCAAGTCTCCGATGAGGAAGGAGATCGAAATTCTGGCCGGATTTCGCCTTGCACGTTTGCGCATTGGGCCAAGGGTTGCTTTTTCCACAGTTTCGAGAAGCCCTGTGAGTCAGGACGTAAGCCCGAGGTATCCAAGGTATGCATTTAACTCATGTCCTTTGTGCGTTGCTTATACTCATTCTCTCCCCAGGACGAGCCTCGCATGCGCCGTATGAAGCCCTCCCGTATGGCTGCCGCCGAGACTATTGATGGCGATTTTTTTCCCGTAACCAACCAGTTTGACAAGGTCACCGGCGATGAGATAAGCCCGAAGTACAGCGTTCCTGCAGTTCCTGCAATGATGTGGGACGCCCCAGGTACGTTCTCTATAACTATTTATGGCCGGTGAGCCGCTACTAATGCTCCTTGGTAGGTATTGATCCAGGAAAAGCCCGCTTCGAGAAGGTAAACACCCACGTTGCGTTTGAGCGCATGGATCCGGTGGCCGCTCGGCCAGTCCGATCAGCGCGCTACGGCAAGATCGAGGTGCCCTCTACGCCGCCTGCCTCCTCGGGCGATGAGTACTACACAGAGGTATGTTAGGAAGGGCTGACACTTGCTTCTGTTCTCCTTTTCAATAAGTTGAATAACCTGACACCAAAAAAGGCTGAAGTTAACGCCGCTGTCCGATCATACGAAGGTTCCCTCCTCTCTGGAATCACCGGCACACAAGCTGCTTCGTTCATCGAGAAGAGCTACGAAGAAATTGCCGAGCTTAAAGCTGAGGAGGAAAAGATCCGCGCCGCTGTTTATGACCTCAACTGCAAGGTAGACGAGCTGGAGGCCGCACGCGCCAAAGCTGAGCACGCCGCGGTCTTCATTCTTTCCTCACAGCAGGAGGCAGAGGAAGAAGACCGCAACCCGGACCGTCGCCTCGCGCGCGAGAAACGCATCCGTCGGCACGTAGCCGAGCACATCCGTGAGCTGCGTTGCCAGACTGAAATCTGGAATACGACGGTCTCAGCGAGAAAGACCAAGCGTGACGAGCTAGAGACATCCGCGAAGCGTCTTGAGGCCGAGATCCAGAGCATATGTGAGTCAGTTGGCCGCTCCAGCTTCAAGGAGCTGATGGCAGACAAACGTGAGTGCGAGCTCGAGGAAAAGCGAAACTCATTCACTGACGAGTGGCTGGTCAACATGGTAGGCTTTGAAGACATGCCCTGCGGCCCAGACCTCGACGATGGTGACGACCCCGCCTACTACGAGGAGTACGAGAACACTAGCGACAGCGAGTACTAAGCTGGGATCAGTCAGTTCTCCTGGATTTGCTTGGTCATATTCCCTGCTTTCGATTCCTTTCGTCTTGTCGTTGTGTTTTCAAGCTGGAAACAAACACGATTTTCTTTCTGAATGGGGGACATTCACGATACTCTCACGACGATGCTTCACTGCATGGTATGGAGGGAGAAAGTTCTCCAGTTCTTTATTTTTGCACTTTCAAGTGCCATTATGGCTTCGCCATCATGATCCGGATTGATGGGGAAACGATACCCTTCTTCTACGTATATTTTCTTCTCTCTATCACCGCTGCTTGATGATTCCAAGTTACCCGACTTTGTCGATGGGAGTCATATATTTTCACGCTACTATGGGATCTTCTGGGGCACCATCATAAACAAATGGGATAGGGCACGATGCCAAATAGATGGTATACTCGGATACCCGTCTTTTCTTTCCTGGCCATCTGAAACTCCGTCATTTCAGACAGAGTTGTTGGCGCGGGAATATGTGGAAACACCGTCAAATAGATACGTTGTCAAATACACAGCTTCGCTTTAGATATGAATGAAGGCAACTTCATAACATGCAAAGGTAGGCAGTCCGATCCTCAATCGACTGGCAGACAGACCGCCGTGAATTAGGTACGTCTATGTAATATACAACAGGCTCTTTGAACCGCAAACGAGCATGCCAACTCTGCCTTTTAAAGCCCTTTGATCCGCTTTCCTATATGCTATAAACCGACATCATGAGAGGAGCATTATACACCGCCGAAAAACGCCGCCATCCCGTACATACAATGGTCGTTTTGCATGGAGAAGATGTGAAAAATGGTAGTGGTAGTACACGGGTATGTTGACTCAACACACCACTTATTTGTTCTTGACGACACCGACCTTGGCGGGCCGGAGGATACGGCCGTTGAGGCGGAAGCCCTTCTGCTGGGTGTGGAAGACGGTGTTGTCCTCCTTGTCGGCCATGGGGGTCATGAAGGTGGCTTCGTGCTCGTTGGGGTTGAACTTCTCGCCGTGGGGGTCGTAGCGCTCAAGCCCGTGATTCTTCAGCGTCTGCATCAGAATGTTCTCGGTCATCTTGAGACCATCATAAAGATTGACCAGATCCTGGAGGTGCTCATTCTTCTCCTGGGGCTTGAGCTTCTCCTCGGGCACCATGGCCAATGCGCGGTCAAAGTTGTCTACGCTGTCGACCAGATCCTTGGCGAACTTCTGGATCGCAAAGTCGCGAGCTCCCTTCATGTCACGCGCTGTGCGATCCTGGAGGTTGCGGAAGTCGGCGACCGAGCGGAGGTACTTGTCCTGCAAGATGGTGCTTTAGTTGGGCTGTTGTTTCGTGACGGACGACGGGAGGGAAAAACAAACCTTCCAGTCCCGAACCTCGGCATCCTTCGCCTCTAATTGCTTCTTGATAGCTGCTAGAGGGTCGTCCTTTGCGGCATTCTCTCCATTGGCCTCGGTAGCCTTGGAGGCATCGGGTTGGTCGCTATACCATCTCGCGCGCTGCTGCAGACCAGCTGTCCGCGATGCTGCTATCGGGGCGGCGAAGAGTTGTGGTCTGGATATTTGTCTCTGGAGGGCGACCCTGAGGCTTGAGCTTAATGCTCTGGATGGGGTGGAGAGGGTTTGCCGTAACATTGTTGGGGAGGTGTATGGAGATGTGTCTTGGAATAGGGGCAAGCAACGGGTCGCGTGTTGAATATCAGCAACATGCACCTCAAGAAATTTTATGACGACCGGCCTTCGGCTCCCGGCGGATAAGCGGAGCGGATCATTCCCTTCTGCCGAACCCTTGATCGGGCTAGCGGTCTGCGGTTAGCCTCACGCGGGGCACGGTGGGTCTCTTAAAACGTACCCCTGGGCGTGGATTGGCGTTCAGCCGTTTTCAGAAGGCGTGCAATCAGGTGGCGCGCTTCGCTTGATACCTAGACTTCGAATTTCTGGCGGGAGCTCTCGCCTTCTCCAAACCACAAAGCGGCGCGACTGTTTCCACGAACCCAATCACTCCAGAAACGTGACGTGCGATACCGAAAGACAAGATGGATTACGATCCGATGGCGATGGACGAGTCTGAGTCCGTGGGACCAGTCGTCAAGATTTCTCAGGTATGTTCCTTTGTCGCATCAACCCCCTAGCCTTCCGCTCCTCCTGCGGTGACAGTGACGGCGACGGATAGGAGATGCGCCTTGCACTCGGAGACATGATCGCTAAATTGTGGCACTGCAACAAACAAACAGGCAGACTCGTCACGCGTCAAGTTTGAGCTCTCGAATGCCGAAATCTCCTTTGCCAACTCGCTGCGGCGCGTGATGCTCGCTGAGATCCCGACGATTGCCATCGACCTAGTCCAGATCGAAGAAAATAGCTCCGTCCTTGCCGATGAATTCATCGCCCACCGTCTCGGCCTCATCCCACTGAATGCGGAGGGAATTGATGCCCTCAACTACTCGCGCGACTGCGACTGCGACGAGCACTGCGAGCGCTGCAGTGTGCGGCTCAGTCTCCACGCCAAGTGCACAGGCGACGAAAGTATGTCTGTCTCGGCACGCGACTTGCTTCCTGTGGGCGATCGCATCAACCAAAGTCTTGGGACGCCTGTAATAGTGGACCCCGATGGTCTTGGTTCGCTCATCATGAAGCTTCGCAAAGGGCAAGAGATCAAGCTCACTTGCATCGCTAAGAAGGGCATCGCCAAGGAACATGCGAAGTGGGCGCCCTCTGCTGCTATCGGGTTTGAGTACGACCCGCACAATAAGCTGCATCATCTGGATCTCTGGTACGAGAAGGATCCGAAGAAGGAATGGTGAGTTCTGCATAGCCCAATGTAGACCTTTGAGTGTCGTGCAGGCTCACTAACGAACGCCGCTGATGCAGGCCGCCGAGTGAGTACGCCGACTGGGAGGAGCCCCCGCAGGAGGGCGAACCCTTTGATTACGACGCTGTACCAAGCCGGTTCTACTTCAACGTCGAGACAGCGGGCGCTCTTCAGCCTGAAGCTATCGTCACCGAGGGTATCAAAGTCCTACAGATGAAGCTTGCAGCGCTGGTACATAATTTGAGTGATGAGGGTGATGGTGGAGATTACAACGGACCCCGCAGTCCCGAGTACGCCGGTGGCGGTGAAGGCTGGGGTCAGGATCAGGGCTTTACCACCCCTTATGGCAACGGAGGGAACCAAAGTTCGTGGGGTGGTGCAGGCGGTACCACTCCGTATGGAACAACACCCTACGGCGCGGGAACTGGGGCTTGGCCTTGAAAATCCTGAGCAGCACTCGTCGTTACCTTTGGGTAGGCAAAGCACTATTCTGCTATTCCGGCGTTGGGGCAGAGGCTCTAAGCGATCCGGAGCTTCGGGGTATGCAGCGGACGGCCCTGTTCTCTGCATTGCGACCACCCATGGGGCACTCATGGGGGTTGTATTATAGTAGACCAGCCCGACTTTTCACCTGATTCTACGAAAGGACAAGACAGGGTCTTATTTCGTTACATCACTGGGTCGACAAGATACCCACGGAGTTCTAAGGAGGAGCGTCGGGTTCAGGGGATGTTCGGGGCGGGTTCATCCTGGCATGGGAAGATGGAGAATAACCTGGAACCCAGATTAAAAACAAAAGCCGGTTATTTTCTAGGCATAGACAAAAAAAACAGGAAATTATCAATAGCGCGCGGGGTGGAGTGCTAAAAACTAAGTTGTCATGGCAAATCTGTTGTTTTTGTTTGACCCCTTAATTGGCCTGGGATCGGAGTCCCTTATCATCTCCTCTCCGTTTTGCTCTTCTGTAGAAGTGGGATTGGGAAACAGTTCTACCGCCGCTTCTCCTTGCTCTATGTACTGTCTAAAGTATGCGCTCTAACGCCGGCCGGCCATGTTGATGTCCCATCTCATGATACGCTATCTATCCGTATTCAAATGCCTGCATTGCCTCACCCTGTTCTTGTCCAAAATCGTATGCGTGGTACATAATGGTGCTGGTTCAGTCTTCCAATCCGCGAATCTTTCGGTAGATCTTGCGGTGAGACTCTAAAAAGAGAAAAGTACATATTGTTTGCCTGTTTTGAGGGGTGGTCAGCATTCTGAGAAACTAGGGGATATGAGTATGGGACTTACGGTCCGAGGCGCAAGAAGCTTGGTACCCAGCCCTTGAACATCCAACGGAGACCCTCAGCAGCATAGATCTCGCCTAGTAGTTTTGGTAGGCTATGTGAGCCATGCGACGACATGATGCGTGTCTTGATTACATCGATGGGGCTGGTTATTGTGGCGGCCGTTACGCCGGCCAAAAAGGAAGCCGTGAAATGTGTCCCCATGTTGTCTTCCATGGGCGTCAACCGGATCAGCGTTCGCTTGAAGACATCGTAGCTTGCAAGCTGGCCGGCTGTCATGGCGGCTGCGCGCATCGAGTTGGGCCCGACGCCGCGGAACCACGATGCCACACCCTCCTCCCGCGCCATGCGCACCAGTCCATCGAGCGCATGCGCGTAGTTTCGCCGCTTCGCCGCGGGCAGTGCCGCATCGTGCTGCATTCGTACATTAAGTACATCGGCTGCATTGCCGACGAAACCGCCGACAAAGCCCGAGGCGGAGGCCATAGCGACAAGGAGGATGAAGGACGGCGGCTTGGCTGGCGTGCCGTCGTGATTCGTCGCGGGGCTGAAGCGAGTTTTCAGCTCCTCGTATATACCAAAGCGCGTGGTGGAATATGTGATCTGACGGAGGAGGGACGCCGAGAGACCGTTGTAGAGGCCGCGGAAGCCATTGTGCTTGACAATGTGCACGAATGTACCACTCATGGACTTGGGCATGTCGCCCGTCCGCGTTTGGAGACGGACCTGGAGAGCAGTTAGTCGCGAATATCTTCATTCCCAAAGTAACTGCGCGCCGGTCTACGGTCTGCCGTTATCGTACCTTGACTGCCGCGGAGTCTCAGTTAGCATTGATCCACTTATAAGCCCTTGAGAAGGTTCTACGAGCCGGCGTACCAAGATCTAGGGGATGCGTAACGCAAGCGGCCATACTGCTCGCGCTGCCGCCGAACCAAAAGGGGTAGTGTATCTGCGTCGGTTGTTTCCTACCCCCGCGCGATGTCGGCCCCGTCTTCTCCATTCTGGTCAGTGCTCCGACGGCAGCAGGTGTTTGTCCGTGATTTGCCTGCATTGTGGGCAGCGTGTGGCTATAGCAACATTCTGTGGATGGGGAAAATAAGGAGCACGACTGGAACAAAAGAAGAAAACGGCAATGATTAATTATTAAGAGTGTCCAGCGTCGCAGTCGCGGTCGCGCATGTCCAAAATAGTTTGCGCTCAGATGAGACGGATGACGAAAGGGGTTGAAAAGTAGATAAGGACATTTTCTTATCAGTAGCGTCTGAAATTTGGTAGCCAGTTGTTCAACGCCTGCCGATGTCATCGTGCAGCGGGGGCCTCCCTGTGTCACCCGCATTTTCTGGCGACAGGGGTTCGGGCCTCTCATACCCTTGTCTTTCTTGGCGGGAGATCGCGGTCGACGGAAGCGAGTCAAGAGCCGCCGCCTCAAACAGATTATTTCCGGTGACAACTGACCTCAACATATCGTTCGTCTGAAGTTTCAGCTCTCCAACCTCCGATATCTACCACGAAAGGAGGGGGGAATTGGATCACGACAACCGAGATCCCTTCGTTAGGGCTGGAGGATCGACAGCTGTAACGGTCACATGATGTCGCCCAGCATCGCCGGACGGCGGACTCTCGCAGCTAATGTTCTGCGGTACACGGGGAGTCGCTCACGAAGTTGCGCGCATGTCTTCTTAAACAGTCGCCCTGTGGCCCAAAGCTGGAGGGCAGCATACTCCTCTGGTCAGCACACCTTACCATTGACGGCTTCCTCTGATCTGTGCTGATGAAAGCCCTTAAGGCGTCCTTTCGTCCCCCCCCTCGCCCTCGGTGCAGAAACCGACTTCCCCAGCTCCGAGGGGCCCCAAAACACCGCCACCAACATCAATCACAGTCAATGGCAAGGCGTATCCCACTGATGAGTGGTTCAATGTCCCCACAACTGTACTGGCTGCCACAGACCGCAAGCTACATCTCCAAAAGGACCATCCCATATCCATCACTCGGCAAATCCTCGAGTCCAAGTTCCCCGCGCCAGTGTACCTCTCGTACAATGACTTCGACCCAGTAGTATCTACGTTTGAGAACTTTGACTCGCTCCGGTTCCCGGTGGACCATCCAGGGCGCGTGCGCTCCGAGAGCTTCTACATCAATCGTGACACGCTGCTGCGCACGCACACGAGCGCACACGAGGCTGCTGTCTTCCGCGCCAGCGCCAGCGACGGCTACTTGATCAGCGCTGATGTCTACCGGCGGGACGCGATTGACCGTAGTCACTACCCTGCGTTCCATCAGATGGAGGGGGCGCGCACCTGGGACCGCAGCAAGGTGCCCAACGGCGACATCGCCGCAGCCGTCTATGCTGACCTCGCCCGCCTGCCAACCCACGACGTCAAGGTGGAGGACCCCCACCCGCCTTTCAATGCCGAGCGAAACCCATTACAGATAGCGCATCACACAGCCTCTGAGGCTGAGGCTATCGCGGCGCATCTGAAACGGTCACTCGAGTTGATGGTGGTGGATATCTTCTCTCGCGCCAAGGCGGCAGCGGCGAAGCGGAACCCTAAGAAGTATGTTGATGAACCGTTGCGGATGCGCTGGATCGAAGCCTACTTCCCCTTCACAAGCCCTTCTTATGAACTCGAAGTGTACTACGCTGGCAATTGGCTTGAGGTGCTGGGTTGCGGTGTTACCAAGCAGGAAATTCTTGTGGACGCCGGGGTGCCGTCGAAACTCGGCTGGGCCTTCGGTATCGGCCTGGACCGCATGGCTATGCTGTTGTTCAAGATCCCCGACATCCGGATATTTTGGTCAAAGGACGAGCGCTTCTTGAGCCAATTCGCCGGAGTTTCGGAGAATCTCGACAAGCTGAAGCCGTTTGTACCCTTCTCCAAGCACCCGCCCTGCCCCAAGGACGTGTCCTTCTGGCTACGTTCTACGTCACCTGCCGGCGGCAACACAGCGTCACCGAGCACGCACGACTTCCACAGCAACGACGTCATGGAGGTCATCCGGGACGTGGCGGGCGACATTGTCGAGGACGCCAGGTTGGTGGACGAGTTCACCCACCCCACAACAGGCAGGCAGAGCATGTGCTACAGGATCATCTACCGCAGCTTGGAGCGGACGCTGACCAACGAGGAGACATCCAAGCTTCACAGGCAGGTCACGGACGCGCTGGCCGACAGACTGGGCGTCGAGATTAGATAATAGCTCTCTCGATACGAGGGTTTTGTACTGTAGCTGTGGTATTTTTTGTTGTCTATCACTGTACTCTATGTATCATGAATCCTTCTAGACCACGTACCCACACATGCAGAAAGTCAATTGCCGGCCGGATCGAAGGAGACCGACGTGGTGAGGGGGTGGCTTTGGAAATTCATGTGTTGTTCTTCCTGGCCTCGCCCGGTTTGAGTTTTGGGCATCATGGTGCTCGGGTAAAAGGGGTGCGACGGTGCGGCTCCGCCACCCTTAGTGAGACGATGATTTGCGGGATGTACAATCCAGAAGGTTGAAATCCGCACATCAAGTGCGGAGAAGTGCAAATACGCGGGCAGGTGGTGCCGAGCTTGGCCTTCTTCGGGCTTCTCAGTCCGTGCCTGATTTCATCACGGTCCTAAACCACGCTGCCGGGAAGTTCGGGGTCAAAGTGTCAGATGCGATGATTCTTGACGGGCGTTGGAACATCGAAGGGGGCGGAGCAAAATATTGATGTGGGGCATTGAGAACTTAATGGCACCCACGGCCTTCCACTGGCTTTAAAGGGCAGGTGATGGAGAATTCGATGGAAGAGGTATCCCGTGAACAGCCGTTGGGGGTGGGAAAATTGTTGGTTGCGCAGATTTTGCTGGCTGAGGCAGGCTTACGGGAAAGGATCAACCAGATACAAGCCTTTCAACAGATTCGGCATCGAGTAGGTAAGCCATTTTAAACAGGAATGGGCATTGCGGCAGATGAACGTGCCGCGCTGTTATGTTGGTGAAAAGGGGCTGTGTAAGTCAGCAGCTGTGATACGTCAGGGTTGTTGTGAGATGGTAAAGACTTGGTCAAGGTTCCAGGTTCTAGACCGCATGCATTGTGGGTCAGGCCCATCGACATCGAAATGGAGTTTATCAATCCTTGGTCCTCTTTTGTTTGTGTATGTACGCAGTACCTAATCAGGAATTCGTACTGCTTTCGCCTGTTTGTCGCACATAGCATGGCGGCGACAGGGCTGTTGTTCTGTCTGACGATAGGCAACGAGAGCCTCGCAATTTGTTTGGGTAGCCGCGTAATGAATCCGCCGGTATGCACGGAGGCGTATCAATCCGCCATCGCCCGGACACGCGAGAATGGCTGAGCAGACAGAGACACGGGCTGTCAAGTGGATATCCGGTAGGGGAAGAAACCTTCGGCAGGGCTAGCGGAGAAGACTTCGTTGGCGTCGGTGCGCCGCAGTGACAACATATGCGAAATGCAATGTGTCTTCATCGTCTTGCAGTTTATTGTGATGTGTCTCAGCATTTATCTCGGCGGTATGGCGGGCGCCTTGGCCAGGGCAAGATGGAAACAACCAAGCACTGTCGATCCTGCTTTGACGGCGATGTGGGGACGGCGGCGCGAACGGCGCCGTCGGAGTCTGGCAGGAGGCGGAGGCCCCGAGCAAGCCGTCCCAATACTTCTGACGGGACTAACCTAGAGCCAAGCAAGGCGAGACCCGCCTAGCGCTTGGTACCGGAGGTCGGGCTCAGACTTGAACGGGGATGGGGAGGTCGCCTGCGTGTTTTGGGGAGGTGTGGGAGGCTTGGAAGGAGAGTCTTCAAGTCATTGCGAGAACATGCGCTGTGAGGCTGTGCTGCCAGTTTCTTTGCGCGCTCCAGGGTCATTGATGGCGGGGAGCCCACCAACAGCCAATCACGGAAGGTGCCTTCGGGGCTCTTTCCGCCGGCCATGGATGTTTTTGCCCCCCATTTTTTCCACAACTCTTGGCCTATGACAGCGGCTTCCGTCGCGGCGGATGGGAAGGGCAAGTGGCAACTGGGGGTCCATCTGGAGGCGCGGGGAGAAAAATGTGACAAGTGCGGTCCATTGGAATGTGTGGCAGCGCAAAATCCGCTTGCGGGAGGCAAACGCGGACAGGATGGTTAGGAGAGATTACTCTTCGGCTAAGCCTGAGTGGACATCGCCGTGTTGACGATTCTTGCACGACTCAGCCATCGAGCCAGGTCATTCTGACGGCGGCTTTGCAAGAGACCGTAGTCTGCCGAGGGAGCAAGGTTGGGTTTTCAAACAGCCCATGGTCGACAAAGCCGTCTGTTGTTTCACTGCAGGCAGGTCTGCAGCTCTGCCGCCCGCCATCGCCCTCCGGCCATCACTGCCCCTGCACCTACCACTTACATCGCTCCGCATCATACGTACCTATATAATCCGCCCACCTTCCACGTTTTGCTGCATCCATCCCGTCCATCACCGTTAGACCGCAACAACAACATCTCTCTAGGCAGTAGATCAGCGACTACTAGTATCCGCCGACCGCATCTTCGACAGCAGTTTGTCGACGCCAGAGGAGCACTTGACGACCCAGTCCTCTTCCCATTCCTCAAACCCCACCAAACTCAATCGCAATGGAGCAGGATACAAGGCCCCGCGCATCAACGGGACGGTTGTCCAAGAAGACGTCACTCACACTCGACCTCTCCAAGATCCCGCCGCTCGAGCAACCGACGCCGCCCTCCAACACTCTAATCATCACGAATCTCATGTCACTCGAGATCTTCCGAGCCGACAACCTCCAAACGATCCGCGACCTCATCTCCAAGACAGCGCCCATCTACTCCTGGTCACCCCTCAAATCGTTCCGGCGCATCATTGTCTCCTTCTTCGACGATCAGGCAGCCATCGCCGTGCGCCAGATTTGGGATGGCGAGGCCATTCTCGGCGAGAATTGCCGTGTCTATTTCGGCCAACACACGCCCATAGATGCGCAGGACGTCCACTTGACCCTCCCCGATGCCGGCAAGCTCTTCTTCATCAGCCCGCCGCCTAGCCCGCCGCATGGATGGGAGATGAAGCTTGAGGACGCGCCCAACAAGATGGTGCACGCCGAGGACCTGGCGGATGCGCTGGCCAGGCTACGGCATCAGGCAGCTGCGGTCGACGCCGGCCCCTCACCAATTTCTCCCGCCCGGAGCAACGCCAGCGGGCAGCGCAGCCGGAGTTCAACTCTCATCTTTCAGCCCAAGATCGAGCTTGGTGCCAGCCCGGACCTACCGTGCGTGACGGTCGATGACATGACAGATGAGCCTATGGCCATGAGCCCACTATCGATTCCGGAGCCCAAGCCGATCTTGGCACACACGTCGAGGCCTCCCGTCGAGCTCATGCATGACGCATAGAGGCGCGGCTTGACAAAGGATCGATCATCAACTGTTTGATCCGGGAGCCTCGGCTCTTTGTATTTCCTAGTGTTTTCCTCGACCCCAGCCCTTCTTTCATCGACGGGGCACAAAAGGGGAACGGAATGGCCGGCGTTGGGTGGTTATGGATTAATTGGGCAGCAATCATGAAAACGGGCAGACTGAGACAAAGTCTCTCACCGCATTAGGCGTCACGGTGTAGGATACTGAAGTTACAGTGGGGTTTCTCATTCAAAGATATCGGGACTCGATTAGAGGGAAACCGTCTAGACCTAGTTGTGCACACCTCCCTCTCGCTCCGGGCGGCGCCCCTGAATTAGAGCAAAAGGGAGTGAGTGTCATTCAATTAAAATCGAATAAATATTTTCATAATCTCCGAGGTATCAATATCCCTGCCTGGTTGCTCAATGTGTTACACCAAGCTCTCCCGACTTACCTCTGTCCCGCTCTGCCTGCTGCACTTTATCGCACACACTGTTACTCCGGAAAAGAAAACGGGTTGGATAAACATCGAACACGCATCCCGCGCATGTTTCAACATTTTCATCCTCCCACAACCTTCACCAAGATCTACGAGCCCCCATCGCACAGGTGAGCTAGACTGATGAGAACAAAGATGACACATGCGCCGCAGCTGCAAGAGCTTTCCACGCGCAAAGCCACGCCACGCACGCCGCCACCATCACAGCCATCAGATTCCTCCTCTCTACGCCCCCATTCTCCCATGGCCAGATCCCGCTCCTCCTCTTTTCGTGTTCCTCGGCGCCCGTGACCTGTCCAAGTTGCGGTACGTATTGAAATGCGTGCGTAGCCTCCTCCCCGCCGACCTGCTCGAGCGTCACCTTCCGCAGGAGATGGCGCATTCGTACGATGCCCGCCCCGTCCCAGGCCGGAATGCTGCGGCGCAGGTAGCACATGGCCATGAAGAAGAGGCATTGCCCGGCGACGAGGACAGTGTAGAAAAAAGGGGGGCGGGGGATTTTGAGTCTGTCTGCAAGTTCGCGCCCGTTAAGCCAGTGTGCTTCTGCGCGAAGGAAGTCGGCTGAGGCATAGGTTGGGGGTTGGCCTTGAAGGCCGGCTATGATGTTGTTTGCGAGGATGGAGGAGGTTTCGCTGGGGTTGATCTCAGATAGGATGAGGGATTCCATCATTGCCTTAGCAAGGGTAGGAGTGGTAAGATGGGTCGTGGGGGTGCCGAGGAGGTAGGCGACGTACCGCCAGAGAGCGGTGTAGTCAGCTATCTCGTCATCACGCAGGAAGATCCCCTGGCGTGGAAACCCAACCCATATGAGGTCGGCAGAGAAGGTGAGGACCGTGCCGATGGAGTCGAGGTCGGATATGGGGATGCCGAAGGTAGCGACGTCGAAGTAGTCGGGATCCTTCTCGGCCAGACGCAGGAGGCGGCGCCGGACGGACGCGTGGAGGAGTCGGACGCGCAGTGTGGATGCGAAGCCGCTTCCACCAGGTTGGATGGACTCTAGGGACTCTGTGACGTCGAGGACGTGCTGGAAGGTCTCTAGGAGCCGGCGTCGGGCAACCCTCACGCCAAAGCCGCCTGTCCGGGAGAGAGTCTCGACGATGCGGCGAGACCCCATGCCCCCGAGCAAGGCGTGGAACGTGAGGGAGACGATGGATGGCCCGGCATAGCGGTAGAAAACCTTTTGGCCGCGCTCAATCTGGTCCCAGTCGACCCAGTCGGGTACCGTGTTGACTTCAGCCCAGAGCCGTTGTAAAGTTGGATCATCGGGGGCGTGTTGCTTAAGGAGCTCGTAAAAGTCAGGGTGTGGACACCCCTTTTCGGAGCTGGCCTCTGCTGGTTTGGATGTCTTTCTTGCTAGCCTCAGTGGTAGAGACGGAACCAGTTCGTCAAAGCGATTCAGACATTCAGTGGCCAGCGCGTCATATGAGAACATCAGAGGTCGCATCTCCTCGGCTGTTAGGTGCTCAGGGGTCCAGTCGAACTCGAGGCCCCAGGCCCGAATCCGGCCGCCCTTGCCACTTGCAGTACCCATCGCTACAGAATATAAGTAGAGAAAGTGCAGCACTCAGCAGCTATTCTGCTACGTGCGCATCGGCGAAGAGCAGGTGCGAGAGGTCAGGAACCTGGAAGCTAGGACCCAACATCTTGTCTGGAGTCGTGCACGCAATGACGGGAGGAATCATTAGCGTGCCGTTTCAGAGGGCTAAGCCGTGGGGAAGAGCACGACCCTGCGATTGAGACCCTGCGGCCAGCACAGCGACTCGTTGATCATTGCAGCATTTTGCTCAACTCAAGAATGGAATCGGCACGGGGCGGAGGAGAGGACAACACATGTTGCCGAGGCTGTTTGGGCAACTGCCTCTGTGCTGTCAGTCTGATCCGGTACCCTATCGAGCCTATCCAGCAAGGTATCCCTCACCCCCTTTCTCGACTTGGGATATGGCCGTCCCCGTGAGTTTTCTTAAATGACGAATAACGTCACGATGCGTAGTCTACAGAATCATAGATGCAACTGCCAATTTCAAGGGGCTCAGTCCATGGTGTTGGATGTGTGATGTCAAGAAGATGCTCCCCATCCCTGGCATTAAGGGAGCATCCGTGTCCCAAAACGGCCTGTAGGACGCGCCACCCCGCGTGAGCCGCTGGAGTGGACCGCCAAGGGGTTACACAGCGTTCTAAACACTGACTGCCCTATCGACGCTAATGATCGACGCCCGACCTCATGGAAATTTTTGTCAATTCCATTCACAACCCTGACGCTCCATCCTCTCCAACGGCCTACCACTCTACAGCCGCATCGTGTTGCCTCAAGATGAATTGCTCTTGCCGGACAGCGGCATTAGGCATATTCGTTCGAAGCGTCACCAATCATCACATCTCCGCAACAGCAGCTAGCCGCTTGTCCCAATGCGCGCCGCTCACCAGTTCGATTCAACGACTCTACGCATTTGACAACATCAACAGCGCACTCTCGGGCACATCATCCAGGTCATTCCACACGACATGCGCCAAGGGAAGCGCACAGGAGGCCGCCGCTGCAACTCCGCGCCACAATGACTGGTCAACCGACGTTGACAGAGACGGTCGCCGACACACGCGTCCCCGGGCCAGAGATGCCGATAGGGCAACCGATCAGTTTCATAAACCAGGAGGGCGAAAGTTTGGGGATACTTTTATGAAGAAAGCGCCCACGGTTGAGAGGCGAAAGCCAGATTGGCCGTCGAATGAGCCTGAAACCAAGGAGGAAGAAGTGCGAAAGCCCTCTCTTCACGAGAAGATCCTGGAGGAAAAAGAAGAAACAGAGGAATTCCAAGGACGAGAGTACTGGAAGACCCAGAAGGCTGCTTTGAAGGAAAAGTTCCCCAACGGCTGGAACCCACTCAGGAAGCTGTCGCCCGATGCGTTGGCTGGAATCAGAGCCATCCACAAACAGTTCCCAGAGGAGTACTCGACACCGGTGCTGGCGGAAAGGTTCAAGCTATCTCCGGAGGCGATCCGCAGGATTCTCAAAAGCAAGTGGACTCCCACCCCGGAAGAGGAGCAGGCAAGACAAGAGAGGTGGTTCAACCGTGGCAAGTCGGTCTGGTCTCGCTGGGCTGAGGCAGGAAAGAAGCCGCCGGTAAAGTGGCGGCAGGAAGGCATCGTGCGAGACCCTATCTGGAACCAGAAGAAGAACAAGAAGATAGCAGGAGGGAAGGATGTACCTCTGGACAAGGAGGAAAAGAGGGCTGCGAAGAAGGAGAAGAGGCGTGTCTTCAGAATTGCGAAGAAGGGCGGGAGTACTGTGGGCGAACCGGATTCTGAGGCCCCCAAGAGTGATGTCTAAGAGCAGCATGGCAGCTCCTCCAGCGGACCAGGCTTGGTCAACCCCGCTCCCGCCTCGAGTCTGATGTATTCTTTACCTGTATTTGATAATCTGTAGTACGGGTAGATGTAAGATGATGAATTTGCTGTAGCTGTTGAGCGTGCCAGTGCTGTTGGCAGTTGGAGCAGGGATATCAGGCCCCTGTGAGTCTCGGAATACCAGTACTGCTCCGTAAAGTTCTTTGAGGTGCTGATGCGGTGCCTGAGCGAAGTTCTCTGTCTCATAGAAATGGCGGCCACAGCGCTAACAAAGTGCATACATACCTAGTGGATGGGTCGATTATGCAACCACTTTACCAAAGCCTTGATCGCGAAAGTCGCGGCGCGTCCCATCTCCAAACCTCCAAGACTTGATCCGAAAATAAGGCTGTCGTCGGCCTGGAGTGTGATCAGCTTCAGCTTGGGCTAGACAGGGGTTCTGCCCATTTCATTTCATTCAATGCAACTGGCGCGCACTAATGCACTGGCCGTGGCTTGTCACAAAACGGCACAACCAGCGATGACATCGTGGGGGTCGGATGACAGCCGCGGGCACCGGAGCTCGATGAAGAGAATGAAGCCATCATCTTCTGGTTGATGGAGATAATACACTAGCAAACTTGATGCCATTTTATAAAGTACCACCAAAGTAGAGTAAACAAAAACTCCCCGGTTTTATGCGGTCTTCTCTCGCCGAACTAGGAAAAAAACGACATAGCTTCCCCGACGGATCCTTCGATGGTGATTGGCGAGAAGCTTGCAGAAGTCCCCGAACTGGTAAGCTTTGAGCACAGATCACACACCTTCCGCCCAAAAGAGATCCCAGGCGGCCACTTAGAATTCGGCACATCCACGCACGAGCCACAATGTGCCCTTCCCCGGTCAACCCAGCTCAACCCCTGTCAGCAAACAAATAACCCCGGTACCTGACGAGGACCCGACTCCTCGCAAAAGCTCCGCCAGGTCCGCGGTCTTCGAGGTCTGCACCAGGCATCTCGAGGTGAGAGCCAGCCCTGGCATTTTCTTCATCGCCCGTTTTTCTCTTTCCCCTCTCCAGACTCGTCCGCTCAGCCGCGCGCCGACAGCTTCGTCTCTATGCCCTGCATCTCGCCAGGGTTAATTGATTGATCGAGACAATTGACTTGTCTCGTACAGCGTCTTTCTTGCACAGCGCCTTGTCACTGTAAGCTTTGAAGCTGGCGTCATTCTGATGTGTGTCTGGCAAACTTTGCTTTGACTGACACAAACTCTACTTAAACTTTAGCGTTCAACCCACATATCTCTCACCATTTTCATTTCTCCTTGACTAACTGTCATCGACGACACACCCACACACGATTGCACCCTGCAGTACACCGCCTCTATACGCCCCAGGCAGTGTTCAGCTTTGCGCCTTGACTGACATCTTGTCTCTCGACGATCACGATCTTTACAAGTACGCCACCACGCAAATGCCACAGCGCCATATTTAACATCTCGACCTTGCCACCAGCTATCCCCTCACCGGCCAATGGCTGATAGGAGACATGGCGTCCACTCCTTCAACAAATCGACTTAAGCTCACGCCATCGAATTCTCCCTTTCTGTCTCGGCCCTCGCGGTCGCCGATCCGATCCCGTGCCGCCTACGATACCTGTCTGTCGCTCAGGAGGGTCGTAGGAACCACATGCAGCTCGCCGACCGGGTTTGACGCTGTTCATTCTTCCTTCGCCTACATCGCCGGAGGAGCTGTTGTAGTGGTGGATGTTTCGGGCGAACACTACTCGCAGCGCTTCTACAGAGCTAGGCCATCTGCCGTACCGGTATACGCCGTCTCGCCTGTAACTCACGCATCTTCAACTCCCAATTCTACGCCGAAAGCGAACGATAGCAGGAACAGGGCCGCGGCTTCTCCGCGGGACTCGCTGTACGGGGCCCTAGATTGGTCTGACTCCCCAAGCTCCAAGACATGGACAAGTCGCGAACGCATAAAGGCTGCGACGTGTCTTGCCCTGAGTCGAGATGGAAGATATCTCGCCGTGGGAGAAACTGGGTATGCTCCGCGGGTCCTCATCTTTAGCCTGCAGGAGAGTTCTTCAGATATACCCTTAGTCTCTATCAGCGAGCACACTTTTGGTGTCAAGGCCGTTGCCTGGTCCCCTGACACCAAGTTTCTAGCTTCTCTAGGCGCGGCGAACGATGGATTTCTCTACCTGTGGAAGATCGACCCTCGCACCGGTGCTGCCAAGCTTTTCCAGCAGAACCGATGCACCTCTTACGTCAAGGGCATGGTATGGATGGGCAGCAGCCTCATCACACTCGGGGTCCGTCACGTCAAAGTGTGGAGGGTTGAGGAGGGACCGGCTGTCTCTCCTACAAAGCAAAGGTTTGCTGGGGATGGATCCTTCCCCAGGGAGCAATTATCCCAGAAGCCGCTGCCCGGAAGGAATATCCTTCTTGGCTCAATGTTGGACGCAACGTTCAGCTGCGCTCTTGCGATCGGCGACGAAAAGGCCATCATATGCTCGGAAACGGGCAGTGTTTGCCTGTTGGACGACACAAATAAGCAGATGAAGTTGACGAAGAGCTTGGATATTGGCTTTCATGTGAATTGCATCTCTAGCAGGAACGATGAGATTTATATCGGCGGTAAAGACGGCCAATTTGCCACGCTCAGTCTCGACAGTATCTTGAACGGCGTTCCCGAGCCGACCGTTCACAACAACTTGCAGTCGACAGACGGACTCATTGCGATGGGATTTCTTGCTGAGAATATGGTAACGATAGACACGAAACGTTCAATCGACGTATGGAGCCCGGATCACATTCCAGTTGGCCCTAAAAGCGACAAAAACCACATCCCAATCCCTGGCCCAGGTGATCCGATTGTTGGGATTCAGCGACTATCTGAAAGGAACATCCTCGGCGCCGACTTCTTCACCTGGTCGGGATCTGGAAAGGTTCACGTATGGGACATGGAAGGCATGATCAGATCAACTTTCAACATTCCAATCGAGCACACTGAGCCCGGAAGCGACACCGATCCCGTCAACCAAGTAGTGGTGGTGAGAGCCACGAAGGATGGGAGTCTTTTCGTCGCTGGGGATAAGCTCGGTGTCTTGCGGATTGTGGATGCTACTACGAAAGAGTGTGTTCTGGAAACGAAAGCGCACTCTTCCGATTGTCAAGACATTACCGTCTTCGAGAACCGGACCAAACTATTGGTGGCATCCTGTGGCCGGGACCGAACTGCACAGCTGTTCCATAAGTCATCCACAGGAACATTCGAGCATTTCCAGACGTTGGAATTTGGGGCCAAAGTCGTCCAGGTCCTAATTCCATCGGATGATAAGATCTTGACATGCTCGTTTGATCGGACACTTCAGATTCACGATCTGGTTACGAAAGATGGAGAGCCTGATTCTATGGCTGCCATTCCCGTGAGACTCATCTCTCTGCGAGCGTCTCCCTCGTCGATGGTAATGACTCCCGACGGCAAGACGATATTCGTATCGCTCTTGGACCGCTCAATATGCCAGTTTGATTGTACTACTGGGCGGCTCGTCAATTCTTTCAAATGCAACGACGAGGGTGGGCTTGAGTCTGTCGTTCTCGAATCCCTAATGTACGGTCAGTTCGCTGCTGGCGATCTATCATTCATTTTGGGTCTCTCGAACACAGATAAGTCGGTGCGGATTTACGACGCCCAATCAGGGGCGTTCATGGATCGCGAGTGGGGCCATACGGAAGCCATCAACGGCGTAACCATGATGGAGAGCGAGGAAACCGGGCGCAGAGTTGTTAGTGTGGGCGAAGACGGCACAATCATGATCTGGGCCTTGGATCTTCAGGACACCCTGGGTGGGTCAAGGCTTCGCGATCCCTCCCCCGAGAAGCTCGCTGGGCTCAACCTCAACCGACCACCGCTGAGGAGGGTTCTCTCTAAGGCTGAGCTAGCAGAGTTCCAGCGCCCTACGTCTAATCATGGTCGACGGTCTCCGCCCCGTCTTGTGCAGCGGCGGCCGTCCAAGTTCCAGCTCGCGGCCACAGCCTCGCTGAGGACGCCAATACAGTTGGAGAAGCATTCCAGCCCGGCAAGCACGATTGCTGAGGGCACGCCGTCGCGACGTGCTTCTTCGGGTGGCAATAGTAGGGATGACAGCCCTCCACCCGAAAGCCCCAAGAACCGGGCTAGAATATCCCGTCGCCCTTCACTCCCGGTGCTGAATACGCCATCTAACACAGTGACTTCGCGGAAGAAGTCAGGCGGCAATCTACGCGGAAACTATGGCTTTGGGACTCTCAGTATGGCAACGGAGCAGACATGTCGCCAATTACGAGCTTATCGGAAGAAGCTCTTGTCGACAGATGCTATCAACACGGATATTTTAACCCAGCTAGACACAGAACTGCGGCTGACGGCGGCCGCACTTGGCGAGAGGCAGATACGAAATCGAAGCAACGGAGAGCAAAACGGCAAAGCTGTTAGCGATCTCCTCGACCAGTATAGCGAACGACTAGTTAGTATGTTAGACGAGAAGCTCCGTCTACGGTTAACTGAGGAAGAAAAAGATGCACTCATTAAGGATAGGCCACGGACTGCGGGGGAGGGCTCAAGCTCGAGTTCAAGCCCAGGGGCTCTATGCGTGGAGCCCGAATCGATATGACGTTGGCTCCAACAGCTATTGGTAGATTGGGCTGGGGAGAAACCAGGACACCCTAAATATAAGAGGAGGATAGGAGAAAGTGGGAAGCAAACCGGCGAGATACCCCTTCTGATTTCTTTTGGTTCGCGGATTTGTATTACTGCTGTATTTTTGCATGGAGGCATTTTGCTTTCCTTTGCTCTGAGAGGCGCGAGTTCTTTTGTTTGCCGGCGGGGGGAGGGGAGGGGGATCTACTTGACAAGGCCAGACGGCTTTCCACTTCGTGGTCACGGTGGCCGACGGAATCTATATTTCTGGGCTCGGGGGAACGGAACGGCGTTGTTGGATCTGCATGGAAACTATCCATTGCTCATTGGCAGGAAACTTTTGAAGGCCCGTTTTGGGACTGAAATAAATGAATGGTTATCGTCTATCTCCTTGAATTCCCTTCGATGGCTGTGAAAATGTCCCTCGCCTATATGCTCTGCGTTTATGATTTTCAACTCTCCGGACAGCTCCATCCCTAACCTCACAAAGAACAAGAGGCGTCCCTTGTCACAGGGATAGCTAGCCACACGGAACCCCCGACCCTACAAACCCTGACTCGGCAGTGGAGATAGTCCTCTCTGCAGTATTTTTCTCATCCGCCCCCATCCACATCCATACCAACCATCCCTGGGCTCCTAACCCCAGCCCTTGACCTGACCTGACTGATATCTCGATATGCCCGCACAGCATCTCAACACCAGCAGCAGTCAGCAGGCATCCGCCCGGCTAGCTCAATCGGTAGAGCGTGAGACTCTTACATTACACACAAGGGGATAAAATCTCTGTAATCTCAAGGTTGTGTGTTCGACCCCCACGTGGGGCTCAATTCCCGTCGATATTCGATCCTCGACAGCTGTGTATTTTTGCTTTATTTTTATTTCTTCATATTTTGTTGGGATATCCTGTCCTGTCTGGTTCCGTGGTGGATGAGAGTAATTTCGTCTGTGATACCTCCTCTGCTAGCGATGACGACAGTGTTATTTTTCTAGATGTTTGTAAGGAGACTGAATGTCTCTGATAGCTAGACCTGCATCACAACGGTATCAGACTCAATATGGGCAGACCATGGGATAATATCACGGTTAACGCCACTCAGGCGTGCTTCTGCTATGCATGCTCTTGTCGCCTTCTAAGCCCTACTCAACTCTGTCTTTTAGACCTCTGTATTCGTCTCTTCTTTTAGAATCCCGTTTGCCCGCTAAATGCACATCACAATACACACACAAACACGCTGCCCAAAGTCTCCTCTCACACGGACAACCCCACATCCACGGCATCGTCTCGCTCGAGCTTCTCAAGCCCGCTATATACCGCCCCGTACACCCGCAGCGGCACTGCCACCTCGAAGCTCTCACATACCAGATTCTCCGCTGCAACGAGGACCAAACCCCCACGGTCATCGCGCGATATCTCCTCAAGCAGTGGATGTCCTCCTTGCCCTTGAGTGTGATGTTTGGGTTGCCTTGCTAGTCGTTCGCCCTCACCCTCCCCTTCCTCATCGTCATGACTCCCCTCACTGCCCCCCTCGTGCTCATGCCCACCATCTCCTTCTCCTTCTTCTGGGACGGGGACGACAAACTCCACTCTAATCTTCCATTCGAAGCTCACGCCGCTCGTGACGAACTCCGGCGTTGCCCCCGTCGGGATCGTGGGACAGAACACGACTCTGCGCGCATATAAAGCGACCTCGCTACTGCTAACGAGTACCTTCCTCGTGACACGGTGCACACTCGCCTCGCTGCGCAGCGCAATGCTTGCATCCACGCGCTCGGCTGTCTCAAGCGCGAAGTGGACCGCATAGCAGGGTATCTCTCCGCCGGAGAAGTCGATGGCGAGGGTCACGGCCTCACCTAGACGGTAGGCAGGGCGAGCGAGCATGACGACGCCAACGCGGCGACCATTGCGGGCGATCTCGAAGCGATTGGCGGACTGCTGGCCCGCCCGCGTCAAGTTGGCGCGCATGATGGCGAGGTCAATAGCCTCTTTGGCGGTGGCGAAGCTGGGCGAATGCATGCCGCCCGGGGAGGAGGGATCGTGGTCATTGAGTGAGTAGGTCGACTGGCGGCGGGAAAGGGGGGCAGCGTTGGGGCTGAGCAGGCCGCCGGATGCTTCCTGCGGACGAGCAAGAAGCTCGTGCACATAATTGAGGAAGGAGTCAACAGTAGCAGGGGGGGCCGATCTGCCATCGCGAGCGCTCTGCGTGTGTTGAGTCTCTCGTTGGCTGTGATGTGAGCGGTGATCGACGCTTTTAACGCGCGCTTGATCTCGGAGGATGATGTATGGCGACATCAGATCGTGGCCTAGTATTTCGCCGTGACTGTTGACGCTCCCGAGAACTCGGAATGGGATCTCAACCGATTTCACCTGCTGTTCCTTGGCTCCTCCCGGCCTCTGTGTCCCAATGACCAGGCTGTAGGATATCTTCATCGCCTTGCCCCTATGCGTCGGCGGAAGCCCCTTAGGTAAACGGAACGAATACTCGAAAGCCTTACTCTCACCTGGCGCCAGCTGCAGATCGACGAACAAGATCGACTGTGGCGTAGACAACAGTGGTATCGACTTTGAGCTCGCAATCCCTCGCATATCCTTGATGCTGCTCAGCTCGCCGCCCCCCAAAAGTTCACCAATAGAGCTGGTAATATTGCCCCAACCAAAACCCCTAAGTAACCCACTGTCCCGCTTAGGGGTCTCTACGCCGATCACTCCGCCACCCTGACCGCCTACTACGGCCTTTCGTTTCACCTGCTCGAACGGCCCAAGATTCACCAGGGAACCGTCCAGCGTGAATGAGCCTTGCACCTGCGCGTAGCCCATCATCAACGCCTCGGGCAGCATCCTGGCAGCGTTGGAAGGCGCGAAGTTCGACGTCCGCCGGTTGTGCGGCTGTGTGCGCCCCTGTCTCCGCACCGGCTGCTGCGTCACATACTCTGACGCCAACGTCTCAGACGAGTTGTTGCTCAGCGAGTAGAACTCGCCGCTACTCCGAGGCGTCCCCGCCACACTAGTGGTGGAGAGCACCCGAGCTGACGGCGTGACCCCATATTCGTTGATAGTCGGCACGGCATCCCTAGGCCTTGGGGGCAGGTTATATATCTCACTCGGAGCACTAGTCGGACTAAGAAGAGCCTCCTCCGGAGACTTTCCTGCGCCTGCCGACGCAGGTGACTCGGTCATGGGAAACTTGAAATCCGATATCAGATCATGTCTTCCCACCGGGGATCTCCTAGGCGACGCGGTCTCGCCAGGGGTAGTTGGAGCAGTGGCAGCTCCGGAAGGCCGGCTGCTGAACGTTGCCCTGTCGGGAGGATAAGAGGCATGGAAGAGCGGAGACGACTGCGAAACCGGGGGTCTGTGGTGCGGGTGTGGATGCGTAGCTACAACAACAAAACACAATCAGCACAGCCAGCAATCCCTAGCAGAAGGTGAAACAAACCAGAACGTGGCCCATTGAGCGGCGGGCCTCGGGACACAATTTGTAAACTAGACGCTCTTACGTGACCCCTTGCCGGCCGCTGCGGCTTGGCCGTAGTCGAGGCATTGCTCTGAGCATCCTCGGCAGTTCCCACAGAGCCGATTGAGACAATCGACACCGACCGCGTGTGTCCCCCCCCGCCGCTCTGAGTTCCCTCGTGGCCGTTGCCGTTACCGCTACCATGCGAAGGCCTCGCCGTCCCGACTGTCGAGGTCGAAGGCGACCATGGGATCGATCCGGCGCGGGCGCGGGACGCCGCAGACGGTACGCTCAGCGAGAGGGTCGATCGGTGGCCACCGGAGGGGGCGGGCGGCACGAGGCCGGCATTGTTCTTCCCGCGGCCCTGGGCGCCGCCGGGCGAGAGAGGAGAGGGGTGTCGTGGGCGGCCGTCGGCGCTGGCGTGCCGTGATGAGGACGTCGACAGGGGGGCAAGGCGTGACGGGAGGGAAGACGCGGTGGGGAGCTGGGGCGGGCGGGCGACGTTCTTAAAGGTGATGGTGCATTTGACATCCTCGCCGGCGAAGACGACCTGGTCTTGCCAGTGTATAAAGACGCGGATGTTGGTGCTGGTGCTGTTGCTGGTGTGGTTCGAGGACAAGCCGTCGGGCGACATGGTCAGGCTGGCGTTAGGCGCTCAACGAGGCGCCCTGGCCTTCGAGCAAATGCGTCGCCAAATTCTTCAGTAAGCCGCTTGCCGCATTGCTGGCGAGGGGCATCTTGCGGCGCGGTTCCTTCGCATTGATGTTGGATCGAGGCCGGAGCTCTGACTAACAGCTTGGTTGCCAACCCACCAAAGATGCCTCAAAGACCCGCCATTCCCTTGTCCAGCTGCCGGGTGATCGGCACGCCCAACCCTAACCCTGTTATTTGGGTCGGCGAATCCGTGTCCCTTGACGAGCCGCAGGACTGGAAAACATCACAGAAAAACAATAGAAATGCGTATTGCGTCAAAGTCACTCTGCAGAAGCTGGATGACGGCCCAAGATACATACGTGACAAAAAGAAAACAGAAAGACAAAGGCCAAACCGTGTGGTCATCCGAAACTGTTTTGCTAGGCCGCTACTTCGCTAAAAGTGCTCTGAATAAAGGGGTATATATCTAACCTCACCCTCTCCCTCAGCTATCCCACCCAGCCGCAGCCAATCAAGCCAGTCGCTGTCATCACTCCCAAAATACTGCCTCCCCGCGGTACCGACCGCGTAAGGCATCTGTTTACTTCTTTGCCCTCTCCTGCTTGATCACCAGGCACGCTACCTCCGCAGCCCTCGTCTTGGCCTCCTCCTTGCTCACGCCCCCCTTCACCTCCGCCAGTCGCCGTCCCCCAACAACAACCCACCCCAGAAGCTCCTTCCCACTCTCACTCTCTGCAGACTCCACATACCGCACGCCATACTGCACCTTCTCGTTGCCCGCCAGCCTTCCCAGCTCCTCCTTTGGATGCAGCACATGCACCTTATCCCTCAGGAGCCTCCTCATAAGCTGCAAGATACCCAGCCTCTCCACGACCTTGAAGCACTCGTCCATATCACCCGAGTCGGTCCACACGGCGCCTAGAACGCTCTCAAATATGTCGGAGTAGAGCTTCTGTGCCTGCAGGCGTGCAAGCAATGACCAAGGGTAATGCGTTCCAGATTCCAGCCCCTGAACAATGGCATCGCGCATTTCCGCATGTCTCTTCTTCGTTTCGCTCTGGCAGACGCCCATATCGTTGCTCATGTGGCGCATGAAAGACCACAGGGGGTGTTTGACTTTGGTCGTCTTTAGGCGCACGCCGGCGTTGTTACCAGTGCGTCTTTTCTTCCTGGATTCAGTTTCGTCATAGTTATTATCTTCGTCATCACAAGTCGATTCGACTTCAATACGGTCCTCTTCGACGGCCCATTCCATGACTAGGAAAGCGAGTATGTCGCCGTTTACCAGGGCCGTTCGAAGGAGATGCATCTCATGGTTCTGTAGGTCAGGGCTGTTGTACAGTGTGGTGGTGACGATGAAGTCCAAGACGGAATCGCCCAGAAACTCAAGCCGTTCAAAGCAGGCATTGACACCAGCCACAGCGTATGACGGATGCGTAAGCGCCTCGACAAGCAGTGACTTCTTCTTGAAGGTGTAGCCAATCAGCTCTTCCGCACGGCGCATGTTGACAGGAAGTTGCTCGTCGGAGGGTGCCGCGTCAAATAGGGTCTGCCGCCCGATATCGATATCGGTATCCCAATTCACCTCGGGGAGGAAATGAGACACGCATTTCAGCGCCTTTGGGAGGCCTCCGCTGAGGTACGAGACACCAATAAGAGCCTCAATGACATCCGCCGGTGTCTTGGTAGTAAGCTGCCGTTTCTTTTGCATCTGCTCGAGGGGCGAAATCTCAAGCAGATCCTCAACGTACACGGGTTTGTTCAGACTGAACTGCTTTGAAATGATGTACCTGTCCAGGGCAGAATTGACTGCCGCTTGAAAGAGCCTTGAGTTGGCAACAATCATATCCTTGTACCGGGAAAGGTATCCTTCTGGCCAATGTAGATCTACAGGAAGTGAAAGAATGTCAGCTCCGCCCAAATATTGAAACGTAAAAGGAAGAAAATCCCTATCACGGATACCAACTTACTCCTCGCAGACGCATTAACTATCGTGCAGAACTTGAGAATGGTGTCACCAAGGAACTCTATGCGCTCATAGTCCGTCGGTCCCCGAGCTGATGTTGTGCTGATGGCAGTCACCACAAGTGACAGGTCTGCAATGCCGATTTTCTCAAGGACATTCTCCATGAGATCTTGCGCAACCAAGTGAACCTCCAACGCGTACGAGATGGCTGGGATGAGTATCCCAATGTGAGAGTAGACAGCTGGTACGCGATCCACCTTCACGAGCTCAGCCGCTTGAATGCGAGGATACGGCTTCGCGTTGGCTGGGCTGATAGTGGCATCAGGGTGAAATGCGGTCTTGCGGAAGAAGCCTGCCTTCTTCGGCCAGCTCCGGACCACGACATATGGGATGTTTTCAGGAGCAGAGGCATAGTCGAACCCAGACCACTGAATACTGGGACGGAGGAGATGACCAACCATCTCAACCGGGGGCTTGGATGGGAGCCAACATTGGTAAAAGTAGGGGTGATACTTGTTGCTAGGATCCCTGATAAGATGGCTAGATGCGGCGCCTTGCATCAGCTCCGGGCTGAAGTCTATTGCACCCATGTCATCGACACTGATGTCCTGACCTACAGAGATCACCCGGAGTGGGTATTGCTTCTCGGTGTTGGTCCAGCCGTTGCGGTGCCCAAAGGCCATCGAAAGCAAAACATCAGTGTGGTGTTTGCTTGTTACGCTATTGTTGCTTTGTTGCATACTCAGATCCATGGTGACGGTCCAAAGCGAGTCAGGGGCGCAGTAGATCTTTAGAGTTTCCATATGAGGTATTGGCACCGGAAGTACTACTTCCACCTCCGCACACATGGACCCGTCCTCGTTGGCGACGACCAATCGACGGTGAAATAGTTTGCCGTCAGCTTTGCGCCACTCCTGCGCAATATTTAGCCATGGATTCTGCTGTTCACTGACCATGGCGAGACCAGTTCGGGGCTCAACCTGCGGAATCAGGTCTGACTCTTGTGCGGGTAGTAGGTGCTTGTTCACCAGACCAATCTCGTATAACCTTTGATATGCCTGAAATGCAGCGTCCTTGTAAGCGAAGTCTTGTGAATACCACGCCTGAATGCTTTTGAAGCATCGCAGCTCGGGTGCCAGTGATATGGGAAGATGTACAGTAGCCTGGAGGAGAGATGGCTTAGCAGGGTCCAAGACACTGCCGTCCAGTGTCTGGATAGTGTAGTATGGACTGGTGTCCACAAACTTCTTGTTTGTCAAGGTTGCGCAGAAGTGCTCTAGATGACGCTTGGCGTCATCAATTGTGAGTCGGGCGCCGGTCTCCTTGACCTCCAGGACAGGGTAGCCCGCGTTCTCACGCCGCTCAAGCTCCTCGATGACTTTATGGTCCCGCATATCGGTCTCATAAAGCTCCTTCATCTCATTCTCGAACTTCTGCCACGTCTCTGCCGACTTCTCCGACCCCTCTGCGATCAGGAGGTATAGATATGAGGCTGACATCCTTGCTCTTCCACGACGCTGGATAAATGACTTTGGTGTTTTGGGTTCATCAAAGCAAACGACGAGGTTGCACGCCGGGACGTCAATCCCTTCTTCCAGGACATTGGTCGCCACCAAAAGGTTGGTCTTCCCGACGCGGAAGTTCTGGAGAGAGAATAAGTCTTCCTTCTGGCTCAAGTCCAGAAAGTCACGTTTCCGTCCTGGTGCTGTGGATGTGCCTACCATCGAGCCGGGGCGGTAGCGGTCCTTTGTCACGGGGTGGATAGAGAGCAAATGCGTAAGGACCGCAGTGGTCGCCCGTTCCTTGACAAACACAATCCCCACTGAATCTTCTTTGTGTGAGTCGAGGATGGTGATGAGGGCCTGGGCCTTCGCTGATAGATTGGTAGGAATTGTCGGGAGCGGCGGCAGCTCAACCTTGCGGAAAATGTAGGTGAGATAGGCACGTTCTTGGTCGCCCAGACTCCCAGGCAACTCCTTGTCCCGGGTGCTGTGGTCCTCGAGCAAGTTGGTGATGACTTTCTCAATATAGTAGTCCGCGGCCCAAGGTCCTAGGTCGTTGTGCATAACCCTTGCATTGTTAAGGAACGACCTCATTTGTCTCCTGCAGTAGGTGTCGTGCTTCATTATGACTTCCTTCAGCTTCGCGCGGCTTTTGGCCGTATTCTCAGTCAGCAGCCGCAAGACCTGCGGGTCTTGCTTGATGTCAAGCGCCTGGTATGCCCTATTAAGGCGTTCCATGCTGCTGGTTGCGCCGGCTGGTGCTGCCTCGTTCACTGCTTGATAGCGGATGGTATGCATGTTGGGGCGATTGACCTTAGCAAGGAGCTCATCCCTGTGCCTGTTTGGGGACTTGCAAACGGCATCCAGGGTCATCTCAAGGACCTCGAGGTCGTCGAAGTTGGTCCGCATCAGGGGGCTTGCTGTCAAGCCTAGGATGGCGGGAACTGGTAGGCCTGCTTTTTTGTCGCGCCAGTAAAGCTCCTTCATCAGTCGAGCCACCGCGTTGTTCTTCACGCAGTTGTGAGCCTCGTCAATGACAATGAGACTGAGGGTACTGAGGCGGACGAAGCCGTGGCTGACTGCGTCGAAAAGGATTTGATAGGTCGAGACGACGACGCGGATGTTCTGAAGAATCTCGTCCCAGATGGCCTGGTCAGACCACGCCTCAACATTGTCAGCGCCGCAAATGAGCCTGGACTGCAGACCGGATATCTGGGCTCTCAGGACGTCGTGTTGCTGGGAAGCTAGGGGCACTGTCGGGGCCAAGAACCATACCCTCTAGATATATTCGTTAGTTTAGGTTCACTTGCAAAGTGGTCCAGGCACATCACCTTTTCAGTCCGCTCAAGTTCTCCCCTAATTCTGAGGATGGCCCTAAAAGTATCTTTCAGTATGAAGCAAACCCAAAATACGGACAGAAGCTTCTTACACCTGCGTCTTGCCGCTGCCAGTATCCATCTGTACAGGACAGCGTTAACAATTGGGCTCTCAACCAATTTTAATAAAGTTGGAAGTCAATTCATGTGTACCGTCACAATGATGTTCTTCTTAAGGCTCTCCTCGAACATCTCCCGCTGGTACGCCCTCGCCGTCATAGTTGCGGGTCCTGGTAGTTCCTCTTTTGGCGTATTATTGCCAGAGTCGGTTTCGACGGGAGGGTTCTCGTCGGCGGGAAGCATGGGTTTGAAGGGTCCTGCCTCGGTGTCTGACTCCGACTCCGAGAAGGAGAAATAGACCTCCTCTTCATCCATCTCCATGTCGTCTGGTGCGTTCGCCATCTCTGCGCGGATTTGGCGTTGGTAAGCAGGGAATAGCGAAAGTGTTGCGCGGCCTTGGTGTAAGTGCGTATAGGATACCCGCTCTGGCCGCCGTGCGACGAGGCCGAGTTCTCGCCTTTGCTGGCGGCGGGCCCGGCCGAGAGACTGTAGGCTCGAGGGCGTCCCAAGAAGTCAGAAAAAAATATTTCTGTGGAGTCTGTTGTGAATTAGACTCATTTGTGGTCATTCCGAGTAGGTATTTAACGTTGAAGTTTAACCACTGTGTTAAGTTCGCTGAAAGCACAACCATGGGATGATCGAGAGCCGAATTTGGAAGCCCCCAGAACTGCGGAAGCCCCACGGCTGGAGATTGGGACAAAATATGAGAGTTTGAGGGGGGCGTTTTTTGGGGGGCCATTCGCCAGGCTGCTCCGTGTGGCTCATAGGTGAAACCTCACTTGAGGTTTGTGGTTGTAGGCCTCACCGAACTTGGTTGTGGGTGGTGGGTAGGCCTCTTACGTGCCCCGCCACAAACGCAGGAAGCCTACCTACCTACATTACTGCAGAGCAAACACTTGGGAAGAGCCGCCTGTTTTCCGTGTCTAAAAGGCCGTCAAGTGCAACCCAAGATGTTGAGCCCTGGCCCGCCCGGTTAGGCTGGCGTGGCCCAGGCGGGTCGTTGTAACATGGAGTGAACGTTTTGCGGGATTCAAACATGCGGGGCGGCGCTTTCCCCTCAGCGACTCGTAATCTTCTGCCTTCCTACCAGCAGTGTAAGTGAGGACCTCGCACGGGGGTCTAACATACCTGGTTTGGCTCTGCTTAGCTCATGGAGCTTTACGCGGCGGGTTTCAATGCATGGAACCAGTTGCAATTCGGAAAAGATGAGCAGACCGACGAGGAGCCTGACGACATCTCCTCCTTCACTTGCGTGTTCACAAACGACGACGGAATTGAAGGCGTTCACCCCTTTCCCTCTCATACCACCGGTGAGTGGGTCGATGACCCCAACCCAGAATTACCCTTTATCTCCAACCTCACATAAACCTCTTCATCTAACACCATCGACAAGTACACACCAAGACCTCGCGTATCCTCCAAGCTGGTCTCATCCCAGAAGACCACATTCCATTGCAAGCACTCAACAACAGCTCATACTCCCACTTCGCACAGGCATCCAACGGTCTTTTCATAAGTGAGTCTCGCAACGTAATATAAACCCCACATCCCTCTCTAACCACCCTGCCCGCCCAAGTCAACGACAGCTACCTCTTCCCATCCCAGCCCTTGCTGTCGGCAGCCCTTCCTCCGCCCAACTGGATAAGACTCAGCCAAGTCCTCCCCAGCGACTCGCCCGACATAATCCAACTAGTCGCGTACTCCACTGGCTTTGCAGCCCTTTCCGCCCAAGGCCAAGTCTGGACATGGGGTGACGAGCGCTACGTGGCCTGCCTCGGCCGAGACCTGGAAATAGACGCAACTATCCCCGGGCAGGTAACAGACCTTTCGGATCTTCCCACGGGACCGATCACCAAGCTCTCGGCAGGCGGGTACGTGCTCGCGGCCCTAACGGCAGGAAATGACCTCTATATTTGGGGTCATGCAGGTCGCGCTGCGGCAGCGGGTCTCGCTGGGCTTGAAGTGGCCGATGAGCCGATGCCAGTGGTGATTGAGGACCACGATATTGCTGATATTGCTGTGGGAGAAGCGCATCTTGTAGCGCTTACCACGTCGGGTGAGGTTTTCGTGATTGGATCTAACAGCAACGGACAGCTTGGTCTTGGTCGCGAGGTTGAAGCAGTCGATTCCTGGACAAAAGTCAGCGTAGAGAAGCAAACGGCTTTTGTCTCAGTTGCAGCAGGACCAAGAAGCTCGTTCCTTCTTGCAAAAAAAGACAAGCAGAGATAAAACAAGTGGCCAGTCCGATAGTGATTAGATAACTCGCTTCCCCGTGCGCGCCATCTATCGTCTTCTACTTGTACAAAGTTTGGCATCGCTCTCCCACAAAACGCCCCGCCCCGTTCCCCCAACTCATAGGTTTGTGAGGTAATCCTCAATCTCCGCGGGAGTGAGCTTGCGGAAGCGCGGGCCTCTCGCCCCCTCCACACCTTCAACGCCCAAGAGGTGATCCGCCGGAGGACCAACAATGCCTGCAAATGGGTTAGAACACAAACTCGTTCGTGGGTAGGAACAAGAGAGAACTTACCAATCTCGATTGTATCCCCAGTCATCTCGCCCTCAATTGTCTCCTTAAGCGTCAGAAGCGCAATGTGTATGGCGTCCTCAAGTTCCAAGCCCTCCGTATACCTCTTCTCCAGGAATGTCTTCGCCGTTGTAGCGCTCTTGCCAATAGCGGTCGCCTTCCATGGAAAGTAGCTGCCCGACGGGTCAACCTGGTACAGCATGGGTCCGCCCTTCATGATGCCACCGGTCTTGCCACTCGGCTTCTTCGTCTCGCCGTCGTCTGTCGCCGCGGCCGGTTTGCTCTGGTCCTCATCCTCCTCCGGCAGGATGCCTTCGTCCCACCCTGCGATCAAAAGGCTGACACCGTAAGGGCGGACACCACCGGACTGAGTCGCCTCCTGCACCACCCGCGCAACGTCCTGTACTAGTATCCGCGTCGGGGGGTACTCGTTGTAGATGCGCTTGTAGCCCGTATGCGACACCTTGCGCGCCCGGTCCACTAGCACTCGGTAGTCAGGACCCATGCCCGAGTACACCATGCCGATGTTGGGGGTGATGAGGCTGATCTTGGACAGTGACGAAGGGTCGGCGAGCGGCGATGACGATTTCTTTTCGGTGGCGAGGACAATTCCATTGGTGGCTGCGGAGACGGGTTGTTAGGGAATAGATGGGTGAGGGGGAGGATCGAATGGGGGTGCTTGCCTTTGATACCAAGAGCTGTTACACCTTGGTTGACGGCGTTCAGGGCATACTCTGCGCGATTGTTAGAATGAGGATGTCGAATGGCGGGACCCTCTGGGCGGGGTATAATGGCCGGGCTCCAAGGTACTGACCAATTTGAACCAGCTTGCCGCTGCGCAGAATGTTGGTTAGCAAGTGAAGTCGCAACCGTCACGGCGGATCCGAAAGACTTACCTGGGCGAGAAGGTTGTGAGCGAGAACGAGTATCTGTCAGCCATCGTAACGGTTTGCGGGGGTGCTCAAAAACTGTTCGATGGATCGGGTGGACGCTGGTTCTTGGGCTTCGTCCTGGTTGTGGTTGTGAAGGAAGGCTGAAGCTGTTTGTGTCGTCGGTTCGTAGAGCTCCCACCAGGCACGAGCAGTTGCGCGTTCGGCTGGGACCTGAGCTCTCCTCAGCCTGAGCAGCTCGCTCGGGCCAACCTGCGGTGAGCCAGGGCTGTGATTGGCTGGCATGCCTGGTGCCTCAGGCCCATATAAGCTAACTGAATGGGGACATCTGGATCGCTTAAATGCCTCGACAGCTTTAGCGTCCATTTATTTTTCATCGACAAGTTTGTTCTCTGTTTTTTGTGGGCTAGTCATTGTTTTCTCGAAGAATTTCCCGCTACGCTCTTTTCATTCTTCTTTTCAAACTTATGAATTGGCGGCAGGATTTTGGCGATTTTAACCAGTCAAAAGCGTGACAAGGCCACCTATGCTAATAGGTAAGTCATGAGCCCCCCGGCCACAGCTCAGGAAAGCTCCCACTGTCGGACCAACCGGTGGTGCTCGCGCTTCTCAGCACCTAGCCTTCCCTTCATTTATTTTTAAGCCGAAACCCTCAACCTCGGGTCCTTCCAGCTCGAAACATCTCCCTCTCGAGGGCCACTTACTTGGCTTCTCCTCATACCATATTTATCATGGCGACCGGGTTCTCTGGCGCGCAGTGGGAATGGCCAGCGGACACGTCACCGACGTCAGCGGATGCACCGCCGGCCAGCAACAGCGTCCCAAATAGCCCCAACGGCCACCCGGATGCGCAGCCCCAACTGGCCCCGGAGAAGACTCGGCACTACAATCCCCGGACATGCCGGATCTGCTTTGAGGTCGTTCATCCCACCACCGAGATTGACGACTCGATTGCTGCCGGCTTGTTTACATCTAAAGCCCACGTGCGATATGCTTCCGAGGACCCAGACCTTGGGCGGCTGATCAGCCCGTGTCTTTGCAAAGGCTCCCAGCGATATGTCCACGAGGGATGTCTCCAGGCTTGGCGACAGGCCTCGCCACTGTCGGACAGGAACTTTTGGCGGTGTCCAACGTGTCAGTTCGAATACCGGCTGAGCCGGTTGAAATACGGCCGCTGGCTGTCGAGCAAGCTCGTCCGAGCTCTAATGACGCTTCTCATCCTGGTTATCACCGTTTTTATCATGGGGTTCATTGCAGATCCAATCATCAACCTTTGGGTCGACCCTTTGGGCAGCATTGCCGATACCTTCTCGGACGTCATTAATGATATCGAGGCGATGGACCCGATTGATGTTGACGGTGAACTGGCTACTTGGTCGTTACACTTTGTGAAGGGCTTCCTGTCTCTTGGCTTGCTGGGCTTCCTCAAAACTTTCTTTGCTATGTCTCCGTGGCATTGGTTCAATGTACGCGCCAGTGTTGGTGGGCGTCGCCGGGGGACCGGAAGAGACAGAATGGAGTCGATCAACTGGGCATTGGTCATACTCGGGATTTTCACATTCCTAGGGGTACGTCTCATTTGCCTAACATACTGGAACCTTTGACTAACATCTGGTGGCTAGGCAACATGGAAGTTAGTGAGCCATCTGAGCGCGAAAGCTCTCGAGAAGGCCAGTGACCGAGTTGTTGATATTGGAGAGGATACGCCTGACGAGGATGAGGAAGACGACTCAGCGTCAGAGGCAGCCCGGGAGTCGAGGAAGGACATGTGACAATGTCCTGCTCTCGACAATGGCCTCTATCTATCTCGATGCGTCCCGTTGCGTCTATGAGCTTGCCCATGCTCTTCAGATCCAATCGCTCCCTCCGCGCCCTACTGCACACTCTTAAGCCGACACAGCTTCTCGTCCCCGTGCTGTGTTAGCTAGTCTGTGTGCAGAGATGAAGCCTCGCTACTGTCTCGAGGACAAGGCGTCTTGTCTTGTTCTCATTTGGATCGGTGCGATGGTGTCAATCTTACGCCGTTCCGTGGTTCGAGTTCCCTTGGGAACGACATCCGTTGAGTGGTTGCCCTTTGCACTTCGGTGACCACATACAGGGGTTTTTGAACGGCAAGATTGGTACATAACAATATTCTATGGGAAATATTTCTGGCTCTGGCTGGCAACCGGACAAAGACTGAAGTTTTTGGTCTGAGGGTGCTTCTCCATAGTTAGCAGTGAGTTGATTTTCGTCTTCAACTCAGAATTATATACTTGTCTCGTATTATTTATGCAGCCTATTTCCAACGACTTGGGCCTTATTCCATTTCCTGATCCTAAAATGCGGTGGGTGCTTTACCTGGTAATTGAAATGCCTTCGTGGTTAGGCGCCGGGTCTGAACGCTCCTGGTATCCTGTCGTGGTAGAAGACACTTTGCGATAAGATAAGGCCAAGGAATTTGCCCCTGTAAATTGGTGGTGGACCCTAGGTCGCGCTGCAAGGGGTCTGACCGACGCCTGCAGGTGATTGCTGGTCACTTTTACGCCATCCTCAGTTCAAACAACGGCACCAGAGGAACAAATAGGCAATGCAAAACGCTCTACGATAACGAAGCCGTTTCGTGTCGACCTCGAGTATTTGTTTGCGGATTCTAGTCCGTGTGCAGAGTTAATCTCGCCAATGTCCAGGCCCTGAAGGCTGGTGCAACCATCCGCGCAACCTCGCGCCTTTGTTCCTGATAACAAATATTCGATTTGATCCTCGAGGGTTTTTGCCCGCTCAACAACGCAGCTCGCGCGCACGTCGAAAATCGCTCCTGTCGTGGGCCAAAACATCGAGCAATCATACCTCGCCGAGACGCTCGCGGCCATTCAAGGCGTTGACCGCAGGCGGTTGTCCGATCCCGCCCACTCCCCCTTCGACGGGCGATTCCCTCCAGCACATTCTTTTCCCTCCACCGTGGAGGGAAGTCTTCCCACATATCGTACCGTTAGGCCCGAGCAAGGCACTCTGGGCTGCCCGACATAGTTGGCAATATGCATTTCGCCTACCCCCCACGAAAGTCTTCGAATCCCCCGCCGTATCTGCGCGCCGCAAAACTCCCAGGGTTCACAGGGTTACGGAGGAGCCGTTTGAAGGTCATCGGAGCTATCGGTTTCGCCTTCCTCGTTCTCATATACATCCTAACGAGGCCGGGCCACCATCGGATGTACAAGAGCTACGCGCCGACGGGCAACCCGCCAGTGGTCCTGGTCACAGTACTGGATGAGATGAAGTACGATAAGCCTTACTTGGATCTGATAAAGGAGAACAGGATACAATACGCAGAGAAGCATGGTACGGCTCAGTCTCGCCACACCGAGTTGTTTTGTTCAGACTGATTTGCTAACCATATCCAGGGTACACGCCGTTCTTTCCCACGGTTGGCGACTACGACTTGAAGGCGGCGCCATCATCCTGGACGAGCGTCGTGGCGGTGCGGCATGCCCTCACTCGTTTCCCAGATTGCAATTTTGTCTGGTTTCTGGACCAAAACTCGTTCATCATGAACCCGCAGCTCACGATTGAGGAGCATGTGATGAAGCCGTCGAAGCTGGAGGGGCTAATGATCAAGGATTATCCAGTAGTTCCTCCAGATAGTATCATCAAGACCTTCAGCCACCTTGGGGGCCAGGATGTAGACTTTGTCGTGACTCAGGACAAGGAGGGGATGTCGACAAGCAGCTTCGTTGTTCGGAACGGGGACTGGGCAAAGTTTTTCCTCGAGACGTGGTTCGACCCGCTCTATAGAAGCTACAATTTCCAGAGGGCGGAAACCCATGCACTGGTAAGTTTATCTGCCAGGACGGCTTCGGAAGTTTATCTGACAGGTTTTCACAGGAACATATTGTCCAATGGCACCCTACTGTCCTTGCGAGACTCGCCCTGGTTCCGCAGCGGACGATCAATTCGTACAGCAGAAGTGCGCAGGGCGCAGAATATCATGAGGGGGACATGGTAGTCGTTTTCAATGGCTGCAGCTCGACCAAAGAATGCGATGCTGAAGCGCAGCGATATCTCCCACAATGGCGGGCTGCCTTCAAGGGCACATGACAGGACCCTCAGGTACCTTTTGGGTTACGATAACGATAATGAGATCCCTTCGATTCTCGCTTTCATGGGCTTTGGTGTCGCTATCATGGCGACTGTGTTTCTCGGCAGCATACCGTTCAAAGGCGGCGTTTGGGGAAGAGTGCCACAATTGACCCAGGAAATGGGTAAAGGTAGTGGAAGTTTTGGACAAGGGGGATCAGGGAAAGCATAGATGGGGATAATTGCTACCCAAGTATTGCGTAGTGTCGTCCTTTAAGCGTTTGTACTCACCGACTAGGTCTACCTTCTGTATATCACGGCGTTGTGTAATAGACTGGTCTGTCGAGTTCTGAATGGTGGTCGGCAAAGAGAGCTCTCTCACAGCCCTTGTGGGACAATGCAATTCGCAAACAGCCTTATAACCAGGCCCGTGACTTTTCATCATACGTAGGCCCCAATCCATCTACGTTGAGGAGAACACTGTCACAGCAGGGTCTCTTTCTAGAGCAACAGCCAGTCTCGACCATTCGGGGTGCTCGGTCCATATCCGGAGTGACGCTGCGGCAATTGTGTTGGGATTGGCCCATAGTGAATATCATGGTTGCATTCGGCTAGTATAATAGCTCAGTCATAGAAGAAACGTTGGGTTCCAGGGGATCCGCTACGTGCAATGGCACTCTGAGCTCAGCAGGACAATTTGCGGCGACATCGAAACATGGCAGACACAAGGACGGCGGGGCAATTCTTGCATGTGATAAACTCGGACTTTGCGCAGAGGATTTGGTGGGGTCGCTCCGCGTCCAACGTGGGAGAATGCGCCACCGCCAACGCCTAACCCGACAGGGACGATGACCGGGGCCATCCTGCCGGGCTCGGGACCCGCGGCAAACCTGGGGGAATCTCAAAAGACGTTTGTCACAGGTGCATCCGCCTCCCCCGCCATATCCAGTTTGTTTCTGCTGTCTTCTGTCTTGCCGATGCGCAGACGGTTTAGATTGTGAGGAACCGCTGATTTTTCAAACATGCCGGGCACCTCACGCATGCCGGTGAGCCTCCGCGAGAGCTTCAATAGCGTGAAGAGGTCGCGGCCGAGCAACCCGCTGCAGGTGCTGAGCTTGGAATTGTTAGTGCTGCTTCCTTCTTCCCCTTCAGCTCGCGTACCCTCCCTCACCAAGATTCCCGGCCCGCCCACCTGCGCCTCTTCGGAAGGATGCCACAGCAGTTCATTCGTTGTCCTGGGTCGACGGCGCCTCCTTTTTTTCTTTGTTGCGGAGGACTGATGCTGACGTCTTGAGCGCTTTGGAACGAGGGGATTTACTCAGTACTAATTCTCGTTATAGGCTACGAAACATAGTCTTCTTCTTCTTTCTGTTACGATGGACTCGGCGCGTCCTGTGGAAGCTCAAGGGCCGTGGCCTGCTCGGAACCATCGCTGAGCTCTACGGTGATGCGCGCCGCATCTCATATGGCTACTTCTTGCGCCTGCCGGGTGTGCGCACTCAGGTGCGAAAACAGATCGATGAGGCCATTGCGAAGCTTGAAACCAAGATGGTGCCCGCCAACACAACCCGCTACCTGACGCTTCCAAAGGAGGGCTGGACCGAAGATGCGATACGCAAGGAGCTCGATACACTGGCCAACATGGACCACACGCGCTGGGAGGATGGCTACGTTTCAGGCGCCGTCTACCACGGTGAGGAGGACCTCTTAAAGCTACAGACGGAGGCATATGGAAAGTTCACTGTGGCCAACCCCATCCACCCAGATGTCTTCCCGGGTGTAAGAAAGATGGAGGCCGAGGTTGTGGCTATGGTGCTGAGCCTGTTCAATGCGCCGCCGGGAGCTGCTGGCGCGAGCACCTCTGGTGGGACAGACAGCATATTGTTGGCTTGCCTGGCCGCGAGGCAGAAGGCGTATGCCGAGCGTGGTGTGACAGAGCCTGAGATGTGAGCCATGCCTCTTCAGCCTCCGCCCCTTTTTAACCAGCACTGACTCTATTTCCAGGATCCTTCCAGAGACCGCTCACACTGCCTTCCGCAAGGCTGGTGAGTACTTCAAGATCAAGATCCACTACGTCGCATGCCCGGCACCCTCCTACCGAGTTGATGTGCGCCGTGTCTCCCGCCTTATCAACAGGAACACCGTGCTGCTTGTCGGCTCGGCGCCCAACTTCCCCCACGGCATCATCGACGACATCTCAGCGCTCTCCAAGCTCGCTATCAAGAAGCGTGTGCCGCTACATGTTGATTGCTGCCTCGGTTCTTTCCTCATGCCCTTCCTTGATAAGGCCGGATTTGCGTCGACCCCCTTCGACTTCCGGCTACGCGGCGTCACCTCTATCAGTTGTGACACGCACAAGTATGGCTTCGCACCCAAGGGTAACAGCACGGTTCTCTATCGGACCCAATCGCTGCGCGCCTACCAATACTTCGTCGACCCATCCTGGTCCGGCGGCGTCTACGCCTCCCCTGGCATAGCCGGTAGCCGACCCGGTGCTCTTATCGCTGCTTGCTGGGCTAGTCTGATGACAGTTGGCGAGTCTGGATATCTCACCGCATGTGAGCAGATTGTTGGCACTGCTAAGAAAATGGGCGACCGCATCCGCGACCACCCCCCTCTCGCTGCCGAGCTTGAGATTCTCGGCGAGCCCCTTGTCAGTGTCCTCGCATTCCGCGCTCGGAACCTCAACATTTACGACATTGCTGATGCCATGTCCGCTCGTGGCTGGCACCTCAACGCTCTTCAGAACCCTCCCGCTATCCACGTTGCATTCACCCTGCCCCTAACCAAGGTGTGGGAGCGCCTCGCCTCCGACCTCGAAGCCGTTGTTGAGGCCGAGCGCGAGAAGGAGCGCGTACGCGCTGTAGAGGGCAAGAAGAGCCGCGCAGGCAAGGAAGTCACTGGAGATGCCGCCGCGTTATATGGTGTAGCGGGCAGTCTGCCCAACAAGAGCGTGGTAGTAGACCTGGCGAAGGGTTTCTTGGATTTGTGTTATAAAGCTTGATGATGGGAAGACATCAAGCATATTTGGTTGGCTGGAGCAAGCGGCATGGGATTTCACTTGTAGAAAAATACTAATGGGGCTAACTTCTTCACGTGGGAGTTTGAGTTAGCTGTACGACGGAAAAGAAGGGAGGAACATTTGCATTGGCGACAAGGGTAGAATAGGTCCAGAGCACCGCTTGCCTCTTTTGCCTGCTGGATTTACAGAAATCATCAATATTTCATATCTATAGTAGCGGAATCCCTTCACATTTTGTTTAGTAGCACGTCATGGTGGGGCCTGAGATAATAAGATGATGCAAAAATAAACGGGGCAGCGTTTGCGCTTGCCCCTGATTGGTATCTTGCTAACTCCGAAAGAAGCTTCAAACCTCACATTGTTTGTTCTCCTCGACATCCAGACCCTGTATTCCTCACGCAGCTCGGATTTGCTGCCGTAATAAGGCAAGGCACACATAAGCTGGCGCGGCGTCGGCGCAAACCGGCCTTTGCCCATAGGAGCTCCAGCATATCGAGACTCTCAGGTTAACGTGACCCCTTTCTCCATTTCTGCCTGGTCTCCCGTCCTAGTCATCCCATCCTAACCGTATAAAAAAGCGCCGAGCAGTGTTTCCTGCCTGCCGTATGCTTTACGTCACAACACCACCCCCCTTGAAACCCAGTAAAATTAACCCTGATAACCAAAACCAAAGATATGAAAAAAGAGTTGTACAACACCAACAAGGCCACCTAGGGCGGAGGAGGACACCTAAAGCTCACTATCCCTCCGACGGCCACCCGAGTAGCCACCCCCATCGGCTGGTGTAGGGTTAATCATGCTCTCAGTGTCGCCAACCTGCCTTCGCTCTGTAATCTCGAGACTCTTCAGCCTCTTTCGCATAATATATCGCATTGGCAGCGTCAATCCTTGGGATGCAGAATCTGCCCCACCCCTCATGACTGCTGATTGCTATTGAAGCGGCTCCGATGAGCTTGAAAGCCGGTTCAGGTGAAGATAAACATCTGTCCCATATCTGGCGCATGAAATTAGTTTAGAGTTCCATGCAAGCATTTGGATCACGAGACATACCCTTCCATGCTAATCAACTTAAGGTCACCACCGAAGTATCTTGCGTATAAACGCGATATCGGCAGCCCATATCCAAAACCTGCCATTGGCGCTTTGAAGTCATTCTTGTCAAAGTCTGGGTCCAGGTTTGGTGTCCTGTCGACGGTGGTGTACATGTAGGTCCACGCGAGCGGGATAGCGCTCCGTGGGATACCCCCACCCTCGTCCGAGATTTTGATGGTGATATCTTCCTTGCCCTCGGCTACTATGACTTTTGTGACGGGGAAATCTTGCTTGTCCTGCCCATGGGTCTCGACGACGGCGCGCAACGAGTTCTTGAGCGTCTCGAAGAGCATATGCGACAGGTGGCCCGGCACATACATGAAGTTAAGGCTCGGGCTACATACGAGCTGAATCTTGGGCGCCTCGAACAGCCCGTAGTGGTCCTCGCAAACAAAACGAGCGTTTTCAATGGCTTCCTGTGCGAGATCCCTGACATAGGTCTTGGTGCAAATAATACCAACGTACGTCGGATCCCGATAGTGCCCTTGGTCCGTCAAAGCAATGTGTTGCCCAATAAGCATTCTTATGCCAATTCGGGACATGTAAAAGCGATCGAGAAAGGACTGGATGTTGTTGTCGATTTGCATACGTTGCCTCCTGCGCTTGTACTCAAGGATGCCCTGTGCCATCGTGGTGACGACGCCGTCGTGCCTCCTCTTGATCTTGTGCAGAGTTTGGGCGAATTTCTGATTGTATAGATGCAGCTCAGGCGGCCAGTCGCCCGTATCGTCAACCATAGCAAAGTACCTCCTTGTGGCGGGGAACTTCTTGCCCCAACCGTTGTTATTGTTCGCCTGTTGTGTCACTCCAGTCCACGAGTTGTATTGGCCTTCCTCGATACTCGGATTTGGCGTGGCCTCGGAGAGCCATGCGGAGTTCCTGCCTGCTATCTTTGCTGGCTTCATTAGCCGTTCTTTCACGTCCCTCGGTAGCTCAGGTCGTGGGAGCTGTGTGATTTCCTATATGGCCTTGTGAGTCATGCGACCACCTAGGCGGGATTTAGCACGGGAATCGGGCCGTACCTCAAACGACTGCGCATACCAATCCTGCACTTTCTTCACTGAGGGCATCTCTCCAAGTCCATCGGGAAGTGTCTCGAGCTCCTGGACACGATGAGCGAGCCGGATCGGTAGCTCCTCAGCAAGGAATTGTGATGCGCGGAACAGAGTACCTGGCGGGAGTTAGGACAAGGGAAGCCGAGAGGGCGGACGGGAGAGAATTGAGAGACAAGACTTACCAGTGGAGGGCTTCTCGCCGAATTGAACCATCTGCCGCAAGCTGACACCGGTAGCTGGGAAGCTTGCATAGTGGCGGATGGTGTCCATCAGCTTTTCGCTTGTCTTCCACGACATGATGGTTTGGGTGGCCGGCTGACGCGCAGCCAATTGGTGTCGGGAAGGGTTATGTCGAGCGCTTCTCTTGCATGGGCGAGAGGGTAGGCGTCGAGAATCGAGAGTCAAGATAGCTCACAGGGTCGGGGTTAGGGAGAAGAAGGACCGTCCCTACCAGAGTGATCAGCCGAGGTAAGCAGATCCGACGAACAATGACGCAAATGGCCGAAACGGCTGGCGCTGCAATACGAGCTGCAATACGTCGCGTGGTAAATATGAGCTTATGTGTGCCGCCAGCTGCGCGGGAATCCAGACACACTCTTCTTCATGGAGAGAAAGAGGGCAAGAGAAGCAGAAGGGGGTGGTGTTTTTGTTGCTCTACCTCAGGGGACGCATGTGCGGGCGTGACTCTGTTCGTCAGGCCCTCGCTTGCTGGAGAGAATACCCCACACTGAGCTGGGGGGCGCCGGGGCGGGGATAGCGCTTTGTCAACCGACCCGCCCTGGGGACCCCTCACAGGTAGTACGGAGTTGCGAGTCCAAGCATTCTGTGAGAAGCTCGGCCTGGTAAACCAGCTAGGTAGCTGACAAAGTGATACTTCTTGATAAACTTTGGCTGGGCGACGGGATAGCTGACGTCACTAATGTTATTGGGACGAGCTCCTAGGGACAAACAAAATACACCAGATCTCCTGCTCCAAGCTCAATTGCAACGACTTCCCTCTATCCATGGAGGCTGCCCGCCAAACCAGAGCTGGGCGGCATAATGAAAACGGAATGCCGGCGAGGGGCCTGTCAGCAGCTGTCGACTGCCGCATCGCAGATTCGCAGCTCCAGAAAAAACCCCGAATGGCCCGGCTCCAAATGCCTCGGGCGTGCGGAAAGTGTCGGGCAAGCTGGGCACGGTGTGCCACAATTTTGTGGGCCCACGAACGGTGAAGACCCCTGTACGTCTTTCCCTCACCTTGGACTCACCGTTCCCCTCCGTACCTTCAAGGTGGGGCTCCCAACGCTCATCTGTGTTCCGTGAATAGCATCACCAGCCACCCAATATGCACAACCGCTGGACAAATCAAGCAAATCTTATCAGAGGAGAGAACTGCAAAGATATGCCGAAATTCCGTTTTCAAGACAGATGACTGCTTTGATGGGTTGATCACAGCCTGGAAAGGACAATTCAGACCTGTCACAACTCACCTCCAAACACTCACTCACTCACCGCAATGCCAAATGAAGCCTCACCAGGGGATTTCTCGCTGGGCCCGTCCTCCCCATTCTCCTCAGCGCCCTCTGTCTCAGACTCACCGCCTGCGCCCACAACCAACACCCGACTTCAAAATGACACCAACCCCCCCGCCCAGCCGCAGACGCCGACTCGCCCTCGCCCTCGCCCTCACCCTCGCCCTCACCGCCAGCAACATTCCCGCTCCCCGTCCCTCCCGTCCCCGATGGCCATGAGCCTCCACCACCTCGGAATAGGCACCCCCTCGCCTCTCCTCAGGCAATTCTCGACCTTCTCCTCTCCACCGGCATGGGGCTCCCCGCCCTTGCTCGGGATAGGGTTTCCAACCAAGAACGACCACAGCCACAATGAGGACGACACTCGAGACCCCTTTCTCGCTCACGACTCCGAGCCCGAACTCGAGCTGGATGACGACCCCACGCAGGATAGCAAAGATGTGCTTGTCCAGAGGCTGAGCGATCTGGTGCAGCGGCTGCGCGGAGCGAAGAGTGTTTGTGCGCTGGACGAGCTGCATGCCAAGGTGGATGAGATGGAGGAGGTTCTGAGTGGTGGGAGAGGGATGGGGCCAGGTCAGGGCGTTGGAGATGAGGTATCGTCGGCGATGTTGCTGTTGACGCCTCCTTTAGTGGAACGCAGGGAGGCGGATTGGAAATCGGGGGAGGTGTTGTCGCCGCCGCTACTTGCTGTGGAGTCTGGAGGAGAGGTAGATGGGGGTTTGTTGTCTGGGAAGAGCCATTCGCAGGATATTACTATGGAGGTGGTAGTTGAGGCTGAGAAGGTCAACGCTGAGCTGGTGAAGCTTGCCGAGAGGCTGAAAGCGAGGAAGGAGGAGTCAGATGTGAGTTGGGGCTACTAGCTGAATTGGGTTTCTTGCTTTTGATTCTGACCATTAAAGCAGCATATCCAAGCCATGCTTGTTGAAAGGGCAGAGGCCGCTGCGGCCCACATCTTGGAGCTTGAGACGGAGGTTGCTGAGCTGTAAGTCGGAGGCATTGTTCTGCTGAGTATTTGGCTAACGCTCCTACAGAGAAGACGAGATTGGAGGGAATGAGTCTGATTTACGACATCTGCGCATTGAGCTGCGAGCTATCGAGATACTATGCCGTGAGTTTGTACCACCAGAAGCCGATCCAGACTTGGTGCGAAGCGTCGAGAATTGGAAGACAGACTGGGCGAGGTTGAAAGAGAGAATCTCGGCAAATAAAAGGAGCCGTCGACTACGGCACGGCGGAGATGTGGACGGGGACTCAACGATTCTGACGCCGAGCATTTCAAGTACCTCGGTGCTTGAAAGCCCGGGATGATGATGTTCGTTCTCATGTTTTTATGGTCATGTTATGATACCCAGGGATACTACAGGCATGGAGTTATGGTGTGTTTTAATTTTATCTTGGTTGACTTCGGACAATACGTGGCTGTGACGTCTCCTGGATATTTAGGCGATGTGCGTAGGTAGATATACCCCATGGTTCCACCACGATCAAGTGCAGAAGAGGCAGTCGTACAAACGCTGCAAGTCAAGCCATTGTCTCCAAAATTTCAGGTCGTGTGGCTTCATCGATATGGCCCATTCCAGTGCAATCAAGGCGTTGGGAGTATCGAGGTGTTCGTAGTCAGGGGCTACTTCTGTCTCAACCCTAACCCTGGTATTTCCTTTGCATATCGATTGGAAGTTTGCGCATATCTTCCCAAACAGAATCTTTGCTGTTAAAATTGATCGAGATGGAAATAAAACGAACAACTCGGTTCATAGGCTCTCTGAGCCTCGGACTTTTCGCAATTCAGGAGTAGGCCTTGCTGTCAGTGTCGTCGAGGTTAGCTCCAACCATCGTTTTGCAAGACGATCGACGTCATTGCACCCCATGATCTCCACCCTCCCAGTCTTTCGCTATCGCCGAGCACAGTGTTGATCACAACCCGAACAGAAACAGAGCGTATTCCAGGAGCCATTGAGACGCCATTCCGCTGCGAGAGTTTCGGTTGATCAGTTACCCTCCGAGCCTCCGCTTCATAGCATGACGTCAAAGGATTCGGCACAACACCGCCGTATGCATTTGGCCTCCACGGGCCCTCGTCAGCCCCGCTCTCTATCTTGCAGTATACCCCAGGATTCAGACAAGCTTCGCAAGCTTTTGGGCGTTTCTTGGCACAATGGAGTCTCACATCTCATGCGGGCACTCCTCTGGCCAGGGGAATGTTTGGTCCAATGACCAGTTGACACTACCATCTCAAAAGCATGTCCGTTAAGTCCACAGAAGTCTAGAGATCTTGGAAATGAATAACTACCTGTGCCTGCCGCTGCCCATCCTGCTCTCACTGGCAGTCTCTCCCATCTTCTTCTGCCTCCAACCTACCAGGAAGTCCGGGTAGGCTCTCAGAAGTTTGAGCTGTATTAATCACCATGTTACCTGGAGATCCTGAGAAAAGGGGCTCCCCTCCAATGGAGAAGGCAGATCATCGCCCGTCGACATCCTCTGCCTCGGGCACTGCAGTTGAGCACCATGACCATGTTTCAACTCACACCTCGCCCACCCACGCCGCCACGGGACACGACGGGAAGCCTGTAACCGATGGGTTAGAAGCTTCTAAAAAGCTTGCGAACCCGCTGTCCGGCCTGTCCCGTCAGAAGCTGGGCGCAATGGGAGAGGCCTATGCTCGACTTGCCGGCCTTACCAGCGAGGAGGACCTCCGGGCGTTTCGTCTCGGCGCCATGATATCCGGAGACAATACGGAGTACGACGCCATACTCGATCTCACTGATCGTGAGAGGGAGATCCTGTTGCGCGAGACCACCCATAAATGGTCTCAACCGCGCATGCTCTATTGGGTCATCATCAGTAAGAGCAAACGTCTACATGTTCAGCTCTGCCTAGCGTCTAGCTAACCTGGCTGCGTAGTTTGCTCCCTTTGCGCCGCTGTCCAGGGAATGGATGAAACGGTGGTTAACGGAGCTCAGTCATTCTACAAGGTCGCTTTTGGCATTGGTACCAAAAGCGAGCGCGACACTTGGTTGCTGGGTCTCACGAATTCTGCCCCCTATCTCTGCTGCGCTGTTCTGGGCTGCTGGCTCACCGACCCCATGAACAAAGCCTTTGGTCGCCGGGGCACTATTTTCATCTCTTGTGTCATCTCTGCCCTGGCCTGCTTCTGGCAAGCATTCACGAACACTTGGTGGCACATGTTCATCGCGAGATTTGCCTTGGGTTTGGGAATCGGGCCCAAGAGCGCTACCACGCCTATCTTTGCTGCCGAGTGCTCTCCCCCAAGGCTACGTGGTGCTCTAGTTATGGTAAGAGGCCTGAATACCTGAATTTTCGATCTACCGCTGACAGAAACAGCAATGGCAAGTCTGGACCGCTTTCGGCATCATGATCGGTCTCGTGGCAGATCTCGCCTTTTACTTTGTGCCGGACCATGGCATCCAGCTAGGCCTCAACTGGAGACTGATGATGGGTTCCGCCATGATTCCCGCCGTCATCGTCTGCTGTCTAGCATACATCTGCCCCGAGTCCCCCCGCTGGTACCTCAGCAAGAACCGACACAAGGACGCTTTCGATTCCATCCGCCAGCTTCGATATGAGAAAGTCCAGGCCGCCCGCGACCTCTTCTACATGCACACGCTCCTCGAGGCCGAGAAAGAAGTCATGTCCGTCGGCAAGACCAACCGCCTCAAGGAGATGTTCACCATCCGGCGCAACCGCAACGCCATGATCGCCTCCGAAACCGTCATGTTCCTCCAGCAGTTCTGCGGTATCAACGTCATCGCCTACTACTCCTCCGAAGTTTTCCTCGACGCCAACTTCACCGAAGTCTCGGCCCTTACCGCCTCCCTCGGCTTCGGCATCATTAATTGGCTCTTCGCCCTCCCGGCCTTCTACACAATCGACACCTTCGGCCGGCGCAACCTCCTCCTCGCCACCTTCCCCTTGATGTCCCTCTTCCTCTTCTTCACCGGATTCTCCTTCTGGATCCCCTCCTCCTCCCCGGCCCACATCGCCTGCATCGCCCTAGGAGTCTACCTCTTCGCAGCCGTGTACTCCCCCGGCGAGGGGCCCGTGCCATTCACCTACTCCGCAGAGGCATACCCGCTGTACATCCGCCCGATCGGAATGTCCCTCGCGACTGCGACCACATGGTTCTTCAACTTCGTCCTGGCCGTCACTTGGCCCTCACTCCTGAGCGCGTTCAAGCCCCAGGGCGCGTTTAGCTGGTATGCGGGGTGGAATATCATTGGATTCTTCATGGTGCTGTTTCTCGTGCCCGAGACGAAGGAGAAGACTCTTGAGGAGCTGGATGCGGTCTTTGATGTCCCCCTAAGGAGCACGATTGCGTACGGGGCGAAGCAGGTTGGGTATTTCTGGGGGGGTGTGGTGCTGCGAAGGGACGTCCAGAAGCCGGAGTTGCCGCATGTGAGACAGATGCGCTTGCGGGATGAGGATGGTAAGGGGGAGGGGCTTGTGGGAGGGAAGGAGGGGAGAGTTGAAGGGGCGGATGCCACGGGGAGAGTGTGATAGGGCGATCTTTGAGTAGGTTTGCTTGCTTGGAGTTGCTACAGTGGGTGATGTTATGTTTGGTGGATGAGATGATACCCTCGTTGAGCGGTGACTTGCTGGGAGTCTGTATGGCGAAAAATTAGCGATGGTGTAAAGGCGCAGGCCTCTTTCTCCGGGTTTGGGATCTTACCCTCGCTTATTGCAGGACAAATGTAATAATACTTTTCTGTTTCTCCCTTTCTGCCAGTCCTTTGTCTTGATAACTCATTTCCGCCTTCCTCGGTGATGACTGCTTAGAGGTGGCATATAAGTCCGTGAAAATGATGGCAAAACGATCTTAACTCTGGCGTCTCACACGTAAAAGGACCGTTAATCATGAATTCCAAAGGACGGGCGGTTTCCAAAGACCGCCGCTGAGCCACAAACTCCAAAAAAATCACCAAATCACAAACTCACAAAACAGCTACCAAAACAAACACTTTCTATGGCATGATACATAGGTCGTGAACTGTCTGCGGACTCTGTGTCCGCAGACTCTGCAGCTGTGTATCCGTCCCTCTCTTGACCAATCGGTCTAGGAGTCAAGTTAACGAGGCCGCAATGCTATGTTGTGTAGAACTTTGTCGAAAGAAGGAAATGCCGAATAAATATGTATCTCTCTATGCCCCAAACTCCCTAGTCAAAATCTCAATGACTCCCGAGCCATGACATGGCTGGAATGGGGATGGGGCGGAATTTGTGTCGAACCAAGAAATGCCGAATAACTGTGTATCTTTCTGTGCCCCAGACTCCCTGGTCAAGAATCTCAATGACTTCCAAACCGTGCTATGGTTGGCATGGGGATGGGGGATATACTGGCATCGGACGCTCCCAGATATAGGGGCGTGTAGGAGTATCCGAAGGAAAAAACGAGAAGACGGGGAAATTAGGGCAAGACGAGCACGCGTGTACTGTGTTGTCGAATATGTGTGGGTGAGGAGGGTAGAAAAAGAAATGTCCGTGGAGGGCCAGTCGGAGAGTCGGGCAGAGCTATGAGGCAATGAGGGAACGGATTTGATCCAGTACAGTGCTGGTATCCCAAACGCCCAACTTTGGCGTGTGGTGTTCACTTGGCGCTTAGCGCATGTAATTGGGCAGCTGTACGTCCAAATTTGCGGTTGGGATCTTGAAAGCAGGATGTCAGTGAGTTACATAGTCACAACGACGTTATTTTAAAATGGTAGCGTGGCATACCTTTGCCCAAGCGGAGCTCTTCTCGAAACCGCTGTTGATATTTTCATTCCGGCTGGCTTTGGAATATTTGCTGCCGAAATTGCTCGCGGCCTTGAAGGCGACCGTGGTCCACTCAGCCTCATTGATGAGGTCGCAAGCCTTGCTCTCGGCAGATGTAACGGGAGCTTTGACCGGAGCAGCTATGTTGCGGCTGGTATTGCCATGGCCCTGAGCGGACGAGACGGCTGCATTGATACCGCTGACGGGCTTGGTGGAGGCCAGGGTGGAACGGCTCGTGAGGATCGGTGTCTCGGTGAAAATGGCAGAGGCCGCAGGCACAGGAGTCGAAATTCCAGTCCAGTGCCAAGTTTGAGCGTCTTGCGGGGCGTTGGCAGGTTCAGCTGGTTGCCACTCCTTCTTGGCGAGGTCAGGAACAACCTCGACTTGCACATCGGCGAGCATGGAGAGAATCTTTGAGGCGCGGTTCTCGTCCATGACAATGAGCCATGAATCATCTCTGCCCAAATCCTGCTCAAGGGGCTTCCGCAGAGACCGGATAGGTTTCTACTCACAACGTCAGCAACATGAATGATAATGAAGGGGGACATGTGGATGGACTTACCTCGACCCTGTTGGCCAGATCATAGTTGTGCTTGTACGTGAACGTACCCACAATCTCCTCCATGGCGGTGAACTTCGTCTCCCTCCACCGTTGGCTCCATTCCACCTCGGAAGTTGGGTGAGAGAATTCAACTCCCGAATGACCACCGCTGGTCCTGTAGTCGGTGCAATCCATGCATGTCTAAGACGAGAAGGTCAACGATGACACCAGTAGCTCATATTGTGAAAGTAATAACTCACATTCATCCCGCTTTTGCGGGTCGACTTGCTAAAGAAGCGCAAGTCCTTGTACTCGCCGCAACTCTCGCACGTCATTTTGTTATATCGGCTACGCTTGGTCAGCATCTGTGGCAAACTGGAACAGAGCGAGGGAACTTACGTGGCCATATTTGTAGAAGCTGACGACAGGTAGAAGCAGATGGCGTGGATGGAACTGCCTCGAAGGTGATTCTGCTGTATCTGCTTTCAGAAGTGTCTCCAGGGAAGCTGAGTTGACTGAGGAAGAGATATGAGGCAGATGGTAAAGTGAGTGGAGGAAATAGAGGTAATCGAGAGAGGGTGAGCCTAAGCCGGATATTGGTGGATGGAGGGAAAGGAAGACGAGGAAAGGAAGATGAGAAAGGAACTGGGTTGTGTTCAAATAGCTGAGGGAAATGGCACCAAAGCATGCCACAATAGGAAAGGAAAAGGTGGTTTTGTGGGCGAAGAATAAGGGTTGTACTCTTCTGCTGACTATTCTGGCCGGGGAAGTGAATCATGGGAAGAAATAGTCGTGAGGAGGGCGTAAAAGCGGGCCAGAAGGGGTTTCCGGAAGCCCGGATTGGGAGGTGGGAAGGGAGAACTCACAATTTCGCCCTCATGGACTGGAAAAGTGTGATCTCACCCAAAAAGATCGGATAGCGCCGTGCCGGGAGATTGTTTTGAGTGAAGAGATAGGTTATGATATCGAGCTGAGTTGCGGGGGGAGGGTGGCGAGTGGTGCCTTCCGCCCTGAGTAGAAGGAGGCCGTAATGTAGGGAGGAAGGGTCGACCTGGAGTTGAGTGAAAACTTCTAGCTTGGTCGGTAGAGTGGCTGGCTGGAAGGGACGTAGTGGTGGCAGAGACCCTTGAGGTTGTACTTGCTGAACGTGGATGGAGAATTCAGAACCGGAGGCGAAGATGGCAAGCTGGAGATTTTGGTGGTTGTGCTCGGAAGCGGGTGTGAGCTGCGGTCTCAACTTCTGCTGTGCTTGCCTGACGAGGGCGTACATTCACTGACCAAACCGCCAAGAATACCGCGAAGATCGGTGCTTGGGATGACATCTCGGCGCCGACTACCCAGCCGTAGCTCTGTCGGGGCCCTGAGCAAGGGCCAACCCCCGTCCATTGCCAGCCCAACACTTTCTGTGACACGTGTGATAAAACAGAGAGACCCAGCTAGGGACAATAGAACAGGGATGCCGTGGACGAGACATCATGAACAAAAAGGGGGTCCATTTTCAATAGAGAAGGGACATATCTGCACCACTTGGTGCAATGACACAAATATCAAAATGAAGGGAAAACGTTGAAAGGTCCAAGTGTGATCAAGAGTATATAAAACAAGATATTACAAAGCTAGCTTACACTCCATCTCCTCACCCCCTACCATCAGTACCCCCCTGAACTAGAGCGCCGGGCCTCTTTTCACCCTCTTCTTCTCGCCTTTCATGCTCTTTCTGGGCCGCTTCTTTATGTCGACATCTTTTCGTTTGTTGATAATCCACGCATTCATAGGCCGCCGCGACGATACAAAGCGGCCTTCAGGTGTGAAGACGTCGATGACAGGCCAGTCGGGTTCAAACTTCTCAGGTTCAACCTTTTCGGGCTGGGCTTGAATCAAGGGCTCAAGCTCGGGCGCTGTATTGAGATCTGACAAATCCAAGGTTTGCAGCAACTCAGACTCTCCCCCGTGCCTTGAATACGTCGGCCGGCGTGATGGGGCCGGTGTTGGCGGCGGTTGTCTTGGTGAGCGCGCAGCTGATGGCATCTCAAAGTGCCTCCTTCGCACCTCCGCGACAATCTCAACCCACCCACACCCTTCAACGAGAATATCAACAGCCAAGGTTCGGAACGGCAGCTTCTCGACGGGGAGGTCAAGCGCATTCTTCCTCGTGAGGGGCCCTGCACGTTGTTTCGTCACATCGTAGCGCAGCTGGTAAGACCCTGCTAATTTTATCTTTTCGCTCGCTTCAGGTAGAGATATATTTTCGACATTAATTGGGTCGGTCCTCGTCTGAATACTGATTGCTTTTTCGGTGGAAGTGAGGTGCTCCTTAAGAGGGGTGAAGTTGTAGGAAAGAAATACGAGATCGGGTGTCCGCGGAGTGATCCGGATGAACCCGCCCAGGAGGAGTGATTTGCCCGGGGTAAGGACAACCTGTTCGGGAGCCATGCGCTTACGCATAATCAAAGAACCGCGATGCTCTTCCTGGACATGCAACTCAAGATCACTCCTTGGGAGCCCTGGGAGGTCAATCAATTCGCCCCTACCGCCGCCGAATGCCAGTCGGATGGGCGAGGCAGTTGTCCCTGGAAGAGCCGACACGAGTGGCATGGCAGGATAGGCTGTTTCTGGCTGTCGGGGTGGTAGGAGAGAGTAGCCGTCTTCTTCAAGGTAGTCATCCATGGCGTCGACTGCGCCTTGGCCCCCAGCTGGGAACAAGTCCACAGATATATCCTTCTTCAGCTCCTTATCTCCCATTCTCCCCTTAGGGAATACGGCTGAGAAGAGATTGCTTTTGCCCACGTTGGCCTTGCCTACCATCCACCCGGCCCCTCCACGCTCAAATATCTTCTCCCTCAGGTCTTGGGTCCACCATGCCCTTTTCGCGCTCACGCATTTCAAGTTCCCGAGCCTGACGTCCTTGGCAGTCCTGCCCAAGGCATCTCGAAGTGTCTGTCTTAGATACGGCATTAAGTGGTCAACGTCCTCTTTTTTGGCCCCCAGGAGATCGGCTCTGGCGATGATGAAGCTGACTTCAGTCTTCTTATCGGCGTAGAACTTCGCGTTCCTTGATCGTCGGTTGTGCGAGCGGAGCGGCATGGCCTCCATGAGCTGGGCTATCCGGGGTAACAGCGACATAGGAAAGTCGGCAGCGTCCAGCACATGGTAGACATGGTTGTACTTGTATGGCGATTCGAGTATTGTCTCTCTCAGGGATTCGACACTGGGGTGAAAAATAGGGGTTCCAGTGTTGTGGTGAATCAAACCGTGGCATCGTTCGCAGACTGGCACACGGGTCGGGGCAGCGGGCGCTGGCTCGTCGGCTGGATCAACGTCCCAAAGGAGTGTCTTCAGGTCCACGCCTTGACCCTCCAACTGCTCCAGGTCGATGTCGCGGAGAGCGCTTTTCACCGCCTCGTCGTCCTCGCGGGATGACCGACTCCTTGGTTCGGCAGTGCCCAGGTACTCCGCGACTGACCTCCGCCCCAGGTCGAAGTAGCCAGGTAGTCCTGAAGTGCTGGTCTGCGATAATGCGCCGCACCCAGAGCATTGCGCCGGCAGCGTCCTTACGGGGAGCTCAGATGGACGTGGTTGCTCCGCCTCTGCGTGCGACGGGTTTGCGGTAGTTTGTACGTGCAGTCTGCGGGACTGAAAAAGCCGTCCATTTAGACGGGTGTGGTCCCGACTATTGCTGCTGAACGATGCTCGCTGCAACGCTGGGCAGAGAAATACCGGAAGACGTGCGGGTGGACTGCAGCGTTCGATGCTGAAGACATTTTTCAGCCATCGCATGCTGAGCATCCGCCCGGGTTGCATCTGCATGCTGAATTTGGCGGCAGGTCGACGGTTTTTCTCGACAATCAGTCGCAGCGTGGAAAATTCTCGGGATGAAGGCGATTGTCACTTTACGCGCCGCTTGTCTGTCCCGGCAGGCAAAATCCCCCACATGGGACGCCAGTCCACACTTAGCGTGCTTGGGTGCCCGGCAGGCGAGGGCGGTGAGCTGAACGCGCCGCCTCGCCTTGGCAACCCAATGCGAAAAGCCCAGACCAAAAATTTGGGGACCTTCAATCTACCTCATCGACGACGCGCATCACCCTGCTCAACACACACGGAGGAGTCCTTGCTCCTCGACAGACATCAAGATGGTCGGCGTATTAAAGCGCATGAATAGGTTGCGTGAAGTAGGTTTCCCATGTCGGTTTTGATGGCTCAATTCTTCAGAGCTGCTGATAACTAACGTTCTGCCTCACAGAAGGTAAACTCATTTCCGAGCGCATTCCGCACAACCAACAAGGCGACGACACCTGTATGGCGATGCTGATAGATCCCTGAAAGATTCTTGCGTTACGACATGGGCCTGGCGCGGCGGTTCTCCCGCCAAATGTTTCGCGCATTCACCTAGAGTTTGCGAAGAGAATAAACGGAGGGCACATGGGGCCGAGGTTCGTTACTCCTCCGGTGCCCCGGAACTAGATCCGTGGATTGTGTGAGGATATGCTGAGCTGATCATCTTTACAGAAAATTCTGGCAAGAGAATCTTCCGAGGTTGAAGTTCTGGAACCCGCAAGTTCCCATGATTATCAACAGGGTCGAAAACACGGACGGACCAGCTACATTGACGCTATACTTCCGAGAGGACGGTGCGTCAAAGACAGAGACAATACAGCAAAGCTCTTCCTTCGAAGGCACATCTAAAGCGCCGACACCGAGTGAGGGCGAGCGCGCCGTAGTGGTTGACATAAAGGGCCTTCACTCCAACGCGATTCTCGAGGAGTTCATGTCCAAAACTAGCGCGGTCAACGTGCAGATGACTCCCCAGGAGCAGATGGAGTTACGGGACATAGAGGAGATGCGGAAGAGGGCCGAGATCGATCGTGCGGAGACCAAGAAGATGATCGACGAAAAAAGAAGGGAGAGGGCTAGGCTCGCGCTGGCGATGAGTGAGGCTGCTGCCGTCAAGGCTGATGCTTTGTAAAAGCCTGGCCTACGAGACAGTGCTCTCGGACTGGAGAAGCTAATGAAGCTTGTATATATCACTGTACACTACTTGGGGGGAGGATGTGTCTCAATGGCACATGTGCGAGATATGCCTCCCTGGGGAACGAAGCCTCTTCGCTGTCTCTCCATCTCGCTCAGGACTTCCCATATAGAAATACCCCATAATGCGCCCCTGAACTCCAAACGCTGTAAACTCCAGGGTTGCTAATTGCATCTACGACGCGGGTGCCAGAGGCTACCGATATGCGCCGCAGCTTACACTCGCCAACACCGTGGTACCGACTGCATCTATTGACCGGGTAGCAAATCTTTCGAGCACTGCATTGTAACATTGTTGATTCATGATGCTGGGCCAGGTTTCTGGATAATATCGCACCATCACCGACGTCGTGCGGCCCCTTCGGACTTCTATTTGAGTGCTGGACTCGTATTTTTAACGAGTTTGATGGTGGGTCGTTAAGGGGGTGGTGGATTCTAACCGGGATTCGATTGGGGAACTCAGCCCGGAGCCTTCAGCCAGCTGACAGGGGTGCCGCGCCAAGCCAATGTAGAGGGAAGGGGTAAAATGTGGCCAGGTTTCCCCATTACATTTCTACTTCAGCTCAGCGCTGCAGGCTCGATACTTCCTCTTCGGCTGCTCGATATCGTGTCCTGGTTTTCGGGACATTGATGTATTGGGAGTTGTCATCTCCATCGGTTTGCGGATCCTTTTGATCGGATTTTCAAGGTGTCCCTCTTCGACTTTCTTCCCTCGGGTTTTAAAACCATTACTTCGACACGCTCTTTTAGCCGTTTTATAATCCACCTAGGAACAGCACGACCGACGCTACCTTACCACCGACATTACCACCGCTCTTCGTGACGCCGTTTGTAGCTAACGCTCTTCTGGTCACGACTCATGGCTTCTGTCGCTGAGAAGCCCGTCGTCGCCTCCGGCGTCGACGCTGGCGATGCGGCGAGGAGACGCAATGTGGCCGCGCCGCAACCCGCCGGCACCAAGCTCGTCGAGGCTGACGACAAAAAGAAGCAGCTGAAGAAGGTGTGTACCTGCACTCCTTGCGCATCAACGCTGCCATTGCCCTGCTTTCACAGTCAATTGTGGGGGGTATTTGTGGCGCCTAGTGTCTTGCGACACGAATGCTGATGCTGTTGATAATAGGAGCCATCATTCCTCGAGGTCCTCGATCAGTGGGAATGGGTCATTGCGCCTATAATCTTCACAGTCCTGGCCTTCTTCACGCGGTTCTACAAGATTGGTCTTTCACCCATCGTCACCTGGGACGAGGCCCAGTTCGTTACCCCCATCACCCCTCGGCCAGCGCTGTCGCTGACCAGATGCGACCAACAGTTTTGGAAAGTTCGGTAGCCACTATCTTAAGCGCGAATTCTACTTCGATGTCCATGCAAGTTACCCTCTTCCGCGGCAAATCGAGCACTTTCTAACTGTTAGGACCAGCCTCCTGCCGGCAAACTCCTCGTCGGTCTAAGCGGATACCTCGCCGGCTACAATGGATCCTTCGAGTTCAAGTCCGGTGAGACGTACCCGGAGGAGATCAACTACACCTTCATGCGCCAGTTCAATGCCTTTTGGGGCGCCGTGTGTGTTCCTATGGCATACTGGACGGCTAAGGAGCTGAACCTCAAGCGCCCCGCTGTCTGGCTCGTTACTCTCATGGTTCTTTGCGAAAACTCGTACACCACGATCAGCCGCTTCATCCTCCTGGATTCTATGCTTCTGTTCGGCACGGTTCTCACGACGCTCTGCTGGGCGAAGTTTCACGGCCAGCGTCGGAGAGCCTTCGAGCCGGAGTGGTTCCTCTGGCTGTTCATGACCGGTCTCAGCATCGGTTTTGTGACGAGCATCAAACTAGTCGGCTTGTTTGTTACTGCGCTTGTTGGGTTGTATACGATTGAGGATCTCTGGTCAAAGTTCGGCGACACCAAGATGCCCGTGACGGAACTGGCAGCACACTTTGTGGCTCGAGTGGTTGGTCTGATCATCCTGCCTCTCTTGGTCTACCTGCTCAGCTTCGCTATTCATTTTGCTGTTCTCACGAATAGCGGACCTGGCGATGCCCAGATGTCTTCGCTCTTCCAGGCTAACCTTCGAGGCACCGAGGTTGGGAGGGACAGCCCCTTGGAGGTTGCCCTCGGCTCACGGGTCACTATCAAGAACATGGGTTACGGTGGTGGTTTGCTTCACAGTCACGTTCAGACTTATCCTGAGGGCTCGAACCAACAGCAGGTTACATGCTATCACCACAAAGATGCCAACAACGATTGGTTCTTCTACCCCAACCGCAGAGAGGCTGACTACAATGCCGAGGAACCTCCCCGCTTCATCGGAAATGGCGAGGTCATTCGTTTGATCCATGCCCAGACTGGCCGCAACCTGCACTCCCATGAGATCTCTGCGCCTATGACGAAGGCAGACAAGGAAGTCTCCTCCTACGGTAACCTGACTGTTGGCGATGAGAAGGACCACTGGAAGATTGAGGTGATCAGCGATGCCGCCTCCAGGGACCGAAGCAAGATCCGCACCCTCACCACCGGTTTCCGCTTGAAGCACGAGGTGCTAGGATGCTATCTCCGCGCCGGAAATGTCAACCTTCCTCAGTGGGGTTTCAAGCAAATCGAGGTCACCTGCACCAAGGATAACAAGCCTCGCGACACCTACACCCATTGGAACATCGAGGCACACACCAACGAGAAGCGTATGCTTGCAGTCCCCTCCCTTCTCCTTTTCACATTGCTGACCTGATTCAGTTCCTCCTGGAGACCCTGGAAAGTACAAGTCGCCCTTCCTCCGGGACTTCGTCCATTTGGTATGTTGGCTTCAGCTTCACCGCGTTTTTTTGACTTGGCTAACTCTAGTAGAATGTCGCCATGATGACCTCCAATAACGCTCTTGTTCCTGACCCGGACAAGCAGGACGATCTCGCCTCTCAATGGTGGCAATGGCCCCTTCTCCACGTCGGTCTCCGGATGTGCAGCTGGGACGATAAGATCGTCAAATACTTCCTCTTGGGTAACCCGCTCGTATACTGGGGTTCCACCGCCGGCCTTGGTATCTTCGCCCTCCTGGTGGTTTGGTACACCATCCGTTGGCAGCGAGGCTACAAGGAGCTTTCGCAGCATGACATCGACCAAATTCATTATGCTGGTATCTACCCCGTCATTGGATGGTTCCTCCACTACCTTCCCTTCGTCGTCATGGCTCGTGTCACCTACGTCCACCACTACTACCCCGCCCTCTACTTCGCCATCCTCACCTTTGGTTTCCTCACCGACTGGTTCTTGAGCAACCGACAGAAGGTGGTCCAGTATAGCGCCTACACGATTCTTGACACCATTGTCATTGGCTTGTACATCTACTTCATCCCGACCTGCTGGGGTATGGTGGGCAACAACAAGCAATACAGCTACATGAAGTGGTTCGACAGCTGGAGGATGTCGGACGCTTGAGCTCGGGTGGCTTGGAAGACTTAGGCCGCGTCGTCTAATGCCTACCGACGGTTCTGTCCTGATCTGCACTGACTTTGTTGTGCTATGCTACGCCGAAGAGGCATTCTGGAACGGAGGTTATTTGGGGGGATAGAATTACTTCTCTCATCTCACAACAAAAGTCTTGGTTGGGCTGGGTCTGAAGCGGGCAAAAGGGACAAAAGGGGATGGGGAGTTAACGGGGCAAACTAACCGGGATATCTTGGTGCTACGTGATGTAGGCCAATGGACGGGGAAAGAAAAGAAGCCCTAATGTGTTCCGAACATATAGTGTAATAATAGCGAGATAACGCTTTTCTTTTGTCATCTTGCTTGAGGATTGGAAGAGGGAACGGGGCACGTCTAGATCTCAGCTTCCATGCATCATTACGACTCTATCGCTGAAGTACCGGACAGTGTATGCCAACTAGTGATTTGATCAACGGATCCGTGGAGAACGTAACCGAGCGGAGAGTGCAGCAGAGAGATTGTACGGTGGTGACGAAGACAAACTTCCATGATATTGTTTGAATTTTCTAGGTGCTTTCTTCCTCCCTCCCCCTCCCCCCCGCTCTGACAGGAATCACGACCTTCCAGGGTATCATGGTGCATGTTGTGTGGCTGGTTAGCTCCGCTTGTCTTCCTCTCACAGCGAGATTTCCATCCTCTCGCTCTGTTGTTACATTACATTTAAGTCGCCGTCGCCGCTTCGTCCCTTGGCTATTACACTACGGGAGTAACCCGACTAAATAAGGGAAGCGGTGGGGATATGTTCCTCCCAATCAGCAGCAGCCGGCCGTTACAGATTTGGACTTTTCATTTGTCAGACGGACCGGACGGCCGGGACCACCAGCGTTATGCCCCTTGACGCCCGACCTGCGGTCGTTGAGGTCGTACTTGCCGGCCTGGATGTTCTGGTATATACGCTCGGCGACACGCATGAAGGCCTTCTCAACATTTTCGCCGCTCTTGGCGCTGGTCTCGACGTACTCTAGCACGCCGTTGCGGCGAGCCCACTCCTCAGCCTCCTCTCTTGTCACTTCGCGCTTATTCTCATCGGAATCTGACTGCGGCTGGGCGAGATCGGCCTTGTTGCCGACAAGCACGACGACGATGTCAGGCTCGGCGATCTGACGCAGGTCGTTGAGCCAGTCGGTAACGTGCTGAAACGTCTGCTTTCGACTCAGATCGAAGACGAGGAGAGCGCCTGAGGCGCCGCGGAAATAGGAGCGCGTGACTGATTTGTAGGTCTCCTGGCCGGCGGTATCCCAGAGGCTGAGCTTCATGTGTTTTTGGGCTTCCGCAGGAGCCGTCGTAGGGATTATCCGCGGTTCCGGCAGGCCGCCGCCTGTAGTTGCTGCCGCCGTGGCGTCATCTGCCGGTGATAAGGGCGGAATGGCTTCGCTGGTGTGGGGTGGTCCTACGGGGACTATGCGCGAGCCGAATTCTACCCCGATGGTCACGTCGTGGTGTGTTACAAAGCGGCCTTCGCAGAGCCGTATCGTCAGGGACGATTTCCCGCAGCCCGAATCACCGATGCATACCAGCTTGGCGATGTAGTCCCAGGGCGCGGCGGACATCAGAAGCGGCGAAAGCGGATCGGGGACTGAGCCGGATGGGGCGGGTTAGGTAGGCCGGCGGGAAAGGGGAATCCGGTGCCTGAAAGCTCGACTCGCTGGCCGGGGAGACAGGGAGCTGCTTGGGTTGTGGGTCGCTTGGTATCTTCTGTTAGGCCGTCACGATTCGTCTCAAAACGCGGACTGATTCAAGGTCTTCTTGGATCGACGGGGGAAATTAAACAATACAGGATCCCGTGGGTTGCGGTGGTGTGAGAACGAGGTGTAATGCTCCGCAGCGGGAGTCTCTTTGACAGCGTGCTAGTGTCGTTTGTCGAGCTTCCAGCGCAATTGTTATACCTGGGTGGATCAGCAGGTTGGATTGAAGGTGGAAGAATGGACGGACGGGTTCGAATGCATCCAGCTGACAGGGCATGCTATCAGTGACGCAAGTGCCCGATAACGACCCAAGACCCCCGTCTGTTGGCGCACGTGCCAGTGACACTGCGTCAGGCGACGACTTTCTTTCCTCGTCCAGGGGCGTCATGACAAAGCCAGATGGTCTGCGTGAAAGAGAAGAAATGCCTTTTCAGTTCCTCTAGCTGCTCTTATCGAAGTCATTGTCCAACCGTGGTCCAAAGCCCGGGATTCTGCCTGCCAAACGGGTCCCTTGTGCTTGATAGCTGCATGTTTCTGCACCGCAAGGGTCCCCCGCCTTCGGAAAGCGTCCGTGTGGGTCCATTGCTACCCGTGTTGTGGTGCCTCCGTTGTGAGCAATCCGTTGGCTGCCTATCGCTGCTTCCCTTCCACCCGACATCACTGCAGCTCCCGCCTCACTTCTGCATCGTCAACTCAGCATCGCCGGCTCTGTTCGTTTAGTCAAAGGGTGTCGGCGGCACAGCGAGCGTCTTGTTTATAGATAGCCTGGACAGCATCATTTTTTTCCTGCATCTGACCCGGCACACCAGCAAAGGAGCCAAGCAGCAAGCAGCGGGCCCTCAACTCCATCGCCCCGCAGAACGTTGGGGTTACCGTCATCGTCTCCTCTGGTCCACTTCACCGCTTCCACCACCTCGGCAAACCACCCGTTATAGCATCTCCTGAGAGCTAGCTCGCCTGCGGAGGATCGGTTCCCTCTTGCGGGAGGGTGCCGTCCGTCCCATCGACATGTTCTCCGAATGTAAGTTGTATCCAGACCATCCTAAGCAGGAAAGAAGAACTTGCAGCTTACAACTTGTGCGTCAGATGCTTCTAGATTTCTGGCACAGTCGCAATCACGATTATCCAACTTCGCCGGCCAGCCAGATGGAGGTGATAGGTCATACCGCCATCCTGGGGACTGGCAAGGGCGGGGAGCAAGACCAGCCGGACGACCGTACCTAGGGCGGGGAGCGGGCAACCCATATCAGACGGGCGGTTCTCGTTACGGCAATTTCCCAGGCTTTGGCTCCCGATATAATGCCCAAGATGCGCCGTTATTTCAAGCTGCACTTGAGCACGAGGAGGATGACGAAGAGGAAAGGGATCGGGAGGCAGCAGATCTGTACGCTCTTCAGCGGTCACGTCGCGTGTTTGCAGCCAGCAGGTTAGAGGAGAGCGCCGAAACCGACCACGACGACAGCCGCACCTCACTAGAGCAGAGCCACGAGTACGAGGATACGCTTGGCGACCGTCTGCGTGGTATCAGGAGCAGCTGGAATGGCGCCAGCAGTTTCCGTCGCGGCCATAACCAAAGCAAGAGAAAAGATGTCGAGGGTTCTGGGCGAAAGTCTTCAAGCGAGAGCGACGAGAATAAGGGTTTTATGGAGGACGTAGGGTTGGAGTCGACCATCGCAGACAGCGAACCGCCCGCCGACTTGACAATGGAAACGCCTGTGGACAGCACGCCTCCTGCTTTCCAGAAATTCAAGTCGTCAGCTGCAGCACCACGATACCCGATAAGAGATGACACCTACCAGGGCTCTGAGCTCGGCCTGCCGCTTCCAAGCTCGGTCGACACAAACCTGAACGCAACTCCAGAAGTAGCCTCGCCCGCTGACGAGATGTTCAAACACGACGCCTTTTTTGCTTGGATATACCTCATTGCACAGGCTTCTTTGCTCTCCACCTTTGTTCTTGTCTTTCTGCACACGAACGGAGACGCGCCAAAAGGGGACACGATATACACGGCTCTCAGGGCCTCCTTTCATATGTTGGCGGTCGATACTTTGGTGTCAATTATAGTCTCCATGGTATGGCTAGCAGCCTTGCGGTCCTTTGTGAAGCCTCTGGTCGTCTTGGTCATAATGGCCGTCCCCGTCATTCTCATATCCTTCTCCCTCTACCCCTTTATTTCCAGCTACCATTCCGGAACCGGTAGCACACGGTTTCAGGATGTGGTTATGAGATGGGCGGCGGCTATCCCTGCCGTCTCTGCGGTTATCTGGGTATACCTCGTTTACAAGGGTCGTTCCGCCTTGAAGTCAGCCATCGATATTCTGGAGTTTTCGAGCCGGATTCTAACAGCAAACTCGGCGCTCATACTTGTCGGACTGGGGTGCCTCGTTGTGATCGTTCTGTGGACGTGGGCATGGTTACTCATGTTCACAAGGGTGTTCTTGGGCGGTAGTTTCTCAAGCAGGCTCTCGAAGTTCATCATCAGCGCGTCCAGCTGGTGGTTGGGAGCGTACTTTGTGCTGATGTACATCTGGACTATTTCCATCATCTCCGGAGTTCAGCGCGGAACGACCGCGGCAACGGTATCACAGTGGTATTTCCACCGCAATGCGGTTCCGTCGCCATCCTCGAGAGATATTGTCTGGGCTGCCCTCCACCACTCGGCCACAACCATCTTCGGGTCGATCAGTTTGTCAACCCTCCTCGCGCTGGGCATCAGGCTACCGCTCCTCATTTTGCCCCAGCGAGCAGCGAACATCATCAGCATGTTTGCATACTCGTTTATTCCTACGCCTATCGCGGCCTTGACAAATCCATTGACTCTAACCTATGCCGCCATTCACTCGCAGACTCTTGCCATGTCGGCTAGGGGTCTCACACAGATGAATTTCCTTGCCCCCCAGAGGCCAACAACAACGCTGACGCCTGCGGCACTGCCATCTGGCCACAACCAATACTCTCCTCTGCTCCCGTATCGGCTGGCCAAGCTGATTCTTCATGCGACACGATTTATCATGGCTACAGCCTTGGGCTTTGCCGGCTGGGTCATGACTGCGCGGCAACTGGAACGTCCAGAAGGCGGTGTGGGGATTCGGGGCAGCGCATACGCGTATGTTGTTGGCATAGTGGCAAGCTTCATCGGCTGGGGAATCCTGGGGGCCATGGAGGGCATTCTAAGCGGTATTGTGGATGCCGTTGTTATTTGCTACGGCAGCGAACAGCGTATGAAGAACGGGAATGGCGGGTATTGTATGGAAGCCGCGCACCTATTTGGTGATCGGAGGGCTGAGAGAGATGCGAACGAACGGTATTAGGTCGTTCTCAAGCGTAGGCGTTCGCTGTATTTATGGCGCAAACTTGATTCAGAATCGATGGAGCAGATGGGGGGTTGCCAACAGCATTTGACCTGGACCTGGTTAGAGTTGATAGTCATGCATAGGCTCCCGGAGTTGTCACTGATGGTAGACAGAAGACACCGTGGTACGCCGGCGCCCGGTCACTGGGTTGGGTACATAACAAAGTAGAATGCATTTTAGAGGGAATTCTCCTGAGCGTGGTGTATTTCATATGTTATACAAGGGGATGCCGAGAGTCTGGTGAGTACGGCAGGCTGGGTCGACATATATTCTGCGAAGTGAGAAGAGCCCGGCCTCGGAAAAACGGTGTTCCCAACAGGCCGTATTGGAGTTTGACAAGAAAAACAGCGTTGTCGAAGCTCCATGTTTCGTCCTGCATCTAGCCGTACTACTAACCGCACCAGCCAAACATCATGATCAGGGCCTGGAAGGTAGCAAACAGCTGCATACTCTGCCAATCAACACGGCAGCAACCAAAAGAGCCAGGTGACTACAAGAGAACACTGAAGGTAACGCAGGCGAAAGTGCACAGCCTCTTCAGCCACGCACGCCGTCGGTGGCAGAGACCAGGTAGGTACGTAGTACTGGTACTCTACTTACAGTTAGTAAGTCAGTAGAGAACGTGAGTGTTGGTTTGTTCGCATCAATTCCACAGGTGTGACGCGGGAAGCGACGGGAATAGCCTGGTGGCGTGCAAGACTCCCGCCTTCCATTCCCAAATATCAGCTGGCAAACGGGCCAGCCAAATCAATGCTGTGGGCGGGCAGTTCGAGCCACAAGTGCAGGAAGGTCTCCCTTCCGCTCGCTGTACTCCATTAGCCATCGAGCTCGCTAGCTCGTGGCATCATCTGGTCCTTTCCGGATCCGCAAGGCCAAGGTTGCCAGAAGGAGGCTGTGCACTCTTCGTTGCGTAGGCCATCTGCTGCCCTCGCCCCCCACGACGACCTGAAGCTCTCGTCTCTCTTCGAGAACATACTCCCGGCCTTAGCGACATCGCGCACACCTGATCCTTAAACTCTTCGGAGGTCTCCAACCGAGGTTCTCTTTCAAAAGGTGCGTCGATATAATAAGTGTTCCACGATTCAGGAGCATGTTTACCCGACTCAACCCCTCCCAACCCGAAACCCATCTCTCACAGACCAAAGAGCGCTTTCAACATCTCTGATAAATCCCCCTCCTACACTACCTTCCAACACAGTCAGCGGCCCCGCCATCCAGCGAAAGCCATTGCAGGACCCTCCGTTCACATAACTACTTAGAAAGTATAATTGCAACCAGCGTTATTTACTCGCCGAAACAACAACATGGCCGATTTCAATGCGCCCCAAGGGCCTCCCCCGCCGAAGGTTCCTGAGGGATGGGTTGCACGGTGGAATGATCAGTACAAGGAATGGTAAGTGAATGCGCCAAGCCCTGCCCCGCGATGCGCGATGATGCGCTGATGCGCCACTTTGCTCATCGCCTTTGACCCTCGTTCGGGATGCGCACCCCGCAAGGGAGCGACACATTAGGGCTGACCAGCGCAATAGGTTCTACGTCAATACATATACGAAGCAATCACAATGGGATAAGCCCACTGAGCCGGCGCGACCGCCTGGCGACGAAGCCCCGCAGGGTCCGCCCCCAAGCTACACACCAGGTGGCGGAACCGTGCCAACCGATGCGAAGGTGAACCCCTACGACGACAAGACTTACGGCTCTGCGGCTGCCACAGGAGCCGGCCCATCGAATACCGAGGACGAGGACGCGAAACTCGCCCGCCAACTTCAGGCCGAGGAGGACGCTAGGTCAAGAGCCTCCCCCTATGGCGGCGTTCCTCCCGCTGGCGCGGCGGCGGCCTACGCTAATACCCCCCCGCCACAAGGTGGCCAGCCTTTCCCGAACCAACTTCCGCCGCGGTCTAATGATCTTGCTGATAAGGGGAAGGGATTGCTTGGCAAGCTCTTCGGCGGGAAAAAGGCGGGCAGCGGCGGGCACGGAGGCAGTGGACTTGGTGGGCTTAGCGGACTGATGGGCAGCGGTAGCCATGGGGGCCAGCACGGAGGGTATGGTTCACCTGCCCCTTACGGCCAACAGCAAGGCTACGGTCAACAGCCCGGCTACGGCCAGCAACCTGGTTATGGCGGCTATGGCTCTCCCGCTCCCCAAGGAGGATATGGTGGACAACAAGGGTATTACCCTCCACAGCAAGGCTACGGAGGCTACCCGCAGCAGCAAGGTTATGGAGGCTACCCGCAGCAGCATGGCGGCGGTGGGTTTGGTGGATTTGGTGGCCACGGTGGTGGCCGACCACAGAAGAGCGGTCCCGGGATGGGGATGATGGCTGGCGGAGCGGCGCTTGGTGTAGGAGCTGGCCTGCTAGGCGGCGCACTCGTTGCAGACGCGATCCATGATAACGATCAGGAACAATACCAAGAAGGCTTCGGTAAGCCGATGAGTTCGAGGACTGGGTAGCCTCAGCAGCGCGCTAACCTTTGTGTACAGATGCCGGCCAGATGGACGACGGTGGTGGTGACTTTGGTGGCGATTTCTAAGGATGCGAAGGGTGATAATGCTTCGGCGTCCCGGATCGGTGTTCACGCTCCCTCTTAGCAACGCAACAGTTTGTTGTTACCTACTTTGATTCCTGTCAAGATAAGACCTACGAGGTCTTCGCTCTGTATTCCAATTTGATTTCATGAAGAGTTTCCCTCTGTCGCGACCTGAAGGAGGTGTTTCTGGCATGACGGGAGGCCCCTTGGAGTTGGTCTGCATGAGCCGACGCGAAACTGCAACACCATAACAGAGTGTATAAACGAAAGACTGGGAAGGGCGATGAGATTTCGCACATAACAATCCCTCTATGGAGCCGGCTGTCATGCTGTCATGCTGTCATGAATTGAACCCTCCACCTGGGTATTCTTTTCGTGGAACAACCAGCACAGCAAGGGCTACTCTATGAGGCTAGTCTGCGACAATAGATGCGCGGGAACATCCTCCTAGGTAGCGGATATGAACAATCGTACTACCTAGTAGCTTCCTAGCAAGACATCTCAGCCAAACCCTTAAATATCTATGACACAACACGCAAAACAGCAGTGTTCTCAGACCATTCTATGCAGTTATGCCCTTGCCCAACGCTTCAATACAAACTTACCACATTACCTCTTCTTCCTCTTCCCTTCACCACCCCCTGACCCCTTGCTTGGTCCCAATGCCGCAACCTCCGGTGGCGAGTCTTCCTTCTTTGCCGATCCAGCCAGGAACGCAGCCATGTCGAACCCGGTGGTAGCACCAGGTTGTCCGGTCGCGGCTCCCATAATCCCGTTCATCGGGTTGCTCTTCTGCCGCTCTTCCCACTCGGCGCGCATCTCGGGATCCACTAGTATTGCGTCAGCACCACAATCCTCTCAGGGGGTGTATGGCACCAGTAATGCCGGAAACTCACTGTTATCAACCAGATACGGCAGTCCAAGGAAGATGAGCATGCTGACTCCACCAAGCAGAATCATCGGATTCTTGAGGATCGCAAAAGCGTTGACTACCCCCTCGTTAGCCCATGTCCCCTGACCGATCCCCCAGAACAAAAACTCACATTTACTCCTTTCCATGAAATACCCCTTGCTCCCCAGCAACCGCACCTCAAACAGGTTCCCCTCCCCAATCGCTAGCGCCTCGCCCTTGTTGTCCCAGTCGTTCCCGCGGTACGTCTCCCACGCGCGCACAAGCAGGTCCTGCCCTTCCTGCGCGCTAACAATGACATCCACGCGCAGCGGCGCGAACGCGTGCGTCGCGCAGAATACGTCGAGGAGGTACGATCCGGCCGTGATGTTGTTGAACAAAAAGGTGTTATACGTTGAGAGCGGCGCGGAGCGGGATGCGCCCAGCGTGGAGAGGGTTGCGTGCGTCGAGGGCGGGAGGACGTTCGGGTTCGGGAGGCCCTGGGTTACGGGGATGCGGAGGGTAAGGGAGGTTGTTAGCTTTTGGGTTGGGCCTGCGGCAGCGGTGCTGAGGAGCAGGAGGAGGGTGGTGAGGAGGTGCATCGTTGCGGTGGTGACGGTGATGGGTGTCGTGGTGAGGCTCGACAACTAATCCCGTCGAGTGGAAGAGGTTCTGTGTCGTCCAGTGACGGAATGCGGCTTGGGCGGTTTTGGCAGGGATGTTTTATTGGGCGACCAGCTGCGGCGGGTCCCGTAACGGGTTTTGGCTGGTTGGGGTTCAGGGTTTGGTCAGCGGCCAACGACCCTTGACGAACTGCCCGGTTACCAAGGATGAAGACAGAATCTCGTCAACCGCGGGGCGGCCTCTCAACCCATCACTGCAAAGCTCTTGACATTACAAGGTTGTTTATTTCATAATATTGGAATTGAAATCATCAAAGGTATCTCTCGACTATGGACGGAAATGACAAATATCCGAACGAAAATCACAATCGCTAGTTTCTCCCAGCTCCTTTTACGCACTCAAGACATTCAGACCACAACAGGGGCCTCCTCTGTCTTGGGCTCCTCGGACGGCTTGGCCTCTCCCTCGACGGAAGCGGCCGCCGCAGTCTTGAAAGACTGCTCAAAGTCACCAATGATGTCATCGATGTGTTCAGTTCCGACCGAGATACGGATAAGATCCTCAGTGACACCTGAGTCGGCCTTCTCCTCATCAGAAAGCTGCTCGTGAGTGGTGGTCCACGGGTGGATAGCCAGCGTCTTGGAGTCGCCAACATTGGCCAGGTTGGAGATGAGCTTGAAGCCGTCGACGATCTGGCTGCCGGCAGCGCCGCCGCCCTTGACGCCGAAGCTCAGAACACCACCAAACCCGCGCTTCAGGTACTTCTTGGCCGTCTCATGCGATGCGTGACTCTCTAGACCGGGGTATGACACCCACGATACGTAGGGGCTGGCCTCAAGCCACTTGGCCAGCGCAAGGGCGTTCTGTGCGTGGCGCTCCGCGCGGAGGGATAGCGTCTCAATACCGATGATGAGCTGCTGGGCGGCGAATGGGTTCAAGCTGGCACCAATGTCGCGGAGGAGCTCTACGCGCGCCCGGATGATGAAGCTGATTGCACCGAACGTCTCCCAGAACTTGAGGCCGTGGTAGCCTTCCGAGGGCTCGACAAACTGAGGGAATCGCTTACCGTTCTTTCCCCAGTCGAACCTGCCGCTGTCGACGATAACACCGCCGATGGTAGTGCCGTGGCCTCCGATCCACTTAGTCGCCGAGTGGACGATGATATCCGCACCGTAGTCGAAGGGCCGGATGAAGTAACCGCCAGCGCCAAAGGTGTTATCGACCTGGAAAGATTCGGTCAGTTCTGGGGACTCGATGGCTCAGGGGGTGCACATACCACCACAGGAACACCCTTCGCGTGTGCTGCAGCAACGATGCCCTCGAAGTCGGGGATATTGTAGCGGGGGTTGCCGATGCTCTCAATGTACACAGCCTTTGTCTTGTCGTCGATGGCGGCAGCCAAGTCCTCAGGCTTGTCGCCCTTGACGAACTTGGTGGTAATGCCAAGGCGCGGGAACAAGACCTTGAATTGGTTGTATGTGCCGCCGTACAGGTTGGTAGTTGAGACGATGTTGTCGCCAGCACTTGCCAAAGCGGCAATGGTAAGAAACTGGGCGGCCTGGCCGGAAGATGTGGCGAGAGCAGCAACACCCCCTTCCAGAGCTGCGATCCGCTTCTCGAATACATCGACTGTAGGGCTGTCACAAGACAGTTAGCTCACTGGTCCAAGCCTCGCGAGCTCGGATGGCTCTTACTTCATGATACGGGAGTAAATGTTGCCAAACTCCTTGAGTCCGAACAGACGGGCGCCATGGGCAGAGTCGTTGAATACGAAGCTCTGTTGTGTCGCGAGTCAGCCTGTCGTCGTTTTCAAGCCTGGGTATATCAGGTGTCTTACCGTTGTGGCGTAGATGGGAACTGCCCGCGAATTGGTGGTCGGGTCTGGCTCCTGGCTGTGAGGTTCAGTCGGATGTTAGTCGAGCAACTCTACACAATCCCTCTCTCTGTGGCAGGTAACCTACCCCGCATGGAGCTGAAGGGTCTCGAAGTTCTTGCTGAGGTCCGACATGGCTGCGATTTCAGACAAGCTGAGGTCGTGTGCGGTCAATCCAGGTGCCTAGGAGAGCAGGAAGCTGGGATCGAGAGCTTGGAAGCTATCGAGCGAGGCAGACAAAGAGGTGGGTGGAGGGGTTAGGTGAGGGGTTGTTGGAGTTGGGATGAGATGAGAATGGGAGAAGTCGTCCTGTCTCGTCCCACGACGGCCACCCGCACCCCATTATATGTCTAGCGGATCGTCACGCAGCTTGTCCGAACAGGCAACCAGGCGCTTGGATTGCGAATTTCCATTACGGGAAGTTGTTTCGCTGGCGCAGCCCTCGCCCACCGCGTCTAGATGCGCTGCTTTGGGAAAGGGAGTGGGGTGAAGCTCCAAGCACGCCATCGATGGCGCGGGGCACCAGACGGAAGGTCGGTAGGTAGGTAGTATGTACCTGGGTTGCCATCTATCGACAATTCGGTACCTCCACATCGGTCGGCTCGCAAAGGGTTCCTTTTTCCCGTCTGGAATTTGCATGGCTTTCGAGGCTGAATTCTCGAAAAGGCATCGAAGTCCCGCTTTCTATTTATTCGGGAGATCAATGCAGTTTCGTCGGGAACTTCTCCCCAGCCCTAGGCCGGCCGTTGCGATTCGTCAATCGCGCAGCTGGGCTGGCTGCAAGGCATCGGACCACAGATGGCCAATGTCGGAAGTGCAAGGTCCCCGACTGGCCGGGCACTTCTGTATGGCCGGCCGGAAACGCTTGCCGGATATCGGAGCCAAAGAGACGACGCGAAGCCCCAGGTTCGCCGATTGAGCCGGGCACCGCCATCATGGATAGTGTGCCCAAAGTTCCGAAGCTCAGGGACTTCTGTGTAACACCAGGCCGCCGCCACGATGCGGCAGCTTATTGTGCATATATGGTTGCTTCTCGAAAGACAATACCAGTGCGACGCGGCACTCCCCTTTTTGAGGCCTGGCACCGTTTCATTGGAGGCCCTATGTTGCACAACATACTCGATGAAAGCCGAGAGGCGGTGCATTCGTGTACTGACGAGGCCTTCTTGGACAACAGCAGCCATGGGCCCCGAGCGGCTTCGCTTGGACTGTAACACGCATCGACCTGACATCAGAAGAGCTGGCGTGTAAGTCAGGCCGCAGCGAGGCTCCAAGGAACCGCCTGCTGTGATCGAAATGGACCCCTCAAACCCGCCCCCCCCCCCCCCAACCTCCATCGGTAAAGTAACGAACCCCCATGCCGATCTCGCTTACCCCACACCACCACTCAACCACACCATACGATCAACGAGACCAGCTTAAACTGCACAACGACCATACCTTAACTTATGTAATATTTACTCACCTAACGACTATCGCTTAACATGAGCTAATTCCAGGAAAATCTCTCATCTCTATGTGCGCCAACAAGCGCGCTCCTGCATCCTAGATCAACAAGTAGCCAGCCACCTCAGCCATCTCCCGGGACCAGAGCAGCTGCCTCGGGAAGTTCGCCTCAATCAGACCAACAAGCAGCCAGTTACAGCACAAAAGAGTGACATGTACACATTGCCTTAGTCTCTGTACTTGTATATGGCTGGAACTCCCATATGTATACCAAAAAAAGAAGCACTCATATACACTCGCCAATATGCCAAGTCCGACATAGCCCGCAACTAAAATATATCCCAAATAAACCAATACCCTCAAACCCGAGACAAGACACAGTCCAGCTGATCTTCTGGACTAGGTAGGTGCTACTAGCGGTATTCACCGCCCATTACCAGCCTCGCCTCCTCCTCCTCTCAGGGCAGCATTGCCGGCCCTTTCTGCGTGAACATGGACCGAACTGCCCGACGGCTATCCCGACAGGCTGTCAGTGCGGCGGTCCCAAGCCGCATTCACTTTCTTTTGTACCAACTCAACCGATGGGTGGTATGGCGTTCGAAAAGCGGTTGAATGTCGGCCGTGCCCTCGTGGCGATCCCAGTCTGTCGACGGAGGACATATAGCTTTCCAGCCTTATGCGACCTCCTTCATTCCGTCCTTTGTGCCGGCGCCGCCTGACATCTTGGGCCCCGGCTTCCGGAACCCCGACTTAAAGACGTCCATGGCGAGTGGGATGAAGGTGCTCAGCCAAAGGCCCATGAGCACGAAGGCAAAGGCCGCGTCGGCCTGCGCCGCAGCACACACGCTGCCGCGGCAGAAAAGCAGTTTGCTGAGGAATACAGTGAGAGACAAGCTGCTGCCGACCCAGAAGATGACATTGGTGAACTCAAGGACGAGGAACTCCCACGGGTGGGCAACTATAGATAGCAAACGATCAGTTCCGTGCTCCAGTGAGGAGGGTTGGCGAGGACTTACACCGTGGGAAGACTCTCGGCACAACCTCGAGCAGGATGAGGGAGATTATCGACAAAATGCCGGAGAAGATCATGATGTTGACCTGGGTGGGTGACGATGTCAACGTGTCAGTGTTATACCAGTTGGCCACTGTGTTTGTTGTCAGCCATCATGCTGCCTCATTTCCATACTCCATCCCTGGCGGAATGTTCCACGAACAGAAGCCGAGTGCGGTTTGGGAAGCCGTACCATAGCCAGAGAGTGCCAAAACCAGCACGGAGAAGAAAGCCTGAACAGCCCTCAGGAGCTCCCGTGGGACTCTGATCTGTTTTAGGAAGCCTAGGGATGCCATGTTCACGTAGCTGCTATCGCGTGGTTGAAGATGCTTGGCAAGTTGGTGAAGAGGCGGGCACTTAATCACGGAGTAAAGATATTAAAAGATACAGATCCGAATATGAGCTGCAGCTAGTGCGCTTGAGAGAGAAGGACTGAATGGAAGATGATGAGAAGAAAATAGAGATGAGGCAAGACAGCGTGAACTATGAGTGGGCGACCCATGCAATGAAAGGGGTTCTCTGAAGGCGAGCGCCTGGGTAAAATGGGAACAGAAACAATCCAAGGGAAAATCCATCATGCGACGATTGGCCACTCTGATTTGCCCGTCCAGGAGGGAGATGCGCTCTGTGAAGTCGGGAGAGGTGGGCAGGGCGTGTCACAGCGATGCCGTTCTGAAACGTGCGGATCTCCACGCATGACGAAAGCCGATCCAATTTGGAGGTGCTCTTTCGGCGGCGAGAAGCTAGCTGTACCTCAAGTCAATGCCACGGAAAGGGCTTACCGGCTGGATTGCAACCCCACTCTGCGTCTGCGATTTGTATCGATTAAACACACTGCCCACCATGTGAGGTTTCACGCCACGAGGCCTGCGATCTCTGGGAACTCAGGTGTCAAAACAAACGCCAAGAGTTTTGGCATCTCCATGGAAAATCTAGCTTAAGAAAAGGAATCGCCTGAAGGCATCTTTGCTTTTCTCTTTGCATTGGTTCCTTGAGGGTTCGGACTCCCGAATGCGTGTGGGGTGCGTCGAATAGCCTGGTAGGTTTCTGGCCGAGGGCTCATGGACCTAGGATTCGTCGAAGCATGGGCGACACGGCACCGTGAGAAATAAGTATCGGAGTTGCGGGCACTCTTTTCGTGTAAAAAACGAATGTGTCCGTCCTATTTCTGAAGTCAGAAATCCCGGCGTGTAACCTGATTCTACGTTGGATAAAACGTCGACCTTCTCGAACCCCTTGGCGTTTGGAACAGTGTTGAGACTTGTTGGTGGAGTCATGTCGGCACCTGGCCAGGGGCCATCGAAGGGGCCCAACACCCTATCCCTGCTGCTGGGTGGTCTGTGCTTCGGGCCGCGAATCTGGAGGGTAGGCTGGGGATAGATTGAGGCACAAATTCGCGAGCGACACCAGGTGTGGGCTATTCCAGCCGAGGCCGACAACCGGTCCGAGGCACCGATTCAAACTGGCTTCCATGATTCAGGTTGGGGCCCGGGTGTGGCCAAGAATGCATTTCGCCTTGCCCTCCTCGATTCGACATGGTAGTTCCAGCTCGCTCGGAACATCCTGCTTGGAAGGGGCGAGGTCGCTAGGAATAAGCATCGGTTTCCTACACCCCTAACTCAAACTGAATCTTCGCAAGCTTGACTAGTATCCGGGCATGTAGATATTCGTAGGAGACGACGTGCAGCATGGTATCCGTCTCGACTTGATCGCCAATGACAAGGCCCGATCATAGCTGGCCCAGCTGTCTGGTCGCCAATAAAGCAAGACGGTTTTGGCCGCTTTGTTTAAAGAAATTTGGCCTGTCCACTCCCGTCTCTGGTCGAAATTAGGGAGCCCTCAGATGTACCCCACACATTCCGTCAACCCCGCGCTCAGCTTGCATTTCTTGGGGAAGCGATAACTCACCCCAGAAAGCTGAGTCGCTGGTGACATGCATGTGCATGTGACAGCGTTAGATGGCATTGGGAAAGCCCCGTCCCTTGGCGATGGAGGAATTTCCAAGACGGTCCTGTGCCCGTCAAGACGATTGGATTAGCAAACGAGGCCGGTGGACGGCTCAGAACGGCTTGCGGCCACCCGTGGCCCACTTTCTGCGTACCAGTTCGAGTTCTGAACCGAGGCTAGAGAGCAACGACTCCCCCAGGGCTTGCCACTCAGTATGCATTGGCGGCTCGGCACCTGGGTGCGGAGGCCGTTTGCCATCTGCGATGATGCGTTGCAAAGGCAATATGTCCTCAATGGGTAATCGAGGCAGCAGCAATGATATTACTCTGTGGGCGAAATGCCGGGCAACGGTCGTGTAAGCCGTAAGCCGGATGACGAGCCATTGCGGAGAGAGCCGAGGTGAGCTTTGAGCCCGGATTTTGAGATGCGAGGCAGGGGTGTCCAGCATGGCTAGCTCCGTTCCTGGTCGCATTCGGCCACCGGGGGGATGAACACATGCTACCGAGTCGACTCGCCGACCCTGCTCGAAAATGGGAAAACCCTCTGATCTTCTCTCGAAACCTCCACGGTGAAGCTTTTGGCGCAGGACCCTCGTTTCTACAAAACACTCTCTCTCGATCACGTTTCTGCCCACCCGCTAGCACCTTATTGTCGTCTCCGGGCCCTTGTGCTAACCCACCACCCACGTCAGCGCCGCCCAGTACAAGCTCAACACCCAACACTCAGACTCGTAATCAGACTGTGGGACAGATCACCTCGCAAGTGAGCATTGGTCCAGTTGCGCAGGATATCCGTCACGAAGTTTTCTAATCGCCGCCCGCATCCAGCCATGAGCCCGACAAAGCGAGAGACGGAGGCCTACATTCGGACCATCGCCCAGCCGCCTCCGCCTGGGTCGCCGTACGCCCTGCCGATCCCCAGCACCGAGCGCCCGAACCGCACGGCCGTCTACCGCCACTGGCGCTTCCAAAACGGCCCTTTGCTCGAGACGTTCGACCCGACTCACCAGACTCTCCACGATCTGTTTGAGGCTTCGGCTGTGAACAACGCCAGCAGCCCGTGCTTGGGATGGAGGGCTTGGAACGCCGCCTCGCAGACATTCGAGCCCAAGTACACATGGATCACGTACGGCGAGGTTGCGCAGCGCAGGAAGAACCTGGGTGCTGGTATTGTTGAGCTTCACAAGCGGGTTGGTGTGACAGACGACAAGTACGGTGTCGGCCTGTGGTCGCAGAACCGCGCCGAGTGGCAGATTACTGGTTAGTCCCTAATTGCCCCCCCTACGCTCGAGGCTGAGCGCGCGACGCTGACGGTGCTCGCAGAGCTTGCGCTCGTTTCCCAGTCTCTATGGCCCGTCTCCCTCTACGAGACCCTTGGCCCCGAGACGTCCGAGTACATCCTGAACCACGGCGCAATCACCTCGGTGGTTTGCTCTGTGAACCACATCCCCACCCTGCTGAAGCTGGCTCCGCGGGTCCCCACGCTGAAGCTTATCATCTCTTTGGATCCCTTGGATTTGGGTGAGCCGGCGGGGACGTCCAAGCTAGCTCTCCTCAACGCCGCCGCTGCTGATCTGGGAGTCCAAATCTTTTCTATGGGAGACGTGGAGGCCATTGGCGCTCAGTCCGGCCGCCCGATGCGCGCCCCGAAGCGCGATGATATTGTCACCATCAACTATACCTCGGGTACCACCGGCGACCCGAAGGGCGTCGTTATCACCCATGCCAACGCCGTCGCCGGTATCACTGCCGCTCGCTCAAGCGACAGCGTTAGGCCCACCGACACGCACATCTCTTACCTTCCGCTAGCGCATATCTACGGCCGCATGGCTGACCAGACAACGCTCGCATCTGGCGCTCGCATCGGCTATTTCCATGGCGACATCGCAGGACTGGTTGAGGATATGAAAATTCTGCGGCCGAACGGACTCTACTCGGTGCCCCGTCTCTACAACCGCTTTAACTCGGCAATTCAGACTGCCACCATTCAGGCCGACGGCTTCAAGGGAGCACTCTCACGGCACGTGATTGATACCAAGAAGGCCAACATGCAATTGCCCACAGGCAAGGCATACAACACACATCTCCTTTTTGACAGGATCTGGACGCCCAAGGTCCTGAAGGGAGTCGGACTGGATCGGGCCCGAACCATGGTCAGCGGTAGCGCTCAGCTGGACCCCGACGTCCACAATTTCCTTCGTGCCGCCTTCGGCAACGATTTTTTGCAGGGGTTTGGTATGACTGAGACTTATGCCGTTGGAACAGTGCAGGTCAGGGGCGACTTCACGACGGGTAATATCGGCGGGCCATGCCCGTCTGTTGAGTTGTGCATCGAGTCTGTCCCCGAATTTGACTATACCGTTGAAGACAAGCCGTATCCCCGTGGTGAGCTTCTGATGCGCGGGCCTATCATCTTTAAGGAATACTTCAAGAACCCCGAGGAGACGGCCAAGACGATCGAGGCAGACGGGTGGTTCCACACGGGCGATATTGTCGAGGTGGACAACCTGGGTCGCTTCAAGATCGTCGACCGCAAGAAGAACGTGTTGAAGCTGGCCCAGGGCGAGTACATTTCGCCTGAGCGTATCGAGAACGTGTATATGGGCAGCACGAACGTGGTCGCAACCGCGTTTGTACACGGCGATCCCAAGGAGGCCAGCCTTGTCGCTGTCTTCGGCATCGACCCTGTCGCTTTTGCGCCATACGCAAGCCGGATCCTCAAGAAGCCTGTCGCCGAGGATGACCGCTCCGCTCTCAAGGCTGCGGCCAACGACCCGCGTGTCAAGGGCGCATTCCTCAAGCTGCTGGACAAGATCGGCAAGAGCCATAAGTTCAACAAGTTTGAGATGGTCCGAAACTGCTACTTGGACATCGATCCTTTTACCATTGAGAATGAGCTTCTGACACCTACGTTAGTTTACTTCTCCCCTTTTATTTTGTCAAGAAAAGTCTTGCCCGGGATTGTCATGCTGACTCGATTACAGACTCAAGCTCAAGCGCCCTCAGACGGCGAAGGCATTCAGGAAAGAGATCGACCGCATGTACGAGGAGCTGGCGGCTGAGGCGTCGAGCAAGCCAAAGTTGTAGAATCACCGTGCCAGGCTTTGGCCGTTTTCCTTTTATTTTCTGTTTGAAAACATAGCATTCTTGATTGTAGCCAGGGAAATAAATTTAACAGTATTAGTATCATGTAAAACTATAATACTTAGCAGGATGCATGATTTGGGACCGGTCAAGTTGTGAACACAAGTGAAATGGCTGTTTAACTTGCCCACAATCCGATCTCGAAATGGGGACGCAGCCAGATGAGTGGTGGACCTTCTCGTGACATCGCGATGCGCCCGCGATATGGCCCGAGCTCTGCATCCAGCCGGGGGCAACTCGGCGCTGCAGTGAGGCCACGCTCTCTGTTTTTGCCACGGCGAACTCGGCGCGTAGCAGAGAAAAATGTTTAGAGGCAATCTAATCCGTAGCGCGCTAGGATGTTATTATGGCCAAATGTCATTGTGGTGGTTTAATCACCATCGAGGCATTAAGGAGAGATGAAACTTTAATGTCATAACCTTCAAGATGGTTACCACTCAGGACAGTCAAGATGTAAAATGGGAACTCTTAGATGTTTACAGTATAGTTTAAGCGCATCTACATACATTTGAGGAAAATATAAATATATATGGAAGTATATCTTAAAATGCGTCAACGTAGGTGAGACAGGGATTGGGAAATGACAACAAGCGTATTCCTGCCTTCGTTCTACCTTTATAACGAGTTAAAGTAGTAAAATAGCAACTGTATAAATTTTAAGAAGAGCAAATGGACAGGAAACGAAATGGCAAACCTATAAATAGAGATTCTTAGCTATTAAATAATTATATAATAAATTATTTGATTAGTTGATAATAAATCTATAATTACTAATGCTAGTGCTTAAAGTAGCTAAATATAAATTACTATATATTAAAAATAAAATCTAATATATATAAAATATTATGATGAAATAGATCTTAATTAATAATATTTTTTATTAAAATTGTTAGTGTAGACAAGTGGGTCCTCTGCTTCTAACAAGAACTTCACATTAATAATTTTAATAGCTTGTTGCTATTTTTAATAACTACAACCAACTACCAGCAACTCACCTTTTAACAACATTCCACGAGCTGACTGCACGATGGACGTGAGGTATGTTTTAATGCTTTAACGCGTTGATTTCTATTTGTTTTCGCATTTACGCAGGTTTACCAGTCGCAGTGCCGTTTGTGACGCTTCAGCACGCGCTGCCTTCATTGCTCCATCCCATGCCCTCGACAACGGCCACAACCTCACCTCCCTCCACTGTCTTGCGTTTGCATTACATTCCAGTACTGACCCATCCCTACAGGGCGGGCCCCAGCAATGGTGCTGCTGTTAGCAGCGCGGCCGGGGCACCGGCCTCAGAGCTGCCATCAAAGAGACGACGTCTCGACTCTCCCGGCCCGTCGCAACAAACAGCACCCACTTCCCCGCGCTGGGCTCATGATAAGGTCTTTGTCGACTGCTTAAAGGACCAAGTATTCCCTCACGTCGACCATGCCATTGCGCAGCTCCCGACTTACAGGGTCAATACCAACGCGATCGCGAAAAAAGTAAGTCCCGCCTGCGCTCCCCTTCGTTTGCCGACTTTCCGCTCCTCCACGTTCCATGTCCTCACGCCCACCGCCTCAGGTTGTCGAGATCTTGACTGGCCCGACGACTGGCTTTGGGAAAGAATATAAACGTGGCAATGGCCGCATAACCCCAGCGTTTGAGCTACACTTGTCACAACTTGCCTTTCAGGAGGCGCGGGCATTTGCCAAACGGCCCGTACGTGGCAGAGTTGGGGGCATTGTGAGACCGATACTAACGCGTCGTTGCTCAGGAATACCAACTGCCGTCTGTCAAGCAGACACCCATCCCTCCACCTCGTCTTCCTGGCTTCCCTCCGCTCTCGTACGCGGTCGGTCGCAAACAGCCAGCTGCCCCTCCAACACCTCGTGTGTCTACGTCTCCCATACCGATACCCGCCATTCCTGGCCGCCTGCCGAATGGCAATTCTGCATTACGGAATTACACCACTGCCGGCCAAGCATCCCAGCCAATCGTAATAGACGATGATGAGGAGGAGGAGGAGGATGTCGGCAAGGTGGATCTTGGTCCGGAAGCAGCCCGGAAAGTAGCTGCTCTGCCACATATCAAAAGAAATCCCTCGGTAGATGGCTCGTCGCCACCACCATACCGAGTGCATGCTGTCCAGCAACTCACGCCTCGCCGGGACTCTGTGGAGAGAACAAAGCCGTCTACTGTGAACAAGCCGCTGTCGTTGGCGCAGATCGTTCGACCCCGTGCCTCAACTTGGGACGCCAGTGAAGACGAGGCTGCCCGGACTCAGACAGCCCCCAGCTGGTTCTCTAACCATCACCCGTATTTGTCCGGAGAGGAGCGATATTTGACTCTAAACGGGGCCGGGAGGGTTGTCCAACGTGATAACTCCATTCCCACCACCCCGGTTGTGGTTCACGTTGATTTCACATCCGATGAACTCCAACATCTGCGGAATATAGTTAGGGACGTTCTCCACGACGTTGGATCGGTGCGAAAGGGGCCGAGCAAGAATGCGGCGAAGGACCTCCGGCGTCTTTGGCGAGAAAATAAGGCCCATCATGCGCGGATACTCCATCGGCTCCAGGGGTCGATGCCGAGACGTGAAAAGCAAGATCTTCTCAACTTCTTCGGGGATCTCGCCCGACGTCAGACCGCTCAAGAACCGGCACTTCTCACCGTGGGAACAGATGAGAACGGTCAGCAGCGAAAGTTTGCTCGGGAAACCCGCGTTCATTCATTGCTCTTTAGGCGAGAGGTCTCTGGATATCGTGGGTATCGATCAATGAGGCGGCTGGTGAACTTTCACAACGAGTTCAAAATCTATCGTGAGGACGACCTCGAGCTTCGGGCCGAGTGGACGGATTGTGCCGGAGATATCAACACGATTGTATGGACCTCGAACAATACCTTCATCTGCGGGACAACCGAGCATTCGGACTCCCACAATCAGCAATATAACAAACCGGGGAATCTGGTTCTCGGCTCCTGTAAAACTGGGAGAGTTCAAGCATACCCAGAGCATCGCATTGTTCGACCAATTGTTGAGAAGGGCGACAACGCCGCGGAAGCAATGCGGCAGAGCCAGGACCCTTGGCTTTACACCTCAGTCACATCTTCGGACTATGATGCCATTAACGGCCTGGTCTTTACCTCTGGGTATGACCGGACTGTCAAAATCTGGGAGGTAGCATCAGACTCGTCGATGCGGATGGTTGGCGAGTGGGTTCATGACGGTATCGTGAACATCGTTGAGGCAACGAAAAACGGATCTGGATTGGTCGCAACTGCTTCTGATGTTGCCGCAGATGCTGTACGGATATACCGTCTTGACAGGAATAACATCTCTGCAAGCCCCTATCGCTCATATTCTTGTTCTCGGGTCACCGACGAAGAGGGGAATACCGTGTCCACAGAAAAATGGGCGTACTTCCCTGCGACCATGCAGTGGGGCCTTGCTGGCGGCTCAGAGCATCTGCTTTTGGTGGGCTATTCTCCCCGTAACCGTACCGGGGATGACAGCGACATCCCAGAGGACAGGCATGACTCAGGCGAGCTTTGTCTGTGGGACGGTTTGACTGGGGACAGATGGAAGTTGACCTCGGCGAGAACCCAGAATGTTTTTGAGGTTTTGTGGCATCCAAGTCAGGAATGCTTCATCGCGGCCACGTCCCCTCTCGGTCTGGACGTGGAGAGCGGTGTCCGCACACAAATTCGAATTTTTACCCGTTCGGACGAGAAGGAGTTCGGGGCCAATGCGTTCAGTCCTATAAAGACGCTTGACTGCACAGCCCTTGATATCAACGAGCTGACTATCATGTAAGTCAAAGTGTTGTATCCATGCCATTGTAGCTCTGTGCTGATGTATTGCAGGCCAAACAGTTTTACATTTTGCTATGTTACAGCAGGTTGTACTGACGGCAATGTCTACGTTTGGGATACAGCACAGGGCGACCGGCCTATTCACGTTCTGTCTCACGGAAAGTCCGTCGAGGAGCTTGGAGCTGGCCGCGAGGGAGAAGACACCGGTGTGAGATTCACCGGATGGGGCACCACACTGGACCGATTTTACACGGGCTCGTCGGACGGTGTCGTCAAGGTGTGGAACGTTCGATCACTAGGGAATCCATTGGTTCGGAACTTGATGGAGGTCCCAGCGCCGGTGTCTAATGGCATGTTCTCGCCTGATAAGACCAAGTTATTGATCGGCGACGCAAGCGGCAAGATCTTCTTGCTATCAGTTGACGGTGAGGATATTCAGAAATCCTGCTATGAGAGATTTGAGTTACCTGGAGGCGGGTTCAAGACTATCCGCCGCCCAATCCCGATCGTTCGGCACCCTGAGCCCCCGCCGCCACCTGGCTACCATATCGAGACTGATTCCCCATGGTCTCGCTTCCTACAAACCTTGCAGCTTCGGTTGCACCCGAACCCCACAATCGGTGCGGTACAGGGACCTTGTTACGCTGACACAAACCTTTTCTGTGTCGAGGGTCACTTTAATAGGCAACCAGCAGAGCCTCTGCTCGCGAAATGGGAGGCGCAGCAACAGGAGTCGATAAAAACTCCAGCGGGGAGCCTGAGGACCCGATTCCCGCCACAGCGACCAGTAAGAGGTTACGAAGCTCTTGCAGCTCGGCACTTGCAAAACTTGAGCTTGGATCTAGACGTTACGGCTCTGTCATTAGAGACCAAGGCCGAGCTAGAAGCTGCTGGGGCAGTATTTGAGCCCGTCGGGGGTTATGACTTTGCATATGAAGAAATGGCTACAGATGACATTGAGGAGTAAACTTGTTTAATGGCGTGTAAGGTTAATGTTAAGTTTCTTATAACAATACATAATGTTTCCTAAAATATGAACGTGACGTTTGCCAATGAATCCTTAAACTAGAAGATACTTAAGTATTATATTTATGATGAACCAGATATTTAATGGCTATTTATTGTAAATGATTTTAATAAGCTTATCAATTTGACGTCGATACATGCTTATATAGTTACACGGGTCCCTTACAGTTCAAAATGCAATAGTCATAATGCTTCAAGTATAGCTTAAACGGCCCGTTTTCATACCTTAACGCACCGTGACATTTGATAGCTCTTTTTCGAAGACTTCGTAAATTATAGGCAATTACTAGGCGGACACAAACATTACTGGGGCTTCACGTTGTCACAATTATTTATGAAAAGGTGATGTCATCAAGTGAATTGATCATGCTGAGTTCTCATGCTGACAGTTTGAGAGTTACACAGGCCTTTGCATTTTTAGCCGCCTGCCCGTCCAACCTTCGTAAAGGCATCTCGCTTGTCGTAGCTCCTGCTCTCTGCCGCTGCTGCTTTCATTACAATGGGTATTGAGCTTGCAACAGCGGCAATGTGGTTGATCCTGTCCGCCCATCTCTCATTGGCCAGAGTATGCATCAATTTCCTTCCCATCCTCCCATGCCATGTTGGTACCATGTCAACCGACCCATTGTCGGCGAACGAGTTTTTTCGTATAATACAGGCGTAATCATATCCTGGCAGCCTCCAGTGCGATGACTAACAGCCGGTCATCTTTGGTGGCTCAGCGAATAGAGGTGAGGGATTCCCTTCACAACAGTCGCTCGTAATTGGGGTATCGAAATTCCAGACTGAGTCCTTTCTCTCCAGATCGCTGGTTGCGATCATTGACCGAAGGCAAAGTTAGGCGCATAATTGATACCATTTGGGCCCATGGTAATCCCAGCAGGCAGGCCTAGCACGACGGGCTCATCATTAGTACCGCCCTTTTCGTTGCGGTCGTCTCGTCTGTGATCACCTCCGGCTCCGCTATTGCGCTTTTCTCGTCCATGGCGCCAACGGCCACCGCCCCTACCCTCACCGCTGGAACCTCCTCTTGGCTCAGGAGCTACAGGAATACCGTTCACTGGCTCATCATCCCGCCTGGACGACTTGGGTCCGTGGTTGCCACCTTTGTCGGTCTGCATGCGGCGGCTGATGGCCTTGGACGACACACCAGCCCCAATCTCAATGTCCGGTTCCTCCACGCATAACCCGCTGACGATTTCTTGCCCTCCGCTGCCGCCGTATGGGGCTGTGAGCATCCATTTCCGGTCGGCCTCGGTGAGTTTGTGGATCGGGATGATGCTGATTCCGCTCTGGTAATCACTGCAGTCCCGTGGCCCGAAACCTACGCCCCATCTCGTCTACACAGGAATGGGGTTAGCGCAAGTGCTTCTACGGCAAGAAGTGGGGGCAACATACCCTGAGTTGGATATCTGACATTCGGTTTTCCTCCATTGCGATTTTGGCTGCTTCAGCATCCTTGCGGAAATACATCTTGACAAAAGCGTGACGCTTATCCTTGTTGACAATGCATGTCTGCACCTTGCCGAAGCGTTCAAAAGCCTGACGTAGCTCGCTCTCGGGGCATCTGTCTTATCTTAGCGCTGCGCAACATTCAAGACTGGTCGGGTTCCTAGGAACTTACGTTACACCGCCAACAAAAAGCGTGCGGCTGTATACTTTGATAGAACCACTGGGAATACTGGGATCGAAGTCAACCCACTTTTTTTGCTGACTCGGCTCGCGCTCCGGGGAAGGAGGGCCACGACGGGCGGGAGGCGACCGTTGGCGGTAGTCAGGCATCCGTCCACCGCGTCCACGATCTCTGTCGTCCGGGCGCCCACGGCTGGGTGAGGGCGGTCGGCCGTAGTCAAAGCCACGATCATTGCGAGTTCTCGGCGATTCCCGCGCATCCCAGCCGCGGGGCGACCGGGACCGGGACCGCCCACGAGGACGGCCTGGTGACCTCATGGAGTCATGATACCCGTTTCTATCACGTGCCTCGTCGGGCCTAGACATCTCCCAAGGGGCTGGTCCCGAGCCAGGAACAGCTGTTGGGGGCGCGGCATAGCCCGTCTGGGTGGGTTGAGGCATCTGTGACACCTGCGGAACTTGTTGTGGCAGGGAAGCCGCCGGCACTGCGGCACCGTGTCCCATCAGTTGAATTACGCTGGCAATCTTGTCAATGGGAAGACCCTGAGCTGCAAGGGCGGCAACGAGCTGGACAGTCGGGTTGTTTGCAGCAAAGACATTGGGCTGATTACTGCCACCGCTAGGACCCGGTACCTGTGCCGGCGGAGCGGGGCCGGGTTGGGCCTGTGTTTGGAACGCCAGCGGCAGCGACTGGAAGTTTACAGGCGGGATACCCGGCTGCGATGTTGGCAAATACGGCATGCCCTGTTGGGCCGACATGGGCATGGGGCCGGGCTGATGCTGATGCATCGCGCCATTACTGTGAGAACCAACGGCGGCATTGTACGCCGAAGCATAAGACGGAGCCGAGACGGGGGCCGGGGCCGGGGCTACCAGGCTGGGATTACTCTGTGCGGCGGTTGCATTCTGCCGGGCGATATTGGCCAGTGTCTCCATAATGTTGGGCATCGCGGTAGGCTGCTGCGGCGGTGCCGGCTTGCCCCCGGAGCCAAGAAACGCCATTAGATTGGGAGGGGGGCTGCCGGGTGGTGTTGTGGACTCATCTATCGGCGAGCGGTACGGTTAGAGCATTGCACAGGTGAGCCATTCGGGCGGTGAGAGCATGTCAGGTCCGACCGGGCAAGGATGGTTGCCCGAGTCATCGCTGCCGCATCTGCTAGGGTGAAACCTACTTGGTCGTGGAGCGCTGAGCTTTGCCTTGAACGAGTTGATCATGGACGGGGGCAACGTCTGGCCCTTCTCCCAAATGTCGATAAGCTTCTTAATCTTCTCCTACAAGTCAACGGCCATGTGAGTGTCTATCCATTTTCTAGCAATACGAGTGGGTGCGTGTGTGGGAGATCAGCAGCAGCGAGCGCGAGTGCGAGTGCATCAACAGTTGAGCGGCGAGCGCGCAGCGGCCGCCAGCAACAGCAGCCTGGCCGCGGCGACGGCAGCTCTAGCGCTTTCTTCACAGGCGCCTGGCATATGAGACAACACTTGAATGCTTCTTTGTTTTCTGCGTACCTTTTGATCCTCGGGTGCCGTGGCGATGATGTCGTTCATCAGCATGGGCATCAACTCGGTCACTCTATGCACGCCCGCGGCGGGTGTCCCGTCCTGCGCGGCAAGACTAATGGGTTGTCCTTGGGCCTTGGCCTGGTCCATCCATTTGCGCGTTACAGAGTCTACGACGTAGAGTACCCCCAGTTTGTGTGTGCCCGGAGTTTTCTTGAAGTGCGTGAAGAGTTTCTGGATGAGAACGGATTCGGACTACGCAAACATGCCGTTAGTAACTGCCTCCGTCCCCAGCTCCAAATGGCCTGCTGCCAAGACGATGCTCCTTACCTGAACGTTGGCGACACATAGCGCTGTGAGGCTTGCGATGCGAGAGCCGGACACGCCAGGTGGTTTGAGGCCAAGCAGCGCCTGGAGCCCTGCTTCTAGCTCCCCTACGGCAGAAGACATGGCGACTCGGCGAGTGGTGACCAGCGAAATGCAAATACGATACGTTTGAAGGTAGAGGTGGGAATTGGAAGGCGGGGTAGTAGGTTGGCAGATAGGGCGCTAGGCCATGCTCCAGATCACGGAGGACGAGAAGTACGAAGCGAAGTGCGCAAGTTGCGGCTCAAACTTCGCAAATCCTGTGGTACTCCCCAGGCTGCGATCAATGGGGTTACCAGACTCGATTGCGAGAGAAACTTCGCCGAGTATGCGCAACTGTACGACTGGGTCTTTTCTTTGGCAGGCCAGAACCGTGCTGACAGAACGTTGGATGTTCGCGAGTACGTTGGGTTTTGATTCACCTCCGCAGCGCTCACGACCTCAATCTACCCTTGCTTCTTCTTTCTCCAAAGAGTCACCTGCAAGGACCGTCCGAACAGGCCCTTCAAGGATTAGCAGACAAAGTATACGGAGGCTACTGGCAGATGACGAGATTGCTGAATGGCGTTCTGTGAATGTGTTGGCTTGATGTCGCGTGATGGGCAAAAGATGCGAGATTCAGCGTTCATGGAGGTTGAAGAGAAGAGGCGGGGAAGTCAGAGCAGGCACTGGATTTTATGCTCCAGCCCAATAGTTGCTGCCTTGTGGCCTGACTCATCTGCTGATTCTCCAAGGCCACAAGGCAGAGAGCGAGGACAGCCCCACCTTTCGGTTTTTCAAAATCAATCTTAACCCCAACCCTGTCGCTGTCAGCCTGTCACACACCCGGAAATCAGGGTGCTGTTCTCCTACTCATACAACGCAACGTTTGTTTGCTAAGATTCCGGTACAACATTCCACGTCTCTAAGTTGATTAGAAAGGTGGTGGTCTTGAGTGCCGTCATCCATACTCTTTGACATTGTCCTCATTGAGGCAAATTCTACCTAGAACCTCCAAGGGATGAAGCGCTAAAAGCTCTCTGAAAACAGTGACCAAGTGGCTCATTTGTGGGCCTCTAAGACCATGGGCGCACTGTGTATTGATCGGGTTAGTCGGCCTGGATGGGACATCAGCTCGTGCTTCTTCCGAGAGCCCTTCATGCCTCCGCGTAATCCCACATGCGCTCTAAGAAGCAAGTCAGGCAAAAGCCGGCCGGCTCAATTGAGCTCAATTGAATCTGTTTACTCCTTCGGTCTATTTGCCTATGTGTCTACTCTAGAGCTCGGTTGCGAATGCGGGCATTGGAGCTTCTGGAGATCGAGAGATCAGTCCGTCCGATTTTCTACGTTGTCGTGACGTCAATGCAGGTCAATGCAGGTCCTTGTGATGGAGCTGGAGGCACCTTCGGCAGTGAAAGTGGAAAAGACGTGATGTGCTACAGAGCTTGACCGCTGTATCGTTGCATCGAAGTGCCCTTGAGTACGGATGGGAGCAGTTCCACCTCAGCGGAGCTGACATCTCGTGAATTCATGTTGCTAGGATTCGGCGGCTTGTTCGGTATTGATGCATAGCCGTAGACAGCTTTTTTTCTGAGGCCTGTCCGAACCCCGGTCACCACCCGACCCCCCTGTTATCCGGGCCAAGCACATTTCGCAGTGCGCTTTTTTAAGCTCCATTCCTCTCCCAAGATTTTCCAAATTTTCGACCTCATCATTCCCATCCCAACACCCTCAGTCCCTTCACACACATATACCAACAATGGCTACCGCTATGCGCCTGAGCTCTTCGGCCTTGAGGACGTCCCTCAAGGCTCCCTCTTTTTCCGCCTTCACCGCGGCGAGATGCTATTCCTCGAAGGCCCAGGTACGGCTCGCCCCAGCTCTCGATCTGTAGCCTGACATCATCCATTGACCTCGCATCGTGCTGCAGACATTGAAGGAGCGCTTCGCCGAGCTTCTGCCTGCGAAGATTGAGGAGATCAAGGCGCTTAGGAAGTACGGTTCACCACGCTGATCTGGCTATCGTGACAATTCGCTGACGAGTTATCGCCAAACAGAGAGCATGGTTCCAAGGTCATCGACAAGGTTACTCTCGACCAGGTCTATGGCGGTGCCCGTGGTATCAAGTGCCTCGTGTGGGAGGGCTCCGTCCTCGACTCCGAGGAGGGCATTCGCTTCCGCGGCAAGACCATTCCCGAGTGCCAGGAGCTTCTGCCCAAGGCCCCCGGCGGCAACGAACCCCTCCCCGAGGGTCTTTTCTGGCTGCTCCTCACCGGCGAGGTTCCCACCGAGCAGCAGGTCCGCGACCTGTCCGCCGAGTGGGCTGCCCGCTCCGACATTCCCAAGTTCGTCGAGGAGCTGATCGACCGCTGCCCGTCCGACCTCCACCCCATGGCTCAGTTCTCGATCGCCGTCACTGCTCTGGAGCACACCTCGTCCTTCGCCCGCGCTTATGCCAAGGGTATCAACAAGAAGGAGTACTGGGGCTACACCTTTGAGGATTCCATGGACCTCATTGCCAAGCTGCCTACCATCGCTGCCCGCATCTACCAGAATGTCTTCAAGGGCGGCAAGGTCGCTCCCGTCCAGAAGGACAAGGACTACTCTTTCAACTTTGCCAACCAGCTCGGATTCGGCAACAACAAGGACTTCATTGAGCTCCTCCGTCTTTACCTCACCATCCACACTGACCACGAGGGTGGCAACGTCAGCGCCCATACCACCCACCTGGTCGGCAGCGCGCTGAGCTCCCCCTTCCTCTCGCTCGCCGCTGGTCTTAACGGTCTTGCCGGCCCCCTGCACGGCCTGGCTAACCAGGAGGTGCTCAACTGGCTCACCGAGATGAAGAAGGTTGTCGGTGATGATCTCAGCGACGAGGCCATCACCAAGTACCTCTGGGATACCCTTAACTCCGGTCGTGTTGTTCCCGGCTACGGCCACGCCGTTCTCCGCAAGACCGACCCCCGCTACACTGCCCAGCGCACGTTTGCTCAGGGTAAGCTAAGACTGCAGATCGCGGGTGTCCGCTATTCTTTAAGGCAACGCTAACTATGACCTGCAGAGAAAATGCCTAACGACCCCATGTTCCAGCTCGTCAGTCAGGTCTACAAGATCGCCCCCAAGGTTCTTACCGAGCACGGCAAGACTAAGAACCCCTACCCCAACGTGGATGCCCATTCTGGTGTCCTCCTCCAGTACTATGGCTTGACTGAGGCCAGCTACTACACTGTCCTCTTCGGTGTTTCGCGTGCCATTGGTGTCCTCCCCCAGCTCATCATTGACCGCGCTGTCGGTGCCCCCATTGAGCGGTACGTCTTCTCCCCAATAATTATTGGCTTGTCTACAAATGCTAACTGGACCGCACAGCCCCAAGAGCTTCTCCACCGAGAAGTGGGTCGAGATTTGCAAAAAGTTGTAAGATGGGGATATAGGCCTCATGGGTAATGGGATAGGCGTGGCGCTCCAGGTTGATACGATCATTTGAGTATAGAGGGATGGGAAATCACGCTGCCTTGGTTCAGGGCGGGATGGTGCATAGATTTGAGCGTTACCTGTCTGTTAATTGTACGATACTGCTTCCGAACCTATATCGGGTCACTGAGACCTGGACTTTACAAACTACGGCTTCTTGATTCCCTTGGTTGATTCACACGACATTCGCAAACTCATGACCGAGGCCCAGTCGTGATCACGGTCCGAAATTCGCAGGTCCAGGGGCGCGAAGTGGAGCAGCCGCGGTCTGCAACCAGGTGCATTACGCCTGTATGCCCGACATCCTCGGATAAACCCTCCTTGCAGGTGAGGTAAGGCTGGGCAGCATTGGGAGCTTCCAAGCTCGATTGCCTTGGCCGGCTCCCCCACCCAGCACCGACCTTCCGTCCACGCTGCTGCAGGTCCCAGCTTGGACCAAAGCCACCGCAGCGCGGAGCATCAAAGTTACAAGGAATTGAATGCCCTCTGCGCGTCTAGAAAGTCAATTGGGCCTCCTGCCGTGTCAATCGCATGAATTCCCATGGCCGTGAAATATTTCCACCAGATCGGCCCAGCTCCGGTGTCTCCATGTTTTACCCCAAGGCAGTCCGTGGAGTCGGCCCCCCAATTTGAATGCGTTGAGGCGGTGTTGAGGAGGCTGGCCCGGGCGCGACAGGGGTATTGGCCGGTTGGCGCATTCAATGTTGGGATCATCAGCGAACCATGGGAATCGACCAGGAATGGAATCCGAAGTTGCCCGGTCGTGAGATTCGGCTCAGGCTGCAAATGGCATAGATCCCATCTCTGTGCTTACCACCCTATCGGAATCCAGGGGTCAGATAAGAAAAACCACATCTAGCTGCCAGACAGTCTTTCACCCTCAACTCCAACATCTCAATTGCCGCCCGTCTACTCAATTACACATCGCAGTGCCCATCAATCGCACGATAGCGTCGCAACCCCGCCTGTAAGTGGACCATTGCCACAATTCCCCAGGTGCTGAGGTGTGCAGAGGTGGCACCATCTGCCCGGAAAATCGTCTATTTCGGGCGTCCGAACCCCCAAAACCCACTTGAGCCTCGATCCAGACCTCTGACACCTCCGCATGTGACAACAGAACACCTTTCTAGCTTTCTCTCGAGCCGACCGAAAGCATCCTCTTGCCCGCTGACAGTCACACTCGCATCTCCTCGAAGAACCAGAGTTTTACCTCGTTGCATCGACTCGATCCGTCGCTTATCCCGTAGCTCTTTCACCATTGGCCAACTGCACCGCGCCTTTTTTACCTAGCCCGGATTATAGCGACACCGAGCTCCTCGCCCTTCAACGCTCAATACTATCACCCTCAAACCCGCGAAGAAGCAACCTCTTCCCTTGGTCAGGGCCCCTCTCGACGTAACATCCGCCCAGACATGTCCGCCGCCATCGCCCCCATCTCGGCGCCTGCGCCCGCCGCGCCGCAGAAGCTGGAGAAGAAGCCCATCAAGTTCTCCAACTTGCTGCTCGGCGCCGGCCTGAACATGTTCGAGGTCACCACCCTCGGTCAGCCCCTAGAGGTCGTCAAGACCACCATGGCCGCCAACCGCAGCGACGGCTTCAGTACTGCCCTTGGCCGCATCTGGCAACGCGGTGGCATCTTTGGCTGTGCGTGTAATATCCTTATCTTTAACTTAGCTTCGCTCGCTGACCCGCTTTACCTTATCCAGTCTACCAGGGTCTGATCCCGTGGGCATGGATTGAGGCTTCGACCAAGGGCGCCGTGCTCCTCTTCGTGGCTTCGGAAGCCGAGTACTATGCGCGCAACGCCGGCGCGAGCGACTTTGGCAGCGGCATCATCGGCGGTGTGACAGGTGGCGTGGCGCAGGCGTACGCCACCATGGGCTTCTGCACTTGCATGAAGACGGTGGAAATCACCAAGCACAAGATGGCAGTGTCGGGACAGGTCGCTCAGGGCACGTGGGCCACCTTCATGGATATCTACCGGCGCGAGGGCATCCGCGGCATCAACAAGGGTGTCAACGCCGTTGCCATCCGTCAGATGACCAACTGGGGTTCGCGCTTTGGTCTCAGCCGTCTGGCTGAGCAGGGTATCCGCAACATCACCAAGAAGGAGCAGCACGAGAAGCTGAGCGCCTTGGAGAAGATCACGGCCTCCGCCCTCGGTGGTGGTCTGTCCGCTTGGAACCAACCCATCGAGGTGATCCGTGTCGAGATGCAGAGCAAGAAGGATGACCCCAACCGCCCCAAGAAGATGACGGTGGGTAACACTTTCCGATATATCTACCAGACCAACGGCCTCAAGGGTCTGTACCGTGGTGTCGCGCCCCGTATCGGTCTGGGCGTGTGGCAGACGGTGTGCATGGTGGCTATGGGTGACATGTGAGTTTCAAACCCAACCTAAGCTTGGGAAGACAAGATACTGACCGTGGTTTGCAAACCAACAGGGCAAAGACTTATGTTGAGAAGTTGACCGGTGATGAGGTCACGGCAAAGCATTAAGCGACGGCGTTCTTTTTGGTTGTGGGGACAAGGGAGGTGGTTACCATATTTTTAATGTGACGTCTCCCCGTTTCTATGGCGGCTCTGGCTTCCCTTTCTCGTTTTGCGGTCTGCTGTCTATTTTTGACGCTTGATAAGAGGCGGGTTTGTGTTAGATGGGATCAGCTCCGGAATGGAACGGAGCAAATATAGAAGAACAGGAGTGTGCTGTCGTTGTCGAAGCCATATTTGTTATATTTTGCTGTTCATGAAGACTGTATGTTTTGAGCATGTCCGCGCTGAGAGTATTAAAAAAATTCGTTCCTGCATTTGGGATCTAGATTGGTAGGCTGATGTAGAGGGCCATGTACTGGGCTGGCGTATTTTGGTACGTATCTAGATGTCTGAGCTCAGGGGCATCGGCGGACTTGAACGAAGTTCCCCTTTTTGGGTCCTGCCGGCGAAGTGATCTCTGACGCTATATAGGTGAGAAGAATAGATACACTAGAAGGTGAGAAGAATAGATACACTAGAAGGTGAGAAGAATAGATACACTAGAAGGTGAGAAGAATAGATACACTAGAAGGTGAGAAGAATAGATACACTAGAAGGGGTTCCAGTATGGAATGTTTTTTTTTTTTTGGATGCGTGTAACTGTGGAGTAGGATGTGGGTATTCTCTATCGGTGAGCTCGAGTCGAGGTGTTCCTGGGATTCCCCTTGGGGGTCGGTGTGAGGATGCGTTGTATCGACTTGCGTCTGTTTTCCAGGATGGGAGAAATGTTTCTAGATGGGTCGGTTGTTGTAGTCGAGGTGGGTGCTTTCTTTGCGAGTGTGTTCCGCGGTGCATTGGGTGGGTGGTGATGTTGGTTCGGGTAAGAGGTATGTGTTAAATCAGCAAGCTGTGCCTTGGAAGATTCTCTTGCTTTCACGCAAATGATACGTTTTGCCATTCTTCTGCGGCGTCATGTACATTATGTGCCAGACCCAAAATCCATTGTTGCTGGTGGTGAAAAGGGGTTGGCCATCTCTGGAGGAGCTGATGGAAAGCCCATGGGGTTTTTACAGCGTAAGTTGATGGGTGTGCTCTCTTCGTAGCCTCTGATAGTCTATATATTTACATCTTCACCTGTTTGCCCGGCCATTACGGCCCTAGACTGCAGCCTGGTTATCGCCATGCCAAAATACGGCCGTTGACACCCGGCTGATCAGGGCTAAACTTAGAGAGTCCGGTTAGGCTTGAGAGATTGAGTTGCAAGATGGATAATATGGCCGTAAAGTCATGGATTATTGCACGTGGTGTTGATCTCATGGCTACGGTGGAAGAAGGGGCTTCTCTGCTTAACGTAAGAAGTCTTGCGAGATCATAGGGGATTATGACTGAACAACACGTCCAGGGCAGTCTTGTTGCTATTAATTGTGTATCATGACGGTCCGTGTTTACATTTTCACCGAGAATTAATAAACACAAGCAAGATATGTCCTCAGTAAAAGACGCAGCTAGTTCCCCGGTGAACGAGTTGGGTTGGGTTGTCAACATTCATAGCCCAACTTGACAAATACCGGAATATATCCTCCTTCCAGGTTTAGGGAACCATTTCTTCATCTGACCCTTCCCCTTGATCTGCTTTTCGGATCTGTCCCTTGCTGGGACAAACATGAAGGGTGAGGCACGATTTGTTCAGATGCCGTGGAAAAGTTGAGACAAGACTTCCAGCCCCTTGCGCCGAGTTGCCACTTGAGGCAGGAGGGAAACACCGGAACACAAATTGGTATTATGTTAGGTAATGGAAATATCCCAAATGTAAACCTGAAATTCCTTGTTTGAAACTGGCCTCTCATACACAGCCTTGGGCTGAAGCGATGTGGCGAGTCTCGTTGAATCCTAGGTGACACAGAGACCGAAGAGAGACACTATACATCATGTATCTTCTTCATCCCCTGGAATTTTCCCATCTATTACGTAGGCATCTCAAGTTGTCGTGTCTACATACGCACCTTTATAGGAAGATGCGAGCAATTCGGCAAGGCGCTTGAGCGTAGTTAGCCTGTGGTGCCATACTCTTTGGCATCGCAACAACAATAAATACTACAGATCTAACATCAATGAAGACATATATCAACACTTAACCACATGAAATCTGAGATAGCCCAATCTTTCACGTGTGAGCTGAAGATTAAGGACAAGAATATTTCAACCGTTGGCAAAATTCGGGGAAGGCATCCACGTGAGCTGACGATATCCCCGGCAGTGCATTTTGTGTTTCATCAAGGCAAAGAAATCCCATGCTAAATCAGCGGCTAGGGCATAGGGCAAAGGCTAGGTACTTCTGCTGAAAGTACGTTGAATCCAGAGTATGCTTCTGCCAAGGAGCCGGCTCGTGGCTCGGGAGAGTTTGATGGCGAGGGTTTGGCGTTACGGCCGTCCACACTCAAAAAAGGGGGCCAAGTCAAACATGGGTACACTTGGTCCCTGGCTGGACTGTGAGGTCACCAAACAATCGTCGGAAAAAACAGCAACCTGAGAGGACAGTGCAAACACCCTCAACGCCTGCAAGAACCAGACATGAATCCCCTCTGTCGCCAAGGCATGCAAGAGATTTCTCTAACCCGGGTGCAGAGGCCCGCCAAACCTGAAGTACGTAACATATCCCATCGTCCGGGCCGAAACAAACTGTCCGCCGAGAGTTGACGTGGACATCTGCGCCAGCTGCCAAGCGCAGTTGTATTTCTCGTGACCCCCTCTTTTGTGCTCGGCGACGGCCTTGGCTGTCTCCAGGTAACGAGATGCCAACATATTCGGCGCAGTCCCTGCAGACACGAACGAGCTTGAATAGTGCATGTGTGTCTGAATTGATGCCAAGGTAGTACAGGAGGCTGTCGTGGAATCGGCGTCAAAGACAGATCGTGTTGGGCAAGCGTAGTGGTGGATAGGGGTTACGAATCTGGTTACCGTCGCACAGCGCGGCGATGGGCGGTCTGAGACACCCTGCTGGACGGGACTCCTGCGCGGCATGGAGCCTGCGCCTGCGCCTGCCATGCAGCAGCCAGCCGCATCGCGCTTGCCATTGTTATATCTCTTGGCACATGGCCGGTGTCGCCATGGTAGGTATTCAATGGTCACGGAACAGAGCGGGAGCAGACAAGTGTCTTGTGTGTAGTGCCGACGAGCCCGAAAGGTCGGAAAGACAAACCCGGAACGTGGAGAAGAGAAAAAAGAAAAACTCTTTGCGCTGCTGGAGATCAGAAAGAAATTGTTGATCCAGTGCAATTGCAAAGTTACATGACATCGAAATTGGTGATAGGCTCTTATCAATGCGAAGCTGGGCTAGCAGAGTATGGCCGCCATCGCTGTCCCTGTCCTTGGCCCTTCAATTTCCCCAAATGCTCCGGTAAACAAACCCACCGGGCACAGAAGCGCGCCGCTCTTGTCGCGTCTTCCATCGACACGAATGGATGTTAATGTCCGAGAGCCTGGAGAGAGCCCACTGCGAGCCGGGTATGCCGCGTTGTGACCCTCCCCGGCCGGCTCTAGAGACTGTGCTACTACCAAACGCTACTAATGATTACTTGCGTCGGCTGTTAGCAAGACGATACTACTAAAATGCCCCCACGATAACGCAATCCGCCCAAAAGCAGTATGGCAGCACGTTAGGCGAGCCCTTTGTTGCATGGTCCCAGCAGCGCTCTGCGCGCTTTCTCGGAGCATTTTGCGGGAAATTTGGGAGGGATTGGCCATCGTTTCGATTGACCACCAGGGCTCAGACCGCGGACTCCACCTGATGGGCAACCAACCCAGCCGGGATGCCATTTCTCGCAGCCGATGCAGCGAGGGATGGAGGACAAGGTAAAGGTGGTGCGGCTTGTGGATGGGACTAAGCTCCACACCTATCAATCCACAGGGACCTCGTTTTCTTCCGCCGCACCGCCGCCAGGAAAAATGGAATTCCCATGGAAGAAGGGCTCCAGCAACCAGACTAACAGTACCCATCGCACACTCCCTTTACGCAGCGAGCACGCGTGCAGCGCAAGGCCAAAGCTCGGGGCCCCGTAATGCAATAAAAAATCGCCTCCGTTCGGCCCCGTTCGAGCCGGCTCTGGGTCTCTCAGCGCTGGCGCTGATGGTGATATCTCGATTTTCTACTACCCTACGGGCCAATTCCGGGTGCGAGATCGCCGCTCTTCGTCATAGCCATGCTCTATCAATACGCGAGCAAGTAACCCGTCCCTAAGCAGCTCCGCACCGGGAGCGCCGGTGCCGTTCATGTCGACCGTGTGCGCGAGTGAGCCACAGTGCACCCCCTCACACCTTCCGGAATCCTTGAGGCGTCACGGCCTGCCCTGCCCTATCCCCGCCAATCGCCCGCTGGGCCATTGTCCAATCGGCAGAGCTGCGGGTTAGTGCCGCATGGCACATGGGGCTCGAGCGTTTGAAGAACGGAAGAAACGGCGTCGCTTGCTTTTTCTCAGGCGCTTCCAACGCCCGGGCGGCTCTCTTCTTCCCAGCCCCCCCTCCTCGGATCTAGATGCTTCATCGTTTGTATTCCCGTAGGGCTTGCTGCGACGCTGTCGTCGCGCGTAGAGTTACTTTTAGAAAAGGCGACCTATTGAGAAGGACGGGAGAGAGGAAAATGGCGCTCCGACCGCCGCCACGCCATTTGCTTTCTGTCAATGCGGCCTGTTGAGCCATGGGATATGCAAGGGCCAGAACGACCTAGTAGAGTACCTCCGTTTGATGGAGGATGCGGAGAAGCTTCTTGTCCAACCGTGAGGGGAGAAGGACGATGCATCGGGCGGCGTGTGTCGTCTCCGTCCACCGTCCTCCTTCTCACCTTGGTTTGTCCCGCTTTTCGCACCCCCACACAACCTTCTTTGACCTTCGGCCGTGAGAAACCGGAATGCACGTTTCTCTCGGCGGGTGGGCCACACCACATCGGAACGCTAAGCGCAGAGCGGAAATGGGAAAAGTTGACAAGCTTTTCCTCAACAATGCTGTCAATGTAATCGGGGATGTTGGCTAAACTGCTCAAAAAAAATCACCGAGCCCAAATGTTCTAGAATATTTTCGGCCGCAAACGCAACCTAGATACTCCACCCGCAGACCGCCAGTTTGCGGGATAATCTGTACACGGCGGTTGACGGGAATGAATCTCTCTCTTGCCCCGGCCGGGGTAGGGTACGGAAGCTGGAGGATAGACAATCCCCCCACCCACCCCCCCACCCTCGACCGGCACA